>WNGA01003437.1_pt1 | contig 27338 bp, 18 predicted proteins | sample 5400061 | NCBI WGS metagenome assembly WNGA01 (sample SAMN13153366, study PRJNA577476) | soil metagenome | isolation source: 100 cm soil or saprolite under grassland replicate 2 | place: USA:California | collected 2016-06-15
GACGCGGCGGATGTGCGAAAGCTTCGTCAACACGAACACCGGCGCGAGCGCCAGCGACCGGTAGGCGGAGGCGGGTGCGTGCGCCGCGACAAGGCCCACCAGGACGTACATGGGGATCGACAGGAGAGCCAAGAGCCACAGGGCGAGCAGCCAGACGGACGCAGCGCCTGCCGCCACCGCGACCGCTGCGAAAATGGTCCCGATGATCGCCGCCGCGGCGAGGAATCCGAGCGGAGGCACTGCGAGCTCGAACGCGGTTCCGAGCAGCGACGGGCGCCGCTCGCGGACGGCGAGCGAGAGCAGCCTCGGAATCTGCTCGCGCGCGACGTGGAGCTTTCCCCCTTCCCAACGCAACTGCTGCTCCGCGGCGGCGTGCGAATTCGGAGCGGCGGGCGAGCGAAGGATCGCGCCGGCGGCGAATGCCGGCCGGATGCCGTTCGCCTGAAGGTGGATCGAGTACTCGAGGTCCTCGGCGCTCGTGAACGCACTCCACGGGTGCGCGAGGAGCAGCCCCCGGCTGAAGAGCATCCCGTTCCCGGCGAGGTTGCACGCTCCGCCAAGGACCGCTCGACCCGCCGGCCGCACGCGGTTCACGAGGAGAAACGCGGTCGCCCGGAATCCCGCTTGCCGCGACCCTTCAGGCGACAGGAGGCTCTCGCCCTGAACGGCCTGCGCTCCCCGCTCGAACGGTCGAACGAGCAACTCGAGGAAGTCGGGATCCGCCTCGGAATCGGCATCGACGACGACGACGGCGTCCGGCGCAGGCGCTCGGCCGAGCACGCGATCGATTCCCCAACGCAGCGCATGGCCTTTGCCGCGTGCATCCGGGACGTCGCGAACGACCACTTCGGCTCCCGCGGCTCGGGCACCTGCCGCAGTCTCGTCGCTGCAGTTGTCGGCGATGACGACGACGTCGTACAGGTCGTCGGGGTACGTCTGCGTGCGAAGCGATCGCACGCATCGACCGACGAGCGCCGCTTCGTCGTGCGCCGGGACGACGACAACCAGGCGGGCCCGCGCGGCCGCGGCTGCTTCCGGGTCCCGGCGGGGCCAACGGTAGAACAAGGCTGCGACGGCGAGCGTCAGCTGGTACACCGCGAAGGCGGCGACGACGGCGCCAGCGACACCGAGCAGCGTGGCCGCGCCCAGCGCCACAAGCTGTCCAGCGAAGAGCATTTTGCGCCGCAGCATCGAGGCTCTATTGTCCTTCATACCGACCAGAAGTGCCAAGCGGCGTCCCCAACCCCCGAGGCGGCCGGCCATTGCGGATCCTCCTGATCTCGACACAATTCCCGTTCCCACCGCGGTCCGGCTTCACGACGCGCGTGTACCAGCTGGCGCTGCAGCTCGCGTCCCGCCATGACGTCACGCTTCTGAGCTACGTCGACCCGGACGGCGTCGCGGACATGGCGCGTGTTCGCGCGGCGATGGACGTGCAGGCGGTCGAATACCGGTGGGGGACGGGAACGGGAAAGCGGCTGACGCAGCTGGCGTCGGTCGTGTCGACGCGCCCCTTCATCTGTCGGCTGATGTACACGTCGAAGATGCAAGCGGCGATCGACGCGCTCTCGGCGAGCGAGACCTTCGACGTCGTGCAGCTCGAGTCGAGCCCGTTGTGCACCTTCCGGCTGCCGAGCGACGTATGTGTGATCCTGGACGAACACAACGTCGAGTACGAGATCTTCGCACGGATCCGCGAGACGGAGCGCTCTCTGCCGCGCCGGTCGTTCAATCGGCTCGAGTACTCACGCTTCCGGCGGTTCGAGCAACGTTGGTGGCGCCGCGTCGACGGGTGCCTCGTGACGTCCGAGCGGGAGGAGCGGATCGTCCGTACGCAAGCGCCGGACACGCCGGTCGCAGTCGTCCCGAACGGCGTCGACCTCGAGTACTTCAGGCCGCCTGATTCGGACCCGGAGCCGCAGACGGTCGTCTTCAACGGCGTGCTCGACTACCGCCCGAACCTGGACGCTGCGGAGTTCCTTGTCGACGCCGTCTGGCCGCTGATCCTCGACCGTTGTCCGCGGGCGCGGTTGACGATTGTGGGCCGCGGCGGGCCGGCGGATCTTCGCGCCCTCGAGCGTCCCGGTGTGGCACTGACGGGCGAGGTCGCAGACGTGAGGCCGTATCTACGCGACGCGGCCGTCGTCGCGGTTCCGATCCGGATGGGCGGCGGCACGCGGCTGAAGGTCGTCGAGGGGCTGGCGATGGCGAAGGCGATGGTGTCGACGTCGCTCGGCTGCGAGGGCGTTCACGTCGACGACGGCGAGCACCTCGTCATCGCAGACGAGGCGCGTGCGTTCGCAGATGGTGTCGTCAGCCTGTTCGAGAACCCGGCGCTGGCTCGCGCGCTTGGAAGCGCCGGCCGTGAGCGGATGTCACAGGAGTACTCCTGGGACATCGCCGGCGAGCGGCAGGAGGCGCTGTATCGTCGCGTCGTCGGTCAGGACGGCGACGAGAGCTTGCGCACGGCGCGGTCGCCGACACGGGGGGCGCGCGCCGATGTGTAGCCGACTCGGCGGCCTCCGGCGATCGTCGCTCCGGCGCTCGGGGCGCCCGCGGGTCTGCATCGTCCGCCAGCTGGACCACTACGAGTTGCCGATCCAGCGCGAAGCCGACGCGCTCGCCTCCGCCGGCTTCGACGTCGAGGTGATCCTGATGCGCGGGCCAGATGCGGCACCGCGCGAGATCGTCAACGGCGTGGAGATCACCACCGTGCCGACGGCGCTTCGGAAGTCGACGAAGCTGCACTACGTCTTCGACTACGCGCGCTTCTTCGTCGTCATTGCGATCACCCTTGCGTCCCGCCACCTGCGCCGGCGCTACGCCGTCATCCAGGTGAACACGATGCCGGACTTTCTCGTCTTTGCGGCGTTTGTGCCGAAGTTGCTCGGCGCCCGCGTCGTCGCCTACATGCACGAGCCGAGCCCAGAGCTCGCGGAGACGTTGTTCGGCCCGGGGGCGTTGAGTCGAATCCTCGGCCGCATCGAGCAGCGGGTGCTCCGTTTCGCCGACCATACGATCACGGTCACCGAGCAGCTGAAGCAGCGCTACGTGTCGCGCGGCGCGCGACCCGACCACATCTCCGTTGTCCTCAACGGTGCCGATCCCGCGGCGCGCCTCCGAGGCTGGACGCCCTCACTTCGTAGGCGGTCGGATGCGAAGTTCACCGTCATCTGCCATGGCGCGATCGAGGACCGCTATGGCCAGGACACGCTCATCGAGGCAGCGAGGCTCCTACGTGACGAGCTCGCCGATCTCGAAATCGTGCTCTCCGGTCGCGGGAAGCGCGCACAGCAGATCGCCGAGATGATCACCGCGCTCGATCTGGAGCACGTCGTTCGGTTCGAAGGCTGGGTATCTCACGAGCGCCTCAACGACTTGCTACACGCCGCCGACGTCGGCGTCGTCGCGCAGAAGGCGTCCTCGTACTCGCATCTAGTGCATACGAACAAGATGGTCGACTACTGGATCTTCGGGCTCCCGGTGATCGCCAGCCGGTTACGCGCCGTCTCCGAGTTATACGACGACTCAGTGCTCGAATTCTACGAGCCGGGAGACCCCAACGATCTCGCGCGGGCGATCAGACTCCTCCACGACGATCCGGCGCGGCGCGACGAGCTGGCGCGGAACGGGCGGCTCGCCCAGGAGCAGAACGGCTGGGCGATCCAGCAGCAGGAGTATCTGAGCGTCTTCGAGCGTCTGCTCGCCGACCCGTTGCGTTCTGGCCGGGTCGAGCCCGAGGAGAACGCTGTCTGAAGCGAGGGCGGCGGCTACGTGGACTGCGCCGCACATCCGCGTCCTCCGCACGAAACCGGAGGACGCGGATATGCCCGAGCGCAATGCCGACCCGTTACGCGGTGCCGTTGTAGAGGGACGACACGACGACGTCGTCGTAGTAAGTCGCGGCGGAGCCGGCTGTGTTGGCCAGGTACAGGCGCGAGTAGGGCGACGCCGTGTAAAGGTTGGCGGTGATGGCGCCCATCGAGGTTCCGTTCTCCCACAGCTCCGCGTAGCCCGACTTAACAGCCTTGAAGCGCAGTTCCACGCTGTTCCACTCGTTCGGCGCAAACGACCCGGTGCTTGTGTTGAACGACGTCTGCAGTCCGGCGCCGTTCCAGAGGGTCACTCGCAGCGCCGTTCGGCTGGCGACGAAGTCGATCTGCCAGAGTTTCATTCCCGCGCCGTCGACGCCGTAGGCGATCGGGACGGTCCCAGCGAGCGCGGCGTACCTGAAGTAGAACCGGGTCCAGGTCTGAGTCTGCCCAAGAGCGACGAGCGGTGCAGATAGAACGGCGCCCCCGACCGAACTCGGTGTGAGCGCGGCGGCGTAGCTTCCGTTGTGCTTGATGGACGTTTGCGCCGTCGCGAACGCGTCGGCCACGGTCCAACCCGCGAGCGTGCCACTCTCGAAACCGTCGGCGAGATAGACGCCCGTGCCTGTGAGCGCGATTGTCGCCACACTCGTGGAAGCCGAGTGGGTGATCGTGATGCTTGCGTTTCGCTTGCCGGCCGTACCAGGCGTGAAGATCACGGAGATGACGCACGAAGCCCCCGAGGGCAGTGCATTCGAGGTGAGACAATCGCTGCTCTGTTCGAAGTCGCCCGGGTTCTTGCCGGTCACGGCGATCGTCGAGATGGTCACCGGGACGGTTCCGTTGTTCTTGAACGTGATCAGGCGTCCGCTGCTGCGCGTGTTCATCGTCTGCCTTCCGAACTTCAGGCTCGTCGGGGTCACCGCGACCCCGGTCGTTGCGGCGAAGCCGTCACCTGTCAGCGAGACGTCTTGCGACCCGCTTCCAGCGTTGTCGGTGATCGTCACGCTTGCCGTACGGGTGCCCACGGCGCTCGGCGTGAACGTGACCGCGACGGTGCAACTTGCGGTGGCGGCCAGCGTCGACGGCGCGAGTGGACAGGTTGTCGTCTGCGCGAAGTCGCTCGCGTTGGCGCCGGTCGTCGCAAGGCTCGTGATCGTCAAGGGCGCGTCTCCCGAGTTCTTGACCGTCACCGTTTGCGCGGCACTGGACGCGCCGACCGCCTGCGAGGCGAAGCTCACGCTGGCCGGAGTCAGGCTGACGGACGGAACAGGCACCGGAACAGCAGTGACCGGTCCGACGACGTTTGAAGGAGCCGCGCTGCTGCCTTGAGCGTTGCTCGCGGTGACGACGGCACGAAGGTAGAGGAACTGCTGGGCCGAGGTCACCGCGAAGCTGTTCGAGGTTGCACCGGCGATGTCTGCGAACGGACCCACGCTCGTTGTCGCCGACTGCCACTGGTGGGAGAACGAAGTTGGGCCTCCGTTCCAGGTGCCTTGGCTCGCCGTCAGTGTCTGGCCGACCTGAGGCGTGCCCGTGACGACCGGCGCCGTTGTGTTCGACGGCGGGACCGGCGTAACCGGGCCCTGGGTGACGGTGATGACCGCCAGGCCATAGCCGGGGAAATGGAGCGACACGCTGCTGGATACCGGCAGGCTCGTCACCACGGGACCGCTGGTGACGCTCGTTGCCGAATCGATCTGCTGGACGGTGATTGCGGTCGGCGACATTCCGGACAACGAGACCACGACATCGGCGGGCAGCCCGATTCCCGCCGCAGGGGCTGATGGGTCGACCGTGCGATTGACGACCATGATGGAGATCGTCCCGTCGGCTCGAGCCGCGCTGACTACCGGGATGTTGGTGCTCGGTGAGGAAGACTGGAGTTGCGTGCTGCCGACCGGAAAGGATTGATTGAGCAGCTTGAATTCCCAGTAAGGCAAGAACGGGGCGCCAGTCTGATCGTTGAGCAGGCCGAACTGCGGCGCGTCCATCACGTTGTACTGATGGAGCATCTCGACATGCAGCGGCGCCAGGGCGGCGTAGGTGGCTCCCCACCAGGCCGCGCTGAACTGAGTCCACGGCCGTTTGTGCGTGTCGGAGCCCCAGTCGGCATTGACGTTCATCTCGTCCAACCAGATTGGCGTCGTCGGGAACGAGCTGCGCAGCCGATTCGTGGTCGTGACCATGTCGTCGATGCCCCCGTCGGGGTAACCGCTGCCGTCCCCGTTGAAGATCGTCTGGTCCGAGACGGTGTTGTCCCAGTAGCCATAACCGTGAAACGAGAGAGCGAACGGCTTGATGGACTGTTGCAACAGCGGGGTGAAGTAATCCTGGCTCGGGTCTGTTCCGGAGCCGAACTGGCCGCCGGCGGTTGCCGGGCCGATGAAGCGGAGGCCGGGATCGACAGCCAGCATTCTGGCTGTGACGGCGTTCCACATCGTGACGTACTGCGTCGGCGTCAGTGCGACTCCCGAAGCGGGCGCGCACGGCGTCTCGTTGTTCAGGTCAGGCTCGTTCCACGGCTCCCAGTAGATGATCCGATGACTGGTGCCGGCCGGATTGGTGATCACAACGCCGGACTCGGTGGTCATCGATCCCTTGTTGTAGTAGGAGACCAACCGGGCCATGTAGTCGGCGTACTCGACGAACGTCTGGTCGCGGACAGTGCCCTGGGTGTAGAGGGTGGTGCACGTCCATTGCCAGTCCGGCGCAAATTTGATGTTCATCAACGGCGCTTGCCCGCTCTTGAACGAGTCGTTGACCAACGTGTCGAGCGAGGCGAATGACCAGATGCCCTTCTTCGTCTCCGGCATCGCGATCGGATAGCCGTCGTCGCCGACGTGGATGCGCACCAGCGGCATTGCCAGCGCTTTGAAGTTCGCACTCGCGGTGGCGCTCTGCGCCAGCATCCCAGACCAGACGTTGTTGGTGCTCACCTGCGTCGAGAGTGTTCCGACCGCCGTGTTGTTCACGGTCACCGTAATAGGACCTGCGGCCTCGGCGCCGGAAGCCGTGAGTAGAACGCCTGACACCGGAGCTGCGAGTACCAAAACGGACACGGTCCTCACAACCGTGATGGCATGTCTGAGCCTGGGCATGAATGGTCTCACTCCTTTCCTCCAGGGAATTGGGCGCGCGTATCCGAGAGCACTGGTGTCGATATCGGAGGGTCGAGCCTCGCGCGGATCCCCCCGATGGGGATTTCCGGGCTTGTCCGTATTGTCCTCTGCTGTGGCGCGGAGGAGGTACGGTCGCGGAGAGCGACGGTGCTAGCCCGTGTTTCGTAGCGCCGCCGCGATGCCCGCGATCGAACGGAGCAGCGGTGGGCGCGCCGACCCCGTGGCGCCCGCGGTGGCGGCGTAGCAACTCGACCTGGATCGCGTTCATCGGATCGACGTACGGGTTCCGCAGGTCGATCGTCTGCTGCACGATCGGCTGGCGATCGAGCAACGCTCGACACCCGAAGCGCGAAGAACTCCCGCGTCGTCAGCTCGGCGTTCGCGCAAAACGCGAACCTGCGTCCATTTTCGAGCAGCATGAGAACCGGCTCTGTTCGTGCAGCGGCGGCCCCGGACGGCGGCGAGTAGGTCGTCCTTGCCAAAGACGCGGTAGGGGTCCTTGCCATCGTCGCGAGCAGCTGGTGATGTAGCGGCGTGAGCTCGAACTCCGAGTCGCGCACCACGTGCGTCGTGCCAGCGTGTCTACGCGCAGCCGTCCCACCCGAAGGTCCCCGCGCTTGGCGCACTGGGCGGCAGCGGCGGTGTCGCGGCTACCGCCGCGGCCAGCAGTTCGTCGAGGCGCGAGCGCAGCAGGTGCATCTCTCCCGGCGGCAGACGCTCCTCCGGATAGTTGGTCGGCTGACGGACGCGCCTCGGCGCAGGACGCAGCATCCGCCGGCCGAACGCTGGGACATGTGCGCTTGCCGATCGCCAGATCCCGCGTCACCTTCGCTGGGAGGGTCTACGCGGGGTCTACGTCTTTGTCGTTTGTGGCCTTCGGCCGCCACCGCGGCCGAGCGGCTTCCGTGGATTTATGCAGCTTCGCGCGACTCGACGCGTCCCACGACGACACCTGATCAACCCTCGTAATGAAGGGGTCCGCGGTTCGAATCCGCGCGTCGGCTCTGAGGAAACGGGTTCGGCGACGATGCGCGATGCTGCGCGCTCGCCATAATGTCTCGCGAAGCGTAAGCGTCTACCTCCGGCCCCGTGAGGAATTGCTTGACCTCGCAGCCCGGCCCGCACGAGCTCGCCGATGGACGCGACCTCTTTCTCAGCTCGAGCGGGCGAATCACGGAGGAGGAGGGATTTGAACCCTCGTCGGACGCAAGAGGCCGAAACGGTTCTCGAGGCTCACCAGAATGGTCTGCTGCCCGTCCTTGACGGGGGCCGGGTGTGTGCGATCGTCAACGGGGTGCAGCCGGAAACCTCGCGCGCGGGGCCGATCGGGCGTGAGCAGGAACTCGCGCAGCTTTCTACGTTCCTGGAGCAGGAGCGGCTTGGGGCTGAGGCGCTGCTCCTCGAGGGGGAGCCTGGAATCGGGAAGAGCACGCTGTGGCGGGCGGCGGTCGACAGCGCGCGGTCGGGCGGCTACCGGGTTCTGGAGGCGCGGCCGGCCGAGCCGGAGCGCGGTCTCTCGTTCAGTGCGCTCGCCGACCTGCTGGAGGGCGTGCCGTTCCAGGATCTGCCGCCGCCGCTCGAGGAAGCGTTGCGGGCGTCGCTGCTGACGGGGCCGGCGAGCGGCGGCGATGCCCACGCGGTGGCGCGGGGCGTGCTCCGGCTCCTGGCTCGGCTCGCGGCGGAGCGACCGCTGCTGGTGGCCGTCGACGACGCCCAGTGGATGGACCCGCCGTCATCACGGGCGCTTGCTTTCGCAATGCGACGCCTCGAGGCGAGCCCCGTCGCCGTCGTCGCCGCGGTTCGCGGCCCGCACCTTGGACCCGCGCCCGCCGCTCTCGCCGACGTTCCGTTGCTGCGCCTTTCCGTGGGACCGATGAGCCTCGCGGCGGTGCAGCGGCTGCTGCGGCTGCGTCTCGAGGTGGCGATCCCGCGGCCGGTCCTCCTGCGCCTGTATGCAGTGTCGGGCGGCAACCCGTTCTACGCGCTCGAGCTCGCTCGTGCCTTGCCGGCCGAGGTCGTTCCCGGGCAGCCGTTGCCGGTGCCGGCGAGCATCGGCGAGCTGCCGCGCCGGAGGATCGCCCGCCTCCCGCGAAGGACGCGCAACGCGCTCCTTGCGGCGGCGGCACTGTCCTCTCCGACCGTTGCCGTGCTACGCACGGTCGTCCCGGGCGTCTCACGGTCGGAGCTCGAGGAGGCGGAGCGGCGCGGGATTGTCGAGATCAAGGGCGAGCGTGTCCGCTTCAGCCACCCGCTGTTTGCAAGCGCGCAGTACGACGCTTCGCCGCCGGCCGCGCGCAGACAGCTGCACCGTCGGCTCGCCGACGTGGTCGAGGATGGCGAGGAGCGAGCGCTCCATCTCGCCCTCGGCTGTGAGGCTCCCGACGCCGACGTCGCCGCCGCGCTCGACGATGCCGCCCGCGCGGCGCAGGCGCGCGGCGCGCCGGACTCGGCGGCCTCGCTCCTGGAGCATGCCGTGCGCCTTACCCCGGGGTCCGCCGCCCACGCGCGCAGGCGACGGATGCTGGGTGCCGCGGACGCATGGCGTGCGGCAGCGGCGTTCCAGCGGGCACGCGAGCTGCTCGAGCAGCTCGAAGCCGAGCTCGGCCCCGGCCATGAACGCGCCGAGGTCTTGCACCGCCTCGCCATCGTGAGTCTCGACGACTACGGCAAGGCGATCAATCGCTGCGAGCAGGCGTTGCGCGAGTCGGAGCACGACCTCGCTCTCGCCGTCTCGATCGAGCGCCAGCTCCGGGAGCTGTGGTCCAACAACGGCGACCAGCAGCGGTCGCTCGAGCACGCAGAGCGCGCGCTCGCCCTCGCGGACGCGCTGGGCGACCCGCACGAGCAGGCGGCCGCTCTGGCAGCACTGTCGCAGGCGCAGTTCTTCGGCGCTGGCATGATCCGGCTCGACCTGTTCGAGCGCGCGCTCGAGCTCGAGCGCCGGCTTCGGCTCGTCGGCTACTACGCGCCGAGTACCCAGCATGCGTGTGCGCTGATGTGGGCGGACATGCTCGATGGGGCGCGCCCTCTGTTGGAGGAGCAGATGCGATCGTGCGCGGCGCGCGGCCTGGAGGAGGATCGGTTGGGGATCGTGTTCCACCTCGCTGATCTCGAGCTGCGGGCAGGGCGGCTGGACCGGGCGGAGCTCCTGACCGAGGAGCTCTCTGAGGGTGCTCGGCAGCTGGCAGACGACCAGGCGAATTCGTATGCCGCGTTCCTGGAGGCGCTCGTCGCGTTGCGTCGCGGACGCCACGACCAGGTTCGAGCGCCGGCATTGCGGGCCGAAGCGATCGCGGCGGCACTAGGCGATCCGTTCATCGTCGCGGGCGCTGCCATTGCTCTCGGGGCCGCCGAGCTCGCAGACGGTGACGCCGAATCCGCCTACGAGCGGCTCGAGCCGCACCCGCGCAAATTCGCCGAGATGGGCTTCGGCAACCTGGGTGCCTGGTTCACGGAGGTGTGGGCGCTCCCCGCCGAAGCGCTCGTGGCGCTCGGACGCCTCGACGAGGCGGACGAGGCCGCGGCCGACCTGGAAGCGCGGGCGCGCGAGCTAGATCGGCCGGTCGCGATCGCGCGAGCGCTTCACGTACGCGCGCTCGCGCGCGCCGCCTCGGGGGAGCTCGACGAAGCGCTCCGGCTGGTCGACGAGGCCCTCGAGCAGCACGCGAGGCGGCCGCTGCCGTTCGAGCGCGCGCGCACGTTGCTTCTCGCGGGGTCGCTCGACCGTCGCGCGCGCCGAAAAGCGAAGGCACGCGAGCGGCTCGCGGCGGCCCGGCGGCTTTTCGAGGAAGCGGGAGCCGAGCCGTGGGCGGAGCGGGCGCGCCTCGAGGCGGCGCGCATCGGGGGACGGCCGACGCCGCCCGACGAACTGACCGCCGCCGAGCAGGAGGTCGTCCGAATGGTGGTCGCGGGCGCGACGAACAAGGAAGTCGCGCAGGCGCTGTTCATGAGCGTGAAGACCGTCGAGGCGCACCTCGGTCACGTCTACCGGAAGCTCGGCGTCCACTCCAGACGCGAACTCGCCCGCCTGCCCCTGGTCCTGGATCAGCGCGGGCAAACGTAGGGTCGACGCCCGATTTCAGCCGAGCCCGCGCGACGTAGCGTCGGTCGCGCCAACCGAAGGAGGCTCGGAATGCGGAAGACCTTGATCGTGACGGTGACTCTGGCGGCTCTGCTGGCGCCGGGAGCACAAGCCAAGCACGCCCCCGATGACCACGCGGTCGCCGCCCGCCAGCCAGCGATCGCGGCGTCGATCGGGTTCGCGTGGCACGACGCAGGTGTCGGCTCCGGGGTCACGGCTCTCGTCCTCGGCGCGATCGGCAGCGGCGTCGCGCTCACCCTCCGGTACCGCCGGCCGGCGCGAGCCTGAGCGACGTGCGGACGTACCTCGTCGAGCGTTTCGTGCCGGCGTCCAAGCTAGCGACGCTGGCCGAGGCGCTCGCCCGCGCGGACTTCGCGAGCCGCCGAGTGGGCCACCTCGGCTCGCTGTCCCTCCCCGGCGACGAGACCTGCCTCTGCGCGTTCCAAGCACCGACGCCGCGCGCGGTCACGACCGCGAACGACACGTTCGGGCTCGAGTTCGAGCGCATCGTCGAAGCCTTCCTGATCGGCGGAACCTGGTGCGGAGCGTCGCCGAGGACCGCCTTCTTCCACTCCCAACGATGAGAGGAGACGACTGATGAAGACACTACTCGCACTGACAGCAGCGGCCGTCGCGCTCGCTGTGCCCGCCGCCGCAGCGTCACCCGCACTCGCGTCAACGTGCCAGCCCTACAGCGCGACCGGCCACGATGCGGCAAGCTCACCGGCGGGCCCCTACGTCGGCCTACAGAACATCACGATCGGCAGCACGAGCTACAACAACGTCCCAGCGGTGACCAGCGTCCTCGCCCCGCTCACCCCCGAAGGCAACTCGGGCGTATTCACCACAACGACCAGTCACACGATCTCGCTGCCGTCGGGCACGATCACCACGACGGACAACGTGCATCTGATCCCAACGGACACGCCGGGCGTCTACAAGCTCGTCAGCCACTTGATGATTGGCGGCGGCGCTACCGGCCAAATCCAGCTTCAGGGAACCGTCGACTTCGTAACGCTCTCGGCCGAGGGGACCTTCGTCGGCACCGTCTGCGGACTCAGCTGAGTGAGAGCCATTCGAGGCCAGTCGGGAGGGGCCGGCCGGCTCCCGACTCGCTCTCTCCCTAGAGACGGCGGTTGCATCCAGAAGCGCGCACCTGTACGGGGCGAAGCCGAATCGCGGCTCATCCACGGCGTGTTCATCGCCCGATGCTCTTCCAGTTGCGCCGCCCGAAGATGGTCGCGTCTCGCGACCGTGGTCACGGGCGGACGGATGCCGCGATTGCGGAGCCCCAACCAACAAGGGCCGAAAAGCGACCGAACCGCGGACATTCCGTTCGCCGGTTACGCGACCCTCAGCGGGCTCGCCAGCGACGACGTCGCCTCGCATGCAGCCTTTCTCGGCACCGGCGAAACGCAGCCGATTCCGCTGCGCGACAACGCCTTGCTGACACAGGCGGCGCACGCGGATTACCCGATCCGCGTCGTCGTGTACGACCGCGAAGACCGAATCATCGGCATCCAAACCTTGAATACGCCCTGAGAACTAGAACAAGCACCGCGCACACCACGCGCACACGAGCTTGTCGCGCATAGTCGTTTCGGTTCACTTTTGGTCGCAGCTTTCGGCCTATCCATGCGGCATCCTCGGACCGCACCCGACCGGGGATCCGATGCAGGCGTCGCAGCGCTGTGGAAGCCGGGTTAGGTCCGAGGCGTCGGACGGGCGTCGCCGTGGAGCACGTCGGGGTCCAAGTCGGCCCCGTTTGGCCACACGATCGTTCCGAGTTCCTCGTCCACGCGCACCTGCCGAAAAAGCTGCGCATCGTTGCGGAGCGGCTCGAAGACGGGTCCCCACAGCTCGGCTTCGAGGTCGATCTCGCGCGCCGAGCCGTCATCGAAGCCGAGCCGAAGCACGAAGCCCTCAAGCGGCTCGACCGTGCGGATACGCGCTGTGCGTGTGCGGATGCTCATGGCAGTGGCTCAATCGTATCCAAGGGCAAGTGCGCCTCGGCCCTCTCCCAGTTTGCCTCAAGTTCAGCACGGTGCATGCTGCCCCACTCCTGTACGAGCCTGAGCGCGCGCCCGGGAAGCTCTCCGGCCAAAGGGTCGAGAGTCTCGATCACGATCTGCGCCTCGTGCTCGGCATAGATCGCGTGAAAGTGCGGAGGGTGATGGTCACGGTAGTACATCGCGATCACGATCCCGTAGAAGCTGCTGATCCGCGCAACCCCACCATCATCTCGACGCCGGCAGACAGCGAACGAGGCGCCGAGCCTGCTGTGCAGAACCGGGCCGGCCGGGTCTACGCGGGGTCTACGTCTTTGTCGTTTGACGTCTTCGGCCGCCACCGCGGCCGGGCCGATTCCTCGGAGCCATGCGACTTCGCGCAACTCTGCGCGTCCCGCACCGACACTCGATCAACCCTCGTAATGAAGAAGGTCCGCGGTTCGAATCCGCGCGTCAGCTTTCCCATGATTTGCAGCGGAATCAGCGCGGAAGACGTCTTCATTCACGCGGCGTGCTCGGAACACATGCCTGGAAAGGCGTGTTCCCAAGCGGCCCTCCGGTGCGCCAGGAGTGAGCCCGAATTTCGCGGAAGGGAGAGCCTTCCACGGCGTCTCCTGCGGCGACCTGGGCGCCTGTACCCCTTCAGTGCCGGATAAGGAGCGCTGCAGGTAGCACCCTCGCGCCGTTTTCTCGCCCATAGATCGAACCCGGCTACGCACATGCAGCGATCCCTTGCGGGAGGCTGCGATCCTGAGACGGAGCGTCCCGCGCACGAGGTCGCGACCTGGGTTCGGGGTCAGCCGAGCTGCTGCAGCAGCTGCTCGGCGGTCGCGAGGTGAGGTGAGTTGGCGTGTCGGAGGGGGTCGAGCGAGGCGCGGATCGTCGCGCGGGCGTCATCGGCGCGGCCCTCGAGGAGCCAGTTCATCCCGAGGTTGACGAGCGCGATCCCGCGCGTCTCCACGACGTTGGTCTCGTCGGCGACGAGCGTCAGGAGCGCGCGTGCTTCGGCGAGGAGGTCCGGCGCGCTCCGGCCCGCCTGGTAGGCGGCCTGCAGGGTGTTCGCCAAGGCGATCTGCAGCTCGTGGCGGATCGTCTGGGCGACCGGCCGCCCGAGCGCGCTCCGGAGGATCTCCGCGGACCTGGCATACCGGCCGTTCTGTCGCGCGATGATCGCGACCTTGATCTCGGCGAGGGCGGTGCCCTCGTCGTCGCCGGCAGCGTCCATGAGCTGGATCGCACGGTCGAACAGCGTCTCGGCCTCGCCCGTCTTGCCCGCGCTCTGGGCGGCGACCGCGCGCGTGCCCTCGATCCGGCCGAGTTGCGCGGGCGTGAGCTGAAACTCGCGTCCGAGGCGTTCGAGCACCTCGTCGGTCTCTTCGACCCTGCCGAGCGCGGAGAGGCGATCGGCCTCGGCCCAGAGCTCGCCGAGCGCGTCGTCATCGCGCGCCGGAGCAGCAGTCGGCTCCGAGAGGGCGAGCATCTGCTCGAGCGACGCTCGCAGCATGTCGATGCGGGGGCCGTCGGCGTCCCTGACCATCTCGAGGAGCCGCTCCGCGGCCCACACGAGCTCCGCGTCGTCTCCGAGCTCGGCATGTGCCGCGACGAGCACGACCCCGGCCTCGACTGCCTCGTGGCCGAGACCGGCGCTCCCGGCGAGCGCGACTGCGCGAGAGGCCGCGGCGACCGCGGCGTGCGGCTGGTCGCGCTGGAGCTCGTACTGGGCGAGCCAGCCGAGCGTCGCCACCTGACCGGGCACGTCGCCCGCCTCCGCACGGACGGCGAGCGCCTCGCGGCTCAGCCGGCATGCCTCGTCGAGATCGCCGGAGAGCGCCGAGAACTGGGCCTGGTTGTTGAGGCAGCGTGAGGCGCCGACGAGATCACCGCGAGCCCTGTAGGCGGCGAGCGCCCTCCGCGAGGTAGCCCACGCTGCCTCACGCTCACCGGCGCTCCACTCGGCCAGCGAGAGCTGGCCGAGCTGCTCCGGCGTCATGGCCTCGGGAGCGCCGGCGTCGGATTCCGTGGACGGCCCCAGCGGCGCATCTCCTTCGTGCGCCGGCCGCTGCATCTGCTCGAGCTTCCGGCGACTCCGCGCGGCGGCGGCGTCGTCGCCGAGTGCCTCGTGTCGCGCGGCGGCGTCGGCGAACAGCTCGGTCGCTTCGTCGAGGCGCCCGAGCCGTGACAGCGTGATCGCGAGGTTGTGCTGCACGGCCGGAACGGCCTCGGGAGGAGGCGGCGGATCCGCCGCGAGGATCGCCTCGTATGCAGCGATCGCCAGCTCGGGCTCGTCGGCGAGGTCGTGCGCGACGCCGAGGCTGTTGAGCGCGAGCAGGCGCTCGTCGTGGCTGCCGGATCGCTCGGCGGCACCGAGCTGAGCCCGGGCGAGCTCCACGTCGCGCACGACCGGGCGGCCGCGCCCTTCGAGCCACCGGAGCTCGGCGAATGCCGCGGGCAGCTCGTCGAGCGTCTGCCGGTACTCGAGCACCTCGATCCGCCCCCGCAGCCTGCCTTCCTGCTCGTCCGCGTGCACGACGCGCAGGAACGGGACCGGCGAGTCCCCTCCGGAGGCCACCACGTTGCGCAGTTGCTGGAGGCGCTCCCCGCCGCCTTCGGTAAGGAGCTCGTCGATGAGCGCGAGCACCGCCGCGCGCTCGGGCTCGTACGTCGCGACGAGCACGCACAGCATCCAGCCGAGGCGGTGCGCGAGGGCGCGGTCGCCGCGGGCGCGTGCCTCGGCGACGACGGCGTGCAGCTCCGGCAGCGCCTCGGCGACCTGTCCGCGCCGGAGCAGCAAGGAGGCACGGAAATGGCGGAGCATCGCGGCGCGCTGCGGGTCCGGGCTCAGCTCCTCGACGCGCGCCGCCCGCTCGAGTGCCTCGTGCGCGGCGCCGTATTCCGCGAGGTCGAGATACGTCTCGGCTGCGAGGAGCTCGATCTCGAGGAGCCGGGCCGCGTCACCCGATGCATCCGCGTACGTTCGCGCCACCGCCAACCGGGCGAGCACCTGCTCGAGGTCGAATGCATCGGCTGCGATGCCGGCGAACTGGAGCTGCACGGCCGCGAGCGCGACGAGGTCGCCCGCGGACTCCGCGAGAAGCGACGCCTGCCCGAGCGCGAGCCGCGCCGCCTCCGCGTCGTGCGCCGCCTGGGCGCAGGTGGCGCGACTCGTGTGGAGCTCGACGAGCGCGCGCTGTCGGTACTCCTCAACCCGCGCGGGCGTCTCCATTCCCTGTGCGGCGTAGAACTCGTTGATGCCGCTGAGCGCGTGCGCCTGCCGGTCGAGCCAGCCGACCGTCTCGTGGACGGCGCCCTGCGCCAGCGCTTCTCGCGCGAGCGCGCCGTAGGCGCGGGCGATCGCAGGCGACACGGGGGTTGACTGGACGAGCGCGACCGTCTCGGGCGCCACACTCTTCCGCCTTGCGAACGCGGCGGCGAGGCCTCGCCGGTCCGGGACGGAGAAGGAGACGGGCGGCTCCGCCTCGCGTGCGACGTGCTCGCGGACGACGGCGGCCATGTCCGGCCGCGCGGTGAGCGCGAGGAGCCGCGCGACGTACACCGCGCAGGCGAGCGGCCCGATCGTCGGCTCGGCGAGCCACGCTGCAACGGCGCTTCGGATGCGCGCGCCCGCTTGCGATTCCGCGTCCGGGTTTCGCTCCGCCGCCTCGACCTCGGCCCCGAGGAGCGTCAGCAGGAAGTCCGGGAGCACGCCCTCGACGACCGCGCCGCGCGGGCCCGCCGCCGCGACGAGCCGTGCAGCGCGATCCGGCGTCGCGTCGCCCGCCCGGACCAGCCAGGTGATCCCAGGCCCGCGGGTCAGCTCCTCTGCGATTCCGAGGTAGTCGTCCGAGAAGGCGAGGTCTGCGCCGGAGAATCCCAGCACGAGCACGTGATGCTGCCGTGCCAGCTCGGCGATTCTCGTCCGCACCGGAAGCGCGAGCCCGCGGAGCTTCTGCCCCACCGTGTCGACGATCGTGCTCGTCTCCTTCGCCGAACCGTGGATCTTGTACAGCGCGCACGTCGCGGGCGCCCCGAGCCTCTGGTAGTCCCTCGGGTCGGCGAAGACGGCTAGCGGCAGGGCCTCGTCCCGGAAGGCGCGCTCGATCAGCGTGTCGAAGTTCGTGGAGACGATCGCGGAGACGACACGGCGACGTCCGAGCTCGGCGAGCGCGCGGTGCGTGGCCGTCGGCTGCTCGCCGTCGACGACGCCGAGCACGTCGAGCCACGCGTCGCCCGCGAAGGTCTGCACGAGCGACTCGGAGAACACGGTGACGGAGAGGTCGTCGACCGAGAGGCCGGCGACGGCATGACGGATGTCCGTCGGCAAGGACGGCAACGCCGCGAGCGCAGCCCGCCGCGCCTCGTCGAAGACGATCTCGTTCAGCGACCACCAGCCCGGCAGGTACGAGGGCGGCCCCGCCGAGACACCGGCGCCGCACAGGACGACAACCCGTCGACTCGCGACGGCCTCGTCGAGCGCGGAGGGAAGACGCGCGCCGGTGATCGCAGGACCGTAACCCCGCGGCGCCGCGAGCGCCAGCTGGAGCTAGGCCTGCGCCAGCGTACTCAGGCTCGACGGCACCAGCCCTGAGGCTCGACGATTGGGGGGAACACCGTTGGAACACATCCCTGGAGGAGCACGGAGTCCTACACAGCTCGAGCGAGCGGCGGCCTGCGCTCGCACACCGGAGATGCCTGCAATTGGCAAGATTCGTGGCAGGCGGTCGGTTAACTCGTAATGAAGGGGTCCGCGGTTCGAATCCGCGCGTCGGCTTCCGCGATTTGCAAGTCTTTCCTGAGGGAACGGCTGGCGCGAGGCGCGTCGCGCATCATGTGGGCGTAGGTGCGGGTGGTGAAGCCGGGATCCGCGTGACCGAGCGGGACGGCGCGAAGGGGGCGGCGGCCACATTGACCGCCGCCCCGCCTCGCTGTCTCAGTGGAGTGTCTCGACCTGTGTGGCGAGCAGCTTTGTGCTCTCGCTGCTGCTGAAGCTCGAGGAGCAGACGAGCGACACCGTTTCGGTGGCGCCGAATGAGGCGGTGCCGATGAAGTTCATGAACTCGTTGTCGTCGTTCGTTCCGTCACCGAGTCCGTCGATCCGGACCTGATCCTCGTCGATCGTGGTATTCCCCGCCTTGAGGAGGCAATCGACAATGTCGTCTTTCGCGTCTCCACCGATGCTGTAGACGCCCGTCTTGGCCTCGATCGTGTAGTTCCCGGCCGGCAATGTCAGGGTCGCGAGCGTCGTGCCGCCGATGTCAATCGTCTTGCCGTCGTCGGCGGCGAGGTAAGCGTCGCTCGGTCCGCGTGCGCCGCGCGGTCCCATCTGATTCCAGTTGAGCGTGTTCTCGCTGGCCCCACAGGTTTGCCCCTTTTCGGAGTCGACGACCCGGAGCGTGCCCTGCTGCGGCGAGGTCTTCTTGTAGCAGCCGTGGATCACTCCGCTCGAGTCGGGGATGTTGGCGTACGCAATTCCGGCCGCGGCCGCGAATACGACTGCGATCGTCACGGCGATCAGCAGCGGCCGCCGTCGGGCCAATGAGCCGGCCCGGGAAAACTTCGAAGTACTCCGCATTCGTCCTCGTCCCTCCTTAAGTGGTGCTTTGTGCGCGTCGAGCCACCGCTCGCCGCGCGTCTTTCGCGGAGCCCTTGACCCTGTCACTCCGTTGCTCTCGCCACAAGGGGTCGCTCGACCTATTCTTCGCCGCGGCACGAGCGTCAGCACTCCCGGCGCTCGTGCGGAAGTCCGGGGGCAGAGCCGGAGGGTCTACCAGGGCACGCTACCGCCAGACGTCGGTGATGCCAACGCGCCTCGGGTGGAGGCGGGGGTTGCCCAGGTCGAAGCGCGGGACGTAGCCGATCATCCACTCGCGCCCGCGCACATCGGCGTACCCAACGAGGAAGCCGCTGCCTGCGCACTCGTAGCGCACCCGCTGTCCCGCCAGCGTGAGCGTGGCTCCGGAGACCCCAAGGACGCAGCGCTTCGCGTTCGTCGTCCAGATGCCCCACGGAGCGATCCGACGTTCCCGCCGCTCGACCCAGCGCGGCAGCCGCCGGGTCAGGCTCACGAGCCGAACGGTCTTCGACCACGGGTCGAAGGGACAGATCACGGCGGTGCTGTGCGGAGTTGCCGAGAAGCACGGGTCGAGGAAGTGCTCGTCGGCGAAGCACCGCCACGCATAGGCCCGCGGCGTCGAGCGCGCCGGGGCCGTGCAGTGGCCCGCGACGTTCTCGGTCACGAACAGCCTGGGTGCCGGCCGCCCGCCCCGGAACCAGACGGTCTCGTGGACCACCGTCGCCGGTCCGGAGCCACCGGCTGCAATCGACAGCAGCGCGGCCGCGACGAGCGCAAGGCGGATAAGCATGAGCTTATCTTCGCAGCAGCGGCGTTAATGTTCGCCCCGATCGCCGAGTGACAGAGGACTCGCTCGACGCCGGTGTGAGCCGTCGGCGCGAAGCAGGCGGTCACACGCCGCGACCTAGCTTAGGGCGGAGGGCGCCCTTCGCATGCCAATAGGGGTTCAACGCCGTTGCACCTTGAACCAGATCGGGTGGCCGATCAGCGGGAAGAGGAACTAAAGGCCGTAGATCCCGTTCACGGGCACCGCTCGCCGTCCGGGTCCTCGTACAGGTAGCGGGTCCTGCGACGACAGCTGATCGACCCTCGTAATGAAGGGGTCCGCGGTTCGAATCCGCGCGTCGGCTCTTTCGATTTCCGGGGACTTCGCGCTTTGAGTCGCGTGCGAAGTCGGGGGCCGCGCGGCCCTTCCGGATCGCTTTACTGATCGTGATGCGCCGGCGGCACGAGCGCCGGCCGGTTGAGGATCGTCCGCCCTTGGAGCGGCGGTGGTTCGCGGCTTCGGGGGCGGTACAGTCGGCGCCATGGCCTCGCTTGCTACCACCTCCTTGAGCCCCACCGAGCGGCGCGTGCTCGAGCAGTTCGTTCGGCTGCTCGAGGCCGAGCTCGGTCCGCATCTGCGAGCCCTGTGGCTCTATGGCTCGCGGGCGCGCGGGGAGCAACCCGGCCCGGACTCCGACGTCGACCTGCTCGTCGTATCGACCAGGCGCGGCTCCCAAGACGACCTGCGCGTCATCGAGCTCCTCATGGACGCTGCCGAGGCCGAAGGGGCGAATCCGGCGTTCTTCTCCGCGAAGCTCTTCGATCCCGATCGGATCGCTGAGCGGCGAAGCATTCGCTCCTTCTTCATGCAGGAGGTCGACCGCGACAAGGTCGTCCTCTTCGGCGAACCGTGAGTCCGCGCTCCGAAGAGTTCCTGTCGAGCGCGCAAGAGCGGCTGCGGGCTGCACGGGCCTCGCTCGACGCCGGCTTTCCGTCGAGCGCGGTGAGCGCGGCGTACTACGCAATGCTGTACGCCGCTCGGGCGGCGCTGAGCGAAGAAGAGCGGAACGCGAAGACGCACCGTGGCGTCTGGAGCCTGTTCAGCGAAGTCTTCGTCGCCTCGGACCGTTTCGAGCGTGAGCTCTTCGCCGCAGCGCAGCGGGCGCAGGACCTGCGCGAGGCAGCCGACTACGAGGCGGGCAGCATTTCAGCGGAGCAAGCAGGCGGGGTTCTGGCCGACGCGGATCGATTCGTGTCGGCAATCGCGTCGATGCTCACTGTCTAGATGAGCTTGGGTTCTGCCTCGGTCGTCGTCAGAGTCTCGGGAGCGCCCGCGTTCGGGCGCTCCCGACGGTCCATGCGCTATCTGAAGCGGAAGTACGCGACGTGCGCGCTCGCGTCGTCGAGCGCGACGGTCAGCTCGCGGCACGTGCCGGTCCACGACTTGGCCGTCTTCCAGTTGAACTGATAGAAGTCGGCGGCCGCGTCATACGAGACGCTGCTCGAGATCTGCGTCGCCGAGCCGAGCGCCGCCTTCGAGCTGCAGTCGATCTGCCGTGAGCTCGGCGAGCCGGCGGCGAGGAACGCGAGTCCACGGTCGCCGGTGAGACTGAACTTCACCGGAAGCGCGGAACCGGCGTTCGCCGAGTTCAGTTCCGGCGCGTTCCGGACCGGGCTGAGGAAGCCACCGAATGGATACTCGACCTGGAGTCTCAGCGGGATCGCGATCAGCGCCTCGCCGGCGTCGTTGCTCGCGAGGCAGAGGACGGCCGACGGGTTCGCGGGGGCGCTGAGGCCGGCAGCCGAGAAGGTCAGGTCGACGACCTTGCTTGCACTGGGCTGCGTCGTGCCCGCCGTCTGACTCGCGCTGAGCCAGCTCACGTCGCTCGGCGAGGAACAGTCGGAGACCGCCTCGGTGATCGTCCAGGTGAGCGGCTCGTCGGCGTCGGGCGTCGGGTTGCCGATCGTGAGCGCCTCGACCGACTGGCTCCCCTCGACCGCAGCCGTCGCGAAGCTGCGCGGCGCCGCGGTCACGTAGGGGCACTCGAAGAGCCGCGTGCCGACGACGATCGGCTCGGGTGGGACGGCCGCCGCGTCGAAGAGCGACGGAATCAGCCCACGCTCCGGCTGTGCCAGCCGCACGACGTGACCGTCCCGACGCGTCTCCTGCTTGATCCCGTGCAGGCCGAGGCGAAGCTCCACCGTGCCTCCGGCGAGCGGCTCGGAGTACTGCTCCTCGGTGATGAAGTACCCGCACGGCGGCGGATCGATCACGTGGTTCGGCGTCACGGCGTCGACGTCCGGAACGCCGGTGTTGGCGCCGTTGAGCGGGTTGTACGGCCAGGGATACGAGCCGCGCGTCACGACCGGGCCGACGTTCGCCGAGTTGAATGCGATCGACTGCTGCACGAGGTCGTGCACGACGGTGCGGTGTGTCCAGTAGTACTCGAGCGTCGTGAACTCCTCGTAGAGGCTGCCGTAGGACTTGCGGTTGCGGTTCGCGAGGGTCGTGCCCTCCGCGGGCCGAGTCGTCCCGCCCGACGCGCGGTTCTCGGCGAGCATGCCGAGCGTGTTCTTGAGCGCGTACGTGTTGCGGAGGATCCCTTCGTGGCTGTCGCCGCCGCTCGAGTACGGGCCGTGCCACCAGCCCGTCTCGGCGCCGTGCTCGTACATCCAGCCCTCGACGAGACCGAGCTTGCCTTCGCTGAAGAGCGGCTCGAAGACGTTTAGGTTGCGCGCCGTGAGGATCGGCAGGTCCTCGTTGTCTCCCTCGTGGATGTCGAGGCCGACCTCGGGCGTGTAGTCGCGCAGCATGGCGACGAATGCCTTGGTCTCCGGCTGGACGATTCCCGCGTAGTCGCGGTTCAGGTCGGCGCCGGTCTCGTTGCCGCGCGTGTTGGCGGCACGCCCGTTCCCGTTGATGCACGGGACGATCAGCACCGTGACGTTCGAGAGGATCTCGAGCAGGTGCGGATCCTCGGTGAACGCGAGCATGCGCGCGAAGATCAGGCACGACTCGCGTCCCTGCGGCTCGTTGCCGTGGACGTTGCAGTTGTAGAGGATCGTCGGCGAGTCCGAGACCGCCTGTGCCGTCGCCGGCGGCGTCGGGTAGCCGATGACGAGCATGTTGATCGGCCGGTTCCCGGGCGCCGCGGGGCCGCCGGCAACCGGGTTCGTGCGGCCGAGCTCCACCATGCGAACGCGCGGGCTCGCTGCGACGAGCGCGGCCTCGTACGCATACTCGTTCACGTCGCTCGTGTACGTCGCGTTGCCGCTGGTCTCCCACTGCGTGCGCAGCGACGCGCCGGGCCCGGTGCCCCACTGCGGCAGCGTCGTGCCGAAGACCGGCTCGGAGTACGGCTGCGGCGTCGTGCCGAACCGCGCCCGCACCCGCCACTCGTAGCGGCCGCCGAGCGCGAAGCCGGCGTCGGCGAATCTCGGCACGTCCGGCGTGATCGTGCGCTGCGGTTGCCAGACGCCGGTGACGACCGCCGCGTCCGTGGGGACGTTGGCGGCGTCGACGGGCGTGCGCTCGATCTGGTAGTCGGTCGCGCCGGCGACCGGGTCCCAGGCGAGCGTCGCGTACCCGTCGTGCTGGACGGCCGTGAGTCCCGTCACCTGGTTCGGTTCCGCGGCCAGAGCGTTGCCGGCGAAGACAAATGCGGCCAGCGTCGTCACGGCCGCGGCCATCGTCCGAAGACGCTGGGACGTCTTCGGCACTGCGGTTCTCTCGATCTGCATGATCCTCCCTCCCGAGACGTGCCTGCACGTCTCGAAGATCACGAGCCCGACAAACGCCGCGACGATAACGCAGGCTCGGCAGACTTGCGGCTGCGGCTCAGTCGAACAGGACGAGCTCGCCGCTCTTGATCGAGCGTGCGTCCGTTTCTACCGGGACGCCGCCGCAGGAGAGGCTATGCGGCGGGGCGGAGCATATGCACGGCTTCCCTGACGACATTCTCCGGGTCCTGTCCTTCGACGACGATTCGGTGTCGCAAGACGTATGGGGCGATTGCCACGACGTCATCGATGAGCACGTGATCCCGGCCCGAGAGACGCGCTTTCGCCTTCGCGGCGGCGAGTAGGTGGATCGCCGAGCGGGGGCTGGCGCCGAGAAGAACGCCGGGAAGCTCGCGCGTCTTCCGCACGACGCTGATCAGGAAGCGCGCCACCGGTTGGGGAACGGCTGTTGCGTCAACCGTCTCCTGCAGGAGGACGAAGCGAGTCTCGGGGACGAGGGGACGCACGTCGCCGAGCATGTCGGACGAAATGCCTCGGTGAGGAATGTCGAGCATCCTGATCTCGTCCTCCTCGGAGCCGTAATCGAGCACGACCTTGACGAAGAAGCGGTCGAGCTGCGACTCGGGCAGGGGTGATCCAGTGTGTCTTCCCGTCCAGCGTTACATGCCCCTCCTGCATGGCCTCGAGGAGAGCCGCCTGCGTCCGCGGCGGCGTTCTGTTGATCTCGTCTGCGAGCAGGACGTTCGTGAAGATGATCCCCGGCTCGAAGCGCCGCTCGCCGCCGACGTAGATCGTTCGCCCGATGATCTCGGTTGGAGTCGTGTCCGGAGTGAACTGCACGCGCTTGAACGGCACACCGAGGACGCGAGCCATTGCCGCCGCCAAAAGCGTCTTGGCAGTCCCCGGCGGCCCCTCGAGCAGCACATGACCGCCCGCGAGAGCGGCAATCAGCGTCAACTCGACCGCCTTCTCGTGACTGAGGACGATCTTCGCCACCTCCGCTTGCGCCGCCACGCGTAGCTCGGCGAGGTCCTCGTGGGGTCCGGTGCGCATCGCGTCAGCGGAATTCCCGCCGACGCCATCAAGAGGCGACGCGCTTGGCACTCGAGCTTCATCGACGCTGGTCGTAGCGCACCTCTTTCCCGTTTCCCGCAGATGGTCGAACGAGCGGGCTATCCGCCGCTCTACGACGATCGCGTCAATGGTCCGGCCTTGCAAACTCCGCCTCGAATTGTCTGCCCTCGGCGGTGCGATTTCTATGGGCCGAACGGCCCATAGGAGCCCCCACCTGGTCCCACTGACGCGCAGCGGGCGTCGGACTCAGCAGAATCCTGGACGGAAAGCGTGCCATTGTGGTCGAGTGACCACGCGACGGGCTCAACTTGGTTGCGCGGGCCTCTTGTTGGTCGCGCTGCTACTCGTAACCGTCGTCTTCGGCGTCTACTTGTCGCTCCCTCACCACGAGTTGCCGGACGACTTCGACTTCCACGGCGAGGACATCACCGAGGCGCGCCGGGCCGCCGTCCCCGAGCTCGAGGCTCAGCTGCAGTCAGTCGAGCATCGCGCCGGGGTCGAGCACGTTGGCCCGGGTGGCCGAACCGACTGGTGCGAACCCGGTCAGGACAACTTCGAGAGAAGTGACGCGTATGCGTACACGTGCACGATCGAGCTCGTCCAGCTGTTTCCTGTCAGCGAGCCCGCCAGGGCCGGGGCCTCGCATCTCGGCGAAGCGCTCATCGAGGGCGACTGTCCGAAGGGCACCACCACCGACTTCGCGCTCGCCGAGCATCGCCGTCTCGAGGATCTGGACGAGACCGGCGGCGACTGCGTCCTCGGCTATCAATTCGACGCACCTCGGATCACCGGCTGGCTTCGGGTCGAGCCGAGTCCGGATGAGTTGAGCGGCGCGGAAGTTGATCTGCCCTCGCCGTGCGCTCTGGAAGAAGACCGGGCGCTCTGCCAGGAGACGCGGTTGGATCTCGCCGCCGTCGCGGAATTCGCGCCTCGCGGTACCGCGTACCTCGCCATCGTGCGCGCCCGCAAGAACTATTACGACCTCGAGTGGTGACGAACTGAGCTCAGCCGACGGCCGCGGTGTCCACGGCCGCACGCGCCAGCTCGACTGCTTCGTCGGTTGGGAGCGCCCGACCCTCCGCGTATCGCGCGGCGAAGTCGTTCGCACCGAGGCCTGCCGTCAGCTCGGCGAGCAAGCCGTCGTGCCACCGATGGTCGGCATCGATTCGATGCGCGTCGATGGCTTCGCGGGCTCCGTCGGCGCAACCGAGCATGTTGCCGCACGCGCTGGATCGCGTCGCGTCGCAGCGAGGACCGCCAGCGCGTCGAAGCACTCGGCCATCAGGTGGCGCCAGGCGAGCGACTGTCCGAGCGACAGGCTCTCGACGAGGACCCCTTCGGCGCCTTCCACATCGCCTCGTTGGATCAACGCTCGGCCGAGCGATCGCAGAGTTGCGCCGCGCGCCGGCGCATCACCGGCCTCCCGGCTCTCCGCCTCGGCCTCACGGAGCACCGCGAGTGCGCGGTTCAGGTCTCCGCGCATCAGCGCGAGCTGACCGAGCGAGTCCAGAATGCCGACCGTCCGCCGGCCGAGCTTTCGTCGCAGCGCGAGCGCCTCCCCGAGAGTCTCTTCGGCGCGCTCGTACGCACCCTCGTCGAGCTCGAGCATGCCCAGGTTCGCGAGCTCGGTTGCGACTCGCGCTTCTGCTCCGATCTGCCGCCCCAGTGCGATGCTTGTCTCGAAGAACGCGCGCGCGCTCGCGGCATCGCCCTGAAGCGCCGCGAGTACGCCTGCGCCGCCAAGCGCCCGCGTCCGCAGCAGCGGCGGCACCGCTCCGTCGAGCGCGAGCGCTGCCTCGAGCCACCGGCGCCCCTCGGCGAGGTGCCCATGGATGTCCCAGAACCGCCGCAGCGCCGCGCTGAGCGTGACTGCGGTCGTGGCGTCGCCGGCGTCGATCACATACGCGAGCGCGGCCCGGACGTTGTCGTGCTCGAGCTCGAGCCGTTCCAACCAGGGCGCCTCTGTGGGCTGACCCATCTCGCTGTACGCGCGCTCGACGAGGTCGCCGTACCAACGAGCGTGCCGAGCTCGCGCCTCGTCCTCTTCCCCGCTTCGCCGCAGCCTTTCCGCGGCGTACTCGCGCAGCGTCTCGAGCATTGCGAAGCGGGGCTCGGCTTGCCCCTCAGCGCGTAAGAGGCTGTTTGCGACGAGCGATTCGAGCCCGCCGCCGACGTCCCGGCACGCGCCGCAGACCGCCTCCGCGGCCTCGAACCCGCAGCCGCCCGCGAACACGGAGAGCAAGCGGAAGAGCCGCTGCTCGGCGGGCGAGAGCAGCCGGTAGCTCCAGTCGATCGTCGCACTCAGCGTCTGGTGCCGCGGAGCCGCGTTCCGCGAGCTCGACTTGAGCACGTCAAGCCGTCGTCCGAGAAGCTCCAAGAGGCGAGCCGGCGGCAGCACCTTGAGGCGAGCCGCGGCGAGCTCGATCGAAAGCGGGAGACCTTCGAGCCGCCGGCAGATCTCGGCGATCGTTACGACGCTTCTGTCGCCGAGATCCAGGTCCGGTCTCACCGCCTGCGCCCTCTCGACGAACAGCGCGACGGAGGGCGCCTGCAACAGCTGCTGCCGATCGCGCTCGGCTGGAGCTGGAACGGCGAGAGGCGACAGCGGGTACTCACGCTCACCGGCGAGATCGAGCGCTGCTCGGCTCGTCGCGAGCACCTTCAGCTCCGAGGCAGCGGCGAGGAGCCTCGACACGAGCGGCGCGGCTGCGAGGAGATGCTCGAAGTTGTCGACGACGAGCAGCAGGCGGCGCGCGTGCAGGAACTCGATGAGTGTCTCTTCGAACGATCGACCGCTCCCCTTCTGCACCTGGAGCGACGTCGCGATCGTCGCCGCCACGAGCTCGGGATCGGTTACCGGCGCCAGCTCGACCAGGAAGACGCCGCCTGGAAACTCGTAGCGGAAGGCTGAGGCGAGCTCGAGCGCGAGCCGCGTCTTTCCGACCCCCGGCGGGCCCGTCAGCGTGATCAGCCGCACGTCACCGCGCCGCAAGAGCCGGGTCAGCGTCTCGCGCTCGTGTGGACGTCCGACCAGCGCCGTCGCGCGCGCGGGGAGGTTCGTGGGGCCGTTGCCGGTCGCGAGCTCGAGCGACCGGTCTTGGACGAGGATCGCCTTCTCGAGCCGCTTCAGCTCCGGGCCCGGTTCGATCCCGAGTTGCTCGACGA
>WNGA01005727.1_pt1 | contig 27337 bp, 29 predicted proteins | sample 5400061 | NCBI WGS metagenome assembly WNGA01 (sample SAMN13153366, study PRJNA577476) | soil metagenome | isolation source: 100 cm soil or saprolite under grassland replicate 2 | place: USA:California | collected 2016-06-15
CGGCACGTCTCAGGGTGGAAGTCCCTCGCCCTCAACCCGCCCACTTCCCCCGATCGCAGCCCGCCGTAGGTGGCGAGCATGATGGCCGTCCGATCGACTGGGAGCTTGCACGCCTCCAGGATCGTCGTGACCTCGGTCGGTGTCAGGGGTTCGATCTTCTTCCGACGCCGTTTCGACGGCGGCTTGATCCCTGACCGTGCGCGCAGACCCGGCGGGAGAACGCCGTCGTTCGCGGCTTGCTTCTCGACTTTGCCAAGCAGCTTCCACACGTTGGCCTCAGCACCGTGCCCGATGTCGAGAGACTCCCACCACGTGCGGAGGGCCTGCGAGGTTAGGTCCGTGATCGGAGTCTCGCCAAACTTCCCGAGGTGCTTGAGCGAGTTGAGGTACCCTCTTCGTGATCCTGACTTCAGACCACGAGCGGAGGACAGTTGCTTGGCATAGGTGTAGAGGGTCGGCACGTAAGGCTTGGTGGCTTTCGGCTTCATCCACTCGTTGAGGTCGTCAGGCCACTGGGAAGGGTCCTGGGCCAGCGCGATGTACCGCTGCTGCCTCTCGTCGAAAGCACGCTCCTCAGGGGGCAATTCGATGACCCGCTTGAACCTAAGGGCGTCGGCCTCGTCGGTGAACGACTTGTAAAGCTGCTTCGATCCCCGGCCACCCTCGCGCCACGTAATCAGCCAGCGCTCTCCTCGCTTCCGTATGCTCGCCATTCCCCCCCCTTTGTGTGTATGTGTTTACAAGCAGAGGGTATAACGTGCAAGTAGGAGCGTCAATGTGAAGCTAAAGGTGGTCCACACCGAATGCGGGCGGGAGATCCTCGTGCGCCAGATCCTCGACACGGGCGGGCACTGCCCCTGGGACGGCAAGCCTTTCAACAAGGACTACACGGCGATCCTTGCCGAAGCTCTGGAGACGGCCGAGAACGCGGGCGGGGTGCTGGAGAACGCCTTGGAGAAGATCGCCGACATGGAGCCTGCCATGACGATCGACAGGGATTCGGTCCTTCGGGGGATCGAGCAGCAGATCAACCAGCTGGACGGCGCCAGGCGACGGCCCACGCGATGAGCGAGCCGACCGAGCCGACCGAGCCGTCCGAGCCGACCGAGCCGAATCCGTACTCAGTTCGCGTGCAGAGCGGGGCGCAGGGATGGGAGGTCCACATCATCGGGCCCTCCGCGCAGATCGCCTGGACCCGGCACTGTGCCGATGAGGCGGAGGCCAGGACGTTCGCGTCGACGGTCCAGCAGCACATCTACTGGCTGTCTCCCGACAAGTTCGCGGAGTACTACAAGCTGGCCGAGCCGGCCTGAATCGGGAGGGAAACCGTGGGCTTCAACCCCATGCAGCCCGGCAAGCTGAAACGAGGCGACATCCTGATGTTCCTGTTCGGCCTGGCCCTCATCGCGGCCGCCCTGGTCTGGGTGCTCCGCTGACTGCGTCCCGCTCATGACTGCTGTCTGGCCGAAGCTCCTGAGAAGGCTCCTTGCCCGCGAGGACCTCTCGGCCGACGAGGCCGGGGAGGCGATGCGGACGATCCTGAGCGGAGGAGCCACCCCCGCCCAGGTTGCCGCGTTCGCCGTGGCCCTCCGGGCCAAGGGGGAGACCGCAGGAGAGCTTTCGGGGCTGGCTCGCACGATGCTGGAGATGGCCCCCACGGTGGAGACGCCGGGGCCCGTGACGGACACCAGCGGGAGCGGAGGGGATCATTCGAAGACGATCAACGTGTCGACGATCGCCGCTATCGTGGCCGCCGGAGGCGGTGCCATGGTGGCCAAACAGGGAAACAGGGCCAGGTCCTCGCGATGCGGGTCTGCCGATCTGTTGGAGGCGCTCGGGGTGAAGGTCATCCTCGAGCCGGACTCGATCACCCGGTGCCTCGAGCAATGCGGGATCGCCTTCATGTTCGCCCCCAGGTTCCATCCTTCCCTGTCGCACACGGCCATTCCCCGCAAGGAGATGGGCGTGCCCACGGTGTTCGATTACCTCGCTCCGCTGACGAATCCCGCCCGTCCCGCCGCTCAGCTGGTCGGAGTGTCGGACCAGGAGATGCTCCCCGTTGTTGCAGGGGTACTGGCGGAGCGCGGGATCAAGGGCTACGTGGCCAGGGGGACTGACGGGATCGACGAGATCACCACGACCGGTCCCACCGAGATCTTCGAGGTGAACGCCGGCAGCTACCTGCGGTACTACGTCCTGCCGATCGAGATCGGCGTCGTCGTGGCCAGGCCGGAGGATCTGGCCGGAGGTGATGCGGCGACGAACGCGGGGCTCGCCAGAGCGGTGCTCTCGGGAGAGAAGGGTCCGGGCAGAGACATCGTATGCCTCAACGCGGCGGCCGCCCTCTCGGCCGGGGGCCTCGCCGACGACATCCAGGACGGGCTTCAGCGAGCGGCCGAGTCGATCGACTCGGGTAAGGCAGCCGCGGTGCTCGACCGGTGGGTGGAGGTCTCGAACCGGGTCTAGGAGGAGCGGGTCAGACCCGGTCCAGGACCATCGCCATGCCCATCCCCCCCGAGATGCACAGGGTGGCGAGTCCCAGTGAGTAGCCCATCTCCCGCATCTCGTACGCGCAGCTGAGCACGATCCGAGCACCGGTCATCCCGATGGGGTGACCCAGCGCGATGGCCCCCCCGTTCGGGTTGAGTTTGTCGTGGTCCAGCTTGAGCTCACGGTCGCACGCCAGTACCTGGGCGGCGAAAGCCTCGTTGAGCTCGATGACCTCGAAGTCCTGGAGAGAGAGCCCGGTCTTGTCCAGGACCAAGCGGGTCGCAGGGACGACCCCGATGCCCATGTAGGCCGGATCGACGCCGGCCGACGCATAGGCAACGATCCGGGCCAGTGGGTCCCTCCCCTCGGCTCGAGCCCGGGCCTCGGACATCAGCACCAGGGCCGCGGCGCCGTCGGTGATCCCCGAGGAATTGCCGGCCGTGATCGTCCCCGTCTCCTCGTCGAACACAGGCCTCAATCCGGCGAGATCTTCGATGGTCGTGTCCGGCCGGGGGTGCTCGTCGCGGTCGACGAGCTGCGTTCGACCCCTCGGGCCGGGCACCTCGATCGGGGCGATCTCCCTGCCCCGGCGGTCCCACGCGGCTGCGGCCTTCTGTTGGGACCGCAGGGCGAACTCGTCCTGCTCCCGGCGGGGGACCTCGTACTTCCGGGCCAGGTTCTCGGCGGTCTCGCCCATGATCAGCCCGCACAGCGGATCCAGGAATCCGTCCTTGCTCATGCCGTCGTAAACGGTGCCGTCGCCCATCCCGTACCCGACCCGCATTCGGTCGAGGAGGAAGGGTGTGCGGGTCATGTTCTCTTGCCCGCCGGCCACGACGATCTCTGCGTTTCCCAGGATGATCTGCTCGGAGGCGACCTGGATGGCCTTCACCCCCGAGCCGCACGCCATGTTCACCGTGAAGGCTGGCTTGTCCTCGCCGAGCCCAGACCGATAAGCGACCTGGCGAGCCGGATTGGGACCGTTCCCCGCCTGGCGAGCGTGGCCGAAGACAAGCTCGTCGACATCGGCGGCCTGGACCTTCGCGCGATCGAGGGCTGCCGTCACGGCGTGGACGCCCAGGTCCACGGCGGCAACTTCAGAGAACGCACCGAGGAACTTCCCGACCGGGGTCCGGGCGCCCTCCACGATGACCGCGCGCTGCACGGCTTCGATTATAGGTTGGGCCTCGGACCGGCCGGGCCCGGGCCTAGGCCACGTGTCGGATCAGGCGACGCCGCTGCTGCTCGGTGGTACCGCCCCAAACGCCGTAGCGCTCTCCGTTCTGCACCGCCCAGGCCAGGCACATCTCCTGCACGGGACAGATGGCGCAATACGACAACGCCAGGCCGGCCTCCTCCTCGGTCGTGGGGAAGAAAACCTCGGGATCGAGGCCGTAACAGGCGGCTCGTTCCTGCCAATGATCCGGCGGGCTGACTTGCTTGGGCAGATCCCGCACGTCGATCTCCAAGTCCGGCATCGCGTCCATGCTACGTGTTCGGGCCGGCAAAGGCCAGGCCCAGTTTCCAGCCGAACGTGCCCATCCGGCCCCCCTTCCTAACCCCTCGAGGGCGCCCTCGGCGCGTCCCCCGACGCATTTCCGGACGATCGTAGATACCCCTGTCGGGCGGGGGCCATACCTGGAATCTGGCAGACTGACCGCGTCCTGAAGCTCTGAGCGAGGAGACTGAGGCGCCCGAAACCGATGCGGGACCCCTCGCGGGGACCACGATCCTCGATCTGACCCGCCTGCTGCCGGGTGGGTACTGCACGCTCCTCCTGTCCGACCTGGGTGCCGACGTGGTCAAGATCGAGGAGCCGGGGAGAGGTGACTACATCAGGTGGTTCCCCCCCATGGTGGAGGGGGAGAGCGCGGCTCACAGGGCCCTGAATCGGGGGAAGCGTTCGATCACGCTGAACCTGAAGGTCCCCGAGGGCACGGAGCTCCTCCGGCGTCTGGTCCGAACCGCCGACGTCCTCGTGGAGAGCTTCCGGCCCGGTGTGCTTGACCGGCTCGGGGTGGGTTTCGCGGCGCTCTCCCCCCAGAACCCCCGCCTGGTGTACTGCGCGATCAGCGGATACGGCCAGGATGGCCCGTACCGGGACCGGGCCGGCCACGACATCAATTACATCGGCTATGGCGGAGTGCTCTCGCTGACCGGGCATCCGGGCGGCGAGCCTGTAGTTCCGGGCGTGCAGGTGGGAGACTTCGGCGGGGGAGCGATGCTCGCCGCGGTGGGGATCCTGGCTGCGCTGGTGGACAGGGCTACCACCGGCCGAGGTCGGTTCGTGGACGTCTCCATGCTGGACGGCGTGGTGTCCTGGCTCTCCGTCCAAGTGGGTGCACTTCTGGCCACCGGCGAGGTCCCCGGACCCGGCTCCGCGCCCCTCACCGGCGCTCTGGCGTGCTACCGAATCTACCGAGCGGGAGACGGTCGCCACCTGACGGTCGGAGCCCTCGAGCCGCAGTTCTGGCGTGGCCTCTGCGAGACCCTGGGGTGTCTGGACCTGGTGGACGACCAGTACGGGCCCCCGGACAGGCAGGCGGAGATGGTGGATCGGATCCAGGCGATCTTCCTCCGGCGCGGCCGTGACGAATGGCTCCGCGTCCTCGGTGATCAGGCGGTCTGCGTAGGGCCGGTGAACGACCTGGCCGAGGCCCTGGCCGACCCTCAGATCCGGCACCGGGGAATGGTGGCGGAGGTGGAAGGTGTGCCCGTCGGTCCAGGATCCCCGCTCAAACTGGCTGGCCGGTCCCGTGGACCCCTGCACCCGGCGCCGTCATTCGGGGAGCACACCGCAGAGATCCTGGCCACCGTGGGAGTGGGGAAAGAGGAGCTGGCCGATCTCAGGGCCCGGGGGGTGGTGTGACACCGTGGTCGAGAGCGCTTCGCCGGCCCGGGCCACGGTCCTGGCGGACCCGGCACCGGATGCTCCCAGAGTGCTGGTTGTCACCAACGACTTTCCGCCGCGGGTCGGGGGGGTGCAGCAGTACGTGAGGCCTGTTCGGCCACGGCTTCCCGTTGGCCCTGCTGGGTCCGGCCCTGGCCGATCGGGGTATCCCCTATGTCGTCCTGACCCACGGCGCGGAGCTCTGGCTGGCCAGGATCCCCGGCGTGTCGGCGGCCATGCGGAGGGCCTTCGCCCGAGCGAGAGAGGTGACGGCGATCAGCCGTTACACGGCAGGCAGGCTCCGGCAGCTCGTCCCACCACAGGTGCCGTTGAGCCTGGTTCCACCCGGAGTGGAAGAGCGGCGTTTCTCTCCGGACGTCGACGGCACCGCCGTGACGGCACGTCACGGCCTCGAGGGAAGGAAGGTCGTGCTCTGCGCTTCCCGCCTGGTCCCCCGGAAGGGCCAGGACGTGCTGATCGCGGGGATGGAGCTGGTACGGGAGCTGGTCTCCGACGCCGCGCTACTCCTCGTGGGCGAGGGACCGTATCGTTCGCGGCTGGAGGACCTCGCCGGGGCAGGACCCCCGGGGGGGGTGATCTTCGCCGGCCAGGTGCCGGACCCGGACCTCCCCTCGTACTACGCGGCCTCCGACGTGTTCGCCATGCCGTGCCGCTCGCGGTGGGGAGGACTGGAGGTCGAAGGGTTCGGGATCGTGTTCCTGGAGGCCGCCGCCTCGGGGAAGTCGGTGGTAGCCGGTCGGTCCGGGGGGGCCGAGGAGGCCGTGGTCGACCAGGAGACCGGATTGCTGGTGGAAGGGAGAGAGCCCAAGGCTGTGGCCCTGGCGGTCGCCTCGCTGCTCCGGGCTCCTGAAGTCGCGGGCCGCATGGGGCAGGTGGGGCGCCTGCGGGTGGAGCACGGGTTCACCTGGAAGCACCAGACAGAGCGCCTGGTGGAGATCCTGCGCAGAGCCCTCAGATAGCCGGGTCCGGGCGGACCGCAGCGATCCCGGCCGTCGACAACAGGCGTTCGGCGGTTCGTTCCCACGTCCATTCGCGGGCCACGAACCCCCTCACGCCCAGTCTGAGCTCCTCGCCTTCGTCCCCGGGAAGCCCCAGGAGGCGATCCAGGCCGGCGGCGATCCGGCCGATGGCTCCAGGCCCTGGTTCGAAGGTGAACAGGCCGGGGCGGTCCACGGCCACCTCGAGGGCTGCGCCGACCTCCGCCAGTCCTGAGTGCCGGGCCACCAGCGGGAGAGCCCCGGCGGCGGCTCCCTCCGCCGCGACCATGCCGAACGCCTCGTCGAGCACGGACGGCACGACCAGGACATCGAGGGCGGCCAGCGCCCCCGGAGCGTACCTGTGATCCAGGCGGCCGGTGAACGTGACTCGGGAGGCCAGGCCTCCGGCGAGGGCAGACACTCTCGGGGGCAGATCCGGCCTGAGGTGAGAGGCATGGGTGAGCCAGGCCAAGCCGACCTCGTCGGACCGGTCCAAACAGTCGAGGAAGGCGGCCAGCCATTCCCTGAAGAGCCCGAACCCGATCACCATCGCCCTGGCGTCCACGTCCAGGAGCGGCAGAGCCGCCAGGAACAGCTCCACCCCCTTCTGCGGGATGAGCTTTCCGAGATACCCCACGAGCGGGCCTTCGTACGCCGCCAGTGCCAGCAACCGTTCGGCCGCCCCCGGATCCGGAACCGATTGGTCGTACCGGTGCGCCAGGTCGTGCAGGACCCGAGCCTCCCGGCGCTCGACGGCTTCGCCCACGACTTCATCCAGGTCGGAAGGCCGTCCCCGGATGGTGTCGGGGTCGGTCTGGAGCAGGGCTGCCGTTTGCTCCAGCGCTGCTCGACCGGGGACGGGCCGGAACACGTCCACATCGACGCCTGGTGCGATCACTCTGGTCTTGCCCGCGACCGATGGAATGAGCCGCACGGTCCGGGTGAGGACGTCCTGGGTCGCTCCGCCCACTACCCCTGCCGCGTCCAACCCCTCTCGGGCGAGCCTGCGGTATCGGGATTGCAACCGGATGGCGTATTCCAGGTCGCTGCCGTGGATCTTGGCCGTGAACGAGCCGGGACCGAGCGCTCTGGCCGCGATCACTGCCCCGGGGATAGCGTGCCCGGCGATCACCACGTCGGGGTGGAACCAGGAGGCCGCGGCGCGAAGGGCGACGACGTTGCGCCCCAGATAGCCCGACAGCTCTGGTTCGCTCAGGTCGGGGAAGCGCTTGACGTCGAACCCTTCGTACTCGTCGACCACGAACACGGGCAGCAGCGTTCCGATGTCTGGACGAAGCAGGACGCCTCGGCCAGGCCGATGGGGTCGAGGGAGCGGCGTGAGCGCGGAGACCCCCTCGGGACCCACCGTACCCCACGCGTCGAGGAAGTCGTAGCGGTCGGCGTGCCGCTCTTGGCAGATGAGCAGCACATCGTGACCCCATCGCCGGAGGACGCCGGCCACCCTGGCCGTGTACACGTTCGAGCCCGAGCCCTCCAGCAGCCAGCCGTGCCACAGCAGCACCCGCATGGAGGCGGAGTGTAAGCCCCCGGGCTGGGGGCCAGAGACGACTTCTCCTGGATTCGTCGAGCTCCCGGACGGGAGCGACGAGGTCGGGGCTGCGGAACTCGAGTCCGCGGGAATCCCGCCAGACGCCGAGCGCCTCCTCGTCAAGACGCCGAAATCGGGGACTGGCGGGCGGCGATGGCGCTCCCGCCCGGCGTTCGTCAGGCTGCCTGACTGATTCGAAGACGGGCGCTCAGGCAGAAGAAGCCATCCGACCCAGGGCCTTCGGCAGCTCCGAGAGATGCGCGATCATGGCGTCCGGCGCGTATTCGGGATCGTCTTCTTGCCGGAACTGCCGCGTGAGGACAGATCGCATCCCCACAGCCTGAGCCCCGCTCACGTCGTCGTACAGGCGATCGCCGACGAACACGGTCTCCGGTGGTTCGACCCGCAAGCGGTCGAGGGCTTCCTGGAAGATACGGGGATCCGGCTTGCGCACCCCCACCTCGCTGGAGAACACCGTCGCGTCGAGGTACTGGGCCAGGCCCATGCGCTCGAGGTCGGCCCGCATGAGGTCGGGGCGCAAGGAGATGTTCGACACGAGCCCCATGCGGTACCCCGCCCGGCGGAGCTCCTCCAGAGTCGCCAGCACCTCGGGTTCAACGGTTATCGAGTTGGAATACGCCGAATGGTCCAGAGCCACGATGTGTTCGATGACGTCGTCGGGAAGGTCGAAACCGATGCCGGACAGCGCTTGCCGGAACATCTCGGCCTGGGCCACCTCCTCCATCCGGCGCTGCTCGTACGACTCGGCGACCAGTCGGTCCACCCCGCCGGCGACCCGCTCGACCAGGTCGAGCAGCTCCGGAACCTCCATGTAGGCGACCGCCTCGATCCGAGCGCGGATCTGCTCGTAGGCCGCGTGGAGGGCCTCCTGCGTTCGCTGGAAATCGACGAGTGTGTGGCCGAAGTCGAACAAGATGGCCCGGACGGGTTGCATGAGCCCGGATGCTACATTCCGGGCAAAGAGGATGAAGAGGATGGCGGAGCAGACCGAAGGGCAGATCCAGATCCAAGAAGGCGGAGGTGAAGAAGAAGGACTCGAAGGGCCGCCCCGCCGAAGTCACCTTCGAGGTGAGTCAGATGGGGGTGGGGGCCACGTACACCCTGGCCTACAGGTACAAGGCGAAGGTCAGGGGAGTGTCATGGACGACCACGTCCGCCTCCGGCGCGGTCAAGGACATCAAGGGCGAGTACGTGCTGGAGGCATCGAGCGGGGGCACCAAAGTCACCTACCGGACGACCATCGAGCTCGCCATCCCCATGATGGGCTTCATGAAACGCCGGGCGGAGAAGATGATCATCGGAACCGCCCTCGGCGGGCTGAAGAAACGCGTGGAGAGCGGCTGATCCGGTTGCGCGGTCCGGGTACCCTAGCGTCCAAGTGCGGATCCTCCTGTTCACCGGCAAGGGTGGAGTCGGCAAGACCACGGTGGCGGCGGCCACGGCGGTGCGAGCAGCGGCGGCCGGCAACCGGACCCTCATCATGAGTACGGATCCCGCGCATTCGCTGGCCGACTCCTTCGACGTTCCCCTGACCGCCCGCGCCCAAGCCGTCTCCGAGAACCTGTGGGCCGAGCAGGTCGACGCGCAGGAGCGGCTGGAAGCGAACTGGCGGGACATCCAGGAGTTCGTGATCTCGTTCCTCAATTGGGCGGGGGTCGATGCCATCGAGGCCGAGGAGCTTTCGGTGATCCCCGGCCTCGATGAGATCTTCAGCCTGACGGATGTGAAGCAGCATGCCGACTCGGGCAGATACGACGTCCTCGTCGTGGACTGCGCTCCGACCGCCGAGACGCTTCGCCTGCTGTCGCTCCCCGAGGTGATGAACTGGTACATCGAGCGGATCTTCCCCGTCGAGCGGAGGGTGGTGAAGACGATCCGTCCCCTGCTTTCCCGGATAACGAGCATGCCCATCGCCGATGACCGGATCTTCGCGGCGGTCGAGCGACTCCACCGCAACCTGGATGGCGTCCGCCAGCTGATGGTCAACGACCGGATGTCGAGCGTCAGGCTGGTGGTGAATCCGGAGAGGATGGTCATCGCCGAGGCCCGCCGAACGTACACGTACCTCTCTTTGTTCGGATACCGGGTCGACGCCGTGATCGTGAACCGCATCATCCCCGACGAGGTCAACGACCCCTACTTCGGCAAATGGAAGGACATCCAGGCGGAGCATCTGGCGACGGTGCGGGAGTCCTTCGAACCCATCCCCATCCTCACCGCCAGGCTGTTCGACCGGGAGATGGTGGGGCTCGATCTGTTGGTCGAGTTGGGAGACGAGGTGTACGCGAGCCGAGACGGGACCGAGATCCTCCACCGGGACGAGCCCATGCGGGTCCGGAAGCGCGGGACGTCCTACGTCCTGTCGTTGCGCCTGCCCTTCGTCGAGAAGTCCAACCTGGACGTGTACCGAAAGGGAGAGGAGCTCTACGTTCGGGTCGGCTCGTACAAGCGGAATCTGGTTCTTCCCCAGACCCTCCAGCGGCTCGAGGTGAAGGACGCGAGCTTCGTGGAGGACCGGCTGGAGGTGCGGTTCGCGCGTGAGACGGCGGCGAGGACAGCCGGATCGAGACAGGGAGGATGAGATGGCAGATGTGAAGAGGGGAGCGGCTGCTCGAGGAGCCAGGCGAAGCCGAGCGGTAGCCCCCGCCAATAGGAGCGGCGCGAGGGCCGTCGGCAATGGCCAAGCGGCGTTGGCGGCGGGCCAGCCGATCTGTTCTGTGGCATTGTGCCCGATCTGTACGGCCGTGACCGCCTTCGGTGAGGCCCGCCCCGATCTCCTCGAGCATCTCCTGGCGGCGAGCCGGGAGGTCCTCCTGGCGTTCCGAGGTTTGATCGACACCCGATTGGAGGGCTCCGCGGAAGGTCCCAGCAAGCTGGAACGACTGACGATCGAATGACGAGCCCAGGCTCGAGTTCGTCCCGCTCCGGCATGAGAGGACGCTGACCGCCGCGCGCCCGGGAAGGAGAGTTCGGCCATGCCCGAGATCGATCGCGAGTTCTTGAGGAAGCTCGCCGACTGGAGTTCGAACGGCATCCCGGTTTCCAGCCTGTACCTGGACGTGGACGGCCGCCGGTATCCGCGGCGTCAGGACTACATCGTGCGAGCCGAGCAGCTCTGCCACGAGCTCCAGCGCTCGTCGAAGGAGAAGTCGTTCAGCCGGGAGGCATCCAAGTCGGTGGCCCAGGACACGGCCAGGATGCTCGAGTACCTCCACGCGCTCGATCGCGGCCCCACACGAGGGGTGGCCCTGTTCTCGGCGTCCAAGGCCGGGCTGTGGGAGCCCGTGACCGTCCCTCGGCCCCTGAAGGATCGGGCGACCCTGGCTCCCCACCCCTACGTGATCCCGCTGGAGGCGTTGGTCGAGACGTACGAGTCTTTCTGCACCGTGTTGGTCGATCGGGCCAGGGCCCGCATCTTCCTGGCCCGGATGGGACAGATCCAGGAGCGCTCGGACATCTTCGACGAGGTGCCGGGGTGGCACGACCAGGGCGGCTGGTCCCAGGCTCGATACCAGCGCCACATCGAGGACCACGCCGCACATCACCTCAAGCACGTGGCCGAGGTTCTTCTCCGCTTCTACAAGGTGAGGAAGTTCGATCGCTTGATCCTGGCGGGGCCGGACGAGCTGATCCCCGAGTTCGAGCGGGCGCTGCACGACTACTTGAGGCGGCGCATCGCGGCCCGCGTCACCCTGCCTATGACGGCATCGGCAGCCGACGTGCTCGAGAAGTCGCTGGCTGTCGAGGAAGACATCGAGAAGGCAAGAGAGCGAGCGATCCTGGAAACGGTCACTGCGGAGACCTCGGCTGGGCGCACCGGGCTCGCCGGGCTCGGGCCGGTCCTGCACGCGTTGAACGAAGGCCGGGTCGACACCCTCGTGGTCCCATTCGGGCTGTCCGTGCCCGGGGCACAGTGCTCGGCTTGCGGGCGTCTGGCCACCGCCGGATCCGTGTGCAGCACCTGCGGCGGAGGGCTCGAGGCCGTCCCCGATGTTGTCGAGAGCGCGGTGGCGAGCGCCATGCGCCAGAGTTCCCGGGTCGAGATCCTGTCCTTGTTGGAGCCCGAGGAGATTGCCCACGACATCGCCGCGTTGGTGCGGTTCTGACGAAACGTACGATGAAGTAGTCTGCACCGCATGCCGGAGACCCTGGCAATCGGGGTGGACGCCGGCGGCACCAAGATCGAGGGACTGCTGGTCGACGTCGGCCTGGGGAAGATCCTCGACCGCCGGCTGGTGGAGACGCCCGCAGCGGATGCCGAGGCGACGGCTCGAGCCATCGTCGCCGTCGCCCGAGAACTCATGGCGGGGCGGGATGCCGTGCGGGCCCTCGGGGTCGGGGCTGCCGGCATGGTCGACCGCGGCGGCGTGATGCGCTACGCGCCGAACGTGGCGTGGCGAGACTTCCCCCTGACCGAGCGGGTCGCCGGCGCCGTCGGCCTCCCCACGCTGGTCGACAACGACGCGAACGTCGCAGCGTGGGGCGAGTTCCGATTCGGAGCGGGGCGCGGCTCGAGCGACATGCTGCTGGTCACGGTGGGAACCGGCATCGGCGGCGGGATCGTCCTCGGCGGAAAGCTCTTCCGCGGAGCCCACGGGTTCGCCGCCGAGATCGGGCACATCATCGTGGAACCGGGCGGACCCAGGTGCGGCTGCGGCAACCTGGGGTGCTGGGAGCAGGTGGCGTCCGGCCGGGCCATCGGACGGCTGGGGCGCGAAGCGGCCATGGAGCATCCGGAGTCGTTGATGGTGGTGGTGGCCGGAGGCGACCCGGAAAGAGTCACCGGGGTCGAGGTCACGCTGGCCGCTGAGCGAGGCGATCGCGTCGCCGTGCGGATCCTCGGTGAGGTCGGCCGTCGCCTCGGTGAGGGAATCGCCGGCTTGGTGAACGTGCTGGATCCGGACCTGGTGGTGGTCGGCGGGGGAGCGATCGCAGCCGGGGAGCTTCTCCTTCAGCCGGCCAGGCGGGCGTTCATCGATTCGGTGGAGGCTCCAGACCATAGGCCCGATGTTCCGATCGTGCCCGCCGCCCTGGCCAACGACGCCGGTTCGGTGGGCGCGGCGGACCTCGCGTGCCAGGAGGTGGGAGGGGGTTGACGCGGGTGTTGAGGGTGGGGGTGATTCTCCCGATGTTCTCGGGTGATGCGGCCAAGGTGATCGCGGCCGCCAACTCCTCCGAGTCGCTCGGTTACGACGGCGTGTTCGTCTTCGACCACTTCTTCCCGCCTGGCGGCTCTCCCGATCGGCCCGCGCTGGAGGCCTTCACCACGCTCGCCGCGGTCGCTGCCTCAACCGAGCGCGTGCGGGTAGGAACTCTGGTGACCCGGGCCGTGCTCAGGCCTCCCGGACTCCTGGCCAAGATGATGTCGACCATCGACCTGATCTCCGGCGGGAGAACGATCCTCGGGATCGGAACGGGCGATCCCATCGACCTGCCGGAGCACCATGCTTTCGGCTTCCCCAACCTCACCGTCCGCGAACGCCGGGCTCACTTGGCCGAGACGGTGACCGCCCTGAAGGCGCTGTTCGAAGGAAGAACGTACGAGGGAGGCCAGCACGTGCCTCCCGTGGCCGGGCCTCTCCTCCCCCCGCCCGTGCAGGCAGGCGGCCCCACCGTCTGGGTGGGCGCGCAGAGCGACGAGGTGGTCAAGCTGGCGGGGCGGCTCGCAGACGGTTGGAACGGTTGGGGGCTGGGCCCGGAAGAGTTCCGCAGCAAGGCGAAGCTACTGGCCGAAGAGGCCGAGCAGGCAGGGCGCATCACCGAAGCCACCTGGGCCGGCATCGTTCTGGTGGGCGAAGACGATGAAGAGGTCGAGGCCCTGTTGGAGCGCCGGCACAGGAGCAACATGATCGACGCGCTGTCCTGGTCCGGAACGGCCGAGCGGTTCGTCGAGCACCTCCGTGACCTGGCCGACGCGGGCGCCACGTGGGCCATCATGGTGGTCGCAGGGCCCGCTGGCCGCCGCGAGCTGATCGCCGAACGCGTGCTTCCGAGGCTCTGAGAGTCAGGAAGTCGCGCCTCGGACGGGCTGGAGCCTGAAGTAGCCACTACCATTTCGGGGTGGTGGACGGATTCACGCGCGAAGCGCTGGCCGAGCGAGCGGGAGTCCCTGTCGGCTACGTGGATCGGCTGGTCGAGCTCGGCATCCTCGTGCCGCCCGAGACAGGCCCGGCGTTCGGCGCAGGTGATCTCCGGAGAGTGCGCCTGGTTCGCGGACTGGAAGAAGGGGGGCTGCCGCTCGAGGGAATGGGGACGGCCGTCCGAAACGGGGACCTCTCCTTCGGGTTCCTGGACCTGCCTGCCTGGGACTGGTTCGGCGTGCCCGTGGGGAAGACCTATCGGGAGCTCAGCGCGGAGACCGGCCTGAGCCTGGAGATGCTGCAGGCCGTTCGCGAGTCGATGGGATTCGCTCGTCCGGAGCCAGACGATCCTGTCCCCCAGGATGAGCTCGACCTGGTCCCCGTGATGAAGGTCGTCGTCGAGGCCGAGGTCGAGCCTGCGGCGTTCGAGCGGCTGGTTCGGGTGTGGGGGGAGAGCATGCGCCGCATCACCGAAGCAGCCGCGAACTTCTACCACGCTCAGATCGAGGTTCCGCTGCTTCGGTCGGGGATGAGCGAGGCCCAGGTGCTGCTCGTGGGAGCGCAAGCCGTCGGCGGGGGCATCCCTCACGTCGACCGGGCGCTCGTTTCGATGTACCACGGCCACGCGGAGCACACCTGGTTGGCGAACGTGGTCGAAGCGGTAGAGATCACCTTGGAGAAGGTGGGCCTGCATCACACGGTGGCCGAACCGCCCGCCATGAGCTTTCTCGACCTCTCCGGCTACACCCGGCTGACGGAGGAGAGGGGGGACCAGGCCGCCGCGGAGATGGCGGCGACCCTGGGCGGACTGGTACAGCGGAGTGCGTACGAGCATGGGGGCCGCCCGGTCAAGTGGTTGGGCGATGGGGTGATGCTCTACTTCACCGACCCCGGCCGGGCCGTGATCTCGGCGCTGGAGCTGGCCGATCGCGTGCCGGCCGCCGGCCTTCCGCCGGCCCACACGGGCATAGATGCCGGCCCGGTGATCCTCCAGGACGGCGACTACTTCGGCAGGACGGTCAACATCGCCGCGAGAATCGCCTCTTACGCGGGGCCCGGGCAGGTCTTGGTCAGTGACAGCGTCGTACGATCCTCGCAGAACCCGACGATAAGGTTCGTCGACGTCGGACTCGTTGAGCTGGAGGGCCTGGAGCACCCCATCGCCCTGCACCGGGCCAGCCGCGATAGTCCCTCCGCGCCCCATCTTTGACGCTCCGGGCGGGCGCCCGTAAGCTCCACCCTGCTCCGCTCGGAGCCTGCACGGTCTCGATGGGGAAAGGCTTGCGATGACCAGACGCGTGCTCATCATGGGTGCCGCGGGGAGGGACTTCCACAACTTCAACGTGGTGTATCGCGATGAGCCGGCTACAGAGGTGGTCGCCTTTACCGCGACCCAGATCCCCTTCATCGGGGACCGGAAGTATCCCGCCGAGCTGGCGGGCCCCCGCTATCCAGGCGGCATCCACGTCTACGACGAGGGGCAGCTTCCCGAATTGATCCGCGAGTTGGAAGTGGACGACGTTGCCTTTTCGTACTCGGACATCACCCACGAGTACGTCATGCACCGGGCAAGCATCTGCCACGCCGCTGGAGCCTCCTTCGTCCTCCTCGGGCCGAACGACACCATGTTGCCGGCCGCCGTCCCAGTGGTAGCGGTGTGCGCGGTGCGCACCGGGTCCGGAAAGAGCCAGACGACCAGGAAAGTGGTGCAGACGCTACGAGAGCACGGCAAGAAGGTGGTCGTGGTCCGTCATCCCATGCCCTACGGGGACCTGGTCGCCCAGCGAGTCCAGAGATTCGAGACGATCCAGGACCTGGACCGGGCAAACGTCACCATCGAAGAGCGCGAGGAGTTCGAGCCACACCTTCAGCAGGGGACTGTTGTCTATGCTGGGGTCGACTACCGGGACGTGCTCGAGCAAGCCCAGAAGGAGTGCGACGTCCTCGTATGGGACGGCGGCAACAACGATTACCCGTTCTATCGCCCGACCGTGCTCGTGGTAGTGGCCGATCCCCTGAGGGCGGGCCACGAGCTTCGCTACCACCCCGGCGAGACGAACTTCCGCATGGCCGACGTGATCGTGATCAACAAGGTCGACTCCGCCACTCCTGAGCAGATCGCCGAGGTCGAGGCCTCAGCCAAGGAGGTCAACCCCGAGGCCATGGTGATCAGGGCCAGGAGCCCGGTCCGGCTGGAGGGGGAGGTGGACCTTGCTGGGAAGAGGGCCCTGGTGATCGAAGACGGTCCCACGCTCACCCATGGGGAGATGCTGTACGGAGCGGGAGTGGTGGCCGCCCGTCAAGGCGGTGCGGCCGAGATCGTCGACCCTCGCGAGCTCGCCGTCGGGTCGATGAAGGACATCTACGACAAGTACGCGATCGGTCCGGTCCTCCCGGCGATGGGGTATTCGGCCGAGCAGCTTCGGGAGTTCGAGTCGATGATCAACACCGCCCCGGCGGACGTCGTGCTCATCGCCACCCCGGTCGACCTTCGCCGACTGATCAACATCGACAAGCTCGCCGTCCGCGTCTATTACGACCTCCAGGAGGCCGAGGGCTCGCCGACGATCGCCGATGCCCTCCGTTCCGTCCTGTAGTCGGAGCGGCGAATTTCTGGGGTAGCCTTCGCTCGTGCGACTGCTCGTCGCCTGCTACAACGTCCAGTCCTTTCGCGGGGGCGTGGCCCGCGCCGTAGAGGCCCTGGGGCGCGAGAAGCCGGACCTCGTCGCGGTTCAAGAATGCGGCCCTCGCAGGACGCTGAGGAGTTTTGCCCAGCTACTGGGCATGGAATCGGTATCGAGCCATCGACTCTTTACCCGCGTCCGCAACGCCGTGCTCTTCCGTCCGCCCTGGCGCCTTTCGAGCGTGGACATCCACGACCTGCCCCGGGAGCGACGAACCCTTCGCCGGGGCTTCATCGCTGCTCACCTGCGAGCCCAGGGGATTCGGCTCACCGTCGTCTCCGCGCACCTCGGCCTGGCTCCTCGGGAGCGCGAACGCCATGCTCGGGAACTCACGGATCACCTCGGTGGGGTCGAGGGCCCGCTGATCCTGGGGGTGGATCTTAACGAGGGGCCCGACGGCCCGGCGAGCCGATGGATCGGGGAGCGCCTGTTCGACGCCGGCGCTGACGCGGGAGTGGGTGAACGGGAGACCTTCCCGGCTCGCGGACCGACGGCTCGCATCGACTACGTGTTCGTGAACCAGGCAGCGTCGGTCACTCGGTCCTGGGTGGCTTCGGCGCAAGCCGCGGTGGAGGCCTCGGACCATCGGCCCCTCCTGGCCGAGGTGGAGGTCTCGGAGCCCTGAGACGCCTGATCGGCGCCGATCAAGCCAGGCCGAGCTTCTGCCTGGCCACGGCTACAGCCAGCTCAGAGGCGGCCTCGAGGCCGAGCCTGGAGGTGTTGAGGACGGAGTCGTACAGAAGCGGGTCACGGATGTCCTTGCCGTAGAAGTGCTTGACGTAGCCGGCTCGCTCGGCGTCGACCTGCTCGCAGCGTGATCGAGCCTCCCTCTCACCGATGTTCTGCCACTGCATGATCCGCTGGACTCGGTCGAGGAGATCACCCACCAGAGCGAGGTGGCAGGCATCGGTTCGTCCGGCCAGAGCCGCCTGGGATCCTCGTCCGAGGATCACGTATCCTCCTGCGCTGCCCAGGGACAAGATGGCCCGCTTGGTTGCCTCCGCCAGGGTCCGGTCGTCGAGGCGAGGGACGGCCGGGGTACCGAACTCGGGCGAGGCCGCGGCCAGCGCCAAGCCGATCTCCTCGACGATGGCTGGAGTGCGTTCGTCCCTCTCTTCGGCGACCTCGGGCTCCACGCCGAGCCTCCGCGCGGCTTCCTCGACGATCTCGCGGTCGACGAAAGTGAATCCGAGGGCCTCCGCGAGGGCCGGTCCGATCCTCAGGCCGCCTGCTCCGTACTGTCGCGAGAGTGTCACGACGCCCATGACGGCCTCCGGGTGAGGGCAGGCGCTTCCTGAGGCACCTCGGTCAGGCCGACGCGGTGGGAGATCTTTGAACCGCAGGGTTCGCGAACTGGAGGGTTCGCTCGAAGATCAGCTCTGCGTCGTAGTCCAGCGTCGCCACGTGGTATGAGTTGGCCAGCGTCACCAGGTCTTTTTGGACGCTGCCCACCTGCTGGATGACGTAGCGAGAATTCGACGGCTTGGCCACGTGGTCATCGGGCGAGCAGAACACCAGCAGGGGCAACCGCATGGCGGGAAGCTCCTTCTGGACCTTCCGGTAGAACCTCCCCAGCTGCGCGGCTGCCTTGAGGGGGACACGGTCGTAGACGATCTCGTCCTGCCCGGGTTTCTTGATGTCGTTGCCCACGCCCTTGGTGGTGCGGGTGAACAGGCGAATCAGAGGAGCGAGGCCGAGCTCAGGTCGCCGGACGTCCGGATTGACCGCGACCACGCCTTTGAGCTTGTCGGGGTGCTTCGCGGCCAAGTGCAGGACCATGGCTCCGCCCATCGACAGTCCCACGGCGATGACCGATGTGCATCGACGTGCCAGATCTGCCAAGGCGGCTTCGGCCTCACGCTCCCAGTCCTGCCAGGTCGTCCCCTCCAGGTCCTCCCAGGTCGTGCCGTGGCCAGGCAGGCGGGGCCCGACCGTGGAGATCCCTCGGTCCGCCAGCCATCGCCCCATGGGCCGCATGGAGGCCGGGCATCCGCTGAAGCCGTGCTGGAGGAGCGCCCCGACCGGACCGGCGTCGAATCGGAACGGCTCTGCTCCGGGGATGATCCGCGCGTGCACGAGGCTAAGGCATGCGTGCGTCAGGACCTTCGGGGGTTCCTGAACAGCTGGGCCAGCATGAAGAGGGCGAAGAGGCCGGCTGCCCCCACGAGGAGCACCAGAACAGCAACAAACGTCCATTCGAGCATGCCGAACGCCAGCATCGAGAGCAGTTTCCCTCCCGCTCGGGGTGCAGGTAGTCTATACCGAGGTAACAAGGACCCTGAGGTCGGGGTCGAATCCCGTGAGGTGAGGCTGTGTTCTGGTGGCTGATGAAATACGTGTTGCTCGGGCCCGTGCTCAGGCTGCTGTACAAGCCGAAGGCCGTAGGCCTGGAGAGCATCCCTGAAGGTCCAGCCATCCTGGCCGCCAACCATCAGTCCTTCCTGGACGATCTCCTCCTCCCACTGCTGGTGCCGGGTCGGAAGGTCGTGTTCCTGGCCAAGGCCGATTACTTCGACAAGTGGTACCTCCGGTGGTTCTTCAAGGGAGCCAACGTCATTCCCGTCCGTCGCGAGAGCAGGTCGGCGGCCGAGGCTGCCCTTCAGACGGGCGTTCAGGCCCTCCGTGAGGGCAACCTGGTCGGGATATTCCCCGAGGGCACGCGATCCCCCGACGGCCGCCTGTACCGGGGCAAGACGGGAGTCGCCCGAATGGCCCTCGAGGCGCAGGTGCCGGTCGTCCCGGTGGCCATCACGGGCACGTTCGAAGCCCTGCCCTATGACAAGAGACTGCCCAAGCCCGGCCGCGCGGAGGTCCGCTTCGGGAAGCCACTCGACTTCCAGCGGCACTACGGCAACCCGTCAGACCGGTTCGTCCTACGTTCGGTGACGGACGAGATCATGTACGAGGTCATGCTGATGTCCGGTCAGGAATACGTGGACGAGTACGGCTCGAAGGCCAAGGAAGCGGTGACCCGTCCCCCCGAGACCGCTACGGAGAAGGCTCAGGCCGAAGCGGAAGCTGCCCGCACGCCGAGCAGGACGTCACCTCGATAGGTCATCCTGCCGGCGGGAGGCGCCTTCTAGGGCGTCACCGTGGTGGGGGCGGGAGCGGTAGCCTTCACGATCCCCGGGTTCACGGCTCGCTGCTCGCTGCCTTGCTGGATCCATCTGGCGCCGCACGCGGTGCAGAACGCCCGGCGCTCTGGGCTTACCACGATCACGATCCTCACCGACCGACAAACCGGACACCGGGACATCACGAGCTCCTTTCCCAAGGGCCACGCAGTCGAGGAGGGCGTGCCCGCGTCCTAGGTACCCGACCGCCGGCCGGGCGAAACGACGGCCGGGCCGGCGTGGGAACGATCTCGGTGATGAGACGTCACAAGCGGCCCCCCGGTTCCGGTGAATCCCAATGGAGCGAGCGCTGGACGGCCCGGCGCCAGCCGCGATAGGCCTCCTCCGCGGCGGAACCGTCCCGGGCTGAGAACTCCCGTTCAGCCTGCCACTGCTGGGCGAGCTCGTCGGTCGATGCCCAGATTCCTCGTCCGAGTCCAGCCAGATAGGCCGCCCCGAGGGCAGTGGTCTCCTGCACCTTCGGGCGACGGACCGGGACCCCCAGCAGGTCGGCCTGGAACTGGAGGAGCAAGTCCATCGCGCTGGCCCCGCCGTCCGCTCGGAGTTCGAGCAACGGGATCCCCGAATCGGCGCGCATGGCTTCGATCACGTCGCGGGTCTGGTAGGCCATCGCCTCCACCGCGGCTCGGACCACGTGCGCTCGGGTGGTGCCACGAGTCAGGCCCACCATGATGCCCCGGGCGTACGGGTCCCACCACGGCGCTCCCAGCCCGGTGAGGGCGGGAACGAAGTACACGCCGCCCGAGTCCGGCACCGACGCCGCCACCGATCCGGCGTCGGAAGAGGACTGGAGTATCCCGAGGCCATCGCGAAGCCACTGGATCGCGGCGCCCGTCACGAAGATCGAGCCCTCCAGCGCGTAGGTGGGCTGCTTACCCTCCCCGCAGGCGATGGTGGTGATCAGTCCCGAGGTGGAGACGGGAGCACGGTCCCCCGTGTTCATGAGGACGAAGGATCCCGTTCCGTAGGTGTTCTTGGTCGCCCCCGGGGCGAAGCACGCCTGGCCGAACAGCGCGGCTTGCTGGTCGCCGGCGATACCGGCGATTGGGATCCGCGCCCCGAAGAACCGCTCCGGGTCTGTTTCTCCGAACGCCCCGGAAGATGGCATGACCCGAGGAAGCATTTCCGTGGGGATGCCGAGCCGGTCGAGGACGTCAGCATCCCAGTCCAGCTTGTGGATGTCGTACAGCATGGTGCGGGAAGCGTTCGTCATGTCGGTCACGTGTTCTGCCGAGCCGGTGAGCCGATGGACCAGGTAGCTGTCGACCGTCCCGAACGCCAGGCGACCGGAACGAGCGTCCTCGCGGGCTCCCGAGACGTTATCCAGCAGCCAGGCGAGCTTCGTTCCAGAGAAGTACGGGTCGATGACCAGGCCGGTCCGCTCCCGGATCCTTGTTTCCCATCCCTCGCGGCGAAGCAGGTCGCACAGCGGCGCTGTGCGGCGATCCTGCCACACGATGGCTGTGTGGACGGGAACCATCGTCTGCCGGTCCCAGACGACTGTCGTTTCGCGCTGGTTGGTGATGCCGATCGCCACCAGCCCGGAGGCATCGACGCCGGCCACCCCCAGCGCTTCTTCGGCCGCGGCCATCATCGCGGTCCACCAGTGCTCGGGGTCGTGTTCGACCCACCCGGGCCGGGGGAAGCTCTGGGCGAACTCGCGATAGCCCTTCGATCGCACGGACCCCGCCTGATCCACCACCAGGACAGTCACACCCGTGGTGCCGGCGTCGATGGCCAGCAAGCTCATGCCGCAGGATCGTACTTCTCCGGAGATGGGGCGGGGCTCTAGGCAGGAACGAGCACGTCCGTGCTCACGTAGCCGACGCCGGCCCCCTTGTATCCGAGGTACGTGGCCACGGCCTCGGTCACGTCGAAGATCCTGCCCGGGACGCCGTACGGCCCCCGGTCGTTCACCAAAGCAATGGCGCACCTGCCCTTGAAATGGATGCGCAGGAAGACGCCCAGGGGCAGCTCCTTGCTCGCTAGGGTGAACAGTCGGGGGTCGAAGATCGCGCCCGACGCTGTGCGCTGACCGGCGAACTCCCAGCCGTACCAGGACGAGTAGCCAGAGAGCCGCCGGCCGGTGCCCTCGAGCCCCGATGGAATCTGGCACGTGCGCCCGCCCGATGGGCCGAGAAGGGCAAGGAGGTCACTCTGGTCCTTGCCGCGCGAGGGATCCACCAAACCGTTCAGGCTGTCGTTCGCGGCCGCCCGGGCCTGTTGCAGGGCGCGCTGCTCCCGCTGGAGCCTGCGCACGGTCAGGCCGGCTCTCCTGGCCTTCTCCGCCGCACTCCGCAACTCGACGGCTGCCTCGGCCGCGAGTCCCTCCAGCCGTTCCGCGGCCGCGGCGAGCTCGTGCTGGCGGGCCTCGCGTCGAGCGGTGAGATCGGCCAGCGCGGTCCGGAGCCTGGTGACCTCGGCGACGGTCCGCTCGTCGACCACGAAGGCGCGCGCGGCGAACTCCTGAGCGGAGGCGAAGTCGGCCGGGGTGGCGGAGCCGAGGAACAGCTCCAGAGTGATCGCGGGTCCCGCCTCGTAGGCCTCCGTGGCCCGCCGGTCCAGGGTCTCCTGCGCCTCACCCAATTCATCGGCGAGAACGTCCTGCGTCTGATACGAGGACACGACGTCGATGGCGCTTTGAGAGAGTCGTTGCTGGATCGCCCGGATCTCTTCGATGACGGCCCGCAGGCGGCGCTCCGCTTTGTTCACGGCGTCCCGGGCGGCCTGCTCCTGGCTCTTCGCTCTGGACAGCCGGCCCCCCACGGACTCGGCAGCCGCCGTGCTCACAGGCATCAACACCGCCACCAGCAAAGCAGTGGACAGCAAGAGGGACGATGCCCTTCGTATACGGGACCCGTTGAAATGCATGGAATGAGGTACTTTCGGAATCGGCCGCCTGCCCTGCTTCCTTGAGATAGGGGGGCCGGGGGCGTCCAGGGACGGCGATGGGGGCGTGGCAGAATGAGCAACTCCGGTGAGGGGTCGGGGGCCTTGGGTAGCGAAGCAGCAGGCCCTGGGAAAAAGTGCGGGCGACCGGAGGAACGATGAAGCTCGGCATCCTGTGTGGCGGCGGGCCGGCCCCCGGGATCAACTCGGTGATCTCGGCGGCGACGATCGAGGCGCGGAACAGCGGATGGGACGTGGTCGGGATCCTCGACGGCTTCGACCACCTCATCAGGGGTGAAAGCGGCTTCGTCGTGCCCCTGACCATCACGGATGTCTCTCGGATCCACGTACTGGGTGGCTCGATCCTCTTCACGTCCAGGGCGAACCCGACGACCACTGACGAGGACGCCGACGACCCGGACTGGCGCATGAGCAACACGGTGCGAACCTTGCGGGCAATGGGGATCGATGCCCTGGTCACGATCGGCGGGGACGACACGGCCTACTCGGCCCAGAAGGTGGCCGAGGCTGCGGGCGGCTGGCTGAAGGTCGCCCACGTACCGAAGACCATCGACAACGACCTGCCCCTCCCCCGGGGCACCAGCACCTTCGGGTTCCAGACGGCCCGGCACGTGGGCGTGGAGCTGGTGAACAACCTGATGACCGACGCCATGACCACCAGGCGATGGTTTATCGTCCTGGCCATGGGACGGTCCGCCGGCCACCTGGCCGTCCGCATCGGCAAGGCGGCCGGGGCCACGCACACCGTGATCGCCGAGGAGTTCCCCAAGGACCAGCCGATCAAGCTGTCTCACCTGGTGGACCTGGTCGACGCGACCATCCTCAAGCGCATCTCGCACGGTCGTCCGTTCGGCGTGGTGATCCTGTCGGAGGGCATCGCCCTGCGGCTCGAGCAGGAGGATCTGAAGAAAGCCATGCCCGACGTCGAACGCGACGAGCACGGACACATCCGCCTGGGCGAGCTCAACCTGGACGGGGTCCTGGCTGACCTGGTGAAGGAGCGGTTCAAGGATCGAGGAAAGAAGATCACCCTCACGCCGAAGAACATCGGGTACGAGCTGCGGTGCGCCCCCCCGATCCCCTTCGACATCGAATACACCCGCGATCTGGGCTACGGGGCCATCGACTACCTGCGGACGCTCTACGAGCAGCAGGGAGACGACACGGGGGCCATGATCACGATCCAGGAGGAGGAGATGGTCCCTCTGCCGTTCGGCTCATTCACCGACCCCGAGACCGGGCGGCCGCAGGTGCGCGAGGTGAACGTGGGCAGCGGCATGTACCGAGTGGCCACCGAGTACATGATCCGATTAGAGCAGGAAGACCTGGATGACGCAGAGAAGCTCAAGGGCATCGCCGAGGCCGCGGGGATGAGCCCGGAGGCATTTCGGGAGCGTTACGCCTATCTGGTCGAGGTCCGGGCCTCGGTCATGAGCGGTTGAGAGATAGCTGTCTCCCGATCGTGAGAGACGATCTGGTTCTCAGCTGGCTCGGCGAGCGTCCTTCCGGGACGCGCTCGGCCCCGGACGGGACCGCCTTGTCGGCGGCCGTCTGGTGGCGCCGAGACGATCCGTCCGGCGGGCGATGTCTGGCCGCGTCGAGAACGGCCCTGATACTCGCGCCTGCGTGCGGGTCCCGTCCGCAGCGACGGCAGGCTCGTGAGCGGCCTGGGTTCGTCGCCGGTGCGGTGATGCCAGCAGCGCCCACATGAAGGCACCGGCCGAGAGGAACACGAGCACGATGGCGGGGGGCCACATTATGGAAAGCCCCAAGCAGGCTACGAGGAGCCCGGCTATGGGCGCCGCGTAGAGTAGGTGAACGGACGAATTGCGGGCGATCCACCGAGCGGCCTCCAGCCAGTGGCCGGACCGCCATTGGACGGCCGCAATGGGCCCCAAGGCCCCGAGCAGCATGAGGAAAACTCCGATCACCATTGTCATTGTGCCTTACCCGAACCTCTCCGAAGGTATGCCAAGCGAGGGCGATCTGTCGAATCGAGGGCAGACTGTACACGTTCAGGGCCACGGGATGGTTCGGTGAGGGCTCCGAAGGACGGCCACTATACTCGGGGCTCGTGAGCCGGGTCGACCTTCGTTCGGATACCGTCACCAAGCCCACCGAGGCGATGCGTCGGGCCATGGCTGAGGCAGAGGTGGGAGACGATTGGTACGGTGACGACCCCACCGTCAATCGCCTGGAGGAACGGTGCGCCGCGATCACGGGCATGGAGGCGGCGTGCTACGTGGCCACGGGGACCCTGGCGAACGAGATCGCTATGCACATCTTCGTGCGGTCGGGTCACCTGGTGGCGTGCGAGGCGACTTCGCACGTGTGCGGTGTGGAGGTGTCGTCGGCAGCCGCCATGTCGGGCATCGCGTTCGCTCGGATCGAGGCCCCGCGCGGCCAGCTCACGTCCGACATGGTGGCCGAGGCGCTTCAACCTGACCCGTACGACGTGGAGGTGGTGGACCTCCTGTCACTGGAGAACACCCACCAGGTTGGCGGCGGGACCGTCATGCCGATGGACGAGCTCCGGGCCATTCGCAAGGTTGCGGTCGAAGCCGTCGTTCCCGTGTACCTGGATGGGGCGCGGATCTTCAACGCCAGCGTGGCAAGCGGGACTCCTGTGGGGGACTACACGGCCGAGGTCGACGCGCTGATGTTCTGCCTGTCGAAAGGGTTGGGCGCGCCGATCGGCTCGGTGCTGTGCGGTCCTGCCGAGTTCATCCGGGAGGCTCGTAGGGCCAAGATGCTGTTCGGCGGAGCCTGGCGGCAGGCCGGGGTCATGGCCGCGGCGGGACTGATCGCGCTGGAGGAAGGACCGAAGCGCCTGCACGGAGACCACGTGAACGCCAGGCGACTGGCCGACGGTATCGCCCTGGTCACCCCGGGGGCGCTGGACCCGATGTCGGTCGAGACCAACATGGTGTTCGTCGATACTCGGGCCATCGGGATCGGGCCCTTCGAGATGATGGAGCGCCTGCGCGACGCCGGCGTGTTGGCCAACGTCGTGGCCGGGAAGATCCGGCTGGTGACCCATCGCGACGTGACGGAGGAACAGATCGAGCAGGCCATCCGGGTGTGGTCCGAGGTGGTGGCCGAGGCAAAGGGGGGCTCCGGGTGAAGCTGTTCGGCCCGAGGTATCCGGAGGAGATCGCTGCCCGCGTCCCTCCAGGCCAGCGGCTGGTCAAGGGATGGCCCGTATTGCACTACGGGCCCATCCCACGCTTCGATGAAGCCGCGTGGAACCTCGAGGTTTCCGGCCTCGTCGAGGATCCCTACACGCTGACCTACGCAGAGCTCAAGGCCCTGGGGCCGGGCAAGGTCAAGGCGGACATGCACTGCGTGACCGGATGGACCACGCTCGACAACGAGTGGGAGGGCATCCCGTTCCGGGTCCTCGCGGAGAAGGCCGGACCGAAGCCGGAGGCGGGTTGGGTGATCACCCATTGCGAGCACGGCTACACCTCGAACCTCTCGCTCCAGGCAATGCTGGATGACGACGTGCTGGTGGCCTGGGGCCACAACGGCCAGCCCCTGGCGCCGGAACATGGGTTCCCCCTGCGCCTGGTCGTGCCCAAGCGCTACGCGTGGAAGAGCGCCAAGTGGCTCCGCGGCCTGGAGTTCACCGATCGCAACGATCGCGGCTTCTGGGAGGTCCGCGGGTACCACACGCACGCCGAACCCTGGCGAGAGGAGCGCTACTCGTACCAGGAGACGAAGGAATCTGAGCAAATGCCATGAGTCGACCCGTTAGCCCTTCGCGTAACCAGTCTTCAGCGAAGGTCGCTGGGCCACTAATCGCGCCGAAACTCGGTGAACTCGTCCAGGAAGAGCACCCCGTTGTGGCCGAGTGATCGGAAATGTCCCCTGAGCTCAAGATCCCGAGGAGGCGCGCTTCACTCCCGCTGGCCCCCGCCTAGAAGTCGATGCGCATCACGACCCGGCGGAGCGTCGGCCGACTGACCTCGGTGAACCCAGCGGCGGCGAAGATGCCGCGGCTGCCGACCCGAACCTCGTCCCAGGTGATCTCCTTCCCGGGCTGCGTGATCATCGGGTAGCCCTCGAGGGCACGGGCGCCGCGTTGCCGTGCGAAGTCGACGGCGGCGCGCGCGAGGGCACGGCTGACGCCGCGGCGCCGGAAGCCCGTGCGGACGGGGAAGCAGGTCACGGCCCAGACGCTGTCATCGGTCTTGTCCCCCGCTCGGCCCGGTACGCGCCTCGGGGTGACCGCAGCGGGTCTGCTCGCGCAGCTGGTTGGCGCGTTCCTCGACGGGAACCGAGTCCGCGTCCCACTCCCTGCCCCGGATCTTGAACCTCTGGCACTGGCATCTGGACGGATAGCCGCGGCCGAACACGGCCTGTAGATCCTCCCAGCTCGCCTCGTTGGCAGGGACGATCATGAGCGGGGGCGTCACAACGTCAGCAAGGAGACACTGCCATAGGTGCGTAAAACAGTTCTTCCGCGAAAGCTCAGAAAGGGTCGTGAAGGTCCAAGACAGGGACTCTCGCCTACTGGTCCACCTCAAGGGCGAACCGGTCTCGGTTCTCGAGTTGAGGCAGAACATCGCTGAGCTATCA
>WNGA01002918.1_pt1 | contig 27312 bp, 19 predicted proteins | sample 5400061 | NCBI WGS metagenome assembly WNGA01 (sample SAMN13153366, study PRJNA577476) | soil metagenome | isolation source: 100 cm soil or saprolite under grassland replicate 2 | place: USA:California | collected 2016-06-15
CCGAGGCCGGCCTGGAGCCCCCGGTGCAGGGCGAGCATCAGCTCCTTGGTGGCGGCGTCGGGCACCGGGATCACGGAGGCGACCAGGGTGCTCATGCCGAGGGCGAACAGGGCGCCGGCGAGCCCCATGAGCTCGTCGCCCGGCCGCACCCCCGACAGGCCGGAGTCGCAGGCCGACAGCACCAGCCGGCGCGGCGCCCGCGCCAGCCCCTCCAGGTCGTAGACGGTCAGCGGCCCGTCGGCGAGCTGCAGCGAGGAGAACAGCGGGTTGTCGACCCGGAAGGCGCCGTGGGCGGCGACGTGGGCCAGCTCGGCGCCGTCCAGCGCCTCGGCCACCGCGGCGACGGTCGCGGCCGCGCCGGTCAGGCAGGTGGCGTCCGGGTAGCGGCCGGCCAGCGCCGCCACCTCCCCGGCCGCGCCGGGCAGGCCGGGGCCCTCGACGATCACCACCGGCCCGCCGCTGGCGGGTCGCGCCGCCGCGGCGGCGGCGCGCCGCCACAGGGCCGCCGACGGGGCGACGCTCAGGGGCCGGCCGCGCAGCGACGGCAGCGCCGACCACGGCAGCGCGTGCAGCACCCCGGTGGGCACCAGCACCAGCGGCCGCTCCGCGCCGACCCGCGCCCGCAGCGGGCCGACCAGCAGCTCGTCCAGCCGGCCGGCGGCGTAGGCGACCGCGTCGGCGGCCGCCTCCAGCGACGACGGCGACCCGTGCCCGAAGGCCAGGCGCCGCAGCCCGAAGCGGAGCCCCGCCAGCTCCCTGGACACCTCCTGGAGCTCGCCCAGGCGGTGCAGCGTCAGCCGGCCCCCGGCCAGCACGACCGCGTGCAGGCGTCCGTCCAGGGCGAGCACCTCGACCAGGGCCCGCTCGCCGAGCAGGGCGCCCAGCTCGGGGACGTCCGGCCGCGCGGCCAGGCCGTAGGCGTCGCCGGCGACGCGGCGGGCACGGCGCTGCACGGCCTGCTCCAGCGTCGCCTGGCGCCGGCGCAGCCCGGCCGTGGCGCGCCCGGCCAGCGCGCCCTGCTCGATCTGGCTCACCACCTGTCGAAGCTCGGCCAGCGCGTCCCCAAGGGCGGTGTCGCCCGACGGCCGCACCGGGCGCAGCTGCAGCGCGCCGGCCCGCCAGCGCTCGGCCCAGGCCAGCACCCGGTCGGCGCGGCGCTCCTCGACCGCCAGCCGGAGGCCGAGCCGGGCGACGTCGCCGGCGTGGGCGGACACGTGGGCGCGCAGCTCGGTGCCGCCGAGCGCCCCCCGGAACGTGTCGAGGACCCGCATGCCGGCGCGCAGGGCCGACTCCGCACCCCGCCGGTCCCCGCCGGCCAGCCGCACCAGCGCCTCGGCGTGCCAGGCGCGCGAGCGCAGGTCGACCGGGCCGCGCCGCCGCGCCCGGGCCGCGCTGGCCAGCTCGTCGCGTGCCTCCCCCAGGCGCCCGCGCTCCAGGGCGAGCTGGGCGGCGATCAGGTGGGCGTCCAGGGCCTGGACCACCCAGCCGGCGTCGGCCAGGCCGGCGGCCGCGCGGCGCGCGGACGCCAGCAGCACGCGGGATCGTTCGCCGCCCAGCCACGCCGCCCGCAGCGCGGCGTAGCGGGCGGCAGCCACCCAGCGGGACCGTCCCTGGCGGGCGAAGGTCCGCAGCGCCCGGTCGGCCTCGACCCTCGCGGTCACCGGGTCGCCGTCGCGCAGGGCGGCCTCCGACAGCCGCGACGAAGCCGAGGTTCTGGTGCACGTCCGCCTCGAAGCGACCCATGCCCAGCTCCGCGTAGAGCTGCCCCGCCCGGCGCAGGTCGGCGTCGGCCGCGGCGAACGCGCCCCGGGAGCAGTGCAGCATGGCGCGGTTGTTCAGCACCTTGGCCTCGTACAGCGCGTCCCCGGCGCGGCGCAGGATCGGCAGGGCCCGCCGGTACAGCTCCAGCGCCTGCTCCAGGCTTCCCCGCACCTGCACGATCACGGCGCGCTGCGCGTACAGGCGGCCGAGGTCGCCGCCTCGCAGCGCGGGCTCGGCCCGCTCGGTCTCGCGCATCGCGCCGGCCAGGTCGCCGTGCTGCCACAGCGCGCCGCCCAGCGCCAGCCGTGCCTTGGCGGCCTGCAGGGCCAGGCCCTCCCGCTCCGCCACCTGCAGCGCCCGGCGCAGGTGGCGCAGGGCGGCCGGCAGGTCGTGCAGCTCCCGGGCGGCGCTGCCGAGGGCCAGCTCGGCGGTTGACAGCGCCTCCGGGTCGCGGTCCAGCCGCGCCTGCTCGCGCGCGTCCAGGCCGAGCGCCCGCGCCCGCCGCGGGTCGCTCGGCGCCAGCCGCACCGCCAGCGCGGCGTCGCCCGCGGCGGTCTGGGCGGACCTGGGCCGGGTGGGGGAGGGGCGCCTGCGCATCATGGGCACAAGCTCCCACGCCCGAGGGGTGTCCGTCACGCGCGGTGTTGTCCACGCCGACCAGGGGCGCGAGGATTGCGCGCGGCAGGTATCAGGACGCCTGCTCGCGACTCCCACCCGCAGACGGTCTCGTGAGGAGGCAGGCATGCACCGCGAGCACGATCACGGCTACCACCAGCACCCCGGCGACGACCACGACGACGGGCACGGAGGATGGTGGCCGCCCTACGTCGCCCACCACGGCGTCGGCCATTTCCACTACATGCGCAACGAGCTGATCGTCACCGAGGAGGAGCTCGCCCGGGTCGAGCGCCTGCTGCGGCGACGGGTCCACATCCTCGACCGGCGCGACGCCTCCAGGCTCGGTCTGGTCCTGCTCACGCTGGACGAGGAGGACGTCGCCCAGCGACCGGTCCCCAAGCTGGTCGACGAGCTCCACAGCATCTGGGAGCACGAGGTCGTGCCGCAGGCCGCCCCCAACCACGTGTTCGGGCCCTGCTCGCACCTGCACATCAACGCCTCCTCCCCCGAGCCGACCGACTGGCAGCCGGAGCCCCTGCCGCCGCTGGAGCAACCGGGCCAACCGGGCGCGGGGGTCACCGTCGCCCTGCTGGACACCGGCTTCGACAGCGCCAACACCTGGTTCGGCGGCCGCGTCACCGGCGACCCCGAGCAGCCCGGTATCGACCAGCACGGCCGGCTGCTGCCGAACTCCGGCCACGGCACCTTCGTCGCCGGGGTGGTGGTGCGGCACGCGCCCGGCGCCAGGGTGATCGTCAAGCGGGTCTTCAACACCCACGGGATCGTCGACGACTGGACGGCCGCCACCGCGATCGCCGACCTCGCCGACGCCGAGGACCCGGTCCACGTCGTCAACATGTCCATCGGCGCCTACGCGCGGCGGGACCGCGGCATGCTCGCCTGCGACCGGGCGATCGGCTACGCCAAGTACCGGCGGCCGGACATGGCGCTGGTGGCCGCCGCCGGCAACGAGCGGCGGGACCGCCCGTGCTTCCCGGCCGCGGACAAGCGGGTGCTCGGCGTGGCCGCCGTCGAGGAGGTCTCCGAGGACTGCTGGCGGCGCGCCCGGTTCAGCAATTATGGCTGGTGGGTGGACGCCTGCGCCCCCGGGGTGGACGTCCACAGCAGCTTCCTCTCCTACGAGGGCCCGGTGGTGCCCTACCACGAGCTCGACCTCGACGAGGAGTTCGAGGTGGACACCCTCCACGACGATTGCGGCGCCGTCAGCCCCGACGCCTGCGGGCTCAAGTCGCTGACGTTCGGGGGCACGGCGCGCTGGAGCGGCTCGTCGTTCTCGGCGCCGCTGGTCGCGGCGGCGATCGCGAGGCGGGCGGACGAGCTGGCCGGTGGCCGGCCGGGGCCCGCCGAGCTGACCAGGGCGGTCGCCGACGTGGTCGCCCGCCCCGATGCTCCGCGCTTCCACAACCTCGGGACGCTCGTGAACCCCGAGCCGGAAGCCTGACGGCCGGTCGCCCGGCGACGAGGTCTGGACGATGCAGCGTGAGGTTCGAAAGACCGTCTCGGTGGTGTTCTCCGACGTCGCCGGCTCGACGGCGCTCGCCGAGCAGCTCGACCCCGAGTCGCTACGCCGGGCGATGACCCGCTACTTCGAGGTGGCCAGGCGGGTGCACCAGCGGCACGGCGGCGTGGTCGAGAAGTTCATCGGCGACGCGGTCATGGCGGTGTTCGGCATCCCGCACGTCCACGAGGACGACGCGCTGCGCGCCGTCCGTGCCGCCTGCGAGCTGCGCGAGGAGGTCGCCGCGCTCAACCGCGAGCTGGAGCGGGAGCTGGGGGTGGCCCTGCACGTCCGCACCGGCGTCAACACCGGCCTGGTGCTCGCCGGCGACGAGCAGGAGGGCCACGCGTTCGTCGGCGGCGACACCGTCAACGTGGCCGCGCGCCTGGAGCGCGCGGCCGGCGCCGGCGAGGTGCTGGTGGGGGAGGCGACCCACCGGCTGGTCGCCGACGCCGTCCGGGTCGAGCCGGTGGCCCCGTTCGTGCCCCGCGGCAAGACGGCGCCGGTCGCCGCGTTCCGCCTGCTGGAGGTCGCCTGGGGCGCGGCCGGCCTCGCCAGGCGCCTCGACGCCCCGCTGGTCGGCCGGACCGGCGAGCTGGACGCCCTGGATCGCCTGCTCGACCGGGCGGCGGGCGGGCCGGCCTGCGAGCTGGTGACGATCTTCGGCGACGCCGGCGTCGGGAAGTCGCGGCTGCTGCAGGCGTTCGCGGAACGGGCCCGGGAACGGGCGCTGGTCCTGAGCGGCGGTTGCCCACCGTACGGCGAGGCCGTCGCCGCCGAGGTCGTCGGCCAGCTCGTCGCCCAGGCCGGCCGCGCCGGCGACGGCGCCCGGCCGCTGGGCCTGGCCGTGGACATGACCGACCCGCGGTCGATGTTCCGCGGCGTGCGGCTGCTGCTGGAGACGCTGGCGCGGGCCCGACCGGTGGTGGTGCTGCTCGACGACGTCCACCGGGCCGAGCAGGTCCTGCTCGACCTGGTCGAGTACCTGCACGCCTTCGCCGGCGCCAGGCTGCTGCTGGTGGTCGCCGCCCGGCGCGAGCTGCCGGGACGCTGGCCCGGCTGGAACGTCCGCGCCGCCGGGACGGTGCTGGACCTGGAGCCGCTCGTCGAGGCGGAGGCCGCCGAGCTCGCCGCCGGTCTGCTCGGGCCGGACCGGCTTCCCGCCGGCACGGCGCGGCAGGTCGCCGCCTGGGCGGAGGGCAACCCTCTGTTCGTCGAGCAGCTCCTCCGCGACCTGGCCGACCGGACGGGCCAGGACCCCGGCCCGCTCGAACCGGGCGGCTCCTGGCCCGTCCCGCCGGCCGTCGAGGCGCTGGTCGCGGTCGAGCTGGACCGCCTCACCGCCGACGAGCGCACGGTCGTGGAGCTGGCCAGCGTCGTCGGGCGGGTCTTCGACTGGAAGTCGGTCGCCGCGCTGGCGCCGGCGCCGCTGGGGCCGCGGGTGGTCGGCGTGCTGCTGGCGCTGACCAGGCGGAACCTCCTCAAGGTCGCCGACCGCGAGCACGGCGAGGACGCCTTCTCGTTCCGTCACCGCCTCCTGCGCGACGCCGCCTACCAGGCCATCCCGAAACGCGAGCGGGCGATCCTGCACGTCCGCGCCGCCGACCACCTCCAGGACGAGGCGGTCGACCATCACCTCGGGCAGGCCTACCGCTACCTGGCCCAGCTCGCCGGCGACGAGCCGCGGCCGGCCCCGGTGGCGCGGCCGCTGCGGCCGGCGCCGGCGGCGGGGGTGACCGCGTGACCCGCACCGTCGCCCTCCGGGCCCGGCCCGTCCGCTGTGGTACGTTTTCGGCCCCTACCCCACTGGCGAGGAAGGCATCCATGGGTGCCAGCATCGACGTGCGCGACCTCGCCCGGGCGGCTGCCGCCGGGGATCAACATGGTTGGGACGGGCTGGTCGAGCGCTTCGGCGAGCTGGTGTGGTCCACCACCCGGGCGTACGGGCTGAACCCGGGTGAGGGCGCCGACGCCGCGCAGACGACCTGGCTGCTGCTGGCCGAGCAGCTCGGGCACCTCGAGGACCAGCACGAGCGGCTCGGGGTGTGGCTGGCGGCGACCGCCAGGCGCGAGAGCCTGCGCCTGCTGGGTGCGGCGCGCGTCGCCACGGCCGCGCCGAACAGCGCGCCGGCGACGGAGCCCGTGCCCGGCGCGGCGGGCGCGCAGGGACGGGAGGCCCTGCTGTGGCGGGTCGTCCGCGAGCTCCCCGAGCACTGCCGCCGGCTGCTGCGCGTCCTGCTCACCGCGCCGCCGCCCAGCCCCGAGGAGGTCTCGGCCGCGCTCGACCTGCCCGTCGCCGGCATCGCCGCCGCACGGGCCGCCTGCCTGCAGGATTTTCGTCACCGAATGTCCAATTTCAGTATCAGGACCGAACCAGAGGACTCTTGAGAAAAAGCGCTTGACAGGAGACGACACCCACATGAGTCCTGATACCAACAAGACGCCCGATCTCCTCGGCCCCGAGGACGAGGGCCTGCTCCAGGAGCTACGCGCCGCCGCGCGCCACTTCGACCCGCCGCCGGACTCGGTCCTGGAGGCGGCCCGCGCCAGCCTCACGTGGCGGACCATCGACGCCGAGCTCGCCGCGCTGGAGTTCGACTCCGCGGTCGACCTGGCGGCCACCGCCGTGCGCAGCAGCGAGGGGCCACGACTGCTGACGTTCGCCGCCCCCGGCCTCAACATCGAGGTCGAGGTCTCCCCGATCGGGCCCCGCCGCCAGCTCGTCGGCCAGCTCGTGCCGGCGCAGGCGGCGCGGATCGACGTCCGCCACGCCGGCGGGGTGACGACGGTCCGGGCCGACCAGCTCGGCCGCTTCGGCGCCGACGCGATCAGCGCCGGGCCCGTGAGCCTGCGATGCCACCTCGGCGACGCCCCCTCCAGCCCTCCGGTCGTCACCGAGTGGATCCCGCTCTGAGCCGCCGGCCCGGGACCGCAAGGCTTCCCGCGGCCCGCCCCACCCGGTAGGATTTCGCGGCGAATCATCCTGAACCGGGGGATCTGCGCCGTACGTGCTGGTTGCCGGCGCACGGGCGAAGCGAGGTGGCCTCATGCAGGGACGGCGCCGGCGTGGACGCGGCAGGCTGCTGGCCGTGGTACTGGTCCTCGGGCTCGCCGTCGGCGCCCAGCTCGGGCCCGCGGCGGCCGCCCCGGCCGCCGCGCCCGACGCCGCGGCGCCGGACGGCCCGGGCGCCCTCTCCCACTTCGACCGCGCCCGCAAGGACTGCCTCGGCACCGCCCGCAACCGCACCTCGAAGGTCTGGTACACGGTCGCCAACGGCGTCCTCAGCGACGTCTACTACCCGACCGTCGACAACACGAATGTGGAGACGCTGCAGTACGTGGTGACCGACGGCGCCACCTTCACCGACCTGCAGACCCGCGACACCACCTACACGGTCCGGCCGCTCGACCCCAGCGGGATGAGCTGCCGGGTCACCACCACCGCCAACAGCGGCCGGTACCGGATCGTGACCGACTACGTCACCGACCCGGGCCGCGACGCCCTGCTGCTGCGGGTCCGGTTCGAGCCGCTGGTCCCCGGCGACCTCCAGCTCTACCTCCGCTTCGACCCCACGGTGAACGGCAACGGCGGGGGCGGGGGCGGCAACGGCGGCGCCGACACCGGCACCGTCGACACCTCGACCGGCCACCCCGTGCCGGTCGCCATCGACACCGTCACCGCCACCAACGCGGCCAACCGCGACTACGCCCAGCCGGTCTTCGCCGCCCTCGACGCCTCCACGCCGTTCGTCGAGGTCAGCAACGGCTTCGCCGGCACCTCCAGCGACGGGCTGACCCAGCTCGACCGCGACCACGCCCTGACCGCCACCTACACCGACGCGGCCCAGGGCAACCTGGTGCAGACCGCCCGGGTCGACCTGTCCGCCGGCCAGGAGCTCACCCTCGCCCTCGGGTTCGGCAACGGCCAGAGCCAGGCGGTCGGCACCGCCGGCGCGGCGCTGCGGACCGGGTTCGGCCGCGCGCGGGCACGCTACGCCCTGGGCTGGGCGGGCTACGACGCCGGGCTGGTCCCACCGCCGCTGCGCTTCCCGGGGCTCGGCGGTGCCGCCGCCCTCGAGCTGCGGCGCGTCTACCACCTCAGCGCGAACGTGCTCAAGGCCTCGGAGGACAAGACCTTCCCGGGGGCGATCGTCGCCAGCCTCGCGTCCCCGTGGGGGCAGGCGGTCTCGGCCGGCGACCCGAACAACACCTACTTCGGCTCCTACCGCGAGGTGTTCTCCCGCGACCTGTACGAGACCTTCACCGGGCTGCTGCTGGCCGGCGACCTTGCGACCGCGCGTGACACGGTGCGCTTCCTGTTCGAGCGCCAGCAGCTCCCCGACGGCTCGATGCCGCGCAACAGCCTGGTCAACGGCAGGCCGGCGCCCGACACCTTCGGCGTCCAGCTCGACGAGGTCACCTACCCGATCCTCATGGCGTTGCAGGCCGGCCTCACCGACCAGGCGTTCTACCGGGACCACGTCAAGCGGGCGGCCGACTTCGCCATCAGCCACGGACCCAGCTTCGGGTCGGAGCGCTGGGAGGAGCAGGACGGCTTCTCGCCGTCGACGATCGCGGCCGAGATCGCCGGGCTGATCGCCGCGGCCGACATCGCCGCCAGCAACGGCGACCAGGCCTCGGCCCGGGTGTACCGCGGGGTGGCCGACGACTTCCAGCGCTCGGTGAAGGGCTGGACGGTCACCAGCAACGGCCCCAACAGCCCGGACCCCTACTTCATCCGGCTCTCCAAGACCGGCGACCCCAACGCCGCCATCGTCTACAACGTCGGCAACGGCGGGCCGACGCTGGACCAGCGCGAGGTGATCGACGCCGGCTTCCTGGAGCTGCCACGCCTGGGGATCCTCCCCGCCGACGACCCCGACGTGCTCCGCTCGCTTCCGGTCGTCGACGACGCCATCCGGCGCGACACCGCCAGCGGGCCCGGCTGGCACCGCTACAACGGCGACGGCTACGGCGACGGCGACAGCGACGGGCACCCCTGGGCGCCGACCGGCCGGGGCAACGGCCACCTGTGGCCGGTGCTGGCGGGGGAGCGGGCCGAGCACCACATCTCCCTCGGCGACGACACGACCGCCTCGTCGCTGCTGGACTCGATGCGGCGCTTCGCCTCCGGGTTCGGCCTCATCCCCGAGCAGGGCTGGGAGAACCCCAACCTGCCGCCGTCGCCGTTCGGCACCCCACCGGACGTCGCGTCGATCGGCTTCGTCAACGGCAAGCCGGTCGGCTCCGCGTCGCCGCTGACCTGGTCGGCGGCCCAGTTCGTCCGCCTGGTCCGCGACATCGCCGCCGGGCGGCTGCTGGAGCAGCCCGCCAGCACCGTGCGCCGCTACGTCACCAACCAGCAGCAGCAGACCACCCTGCAGGTTACCGAGCCGCAGGACCGGACCGCGGTGCCCGGCTCGCCGGTCACCGTGTCCGGCACCTCGGCGGCGGGCAACACCGTCGACGTGTCGGCGACCAACATCGACGCCAACTCCGCCAACACGACCGTGACCGCGACCGCCGCGGCGGACGGGAGCTGGAGCGTGGACGTGCCGATCGAGGGCGGGACGATCGTGCTCGACGTGGTCGCCACCAGCCCCGCGGGCGCGACCGCCCACCAGCGGCGCACGGTGGTGTTCGACTTCACCCCGGGCACGGTGCTGCTGGACACCGCCGACCCGACCGGCGACGACAACGGGCCGGGCAACTACGCCTACCCGACCTCGACGAACTTCCGGCCGGGCGCCTTCGACATCGAGCGCTTCCAGGTGCTCGACAACGGCACCGACGTCGTGTTCCGGCTGCAGACCCGCAACCTGAGCCCGACCTTCGGCAGCCCGCTCGGGGCGCAGCTCGTCGACGTCTACGTCCGCGACCCTGGCGCCGCCAGCACCTCCACGGCGGCGTCGTTCCCGCAGCGCAACTACCAGATCGCCGCGGGGTCGGCGTGGAGCCGGCTGATCGAGGTGCAGGGCTTCGGCCAGCGCTACATCGACGCCACCGGCGCGACGCTTGGCACGGTGACGATCAGGGCCAACGAGATCTCGCGCTTCATCACCTTCAGCGTGCCCAAGTCGACCCTCGGCCAGCCCGGGCCGGGCTGGGGCTTCACCGTGGTGCTCACCGGCCAGGACGGCTTCAGCCAGGACCAGGCGAGGGGCTTCGCGCCGACCCCGCAGGAGTTCCTGTTCGGCGTGTGCGCCAGCGCCTTACCCGACCCGCACTGCGCCGTCGACCCGGGCACGGTGCCCAAGGCGATCGACGTCATCACGCCGGCGGGGGTGTCCCAGGCCGACGAGCTGGACTACCTCGTCCACCAGCCGGTCGTCCTACAGGCCGTGACCATCCCCTGACCCGTTGGACAACCCAACTCTTTGTATATAGAGTTCTGGCATGCGGGGCAGACGGGTCCTGATGGCCGGGGTCGGCATCGTGGTGGTGGCCATCGCGGTCGCGGGGGTCGGTAGGTCGCTGGGGTGGTTCGGCGGCTCGACGGGGGGCTGCGAACGCGGCCCGCACCAGGAGGTCGCGCCGCCGTCGGCCGGTGACGCCCCCGAGGTCGACCTGCCGGCCTCCGCGGTCCGGCCGATCGCGACGGGCCTGTGCGCGCCGTGGGGCCTGGCGTTCCTGCCCGACGGCAGCGCGCTGGTGACCGAGCGCGACACCACCCGGATCCTGTCGGTGACCGCGGACGGCCGGGTCACCGAGGTGCAGCGGCTGAGCGAGGCGCGTCCACGCGGGGAGGGCGGCCTGCTCGGCATCGCCGTGTCCCCCCGCTACGCCACCGACCGGTGGGTCTACGTCTACTACACCACCCAGACCGACAACCGCATCGCCCGCCTGCGCCTGGGCGAGGCGCCGCAACCGATCCTGACCGGCATCCCCGTCGGCGACTTCCACCAGGGCGGCCGGCTCGCGTTCGGGCCCGACGGCATGCTCTATGCCGCCGTCGGCGAGACCTGGGTCGCCCGCGAGATCGCCCAGGACCGCAACTCGCTGGGCGGGAAGATCCTGCGCATCACCCCGGAGGGCCGCCCGGCGCCGGGCAACCCCTTCCCCGGCTCCCCGGTGTGGAGCCTCGGCCACCGCAACCCCCAGGGCCTGGCGTGGGACGCCCGCGGCCGCATGTACGCCGCCGAGCTCGGCGAAGGCCGCTTCGACGAGCTCAACCGCATCCGGCCGGGCGGCAACTACGGCTGGCCGGTCGTGGAGGGGGTCGGCAACGACCGGCGGTTCGTCGACCCGATCGCCACCTGGACCACCGCCGAGGCCTCACCCAGCGGCATCGCCGTCGTCGGCGACCGGGTCTACGTGGCCTGCCTGCGGGGCGAGCGGCTGTACCGGGTGGGGCTGGACGGCCGCGACCCCGAGGCGTTGCTGGTCGGCGACTACGGCCGGCTGCGTCACGTCGCGGCCGCCCCCGACGGGTCGCTGTGGGTGCTGACCTCCAACCGCGACCGCCGCGGGTCGCCCACCGCCGACGACGACCGCATCCTGCGGCTCACGCCGTGACGGCCTCCGAGGGTGTCACCAGCGGGCCAGGACCCGGCAGGGGCCGCCGGAGCCCTGCTCCCACGGGATGACGCCGACGATGGCCTCGGCGCCGCGTGCGGGCACGCGGCCCAGGTTGGCGAGGTTCTCGATGCCGTAGCGGTCGGCGCCGAGCAGGCGCGAGTGCACCTCGAAGGTGGTGGACGCGCCGACGTCCAGGCTGAGGGTGTCGACCCCGATCGCGCGGATGTGGCGCCGCTCCAGCAGCCACTCGACGGCGTCCAGGCCGAAGCCGGGGAAGTGGAAGGTGCCGTCGGGCCCGGGGTTGCGGTAGGCGTCCGGGTCGCCGACGCGGCGCTCCCAGCCGGAGAGCATGCACACCGCGGCGTGCCGCGGGATGCGGCCGTGGTGGCGCTCGTAGGCGCGCAGGTCGCCCACCTCGACCTGCGCGTCGGGGTCGCCGGCCGCGCGGTCGGCGATGTCGATCACCGCCAGCGGCGCGAACAGCTCCTCGGGGTCCAGGTCGGGCGTGAGCCGGCCGCCCGGGGTGAAGTGGCCGGGGGCGTCCATGTGGGTGCCGGAATGCTCGCCGAAGGTCCACGCCTGCGCGTAGAAGCCGTTGGGGTCGAAGTCGAAGATCGTGCGCCGCGCCGGCGGGTCGCCCACGTACACCGGGAAGCCGTCGCGGAACAGGTGGGTGAGGTCCCGGACCCGGTCCCGGTCCCGGCCGCGGCGGCCGGCGAGGGCCACGCCGGGCGTCGCCATGGTGAACGCCGCGGCGCCGGCGCCGAGCAGCAGGCCGCGCCGCGAGACCGTCCCGGCGCGCGCCGCGTGCCGGTGGCCGGCCTCGAGCGTCTCGGAAAGGCACATTTGGGGGCTCCTCCCATGCGAGGGTGCGAGGTATCTTCGCATACGCACAAGGACTCGCCGACCCGAGCCGGGAGGCCGCCGTGGACAGCTACGACTACGTGATCGTCGGCGCCGGCTCGGCGGGCTGCGTGCTCGCCGCGCGGCTCAGCGAGGACCCCGACGCCAGCGTCCTGCTGGTCGAGGCGGGCCCGCCCGACACCGCCCAGGAGATCCACGTCCCGGTCGCGTTCGGCCAGCTCTTCCAGTCCAAGTGGGACTGGGACTACCTGACCGACCCCGAGCCCGGCCTGGACGGCCGCCGCCGGTACCTGCCGCGCGGCAAGATGCTCGGCGGCTCCTCGTCGATGAACGCGATGATCTACATGCGCGGCAACCGCGCCGACTACCGCGACTGGGAGGCGCTCGGCGCCGAGGGGTGGGGATGGGACGCGGTGCTGCCGTACTTCCTGCGCGCCGAGGACAACGAGCGGGGCGCCAGCGAGCTGCACGGCACCGGGGGCCCGCTCACGGTCAGCGACGGGCGCTCCAGGCACACGCTGATGGACGCCTTCCTCGACGCCGCCGAGCAGGCCGGGCACCGGCGCAACGACGACTTCAACGGGCCCGAGCAGGACGGCGTCGGCTACTACCAGCTCACCCAGCGCAACGGCATGCGCTGCAGCGCCGCCGTGGCCTACCTGCATCCAGCGCTGCAGGAGCCCCGCGGGAACCTCACCGTGCTCACCGAGGCGCTGTGCACCAGGATCCTGCTGGAAGGCGGGCGCGCCGTCGGGGTCGAGGTCGAACGCGGCAACCAGCTCTCGGAGCTGCGCGCCGAGCGCGAGGTCATCCTCTCCGCCGGCGCCTACAACTCCCCGCAGGTCCTGATGCTGTCGGGGATCGGGATCGGCGCCGAGCTCCAGGCCTACGGCATCACGCCGCTCGTGGACCTGCCGGTCGGCGAGAACCTGCAGGACCACCTGAACTTCGGCCTGGCGTTCCTGACCGGCACCGAGACGCTCATCGCGGCGCAGACCGAGCACAACCTCGGCCTGCTCCTCAACGAGGGCCGCGGCCCGCTCACGTCCAACATCGGCGAGGCCGGCGGCTTCTTCCGGACCCGCGACGGCCTGGACGGCCCTGACTTCCAGCTTCACGCCGCCCCGGTGATGTTCGTCGACGAGGGGCTCGCCCTGCCCGTCGACCACGCCTACGTGTTCGGCGCCTGCCAGCTCCGCCCGACCAGCCGCGGCAAGGTGTTCCTGCGTTCGCTGCTGCCGTCGGCCAAGCCGCACATCCTGCATGGCTACCTGACGACCGAGGAGGACCGCGAGGCCGTGCTCCGGGCCATGCGCGTGCTGCTGGAGATCGCCGAGCAGCCCGCGCTGGTGGCGCATCGGCGCGAGGCGTTCAACGCGCCGGCCTCCGACAGCGACGCCGACCTCCTCGACCACGTCCAGCGCCACTGCCACACGCTCTACCATCCGGTCGGCACCTGCGCGATCGGCGCCGTGGTCGACAACGAGCTGCGCGTCCTCGGCGTGGACGGGCTGCGGGTGGTCGACGCCTCGGTGATGCCGTCGCTGACCCGCGGCAACACCAACGCGCCGACGATCATGATCGCCGAGAAGGCCGCCGACCTGATCCACGGCCGTACCGCCCCCGCCGCCACGGCCGCGCGGGTCCCCGGCTGACCGTCAGTCGCCGGCCGCGGCCGGGACGGTGACCCGGAGGCTGGCGCCGCCGTCGGCGTTGCGCTCGACCCGGACGTCGCCGTGCATGGCGGTGAGCAGCTCGCGCACGATCCAGAGGCCGACGCCGAGGCCGCCGGTCTGGCTGGGAGGGCGCTCGCCGAAGCGGTCGAAGAGCTGCGGGAGCTTGTCGGGGGGGATGCCGGGCCCGCGGTCGTCCACGGCGATCTGGACGGTGCCAGGGTCCGGGCCGGGGCCGGCCACCACCTCCACCGGCGACTCCGGCGGCGAGTACTGCAGGGCGTTGCGGAGCAGGTTGGCGAGCACCTGCGCGAGCCGGTCCTGGTCGGCCCAGGCGCGCAGCCCCGGGGTGGTGTCCACGCGCACCCGCGCGGCGCTCTGCCGGTCCAGCTCGGCGACGACGGCCTCGACGACCAGGTCGACCCCGACCCGGGTCGGGTTGACCAGGATCGCGCTGTCGCTGTCCTTGGCGACCACGGCGAAGTCCTCGACCAGGCGGGCGAGGCGGCGCGCCTGGCGCGTGCTCGCGGCCAGCAGCTCCTGCGCCTGCGGTGGGAGCTGGTCGGGTGCGCACAGCCGCTCCAGGGTGACCAGCGACCCGAGCAGCCCGGCGACCGGGGTGCGCAGCTCGTGCGCGGTCACGGTGGCGAACTGCTGCTCGCGCCGCCGCTGGTGCTCGCTGGCGCGGCGGGCCTCCTCGGCGACCTCACGGGTCTCGCGCTCGCGGCCGAGCGTGTCCACCAGCTTCTCCAGCAGCGGGCGGGTCACCTGCCCGGCGATGCGCGCCTCCCCGGCCACCGCCCCGGCGATGGCGTCGGCGAGCTCGGAGGCCGGTGCGCCCTTCAGCAGGTAGCCGCGGGCGCCGGCCATCAGCGCCTCGATCACCAGCGACTCGTCGCCGTAGGCGGACAGCATCAGCACCGAAACGTCGGCCTGCCTGGCGACGATCTCCCGGGTCGCCTCGACCCCGCCCATGTTCGGCATGCGCAGGTCCATCACCACGACCTGCGGGTCGGTGACGCCGGCCAGCTCGACCGCCTCCAGGCCGTCGCCGGCGATCCCGACCACCTCGATCCCGCCGAGCTGGTCCAGGACGCGGGCCAGGCCCTCCCGGACCTGCGGGATGTCGTCGACGACGAGCACCCGCACCGGTTCGGCCGGACCCCTGTTCATCGAGGCACCCCCTTGGGACCCTTCCGACCGGGGGACCCCCCGATCCTCCGGGGCACCCCCCCGGGGTTCCCCGGACCCCTCCGGACCCTCCGGGGCACCCCCCCCGGGGTTCCCCGGACCCCTCCGGGGGATCCCCCGGACCCCCCGGCCGAACCCCTCCGGGGTGGGCGGGTCACGCGGGCACTCGCCGGCGGGGGAGGCGGACCCGGATGGTGGTCCCGTCGCCCGGCGCGGACAGCAGGCGATGGGTCCCGCCGGCGATCTCGACGCGCTCGCGCATGCCGGCCAGGCCGAAGTGGCCGCTGCCGACCAGCCCGTTGACCCTGGTCGCGTCGAAGCCGATCCCGTCGTCGTGGACCTGCATGTCGACGCGGTCGTCGTCGACGCGCAGGTAGACCCAGACGTGGCCGGCGTGGGCGTGCTTGGCGACGTTGGTGAGCGCCTCCTGGACCACGCGGTACAGCACCGTCTCGATCTCCGGCTCGACGCGGATGCGGCTCTCGCCCTGGAGGGCGCAGTCGATACCGGTGCGCCGCTCGAACGCCTCCAGCAGGTCGCGCAGGGCCAGCGTGAGCCCACGCTCGTCCAGCACCGGCGGTCGCAGTGCCGCCATCAGCCGCCGCAGCCCGGTGATCTCGCCGTAGAGCTCCTTGCGGACCCCGGCGACCAGCTCCCTTGCCTCCCGTCCGTCGTCGGCCTCCAGCAGGAGCTGCGCCTCCTCGAGCTGGTAGCCGACCGCGGTCAGCCGCTGGATCGGGCCGTCGTGCAGCTCGGCGGCCAGGCGGGTGCGCTCCTCCTCGGCGCCCTGGACGGTCTTGTCGAGGAGCTGCTTGCGCTGCGCCTCGGTCCGCTCCAGCTCGTCCAGCGCCGCCTGCAGCTCGGCGCCCTGCTCGCGGAGCTGGGCGGCGTTGCTCTCGACCATCCGGACCAGGCCGAACATGCGGAGGACCACCAGCAGGAACAGGCCCATGCAGGCGATGCCGACGATCCAGGTGTCGCGGCCCTGCCCGCGCAGCTCCTGCACCACGATCAGCGCCAGCGGCAGCATCGAGACCCCGGCCAGGAAGGTGAGGCGGCCCCAGCCCGACCGCGGCGTGGCGCGGTGGTCGCGCTCGGTCAGCGACCGCATCGAGGGGTGCAGGGCGGTGGCACCGAGCAGCAGGTATGACGCCAGCCGGCCGGCGTCCAGCAGCCTCCCGCCCAGGCTGTCGAGCTGGTAGAGCCCGTTGAGCTGCAGCGCGGCGTAGGCGGTGTCGGTGGCCAGCAGCACCAGCAGGCTGAGCACGAACAGCCAGTAGGCGGGGGGACGGAAGCCGACGCCGACGACCAGGCGGGCGGCCACCGCGAGCACCAGCAGGTCCATGATCGGGTAGGCGACCGAGACCATCCGCATCTGCACGGGGACCCCGTGGGCGAGCACCGCCGGCGCGACCAGGAACACCCACGACAGCACGCCGAGGCTGGTCGCGATGATCGCCGCGTCGTTCAGGCTCACCCGGTCGCTGCCGGGGGTCCGGCTGCGGACCAGCGCCAGCACCCCGGCGACCACGAACGGGTAGTGCGCCAGGTACAGCACGTCCGCCACCGACGGGTAGGCCTGCGAGCCGACGACCAGGTGCAGCGTGGAGAAGGTCAGGTCGGCGAGCAGGTAGAGGACCTGTCCCGCCAGCAGCAGGTACCAGGGCAGGAGCTGCTCGGGCCGGTAGCGGCGCACGCCGAGCACCAGGCAGGCAACCGCCGACGCGCTGACGGCGCCGTACAGCAGCAGCCTGGGCAGCCAGTCCGGCAGCACGGCGAACCGCGGGAGCAGCAGGTAGGCGAACGCCACGACCGCCCCACCCGCGACGTACCGGAGCCACGAGCGTGTGGCGGCAACGTCCGACATGGAGGACGGACCTCATTATGGGCGACGGGCTCTGAGAGGGGGTCATTCTCGGCCCGAATCCGCGTGGTTGGCAACCTTTGGGCGCTCCCGGGATGCTTGACAAGGCAGGCGGCCGCCGACGAATCTCACCGGGATGCGAGTCCAAATGCCCGAAAGGTCCTGAGGATGAGCGCACCCCCGCCTCGCACCCAGCGCGAGTTCGCCCGCGAGGAGCTCGAGAAGGAGCTGCTGCACGACTACTCGACCAGCGGCACGGGGGTCGTCCCAGCGGGCGAACGCCGTTCGCGGTGGCACTTCGTGGCGCTGTGGATCACGCTGGCGGCCGGGTTCACCTACCTGTTCCTCGGGTTCGAGTACCACCGCGTCGGCTACCCGCTGGCGAAGGCGGTCGCGGCCGCCGCCCTCGGCGCCTTCTTCTACCTGTGCTACGCGCTGCCGGCGTCCTACCTCGGTTCCAGGACCGGCCAGACGCACGCGCTGCTGACCAGGTCGATCTTCGGGGTGGTCGGGTCGGTGCTGGTGTCGCTGCTGCTGATCGGCGTCGCGGCCGGCTGGACGGCGTTCGCCTTCGCCCTGCTCGCCATCATGTACGACGGCCTGTTCGGCTGGGGCCACATCATGGCGATCGGCGTGACCCTGGCGATCGTCGGCATCTTCAACAACCTGTTCGGCTTCACCGGGATCACCGCGTTCGCGCGCTACCTGGTCGCACCGCTGATGATCCTGTGGATGCTCTACCTGGTCATCAAGGGGTTCGCGCGGATCGACGAGCTGGGCGGGACCCCGCCGGTCGGCGAGGGAGCGTTCCCCCTGCCGTTCCTGAGCGGCGTCGCCCTCGCCATCGGCTCGGTCATGTGGGGCAACGAGCCGGACACCTGGCGCTACGGCCGGCCGCGCTTCCTCTGGCCGCTGGTCCCCTACACGATCGCGCTCGCCATCGGCCTGGTCCTGTTCGTCATCGGCGGCTGGATGATGGCGGAGATCTCCGACGCCGTCCTGTTCGACTTCGGGCCCGCCTACCGCGACACCGTCGAGTTCTCGCTGTTCGGCGCGCTGTGGCTCGGCGCCGTCATCGCCACCGTCCTGCAGGTCGCCATCAACGACGGCAACTACTACGAGATGACCAACGCCGGCCAGAACGTCCTCGGCGGCGCGCGCGGCTGGAGGCGCTGGTACACCTGCCTGATCATGGCCGCGATCGCCGCCGTGTTCACCTGGTGGTTCGTGCGCAACCCCAACGTGGAGCTGAACTTCTTCAAGGTGGCCGGCTGGTCGGCGATCGCGCTGCCGTGCACCACCGTGGTCATGTGCGTGGACCGGTTCCTGCTGCCGCGCCTGCTGGCGGTCGAGCGCCCCGTCGAGCCGATCCCCGAGTGGCGCGACGCCGGCGCCGGCAACTGGCCCGGGATCGTCGCGGTGCTGGTGTCGCTGCTGTTCGGCGCCTGGGGGCAGGGACTGTTCCCCGGCCAGACCGCGGCGCCGTCGCTCGGGCTGGTCCCGGTCGAGGCGTGGGTCCTGGCCGGCGCGCTGTACCTCGCCCTGGCCGCCGTGGCCGCGCGCACCGCCGGCGCCGAGGTCCTGCTCGGCTTCGCGCGGCCGCTTCGCCGTGGGGCCGGATCGTGAGCCTGCTGGACACCGTCCGCGGCGAGCTCGCCCCGGCGGAGGGCGCCAACCGGCTGGTCCCCCTGGTCGCCGAGGGCCGGCTGCCGCTGGAGCGCCTGGCCGCGCTCGCCGGCGAGGAGTACCGCATCATCCGCAGCGACCGGCGCAGCTTCCTGGTGCTGGCCGCCAGGTTCCCGGACCCGCCCGCGGTCGACTTCTTCATCGGGCTCGCGCAGGGGGAGACCCTGGCGCTGTCCAAGCTGCTGGCCTTCGCCGCGGCGCTCGGCATGGACGAGGCGGCCCTGGAGGCGTACGAGCCGCGGCCCGGCTGCCAGGCCTACCCGGCGTACGTGGCGTGGCTGGCGCTCAACGGCTCGGAGGCGGACGTGGCCCTGGCGCTGGTCGCCAACTTCGCCGCCTGGGGCTCCTACTGCGGCGCCGTCGCCGAGGGCCTGCGGCGCCACTACCGCCTGGACGACGAGGCGATCGGGTTCTTCGACTTCTTCGCCACGCCGGTGCCGGCGGTCGAGGAGCAGGCCGCCGCCGTGGCGGCGGCGAGCCTGCAGGGAGGCGAGCCGCCCGCGTCGGCGCGCCGGCACGCGCGGCTGGTGCAAGCGTACGAGCTGCTGTTCTGGAACACCCTCGCAGAAGGGATCTAGGTCATGGCGCTTCTGAGCTGGCGTGTCGTCCACGACGGCAAGACCCCGCCCCCGGGGGCCGTGGTCCGGGCGGACGAGCGCCTGTCGTGGCCGCGGACGGTCGGCCTCGGCGCGCAGCACGTCGTCGCGATGTTCGGCGCGACCTTCGTGTTCCCGATCGTGATGGGGCTCAACCCGCAGCTCGCCATCATGATGAGCGGCATCGCCACGATCTGCTTCCTGCTGATCGTGCAGAACAAGGTGCCGAGCTACCTCGGCACGTCGGCGTCGTTCGTCGGCGGCGTGGTGGCGATCCGCGCGCAGGGCGGCGACTCGCCCGACGTGACCGGCGCGATCCTGGTCGCCGGCGTGGTGCTCGCCGCCTGCGGCCTGATCATCCAGATGCTCGGCTCGCGGGTCGTCTACGCGGTGCTGCCGCCGGTCGTCACCGGCGCGGTGGTGATGCTGATCGGCTTCAACCTCGCGCCGGTGGTGGCCAACATCTACTGGCCGCAGGACCAGTGGGTCGCGCTGCTCACCATGGTCGCGGTGATGGCGATGGCGGTCGGCTTCCGCGGCTTCCTCGGGCGGATCGCGGTCTTCCTCGGGCTGGTCGTCGGCTATGCGCTGTCGTGGATCTTCGACCGGGTCTTCGGGCAGATCACCTCCTTCGACGCCGCCGCCAACCAGGTCACCACCCACTTCCGGGTGAACTGGGACGGCGTCCGCGCCGCGGACTGGCTGGGCTTCCCGGCGCAGACCACCGTCGGCCCCGACGGCAAGGAGATCGTCGGCTGGCACTTCCCCGACATCCGGCTGACCTTCGTGCTGCTGGTGCTGCCGGCGGTCATCGCGCTCATCGCCGAGAACACCGGCCATGTCAAGGCCGTCGCCGAGATGACCCAGACCGACCTGGACCCGGTGATGGGACGCGCGATCGCCGCCGACGGCGTGGGCACCACCATCACCTCGCTGGTCGGCGGGTCGCCGACGACCACCTACGCCGAGAACATCGGGGTGATGGCGGCGACCCGGATCTACTCCACCGCCGCCTACTACGTCGCCGCGCTGGTGGCGATCGTGTTCGGCTTCTCGCCCAAGTTCGGCGCGGTCATCTCCGCCACCCCCGGCGGCGTGCTCGGCGGCATCACGGTCGTGCTCTAGGGCTCCCGCACGAAAGCTACTACAGCGTGCTTAACGGTCGGGCCTGTAGGCAGCGGGATCGGCGACCGCATTGCTGTAGTAGCTTTCGTGCGGGAGCCCCTACGGCATGATCGGGCTGCTGGGCGCCAAGATCTGGAAGGAGAACGGGGTCGACTTCGGCAACCCGATCAACCTGGTCCCGGTGGCCGCGGGGGTGATCATCGCGATCGGGAACACCACCCTGGTGTTCAACGACAACTTCCAGCTCTCCGGGATCGCGCTCGGCACCATCGTGACGATCGCCGCCTTCCACCTGGTCCGCCTGCTGGCTCCGCCGCATCTGCGGGAGGACCAGCGCCTGGAGGGCACGGGCCGGCCCCGCGAGGGCGGCGAGGGCGCGGCGATCATCATCGACGAGCCGGGCGCCTACAAGGAGCCCTGACCGCCCCCGTCGACCAGCGCCAGCAGCCGCTTGGGGGCGGTGCGCCGGTAGGCATCCAGGGCGAGCTCGGCGACCTCGTCCCAGTCGACGTCGTCGAGGTCCAGGCGGACCGCGACCCAGCCCCTCGCGCCCAGGTAGGCGGGCTTGTAGTACCGCGCGGGGTCGGCCGCGACCAGCGCCTGCTGCTCGCCCGGCGCCGCCTTGCAGCACAGCGCCACCCGCCCGTCGCCGTGGTGGTCCTCCAGGTAGTAGGCGAACGTCTTGCTCCGCACCTGGAAGGCGACGTGCTGGTCGCCACGGATGGTGACCTCCGGGAGCGCAGCGCAGATCGCCACGAGCCGGGCCCGTGGGTCGCCGGCGGCGGGCTGCGTCGTCATGTCAGGTCGGCCTCGTTGGCTTGTTGGCGGTGACGATGTTGTACCGCCAGACGGCCCGGTAGCGGTAGGCCTCCACCGCCGCCATGGCGTTGACCAGCCGGCGCTGCACCCCCAGCAGCCGGCTGAGCTGGTAGGGCACCCAGAACACCTGCGCCAGGCGCCGCAGCATCGGCAGCATCCGCTCGGAGACGTCCTCGACGGCGACGTTCCGGAACCCCGCCGCGTGCAGCAGCGCCGGGAAGCGGCCGTGGACGAAGCCGGGGAGGCCGTGCATCGCCGACTCGACGGTGATCGCGTCGAACACCCGCCGCTGCCTGGCGGTGAGCTCCCGGCGGGGAGCCAGCGAGTACTCGAACAGCACCAGCCGCCCGCCCGGCTTGAGGACACGGCGCAGCTCGCCGAGGACGGCCGCGCTGTCGGCGGCGTGCACCAGCGTCTCCATGGTGTAGGCCCCGTCGAAGTGGCCGTCGGGGAAGCGCAGCCGCCGGTAGTCCATGACCTGGAAGCGGGTGCGGTCGGGGGTGCCGCGCCTGGCGGCCTTGCGCCGGGCGCGGCGGATGTCGCCCGCCAGGATGTCGACGCCCTCCACGCGCAGCCCGAAGGCGGTGGCCATGCGCAGGGCGACGGCGCCCCGCCCGCAGCCGGCGTCCAGGACCAGCGCGCCCCTGGGGAGGTCCAGGGCGCGGCCGAGGCGGTCCTCCATCAGGGTGAGGGCCGCCCGCATCGAGAGGCGCTCGGACCCGGGCGGGTACCAGCCGAAGTGCTTGGTGCCGCCGAGCAGCAGCGTGTAGCCCAGCCGCGACTCCAGGCGCCGGTAGTAGTCGATCACCTGCTGCCGCGGGTCTCCCCGTTCAGGGTTCACGCAGCACGGTCGGGACGGCGCGGCGGTCGACGGCGACCAGGGCGGCGCCGAGCGCCAGCGCCGAGGCGCCGACCACCAGCAGCCCCAGGGCCAGCAGCGGCACGGCGGGAACCGCCAGCAGCGGCGGCGGGAGGACGAAGAACAGCCCGAGCACCTGCCCCGCCAGCACCGCCAGCCCCAGCCCGAGGGGCACGCCCACGGCGAGGCTGCCGAGCACCGCGATCGCGCCCTCCAGCGCCGGCCCGGTGACCGTCTGCGGCGTGTCGGCGCCGACCGTTCTGAGAATCGCCAGCTCCCGGCGGCGCTCCAGGGCGAGGAACGCGCCGAGCACCGCCACGCCGAGGGCGGCGGCCAGCCCGGCCCCGACCGACTCGATCCGGCCGAGCCCGGCAAGGCTCAGGGTCGCGATGCCACGGTGCTCCCGCCGCACCAGGTCCTCCACCGTCGTCACCGTGAACCCGCGGGTGGTCCCCGCACGCTCCAGCTCGGCGGCGACCGAGGCTGGCGAGCGGCCGGGCGTGACCCGCGCCAGGTGGAAGTCCGGGGGCGGCAGCAGCGAGGACGGCAGCCCGGCGGTCGAGACCACCAGCTCCGGCAGCAGGTCGGTCGGCGGGAAGGTGCGGTACACGCCCACCACCCGCAGGCTGACGTTGCGGGCCCGCTCCTCGTCGTCGGGGTAGACCGTCGCCGCCAGCAGCTCGCCCAGCGAGACGCCGAGCTTCTGGGTGATCTCCTGCGCCACGAGCACGCCGGTCGGGTCGCGCGCCAGCGCCTCGACCCCGCTGCCCGCCAGCAGCCGCGGCGCCACCGTCGCCGCCTGCGGGTAGGACACCGGGTCGATCGCGGCGATCGTCTTGCGGTCGGCGCCCGCCCGCGCCGGCACGTACCGGATGGGGCTGGTGGCGGCGACGGTGGCGCCGAGCCGCGGCAGCGGCGTCGCCGTCCCGGTCGCGGGCGTCAGCCGCAGGTCGGAGCCGAACGCCGCCTCGGCGTCGGCCTGCTTCCCCGTCTGATAGGTCTCCACGAAGGCGAGCACCTGGGTGCCGAACGCGACCGCCAGGATCCCGAACAGCAGCGCGACGGCCGTCCGCGCCGGGCGCCTGCCGATCCACCGCAACGCCGCGCCGCGCCAGGTGCGGGCCGGGCGGGCCCGCCCAGGACGCGACCAGCGGGCGAAGACGGCCAGCACGCCCCGGACCGCGAGCAGGGCGACGCCGAGCCAGAGCGCGATCGGCGCGAGCAGGACCGAGAACAGCAGGGAGAGGGCGAGCCCCTCGACGGCGGTCAGCCGCCCGCCGGTGACGGCGTACACGGCCAGGATCGTCACGCCGACCGCGACCGCGACCAGGTCGACGCGCCGGCGCCGCCACCAGGGCGCCCAGCCGAGCTCGAGCAGCCGGCGCTGGGAGGCGACCTCGGATCGCCTGCCGGCGCGCGCCAGGCGGATCAGCCGCAGCGCCACGATGGCCACGCCGGCGCACAGCGCCAGCGAGATCGAGACGGCCAGCCGGCCCGCCGGCACCTCCCGCCAGACGGGGCGTCCGTTCACGGCGCTCACGGTGGCGACGGCGGCGGCCACGCCCACCGCCGCGCCGACGGCGCCGGCCAGGACGGCGTGCGCCGCGGTGAGCCGCAGGAGCTGCCCCTCGCTGGCGCCGCGCAGGCGCAGCAGGGCCTCCTCGCGGCGGTGCGCCTCGGCGAGGGCGGACTCGGCCGCCAGCCCGAGCGCGGCGGCGACCAGGACGCCGGGGATGCCGAGCAGCAGGAACAGGACCTTGGCGTTGGTGGCGTCGTCGCGGGCCAGCGCGAGGAACTCGGCGGCGTCGTCGGCGACGACGATCCCGCCCGTCGCCTGGCGCTCCAGCGCACGCTGGAGCTCGCCGGACCAGGCCGCGGCGCGGCCCGGGTCGGAGGGGTAGGCGGCGTGGTCGACGGTCAGGTGCGCCTCCAGGTCGACCGGGGGGAGGTCGGTGAGCCCGGGGTCGAGCACCGAGGTCGTGGCGCCGAGCGCGCGGCGCAGGGCAGGCAGCAGCGAGCGCTCGAAGGTCGCGTAGTCGACCACGACCGCGCGAGGCACCACCACGACGTCGCCCTGCACCTCACCGGTCGGGACCGCGAACCAGGTGGTCGCCTGGCGCAGGTCGACGGTGCCCGTCACCGGCACCGTCCCCAGCCGCCGCGAGCCTGGCAGCTCGATGGAGACGGTCCCCGCGGCGGCAAAGCCGGGCTTGGCCCGGAGGGTCTCGTTGACGAGCGCCCCCCTGCCGAGCCCACCGGCCACCACCCGGACCCACGGGTGCTGCTGGAGATAGCCGGGATCGACGGCGAAGAGCCTGGCGGTCGTCCGCTCGGACGCGCCGGGCGCGCCGATCACGACGTCGGCGGCGGCGAAGCGCTCGACCCGGACCACGCCCGGGACGGCGGCGAGCCGGCGCCCGACCGCGTCGACGTCGACGTCCAGCGAGGTGGCCAGCGCGCGCATCTCGACCTGCACCGGGGCGAGCGCCACCGTGGTCATGGAGCGCGCGGCGGCGTCCACGAACAGCAGCGTCGCGGCGAGCATCGCGACCGGGAAGGCGACGCCGAGGGCGGCGAGCGCCAGCCGCCGGGGCGCCCGGCGCACGCTGGCGCCGAGGAGCCACCGGATCACGGTCGCTCCCCGGCATCCGGCGGGCCCAGACGACCGGAACGCAGGCGCACCAGCCGGTCCGCGTGCCGTGCGACCTCGGGGTCGTGGGTGACCAGGACGACCGCGGCCCCGCGCTCCCGCGCGGCCGCCAGCAGCAGCCGCGCGATGGTCTGCGCCGTGCCCGAGTCGAGGTTGGCGGTGGGCTCGTCGGCGAGGACGACCGCGGGCCGGGTGACGAGCGCGCGGGCGATCGCGACCCGCTGCTGCTGGCCGCCGGAGAGCTGGTCGGGCAGCTTGTCGCCGTCGCCGGCGAGCCCGACCGCCTCCAGCGCCCCCGCCACGCGTGCCTGGCGGGCGTCCGCCTCGACGCCGTCGAGCAGCAGCGGGACCGCGACGTTCTCGGCGGCGGTCGCCTGCGGCAGCAGCGCCATCCCCTGGGCGATGAACCCGCACGTGCGTCGCCGGAAACGCGCCCGCGCCGCGCCGTCCAGCGTCCGCCAGTCGGTGCCCGCCACCCGGACCTCGCCGCCGTCGGGCCGGTCCAGCCCGGCGAGCAGGAACAGCAGCGTGCTCTTGCCGGAGCCGCTGGGGCCGGTCACGGCGACGACCTCGCCGCCGGCGACGCGCAGCGACACGTCCTGGAGACCCCGGACCGGCCGGCCGGCGGCCGGGTAGGTCCGCGTCAGCTCGCGCGCCTCGACGGCGGGCTGCTCAGTCGTCATCGACCACCAGCCCGTCGCGCATCACCAGGCGCCGGTCGGCCCGCTCGGCGACCCGCGGGTTGTGGGTCACCGTCAGGATCGCGGATCTCTCCTGGCCGCGATGCGTCTCGAGGAGCTCGAGCACGCCGGCGGCGCTGGCATCGTCCAGCTCGCCCGTCGGCTCGTCGGCGAGCAGCACCCGGGGCCGCGGCGCGAGCGCGATGGCGACCGCCACCCGCTGCGCCTCGCCGCCGGAGAGCTGCGCGGGGCGGTGGCGCCGGCGGTCCAGCAGCCCGACCTCCTCCAGCAGGCCCTCCACCCGGGCCCGCACCTCCCGGGACGGCCGGCCGTCCAGCCGCAGCGGCAGCGCGACATTGCCCTCGACGTCCAGCAGCGGGTGGAGGTTGTCGCGCTGCAGGACCACGCCGATGTCCCGGCGCCGCCGGCGGGCCCGCTCGGGCGGAGACAGCCGCGTGAGGTCCTCGCCGTCCAGCCGCACCGACCCGCCGCTCGGCTCCAGGAGGCCGGCGAGCACGTGCAGCAGCGTGCTCTTGCCGCTTCCCGACGGCCCGATCACGCTGGTCCACGACCCGGCCGCGAGCGCGAGCCGCGCGCCGCGGAGCGCCACCGTCTCCACCTCGGCCTCCCGGTAGATGTGATACAGGCCGCTCGCCTCGAGCACCGGAGGCCCCTGGACCGGATTCACCTCACCCTCCCTCCAGAACGGCGGTCAGCGGAAGACCCCGGTGTGGCCGAGCGAGTAGCGGCCCGGCTGCGGGTAGACGCACAGGCCGTGGGGGCCGGCGCCGACCGGGATGCGGGCCAGCAGCCGCCCGCTGCGGGTGTCGATCGCGTACACCTCGGCGTGGTAGCGGCCAGCCAGCCACAGCACCTTGCCGTCGCCGGAGACGCCCCCCATGTCCGGGCTGCCGCCGCCAGGCAGCCGCCACGTCCTGACCACCTTGCGGGTCGCGAACGAGATCAGCGAGATCGATCCCTCGCCCCGGTTGGAGACGTACAGGTGGCGGGAGTCGCGGCTGGCGTACAGCGCGTGCGCGCCGAAGCCGGTGTGGACGAACTCGAGGACCCGGGGTCGCTTGGCGTCGATGACCCAGACGCCGTGGAGCGCCAGGTCGGCGACGTAGTAGACGCGGCCGTCGGGGGCGAGCTTGACGTCCTGGGGCATGGCGCCGGGGTTCAGGCGCAGGACGCCCACGACCCGCTCCCGCGCCACGTCGACGTGGACCAGGTGGCCGCTGAACTCGCAGCTCGCCAGCAGGCGGCGCCCGTCGGCGCTGAAGTCCATGTGATCGACGCCGCGGCATGGCACGCGCAGGCTGTGGCGCAGCCGCATCGTGCGGGGGTCGCGGAAGTCCAGGCGGCGGAGGGCCTCGGCGACGACGATCGCGCGCCGGCCGTCGGGGGTGAAGTACAGGTTGTAGGGGTCGGCCACCTTGACCGTGCGGCCGCGGCGGCCGGTGGCGGGATCGATCGCGGTCAGGCTGTTGCCCAGGTTGTTGCCGACCCACAGGGTGCGGAGGTCCCAGGACGGGGTGACGTGCTGCGGCTGGCGGCCGACGGGGAACCGCCGGACCCGCTTGAAGGTCCGCGCGTCGATCACGTCCACGGTGTTGCTCGCGCTGTTGGGCACGTATACGCGGGCGGGGAAGCGCCGCACGACCTCGCTGAGCTGTCCGGGGCGGGTCGCCGCATAGACGTCGTCGGGGTCCAGCACCGGCGGCATGCCGGGCAGCCCCGCCGGCCGCCGGTCCGGCTGGCGTGACGTGGTGCCGCTGGTGCTGGTGACACCGGCGGTCGCCATCGACGTAGGGGGCGGCCCGACCGGGCGCTGGCTGGCCGGTTCGCCGTCCTGTCGGTACGAGCAGCCGGTGAGAGCCAGCGCAAGC
>WNGA01006362.1_pt1 | contig 27312 bp, 24 predicted proteins | sample 5400061 | NCBI WGS metagenome assembly WNGA01 (sample SAMN13153366, study PRJNA577476) | soil metagenome | isolation source: 100 cm soil or saprolite under grassland replicate 2 | place: USA:California | collected 2016-06-15
CCTCTCCTCAAGGCGAAGTTCGGTTCTTTCTACGACCAGGTGGCAGCGGTGTTCATATGGGCAACGCTGACACGACTGTTCGGCGCGCGTTCGGGTGCCGCGTCGAAAGAGCAGCTCGGGTACGTGCGAGGGGGCTATCGCACGGTCCTCGCGCGGTTCGAAACGAAACTCAAAGAGGCTGGTGTCACCGTCCACAAGAGCGCTCCGGTCACCGCCATCCGCGAAACCACAAGCGCAGGCGGGCCGAAGGCCTCGCCGAGTAACACAAGCGCAGGCGGGCCGAAGGCCGAGCCGAGGCGAGGATGCGAGGTTACCTACGATTCGGCCGGTGAAAGTCGCCAAGCAACATTCGATCAGGTTTTCTTCACCGGACCGACGAGGCTCGCCCGTTCGGTCGTTGGCTCGTCGCTTCTTCCCGCTGTCGAGCGAGTGGAGCGCGAGCATCCGGCCTCCGCGGTCTACCTCGGCGTAGCATGCCTGGTCTTGGCCTTGCCGCGTCCGCTTACCCCCTTTTACGTGCTGAATGTCGGGGATGAAAATCTCGAACTGACCGGTGTCATCGAGATGACCAACTTGATCGACCGCCGGGTCGAGACCGCCGGGCTCTCTCTAGTCTACGTTCCCAAATACATGGACAGCGAGGACCCACGTCTCGCCGCGGACGACGACGAAATCCAGCGTAGCTTGTTGGACCGCGGTCTTCTGCGGATCTTTCCGGATCTGCCGCGCGGCGAGCTCGCGTACTGTCGCGTCCACCGAACGAAGTTCGTTCAACCTCTCCCTCTGGTTCGGCACGAGGTGCCCCGGCCGGGCAAGATGGTCGGGCTGACGCGTCCGTTTCAGGTGCTCAATACGTCGATGCTCACCTGCGCGACGTTGAACAACGACGAGGTGGTCGCGTTCGTGGACAACTTTTTGCGTTTGCAGACGAACGGCGAGCTCGGGCCACGCCCTGCGGTGATCGATTCCAAGGACCGTTTCGATCGCAAAGCTTCCGGCGACCGACGCCCAGCCGTTCGCCCGCCAGGTCGACGGCTGGGGTTACCGTGACCGACTTGCTTGAGCTCAGGGCCAAGAACGTCTATCTAGCCGATGTAATGGTGGCAGCTTCGCGCTCAGAAGGATCTGCGTCCGAGGGCCCGCCCGCCTTCGGCCAAGCAAACCCGCACAAGCGTATTCGGGTGGGGCGGGCATGGATCGACGCTTTGACGTTCGCCGAAGCAATCGATCAAATCGAGCGCCTCATCGAAACGGGCCAGGGGGGGACTGTCTTCACCCCCAATGTCGACCACATCGTGCAGCTCGAGTCGAACGAGGCCTTCCGGGCTGCTTACGATGCCGCCAGCCTACGCCTCGTCGACGGGCAGCCCCTGATCTGGGCATCGCATGTGCTCGGTGCGCCGCTGCCCGAGAAGATTTCGGGGTCCGACCTCATCTTGCCGCTCCTGCGCCGTGCCGAGCGCAGGCGGTGGCGCATCTATTTGTTGGGCGGCGCTCCTGGCGTGGCGGCGCTTGCCGCCGAGCGTCTCAACGAGCAATTCGAGATCGAGATCGTGGGCATCGATGCCCCGCACGTCACGCCCGCGGGCAAACCGGTCGAAGGGCAGGCCGTGCTCGACCGCATCGTGAAGGCGCGCCCGCACGTGCTTCTGGTGGCATTCGGTGCTCCGAAGCAGGAGCTCTTCATGTACGGCGCCATCGACTCGATTCGGCCGGCCGTCGCCATCGGCGTCGGCGCGGGTTTCGATTTCATTGCGGGACGGCTCAAGCGCGCTCCGCGGTGGGTATCGAAGAGTGGTTTGGAGTGGCTGTTTCGCCTCGCGCAAGAGCCGCGCCGCCTCGCCAAGCGCTATCTGCTGGAAGATCCGAAGATCCTGCCCATCCTCTACCGCACGCTTCGCGATCCGAAGGGTGAGCGAATCGAGATTCGCTGAGCAAACGGGAGTTGGGGCGTTTACAAGTACCTGCGCCCGGTGGGGACCGGACCGTTCAGCAGGCGTTGCACCTCGCCGGCCAACTCGTCGAGCGTGTAAGGCTTGTTGAGGTACGCGTCGGCGCCCGCCTCGAAGGAGTACGCGCGTGCTTCGATCGAGGCACGCTCACTGGTCATCAGCACCACCAGATCCTTCAAGTCAGGATCGTTGCGAATCTGCTCGCAGACCTCGTAACCCGAAGTGCGCGGCAAGCTGAGATCGAGGCAAAGGAGATCGGGGCGACGCTCGCGCAATGCGGATAGGGCGTCGTCGCCATTGGTGACCGTGTTCACCTCGAAGCCGAGGTTCATCAGGTGTTCCGATACTTGCTTGCAGAGCGATGGCTCATCGTCGACCAATAACACGAGGCGCCGACGAGCAGCTCTTTCCGGGCTCACTCGATGATCGACCACATGATGGTAGAGCCTCTCGAGGAACGACGGCGGTTGATGTTCGCCCATGCACCCGCCAGTCTAGCGCCGCGTGCGGTCGAGTCGATACGACGAAAGCCGGCCACTTTTCCGTTGGTTCGGTGCTGCGTGGCGCCGACCTAGTGTCGAGAATCGCCTTCGCGGGGCATCGCGGCCGCGCCACACTCACGTTCTTCTTGGGGCTACGCCCCAAACCCCCGGCGTCCCGTGGATTGCTGTCGGCGAATCTCGGACTCAGGACACTCAGCTGGCGCCCTTGCCCGTCAGAACGACAGGGACGGTCTTGAGGATCAAGTTGAAATCCTGACCGAGGCTCCAATGATCGATGTATTGCATGTCTAGGTACATCCAATCCTGGAATCCGACTTTGTTCCGTCCGCTCACCTGCCAGAGGCAGGTGAGTCCTGGACGAACCGACAGGCGCCGGCGCTGCCAAGGCTCGTACTGGGCAACCTCGGCCGGTATGGGGGGCCTCGGGCCGACGATGCTCATTTCACCCCGCAACACGTTGATCAGCTGAGGAAGCTCGTCGATGCTGAATTTGCGGATGAAGCGGCCGATCGGCGTAATGCGCGGATCCTTTTGAATCTTGAACACAGGGCCGTCCGCCTCGTTTTGTGCCAGGAGCTTCAGCTTGAGCTCTTCGGCATTGACCACCATCGAGCGGAACTTCAGCATGTAAAACGGCCGACCGTGCATGCCCACCCGCTCTTGCTTGAAGAAGATGGGGCCACGCGAAGTGAGCTTGATGAGCAGCGCTGTGAGCAGGACGAGCGGCGAGAGAATCCACAGCGCAAAGGCCGAGGCCGCGACATCGAAGAGTCGTTTGAAGACCATCTGCACCGGCTTGTGCTCGATGTTGAGAAAGTGCACGTAGCCATCGCGGAAACTTCGCCCGTTCACCGGGCGAGCTCGGCTGAGGCGGAAACCGTATGCCGGTAGCGCGAAAGGCACTCCGAAACGCTCGCACGTTCGGATCGAAGCCTGCATCGCCTCGCCGTTACGCGCCGGGTTGCCAGCAATGTAGACTTCGGCGATGGCGTTCTGCTTGAGGCAGTTCTCGAGCTCGTCCCATCTTCCAAGCACAGGAGCCGGCAAGCGTCGCTGTTTGGCCTCGTCCTTCCAGCTGAGGTAGCCGAATACCTGGCGATGCTGGCTCACGTCGCGAACATCTTCGCCCGTCACGCGGCCGAGCGGACCGGTGCCGATGACGAGCACTTGTTCGGGTGGAGAGTGACGCCAAGCTCGAAACGCCACGACGATCGAGCGGACGAACCACACGGCTGGCCAAGTCAGAAGCAAGAACGTGCCGACGCCAGATGAGCTTTCGTGGCCGGGGACGTGATTCAAAAGTTGCAGCGCAACGGCGACGCTGATCACCAGCACGGATGTCACCGCAAGCTCGCCGATCAAGCCCTCGGACCATGCATCGTAATGACGAAGAACGCGCGCGCCGAGCATCCACACGCCGACCGCGATGCAAACCAGCAGGGCCGCGTGATCCCACGATCCTCGTCCGATCGTCGAGATGGCCGTCGCTGCGATGACGAGACAGCAATCGGCAGCGAGATTGAGCTTCGAGGTGATGCCGGGTGCGAGTTTGCTGATGCCCTGCAAGACGGCATGACTGCTGCGGCGACCTTCTGCGCGGCTGGCTGGTGGCACGGATCCGTCGGAAGGAGGTTGCGTGTCGCGCACGACCGCACAGGCGGACGCGGACGCGGGTTGCGGAGAAGTGCTGCAAGGCGGCACAGTGATCTCGACTGTTCCGTTGCGGCGCGCAGGCGGTGTGTTCTCACACGAGGAATAGGAGGAGTTCATGGTTACTCAGGTTGCGTTGCGATACGGCAGTGACCGGGTTTGCATGTATGAGAGCAGCGTTTACATAATCGCTTGTCAGCGGAAGGGGTTGTGCATGACCCGTTCCGCCGACCCACGATCCGCGCTAGAGCGGTGCCTTTCGGCGCAGGGGTGAAGGACCGATCCGCGTGGCTGAGTGCGTTCGTCCGATGGCGCGCCGAGCGGGTATGGCCCCGCCGGGGAACTGCAAGACCTCTGGAGCCAGTAAGAAGCGCGTTGTGGTGTTGCATCGTGTCGTGCCGTGTTGCGACGAGGGCGCACACGGGCAAGCTCACACCATATCCCACCCCAATTTTCTTCTCAATGAATTTCAGCAGGCACGGCCGGCGATGGATTGCTTATTGATTTCAACGTGTCGCGGGGTTTTCTCCACCGTTACCACCCGGCCTCCTACCTTCGATTACGTTCAGTAGTTTGCTGATCACGAGGTCGAGCGCGACCTCGTTGTTGCCCCCTTCGGGGATCAGAATGTCCGCCCAGCGCTTGCTCGGCTCGACGAATTCGAGGTGCATGGGCCTAACGGTCCTATGGTATTGCTCATCGACCTGTGCGAAAGTGCGTCCGCGCGATTCCATGTCGCGCCGCACCCTCCGGAACACGCGGATGTCGGCGTCGGTGTCGACGAAGATCTTGACGTCGAAGCGGCGGCGGATTTCCGGGTCGGCGAGGATGAGGATTCCCTCTACGATGATGACGGGGACGGGAGCCAGCTTGCGTTTGTCGGCACGCCGCGAGTGGGTGACGAAATCATAGATGGGCGTGTCGACCGAACGGCCGTGCGCGAGGTCGTCCATGTGGCGAACGAGAAGCTCGTTGTCGAGCGCATCGGGGTGGTCGAAATTGACGAGGTCGCGCTGGTCGCGCGGCATGCCCGATCGATCTTTGTAGTACGAATCGTGGTCGATGATGACGGCATCCTTCTCCGGCAACGCATCCTTCAGCTTGCGAGCTACCGTCGTCTTTCCCGAGCCGGTTCCGCCCGCGATTCCCACGAAGAACGGTTTGAAAGGTGTCATTCGATGACAAGTGTAGGGTAGCTCCGGGCATGGGTGTGTTGATTCTTTGTCCGGGGTGCTAGGAAGGTTCGCCACACATGGCGTTGGTTCGCCCTCTCATCCTTCTGTGCAACGACGACGGTTATCGGGCTAGGGGCCTTCGCTCGCTCGCGGGGGCGCTCCGCACATTCGCCGACGTGATCGTGTGCGCACCCGAGGCCGAGCAGAGCACGACCAGCCACTCCCTGACGTTGACGCGTCCGCTACGACTTCGTGCCGTCGAACCTGAGGTGTTCGCCGTTGACGGAACCCCCGCCGACTGCGTTTACGTCGCTCTCAATGGGGGAACGCGGGTGCTACCGCGATCGCCCGACCTCGTCGTTTCGGGGATGAACCATGGGCTCAACCTCGGGTCCGACGTGTTCTATTCCGGCACGGTTGCCGCCGCGCGCGAGGGGGCGCTACGCGGGGTTCCGGCGATGGCGGCGTCCGCGGATGCTTCGGCGGATCCGGCCCGCGCCGCGGAGATGTGCGCGAAAATCGCGCGATGTCTCGTGGAGCTCGCGCCCGTTTCGCCGGCCGGCACGTCTCCCGCGCGCCGCGTCCCCGCGCCACTCATGAATGTCAACGTCCCCCCCGGTGCGGGCTGGCCGGTGCTAGCCACGCGTCTCGGGCTTCGTCTCTACGAGGACATCGTGGAATTTCGGCAGGACCCGCGGGGCAGAGAGTATCTGTGGCTCGGAGGTGGGGGTGTCCGCCACGAGGAATTGGCCGGCTCGGACACCGACGCCCATGATCGCGGCGCCGTGAGCGTCACGCCGCTGTTGCTCGACCTCACTTCGGCGGACGGTGCCGTTCTTTCGCACCGACTGGCGGCTGCCGCATCGTCCATGGGGTCCAATGATCGATCTGGTGGCGAGAAATTGGCAGAGTAGTGCTAGTAGTGTCAGGGCTCCCACGATGGCCAAGGCAAAAGGTTCGGCAGCCAAATCGTCCCGAAAACGGGTTCCCGCGCGCGCGGCACCGACTCCCCGCGGCGTGTCCGCACGCCCTCAACCCGCGCCGTTGCGGGTGGTCGTGCCGGCCACGAGCGTGGACACGCTCGCATATGTGCGGGCGCTCATCCGTACCGTGCCGGATTTTCCGAAGCCGGGCATTCTTTTCAAGGATATCACGCCGCTTCTCGCGGATCCGAAGGGTTTTCACATCGTGATCGATTCGCTTGCCGAGCGGTTCATCGGCGAGCACATCGACGCGATCGTCGGAATCGAGTCGCGAGGGTTCATCTTCGGTAGTGCGCTGGCGGCTCGACTGAACGCGAGCTTCGTTCCGGTGCGAAAGCGGGGTCGCCTGCCCGCAGCGGTCGACAGCGTCATTTACGATCTCGAATACGGCAGCGCCGAGCTCGAGATGCACAAGCACAGCATCCACGAGGGGGCGAAGGTTCTCGTGGTCGACGACCTTTTGGCGACCGGAGGAACGGCTTCGGCAACGGCGCAACTCGTTCGCCGGCAGGGTGGCTACGTAGCGTCTTTCGCGTTCTTACTCGAGCTCGACTTCTTGGGGGGCCGCGAGAGGCTCATGCCCGTCCCCGTAGTTTCGCTTCTTCACTACGGGATGAACGAATAGCACGACACGCCCGGCCGCCGCAGGGCACCTCCGGACGGCCTCAGGCACGCTGCGTCGCGCCGCCACTTAGACGCACCACGGGCCACCCGCCTTCGCAAACCCTGTGAGGTTCCGGAACGGTCGGCGGACGTTCCAGCGAAACGCTTGGAAGTCGCGGCGATCCGTGGACAGAATCCGTCCGCTGCCCAGCTCTTCGGCGGCGAGGACCAAGGGAGCGTCGGCAAGATCCATCGGTAGATCGCGGTATTTCTCCATGAGGATCTGAATCCTCTGGAAGTGCGTCGGCGAACGGCGCTCTGAAGGAAGGCGAGTCGCGGGGAAGTTTGTGCTCAGAGGGTTCCTGAGGGGAAGGGCATGACGCGAGCGATGGACGGTTCGCCGAGGCAGAGCGCGACGAGGCGGTCGAGGCCTAGCGCGTTGCCGGCTGAGGGGGGCATGCCTTCTTCGAGAGCCGAGAGTAGGCGCTCGTCGATGGGGTAGATGGGTTTGCCGAGCGTGCCGCGCACCCGTTGGTCCTCGAGAAAGCGACGCCGCTGCTCTTCGGGGTCGGTGAGCTCGCCGAAGCCGTTACAGAGCTCGACGCCGCCCACGTAAAGCTCGAACCGCTCGCACACCCGGGGGTCGTCGGGTTTGCGGCGCGCCAACGAAGCTTGTGGAAGGGGATAGTCGACGAGAAAAACGGGTTTCGGTTCGCGGGCGAGTGCCGGTTCCACGCGCTCGACGAGAAGTCGAAAAAAAAGATCGGCATCGTGATCGGCCATCGCGAAGAAACGATCCTCGTCCACGCCGGCGAAGCGTTCGAACGCTTCGCGTACCGCCAGGCGCGCGAAGGGGGGGGCGACGGAGAGGGGGCCCTGCTCGCCGTCGAGATCGCGCGTGCCGCGCAGAGATCGAGCGACTTCCGAAACGAGCTCTTCGGTATCCTGCATCACGTCCTCCACGCCTGCGAAGGCTCGATACCATTCGAGCATGGAGAACTCGGGGTTGTGCCGGCTGCCGACTTCGCCCTGGCGAAAGACGTGCGCGACTTGAAAGAGCCTCGGCAGGCCACCAGCGAGAAGCCGCTTCATCTGATACTCGGGCGACGTGACCAAATAGCCGCCGGCGGCTTGCACGGCATCGAGGTGCACATCGAGACCCGGCGACGGGACGAGCAGCGGTGTGTCCACTTCCAGGAAGCCTCGGGCGCCGAAGAACGATCGAACGATGTCGAAGGCTCGTGCGCGGGTACGGAGGTGATTTCCGACGCCGTCGCTCACGAAACGCCGGTACTCCGCACCGAGCGGGCTGTGCGGTCGATGGCGCTCGACGACCCGCTCGAGCGTGAGGTTCTCGCCGACAGGATGCACCGACACCACCGCCAAATCTCCCACACTCACCTCGGCCGCCCCTGCCACGACGCTAGTGGAGAAAGCGTCGGCGATGACGAAGGTTCGGGCGTCACTTCGTACGACGCGGCCGGCGAGGAGAAACTCGTCGGTGGGTCGCGCGACGAGGTCGCTCGGGAAGAGTGGCTTTTTCGGCGGAGGCGGCACTTTGGTCTCCCGGGGGGGTATATTGCACAGAGCGGGATGACTGAGCCGAGCATTCAAGACGGTCCCAATCCTTCGGACCGCGTCGGAGGCAACTCGACGCCGAGCACCAGAGACCGTCAAACGCTTCCGGACCACGCCGGAACCAGCTCCACGCCGACGCTCGCGATCATCGCCATCATCGGTTTTCTCACGCTCGCCGGCGCGGGGCTCGCGGGGTACGTCATCGCGAACCGTCTCGCCCCCGCTGCGTCGTCGCGTACCGTGGTAAGGCCGACGGGCACCATCCTGATGTCCGTGCGGGACCTCGCCCGGCTCGAGACCAACGAGCTTCACATGGAAAAGGTGATCGACCTGACCGACAAGCAGAGCCGGCTCTTCGGCCTGGTTGCCGCAAGCGACGCCATCCTCCTCGTCGCGGCAGGCGATGTTACCGTCGGCGTCGATCTCACGAAATTGGGCGAGGGGGACTTCGAGGTCGACCGAGCTACCGGCGCAGCGCGACTGACGCTGCCTCTGCCCGAGATCCTTTCGGTTCGGCTCGACGAAGAGCACACCTACGTTTACAAGCGCACGACGGGCCTGCTCGCCGAGCGCAACGAGCAGCTCGAATCGAAGGCTCGTCAAGAAGCCGTGCGCGCCATCGATCAAGCCGCCCGCGAAGGGGACGTCATGGAGAAGGCTCGCAAGCAAGCGGAACGGCAGCTGGGGGATCTGCTTCAGAAGTTCGGAGTGACACGCGTCACCATCGGCTGGCGACCTTCGTGATGGTGGATGTTACTCGGCGAGGCCTTCGGCCCGCCTGCGGGGGGAACGTGACGAACCTTCAGCTGGTGTGGACGAAGCGAAACCAGATGAGGGGGTCGAGCTCGGCATCGCCCATCGACGAGCGATACTGCGGTGGGTGCTTGCGCCATCTTTCTTCGAGCTCGTCGGCCAGGCGCCGAGCTTCGTCGAGGTAGCGGGTGCGCTCGCGATCGATGGTCGCGTCGGGAATCGTCCATGGCGGCGAGGCGCTTCCGAACTGCCCGACTGCATTTTCGAGCGCCTCGAAGGTAAGCTCGATTGGTCGAACGTCGTGCATCGGGTGCTCGATATGTTGCCAGCAGCCGTCGTCCCAGCCGAGGCGGTAGAGCGGCAAGAAAATGTCCCCGCGGTCGGCAATGAACTCGATGGCTCGTAGAACGAACTCGATTTCTTCGTCGCTCGCATAGTACGGGAGCGAGACGCGGACCCACCCCGGCTTGATGCCGAGCCGACCTCGCCCGATCTGGGCGCGATAGAGGGCGCTTCGCTGCTCATCGATTCCGAGCAGGCGATGACCATAGGGGCCCGCGCACGAACAGCCGGCGCGGTTCTGAATCCCAAAAAGGTGATCGAGCAGTGTCGAGACGAAATCGTGGTGGAGCCCCTTCACGTTGAATGAAATGATCGACAGACGCGGTTCGCTGGTCGGGCCATAGATTTCGATGCGCGGGTGTGCGGCTAGCCTGCCGATCACGCGTCGAGCGACCTCGAGCTCGTGGTCGAGGATGCGGCTCGGTGCCAGCATCTGTTTGAGCAAGAAAGCAACGCCGGCGCGAATGTCGCCGATGATCGACGGGGTGCCGCCTTCTTCGCGCTCGTCGAGACGGGCAACGTAATCGATCTGAGAACGGTCGACGCCGCCCACATAATCCACGGTGCCGCCGCCCGGCCTCTCGGGGCGCGTGCTACGGAAGAGGGCGCGATGGGCCACGAGGACCCCCGAAGAGTTGGGACCGCCCATGAACTTGTGAGGCGAGACGAACAATGCGTCGATGCGCTCTTCGGGATCGGAGGGGTGCATGTCGATCGGAACGTAGGGTGCCGAAGCGGCATAATCGAAGACGGCCAAGGCTCCGGCGCGATGCAGCGTTCGCGCGAGGATCGCCACGTCGGTGAGCAGGCCCGTCACGTTGGAGGCTGCCGAAAACGCGCCGATCTTCAGAGGACGGTCGCCGTGCGCTGCCAGCTTGGCTTGCAGATCCTCGAGCGCGATGTGGCCTCGATCGTCCAGTCCGATCTCGACCACCGTCGCTATCGATTCGATCCACGGAAGCTGGTTCGAGTGATGTTCGTAGGGTCCCACGAAAACGACCGGCCGAGCTTGTTGATGGCGGCGGTCGCACCCGATCCCACGAAGACCACGACATCGTCGGGTCCCGCGTGGACCGCGCCGCGAATGACGCTTCGTGCTTCTTCGCGGAGTTGGCTGGTGACCCGGCCCGTCGATGACACGGCGGTGTGCGTGTTGCCGTAGTAGGGGCGAACCTGCGAGAGCCACGCCTCCACGAAGTGCACGAATCTGCCGGTCGCGGTCGAATCGGCATAGAAGAGAAGTCGAGGCCCGAAAGGCGTCGAGAACGTGGCATTCTTGCCGACCTCTTGGAGGCGAAGGAGCTCGGCCAGCTCGCGGAACGTCCGCAAGCGCTAAGTCCCCGCCAAGATCCGCGCCGCGAAGGCCGCGATCTGCCGACCCATCCAGGGGCCGAATATCGCGAGCGCCACGGCAACGGCCAGAAATCGGGGCAGGTGGGCGAGCGTCACGTCTTGTATTTGCGTCGCGGCCTGCACGACTGCAACGACGAGCCCCACCACCGCCGCGACGGCCACCACCGGCAGGGCGATCACTACCGACAGAAGCAGGGCTTCTTGTGCGCGATGAGCGAGCTCGGCAGGAGACATCGTCTACTCGGTGGCGGAATCGGGCGGCTCGACGGAAGTATCGGGAGCAGGTTCTTCGGCCGCGTCGGGCATGGCCTCCCCATTCACGTCCGCGCCGCCATCGGGGGGAGGCGCCGTGTCGGGCGCTGCCTCGGCGCCGGCGTCTTCGGTGGGTCCGGCCTCGGGCTGGGGAGTTCCGGCATTGCAGATCGCGGCCGAGATCGGTTGGCCTGGCGGAGGACAGCAGAACGGGTACGAACCCTTGTCGATGCAGACCAGCCCTTCCTCGCAATCGGCGCTGCCATTGGCCGTATCGCAACGCTGTCCTTCGGATTGGCTACGGCATCCTCCGACCATCGAGGCCACCAGCCAGGATCCCACGAAAACGAGCGCGACGGATGACTGGCGTGTCCGAACGGCACGACGCGCGAGGGCCTTCATTGGCTCCGTCTGCTAGCAGGTTCTCCGCCCACCGCCAAGCAGAACCATGGGGTCGAGCGAGCTACGGCCGGTTCTCGCGGCCGCGGCGCGCTTCCACCGTCGTGGCGAACAGCCCGAAGTACTGTGCTGCGCTGGCCAGCGAGTACACCAGGGAAATGTAGATGAGCCAGCGCCCGACGTGAACCACGTCGACCACGCCGAGATCGAAGAGCAAGAAGTTCATTCGATAGGGGTAGCCGATCATCAGCATCAGGATTCCGACCATCTGCAGCGCCGTCTTGGACTTTCCGCTCTCTCCGGCGGCGATGACCACCCCTTCGCTCGCGGCAATGGATCGCAACGCGGTGATCGAAATATCGCGAGCGAGCAGCAGCACCACTACCCAGGGAGCGATCCGTCCCATGGGGACCATCCAAACGAGCGACGCCATCACGATGAGCTTGTCTGCGAGCGGATCGAGAAATTTGCCGAGCACGCTCACCAGTCCCCGCTTTCGGGCCAAGTAGCCATCGAGAAAATCGGTGATCGCCGCCGCCGCGAACAGGAGCGCCGCCCAAAAGCAATCGCGCGGGCCCCCTCGATCGAGAAGCAGGAGGACCAGCGGGATCACGACGATCCGGGCCATCGTGAGCAGATTGGGCAGATTCAGCGCGTCCTCGCGCAGCGTGCGGCCGCGTTTCCGGCGGGCGGCTCGCAGCGACGGGGTCGGTTTTTTCACGGTTGGACCATGCCGGCCCCGATCCCTGCGAGTACGGTGCCGTCGCCCGCGAAAGAAATGAGGCCGGGCGCACCGCCTGGAGCTTCGTCGGGAGAAAGCTCGCGGGGCAGAAGCCGACCCGCCCACCCCAAGATGGCTTCGCGTACCAGAACGGCCGACTTGTCGGTGCGCACCTCGGTGGCGATGACGGCGCCCTTGGTCCGCAGCACGACGCCGCCGCGCCCTCGGAGCTGCACGAGTGCGACCGCTTCGCCTTCGAACGCCGCCAGACGCCCGTTTTCGTAGGTGAGGCTTTCTTCGAAGCCGACCAAGATCGCCTCGCGCAAGAAAAGAAAGTCCCCTTCCATCTGAAACGCCAAAAGGCGCTCGTCTCGACTTGGCGCGAGAGCGAGGTAACCATGACCGGCCAGCGACACGAGAGGCGAGTCGTGACCGCCCAGCGGTTCGTCGAGAGAGCGGTTGCGCATCTTGCGGGCGAGCGCCGTCCCCTTGAAACCATGCGCGTCGGCAGCCATCAGATGAATACCCGAGAGACGTGCCGCGAAGCTTGCTTGCACGTGGACGAGAACGAGACCATTCGAAAGCGCGGCCAGCCCGGGCTCCTGCGGGAAGGCCAGCATCGATTCGCGAGTGAGTCGGCTGAGCGTCGCGACTTCGGCCAGCGCAGAAGCTGCCGGGGCTCCCACGCTGACGCGCGAGATCGGCGCAAACGATGGTGCGTTGGCCAGCCCTTCGTCGAACGAAACGGCGGCGGGACCGTTTCGGCTCGTGGGCGGTGGTGCCGACTGCGGCGGCGAGGGCAGACTCTCGGTGGGCAGCGGCGGCGGCGGCGGAACGGCGCTGGTGGCCGCTACGGTGGGCAATCCCACGAGCGTCGATTCGCGATCGAGATCGTGAAAGGCTTCCGGCGGAGGCTTCGGCTCGCTGGGCCCGGGAACGGAGTAGGCGGCGGGTACCGAGAGCGATCGAGGAGGAGCGGCGATAGCCAAAAGGTCGTCCATGCGGCGCGCCATGCCCGGTTGCTGGCCCCGCTCGAACGCCGTGCGTGCCTTCTCGTAGTCGCCGAGCCGCTCGTGCACCAAGCCGAGGTAGGCCCACGCCCGCAGGTGATCGGGCTGGGAAAGCACCAGATTTTCGAGCAGCGTGCGCGCTTTGTCCGGCTGTCCCGTCTTCAGATAGCAGAGCGCAAGGTTCTGCGTGAGCGCCCCGTCGCGCGGAAACTCGCGCATCAGCTCTTCGTAGATCTCGATCGCCCGCGGATAGAGACCGAGCCGAAAATACACGACGGCCAACAGATCTTGCCCCTTGGCGTCGCGCGGTTGAAGCCGGAGCGCCTGCTCGAGCTCTTCTTTGGCCTCGTGGACTCGGTTGTCTTGGAGCAGCTCGCTGCCGCGATAGAGGTGGAAGAGAAAGTCCTCGGTGGCGTCGGGTGTGGTCGCTCGGTATCGATAGTCCGAGTTTCTTCCTCGATCGCCAGGACCACCTTGCATAGATCGCAGACTATCACCATCGGCGCGCCAAAAAGGCCCTTTCGTGCTATGGCTCCGCCGTGAACCGCTCCGCGAAAGTCGCTCGAAAGACCCGCGAAACCGACATTACCGTCGAGCTCGAGCTCGATGGTTCGGGCAAAGCCGACGTCGAGACCCCCTTGCCATTTCTGTCGCACATGATCGAGCAGATCGCGCGCCACGGGCTCGTCGACCTCACGGTCCGCGCCGAAGGCGACGTGGAAATCGATGGCCATCACACGACCGAAGACCTCGGGATCGTGCTCGGGCAGGCGGTGCTCTCGGCGATCGGCGACAAGGTCGGGCTGGTCCGATACGGGTGGGCGACCCTTCCCATGGACGAGGCCCTGGTGACCGCCGCGATCGATCTTTCGGGGCGACCTTTCTTCGTCTGGAAGGTCCCTCTGCCGAAAGCCAAGCTCGGCACCTGGGACGTCGAGCTCGCTCCCATTTTTTTCGAGGCCTTCGCGCGCGCGGCGCAATGTAACTTGCACGTTCGGCTGCACGAGGGTGAGAACTTGCACCACATCGTGGAGATCTCCTTCAAGGCGTTCGCCAAAGCGCTCGCGCAAGCGACGCGGATCGATTCGCGGATCGCGGGCGTGCCCTCCACCAAAGGGGCGCTGTAAATCGGCGATGGCCACCGTTGCGATCGTCGACGTAGGGATCGGAAACCTCCGCTCGGTGCAGAAAGCGGTGGAGCGAGCGGCGCTCGATCAAAATCTGTCCTGGGAGGCGGTGATTACGCCGTTGCCGGAGCGGATCGTCCGGGCCGATAAGATCGTGGTCCCCGGCCAAGGAGCTTTTCGAGATTGCGCAATCGCGCTGGCCGGAGGAATCGGCGACGCGCTGAAGTCGCGCATCGAGGGGGGGACCCCATTTCTCGGCATTTGCTTGGGGCTGCAGACGCTCTTTCCGTCGAGTGAGGAAGCGCCGGGCTACGAGGGGCTGTCGCTGTTCCCTGGTACCAACGTTCGTCTGCCCGACGGCGAGCGCGATCCGGTGACCGAGGAGGCCGTGAAGATCCCCCACATGGGGTGGAATCGTATCGAGCTGCGGGGGGGCGGGCACCCCTACCTCGCGGCGTCGGGCGGCGAGGGGACGTATTTCTATTTCACCCACTCCTACCATTCCGTTCCCAGCGATCCCTCGTTGCTCGTCGCGACCGCGCAGCATGGCCCCTTCGAGGTGACCGCTGCCATCGCGAAAGACAACGTGTTCGCTACCCAGTTTCACCCCGAAAAAAGCCAGGCGGCAGGACTCGCGCTGCTCGCTGCATTTCTGCGGAGCTAGGACGTGGAGCTCTGGCCGGCCATCGATCTTTTGCGCGGTCAGGCGGTTCGCCTCCATCAAGGCGACTACGACAGGGTGACGGTGTATCACCGCGATCCGGTCGCGCTCGCGTCGTCGTGGCGCGGCGTCGCCAAGCATTTGCATGTCGTGGATCTCGAGGGGGCGCGTGCGGGCCGGCCGGTGGAAGCCGACCTCGTCCGGCGAATCGTCGAGGCTTTCGGGGCGGGCGTCGAGATCGGCGGCGGAGTTCGCGATCGCGCGAGCATCGAGAGCTACTTTGCACTCGGAGCCGAGCGGGTCGTTCTCGGCACGGCCGCGATCCGCGACCCCGCGCTGGTGCGTGACGCCGCCCAAGCCTACCCACATCGCATCGTTCTTGCCCTCGATGCGAAAGACGGTCTCGTCGCGACCGACGGCTGGCTGTTGGTTTCGAGCAGGACCGCCGTGGAAGTCGTGCGCGAGCTCGCCGATCTGCCGCTCGCGGCAATTCTCTATACCGACATCGCTCGCGACGGCACGCGGGTGGGACCCAACGTCGAAGCGACCGCGCGGCTGGCCGAACAAGGGGGGCTGCCGGTCCTTGCATCGGGAGGCATCGCCACTCTCGACGATCTTCGTAGGCTGGCGCAGCTGCCCGGCATCGCTGGGGCGATCGTCGGTCGCGCGCTTTACGAGAAGGTGTTCACTCTCGAGGAGGCCGTGTCGGCCGCCGGTGGTCGACGCTAACGCGATCACAACTTACGCACCTGGGAGGACAGCATGCCCGTCGCCACCTCGAAGGCAGATGTCATCATCATCGGCAGCGGGCAGGCCGGGGTGCCGCTCGCTACACGGCTGGCAGGCAGAGGTAAAACCGTGGTCATCGCCGAGCGGGGGGCGCTCGGCGGCACTTGCGTCAACTACGGTTGCACTCCTACGAAAACGATGATTGCGAGCGCGCGCGCCGCGCACGTCGCTCGCACGGCCGCCCGGCTGGGGATTCGAACGGGTGATATCCATGTCGATCTACCGGCCATCGTCGAACGCAAGGATGCCATCGTGCGAAGGTGGCGCGACGGGGTCGAGAAACGCTTGCAGCGTGCCGGCGAACGGGTGCGGATCGTGCGGGGACATGCTCGCTTCGTGGCCGAACGAACGGTCGACATCGAAGGAGCGCGGTACTCCGCGCCGATCGTCGTCATCAACGTGGGCACCCGCGCCACGAAGCCTTCGATCGCCGGCATCGAAGGCGTGCCTTGGCTCGACAACCATCGAGTAATGGACCTACGCGACTTGCCCGCTCACCTGATCGTTCTCGGGGGTGGCTACATCGGCTGCGAGTTCGGCCAGATGTTTCGCCGATTCGGGTCCGACGTGACCATCGTCCACCGAGGTCACCACCTCTTGAGTCACGAGGATTCCGACACCGCGGCTGCGCTCGAGGAGGCGCTCCGCAGCGAAGGAATCCGTCTCGAGGTCGCCGTTCAGGCGAAGAGCCTCGAAGCGACGTCGGGCGGTGTCGCGATTCGTCTCGCCGACGATCGCGAGCTTCGGGGCTCGCACCTTCTCGTTGCCACGGGACGCACGCCGAATACGGACGACCTGGGCTGCCGCGAAGGGGGGATCGATCTCGACGCGCAAGGCTTCGTCGCGGTGGACGATGCCTATCGCACCAGCGCAGAAGGCGTGTTCGCGCTGGGCGACGTCAATGGGGGGCCGCAGTTCACGCATACCTCATGGGACGATCATCGCATCTTGTTCGAGCGACTGATCTCCGGCCATGCTCGTCCGCGGTCCGGCCGGATCGTCCCTTTCACAGTGTTCACGGATCCCCAATTCGCGGGAGTCGGTATGACCGAAGAGCAGGCGCGCGATGAGGGCGTTGCGTATGAGGTGGCCACGATGCCGTTCGGCCGGATCGCCCGCGCGATCGAGGTCGGCGAACAGGCAGGCATCTTGAAGATCTTACTCGACCCTCCAACGGAGAAGATCCTCGGCGCGCGGATCGTGGGTGCGGAAGCGGGCGAGTTGATTCATGTGTTCGTGAGCCTGATGCAGGCTGGTGCCACGGCGCGAGCCATCGTCGACGCCGAGTACGTGCATCCGACGTTCGCGGAAGGGGTGCAATCGCTGGTGATGTGCCTCCCCCGATACGCGCTCTCCTGATCGGAACGCCGCGCCAAACGCTAGTTGAGCCAGTGCCGAGCCGCGGAGAGCGCGGCAAGCCGGTCGCGGATGGCCTTGGCGTCTTGCGCTTGCGGATTCAATTCCAGAAAACGGTTGAGGTCGGCGCGGGCGACTTCGATCGAGCCGAGCCGCGCGGCCAAAAGCCCGCGTTCGCGCAAAGCGAATGGCGAGTCGGGAGTGAGGCAGACCAGTCGATCGAGCGCCAAGAGAGCGCGCGTATTTTCACCCCGGGCGAGGTAGACCGCCTTCAGGTTGGTGAGCATGCGCACCAGGATGTGGCGAGGAGATGCGGGCTGCAGATGTTCGCTGCGCAATGTCTCCCGCGGGCCAACGACCCGCTTGAGCAGGGCGATGATTGATTTCTCGTCGAGCATGCGCCCGCCGAAGAACGGGTCGATCACGACCGGCGGACGATCGCGCTCCTCGCCCCGGCGCTCGATGCGTACCAAGAAGTGGCCGGGAAAGCTCACGCCTCGCGCTGGCACCCCGACGCGCTTGGCGATTTCGCAGTAGACGAGGGCGAGCGTAATCGGAATGCCCAGACGTCGCTCCAGTACGTCGGGCAGCAGGCTATTGCGAGGATCGTAGTAGTCGCTCTCGTTGCCGGCGAACCCTTGGCGCTCGTATACATAATGGGCCATCTCGAGCGCTTGCGCCTCGGCGCTCATCTTGTCGAGGCCGAGACGAACGAGCGGCGCCGACAGTTCGTCGAAGCGAGACAGCAGTGAGGAGATATCGAGATCCTCGTAAGCGTCGCGGGCGATGAGCGCGGCGCCGAGCGCCACGTCGATGGGCTCGTCGTTTGCCCCAACCAGCTCTTCGAATCGTCCACAATACTGCGCCCGGCTGCTGACCGAACGGCCTTCGGGATCGGGCAAGGACATGGGCTTCAAGAAATGACTTGTCTTGGAGCGTTGTGCAAGGCTGTATTCCCCGAGTTATGGAGCGGATGGATCATGGATCAGGCCACTGAAGCAAAAGAGGCCGACTTTGCCGCGGCTCGTCTACGTGCAGAAGAGCTGCGCGCACAGATCGAGCGCCATAACTACCACTATTACGTCATGGCCGCTCCAGAGGTGTCGGATGCGCAGTATGACGAGCTCGTCCGGGAGCTCTCGCGCATCGAGCGGCGCCATCCGGAGCTGGTCACCCCCGATTCTCCTACTCAGCGCGTGGGCGAGGTCGCGACCGCGCTTTTCGCGCCGGTTCAGCATTCTGCGCGCCTTCTTTCGCTCGACAACGCCTTCGATGATGCCGAGCTCGAAGCGTGGTATACGCGGGTGGTCAAGGCATTGGGGCGCGAGCCCGGTTTCGTGTGTGAGCCGAAAATCGACGGCGTGTCGATTGCGGTCGCCTACGAACGGGGACGCTATGTGCGCGGCGCCACCCGAGGAGACGGCACCACCGGCGAGGACGTGACTCAAAACGTTCGGACGATCCGCGCGGTCCCTGCGCGTCTTCGCACCCATCATCCGCCCGATTGGCTGGAGGTCCGGGGCGAAGTGTTTCTGCGTCTCGCGGATTTCGAACGCCTGAACGCCGAGCTCGGCGACGCGAGAAAGACGCTCTTCGCCAATCCGCGCAACGCGACGGCGGGGACACTGCGGCAGAAGGATGCCGGCGTCACCGCGTCGCGGCCGCTCAGCGTCTACTTCCACGGATTGGTGCGCATCGATGGAAAAGAGCTCCGCTCGTATTCCGAGACGCTGCGCTACCTGCAGGAAGTCGGGTTGCGCGTTCATCCGGAGGCGAAGACGCTCGCCACGCTGACCGACGTGAAGAAGTACGTCGCTTCGATGGCCGAGCGCAGGCACGCGCTGGAACACGAAATCGACGGCGCCGTCGTCAAGGTCGATGCCTACGCCGATCAGAACGAGCTCGGAAGTACGTCGAAGTTCCCTCGCTGGGCCATCGCCTACAAATTCCCGGCCGAGGAGCAGACCACGCGCCTCAAGGACATCATGGTCAGCGTGGGTCGCACCGGCGCGGTGACCCCCTTCGCGGTATTGGAGCCGGTTCGAGTGGGGGGCGTGACCGTCTCGATGGCCACGCTGCACAACGCGGACGAGGTCGAGCGCAAGGGTGTTCTCATCGGCGACACCGTCGTCGTGCGAAGGGCGGGGGAGGTGATTCCCGAGGTGGTGGCGCCCATCCCCAGTCTTCGGACCGGACAAGAACGCAAATTCGTCATGCCCGCCGAGTGCCCGGTCTGCGGCGCTTCGATCGCGCGCCCCGAGGGCGAGGCCGTCGCGCGCTGCCTCAACATCGATTGCCCGGCGCAGGCGCTCGGCCGCATCGTGCACTTCGCGTCCCGTGGCGCGATGGATATCACCCACCTCGGCGAGCGCACCGCGAGCGAGCTGCTCGAACGACGGCTCCTCGAGGATCCCGCGGATATCTATTTTTTGACGGCCGATCACATCGCCCAGCTGCCGCTCTTCAAGGACAAGTCGATTACCAACCTGCTCGAAGCGATCCATGCGTCGCGTAACCGGTCGATCGACCGCCTTCTCTACGGTTTCGGCATTCGACACGTGGGAGCCACGGCCGCGCGCCTGTTGGCAGACGCCTTCGGCTCCATCGACAAGATCGCCGCGGCTCCTCTGGAAGAGCTGGCCGCGGTCGACGGAGTGGGCGAAGTGATCGCGCTGGCGGTACGCGAATACTTCGATCGTCCTTCTACCGTCGCGCTCCTCGACAAGCTTCGGCGCGCGGACGTTCGGCTGAGCGAGGAGCGCTCGAAGACCGTCGGGCCGCTGAGCGGCAAGACCTTCGTCATCACCGGGACCCTGGAGGCGTTTTCACGAGAAGAGGCGAAGAAACGAATCGAAGCGCTGGGCGGCAAGGTGAGCTCGAGCATCTCCAAAAAAACCGACTACCTCGTGGTGGGCGAGAGTCCCAGCTCGAAGCTCGAGAAGGCCACGAAGCTCGGCGTGGCGACGCTCGACGAGCAGGCGTTCAAGGCCCTCCTCGCTGACGCCGGCTGACGGGCCTCGCTGCTATTTTTTGCGGGGAGGCGGGGAATTTTCTTTTTTTTCGCGAAACTGTTCGCGGTTGGACGGCCGTACGATCGAGCATCGAAAACCAAAAACCTCCTCGCTTCCCCGCCTCCCCGTGAATCCGAACTCCATCAGCCCGGCAGGACGCCGCTGGCGAGCAGGGCGGCGATGAGAATGCCGGTCAGGGATTCGCCGGCGATCGCGCCGGCGGCGAGGGAGGGGACGTTCTCGTCGGTCCAGGTGGGGCGCCACGCGCGGAGGATCGCGAAAGTGGCGCCTCCCACGAAGATGGCACCCGAGAGTGGAGCCGGGATGAGAAACGCAATTCCTAGAGGGAGCGGCGAGGGGAGCCAGCGCGCGAATCGTGTGCGGCCGAGGAGAGTGAGAGCGATCCCCAGCAGGAATGCGATGCTCGCGCCGATGGCGGCATGACTCGGCATCGCGGCGGTGCCCAGTTGCACCGCTTCGGCCGTCGCCTTCCAGGAAATGGCTCCCGGCGCGGGCATGGTCGGCGTTCCGAGCTCGTAGGCATGAAGGAGGAGCGTGTAAACGGGTACGACGACAACCGCGCCGAGCACGGCGCCGAGCAGCTGTCCCACGGTTTGGGCGCGAGGATGGGCTCGCAAGCGGTGCCCCGCTTTGAAGGCCCACATCGTTTGGGCCGTCTGGGCGACGGTGCCGAAGATCACGCCGCCGCTGAAGAGCGAAGTGACCAGACCTGGCGCGCCCAACAGGATTTGGCCGAGAGCTCCACCGGCGCCGGCCGGAGCGATGTCCGTTTCGCCGGCCGCCCGCGCGCAGACGCCCGCCAAGACGAAAGCAAGCGCGAGCGCGAGCAAAGCGACGAGGGGATGGACGCCGAAGACGCCCCAGCCGATGAGCAGCGTCAGAAAGACGCTCGCGACCGCGACGAACGCCCAGGGCGCGTCGCGTGACCTCGCCGCGGCTGATTCGATCCTGGCGCTCGGGCGTAACCACGGCCGCAAATCGCGCAGGCTGCGCACGATGCCGCGCCAATCCATTAGAAACGAGGTCAGCGTGCCGGACACCAAAAGCGCAACGCCCGGCCAGAGCAGCCATCCGAGCAGAGACGCGTAATCGACTGCCGTGACCCACTTCATCGCGAGCACGGCAGGTGCGAGGATCCCCCAGGCGCCGACCGCCCCGAAAAGGACGCTCACCCCCGCGCGCGGCCCGATCAACGAACCTGCTGCGAGCATCACCGGGCTCAAGCTCACACCGAGCCACAGTGAGGCCGCCGAAAGGGCAGCGTGACCGACGGGCAGAATCAAAGCCTGCGGCAGCCACACCGGTCGAGCATCGCGAAACCAGGTAACGATCGTAGCAACCGAAAGCGCGATGAAGAGCACACGCGCGCGTCCTCTGGTCGAACGTGCAGAGTGCATGGCGTCGATGACCTCACCGGTCGCTCTTCCGGTCGGAAAGGGGAGAGCTTCGACGACGATGAGCCGCTCTCGCAGCGACCGGGCGACGATGATGCCGAGCGCGCCGAGTGCGACGCCCCACAGGGCGATTGCCCAACTCGGGTAATGGTGGCCGGCCATGGAGAGAGCTGCGATGGGGCCTACCACGCCGGTCGTCGATGCCATCATCGCCGCCGAAGACGCAATGGTCTGCGATAGATTGTTCTCCGCTGGAGAATACGAATCGGCAGACCGCGCTTTTCTACGCGCGAAGAGAGCGAAGGCGACTACCGAGGCCGCAATGCTGCCACCGTCCACATAACCCGTCTTGATGCCCGTATAGACATTGCCTGCCGCTAGCAGCACACCAAGGCCGCATCCTGCGACGATGGCCCGCGCCGTCAGCTGCGGGAGGGGCGAACCTTGCATGCTGGGTCCAGACCATCATAACCGATGGACTCATTCGATCTCGGTCGTCCGTTCGTCGTCGGTCCATCGAGAAGCCGCTTCGGCCAAAGCCGGTGAAACTTCCACTCCGGCCCGTTCGTGGAAGTCCACCGCCCATTTCGCCCAATAAGCATCACTTTGCAGATCGGAGAGCTGGATGGCGGCGCTGGCCAGGGGCTCGAGCTTCGCCCCATCGATGGGCGACGTGCCGAGGTGGCTTTCCAAGGCCGACATGGCCTGCCGCATCACCCGAACGGCATCCTCGATCCGATTGGACGCGATCGCTTTTCGAAAAAGCTCGAGCATCAGATCGATCGCCCAAGTTCGCTTCCCATGGTCGTCGATGAGATCCGAGCTGCCCGGCAAATCGAACACGTCCGTCGCTCCGCAACTCGGGCACGCCCCGAGATCGACGGCATAGGGCATGTCGCAGACGGCGCAGACGACCAGGGCATCGGTCGCCCTCTGCCGACGTGGCGGCGCTCCCTCGGTGATTTCGCCAAAAATGAACTCATGCTTGCCCATGCGAATCTGGTCACCGACGCGAAGCTTGTGAGGGTCGCGGACCAGGGAGCCGTTCACCCGGCAGCCGTTGCGACTTCCCAAATCCTCGAGCATCGCTTGTTGGCCCATCACGCGAATTCGCGCATGCCGCCGGGAGATGAGCGGGTCGGAGATCGTGATGTGGCAGTCGTCGCTTCGCCCGATGATCGTATCCCCGGGATAGAGCTCGAACTCCTGAAGCTGGAAGCGAAGGCGAAACCGTGGCGCTCGCGTTTCCATGTTCGTCATAGGACTCTACTCGTCGTTGGTAGCACCCTGTCTTTCGGGCGCCTGCACCCGGAGTCCGTGTTTCCAGAGCAGGCGATAGAAATGAATCCGATCCACCTCTGCCGCGCGAGCGGCCGCGCTGACGTTGTCGTTGTGCTTCCGCAGCAGTGCCTCGAGATAGCGCCGTTCGAAAGTGCTGACCCATTGCTCACGCGCCGTCCGGAGCGGTTCGCTGATGTCGATGGCTTCTGACGGGGGCCTCTCGGATGCGCTCTGCTCGGGATTCGGCGACAGGCTGGTGTTATCGAGCGCTACACACCGCTCGATGTAATTTCGAAGCTGCCTGATGTTGCCGGGCCATCGATAACGCGCGACCCGGTCCAGAAATTCCTGTGAATGAAGAGCGATCAATGTGCGTTCGTCGCTGACGCCGAGGGTGCCCAAAATGTGATCGACCAAAATCGGAATATCGGCCATACGTTCGCGGAGCGGGGGCATCCTCACCTGCATGACCGCCAAACGATAATACAGATCCGAACGAAAGCGCTTCGCGTGAACTTCGGCTCGGAGCCTTCTCTGGGTTGCCGCGATCACACGCACGTCGAATTTCGCGTAAGTGGTTGCGCCGACCCGCTTGACCTGCCCTCGGTCGAGCACCCGCCAGAGCTTGGTCTGCAGATCGAGCCTGAGCTCGGCGATCTCATCGAGGAAGATAGTGCCTCGCGATGCGGCTTCGAACGCACTTTGTCGCGGTGCGCCACCTCGTGAAGCGCCCCCCTCGTGCCCGAATAGCTCGGTTTCGAGCAGATCGGGCGGCATCGCCCCGCAGTCGACGACCACGAAAGGACCGCTGTGTCGCAGGCTTTCATGGTGAATCGCTTCTGCCATGGCCTCCTTGCCGGTGCCGGTCTCTCCTTCGATCAATACCGTCGCATCGTTCATCGCGGCGCGCTGGAGAAGCTCGAAGAGCAAGCCCATCGAAGCTGAATGCCCGACCATCTTCCCGAACCGCATCGGTTCGGGAAGAAGCTGCTCGCGCACACCTGTACGTCCTTCGAACTCGTCGTCCGACACTTCCATCCTTTCGCGAGGCGTCATGTTTGCTGGGGCCATCTTGCGGATAGGGGTCTTCCAGCGGGACGCCACGAGTCGTTTGAACGGCACTCTGCGATAATCCTTGATTATCGACACACGCAGGCGGGCCGAAGTCCGCGCCGAGTAACGCAAAACGCAGGCGGGGCCGAAGTCCGCGCCGAGTAACGCAAAACGCAGGCGGGGCCGAAGTCCGCGCCGAGTAACGCAAAACGCAGGCGGGCCGAAGGCCGCGCCGAGTAACGCAAAACGCAGGCGGGCCGAAGGCCGCGCCGAGTCATGCGACACACATGAGACAAGGCAGGCGGGCCGAGAATGATGGGGCGCGAAAGACGCCACTTGGCGTTGCATGTAGGTGGATTGTCGCCAAACGTCGACACCGTTGCGCCATCTACAACAGGTGCAACAGTGGCCGCGCCGAAGGTACAGTACATCAGCAGCGTTGGACCCGATTTCCCCGCTCGCATGTTTCGCCTGGATGTCGCGAAGCATTGGCACTGAGGTGCATTTCGTGCAAAAAAAGATATTCCTGGGAAGGTCCAGCGCTCGCGGACGATAAAGTAGGCAAAGGGGGGGGAAAGCAAACAGCCTGCGGAGGCTGCACCGAGGGAGCGGAAGCATGACGGCAGTAGACAGAGCGAATGCGCGATCGATGGCTGCATGGGCGGCGGCTCTCGCGCTGGTGCTCGGCGGGAAGCGCGTTCCCTCAAGACTTAGCTACCGACGATGACATCGACCCGAGCCACGAGATGCTCGTCTCGGACAACGGCTTGTCGACGATCAATGGCCTGTCGACGATGAATGGCCTGTCGACGATGAATGGCCTGTCGACGATGAACGGCCTATCCACGATGAACGGCCTCGCCTCCGCCAACACGGCGGCCGGCATCAATGGTCTCATGTCGACGTCGGTGGGGCGCACGACCGTTTCCTATCTGGTGAAATGCGCGCTGCCCGCGGGACACACCATCACCAAACAGGATCAAACCGGTAAGTATTATACCTTCTCCGGTTCGCTCGGATTCGGCGCAATGTGGGAGAGCGGACGGTGCGACGCCCCCTGTCAGCGCTACGTATCGGCGTGCATCATGGCGCACATCAACTCCGCCGGCGTGCACGTCCCGCTATGGATCGTGTCCGACGCGCGGGGCGTTGGATATAACCTGGACGCGAGGTACCCGCTGCAAGAGGGTACGTTCTTCGGCAACATTTTCGTGAGCCCGCCGCTCACCTATTACTGTAACGGCCGCGATTGGGACCGCGGTGTCGTTCCCGGCCGCCTCGGCGTGAATCAGAGCAACGTCCCCTACAAAGAAATCGATGGGGCGCCGCATCTGTGCAAGGACTTCTGCGACGCGCCGTCGACCATCCCTCGGCAGGGCGGCTGGCCCGTCGGCTACTCGGCCTGCTGGGGCAATCTGCAAACGGTCACCGTGTGGCGTGCCCCGTCGACGTGCGCGACGGCTCGCGAAAGCTCCAGCCTCTCGTTCGCCTGCGCCAACGGCGCGACGATCAAGAGCGTCGTTTTCGCCAGCTACGGAACGCCGGGCGGCATTTGCGGAAGCTTCACCAAGGGGACCTGCCACGCATCGAGCTCGGCCTCGGTGGTGGCGAGCAGGTGCGTGGGCAAGCAATCGTGCAGCGTCAGCGCAGACAGCGTCACCTTTGGAGGCGATCCCTGCTCGGGAACCGCCAAGCGCCTCTACGCCCAGGTGACCTGCGGGTAGCACTGTTCAGTCGAGCACGAGTTGCCCTAGGGTTCTCGCCACGCGATCGGCGACGGAGCTCGCGGATCGTTGGGCAATGGCGAGCGCTTCCTCCAGAAACGCGCGGGCGCGGGCGCGTTCGCCCCGTGCGTGAGCAGCGCGGGCGCGCGCTTCGAGCAGCTCCACCAGCTCATAGGGTTGCAGGCGAGCCCGTTCGGCCTCCTCGGCGAGGCCCTGCCAGCTCGCGTCATCGCTCGCTCTCGTCGCCAGATCGACCATGCGCAAGAGAACCTCGTCGCCGGGATTCATGCGAGCATCGCGATCCGATTTGGTGGCGACGTTGAGCAATGCTCGCGTCGTTTCCATCGCGGCGCGCGCTTCGTCGATGTGCCCGCGGTACACTTGAATGCGCGCGCGCAGCGTATGCGTCATGCATAGCCAGGTGACGCCCGAGCCGATCCGTTCACAGATCTCGATCGCGCGCTCGCAATGCTTGAGCGCCGCATCGATCTCGCCGCGAAAAAAGAGGCACTCTCCCAAGTTGTAGTGGGTGTGAAATTCGATCTGGGGAAAGCCGGCCTCGCGGGAGATCTCGAGAACGCGTTCAAGATCGCGAATCGCAAGGTCCATCTGCCGTCGAGACAGCCAGATCGAAATTCGATTGTTGAGCGCCGCGGCGAGATGGTGGTAGTCGCCATGCTGTTGAGAGACTTGCACCGCGCGGGTCATCATCTGCTCGGCTTCGTCCAGCCGGCCGAGCGCCACGTAATTGGGCCCCAGAAGAACGAGAGAGATCACCAGCGTCTCGTAGGCCGCCTCGCCCAGTGGTTCGGCAAGCGCAACGGCTTCTTTCAAGAAATCGACCGATTGCTGCGGTCGGCCGAGCCGGTGATGAATTCTTCCTCTGGCCATGGTGAGTCGCGCTCGCACCAGATCGGCGCGGGCATCGCGGGCGAGGAGGGCAGCCTCCTCGACGAGCGACGCCGATCGACCGATGTCGCCGATCCAGTCGAGGACTTCCGCTTCGTCGAGCAGAATGTCGGTCTCGGTTTCGATCGACTTTTTCCGGTGCGCCCTTTCGCGTGCCGCGGCGAGATCTCGCAGCGCGTCATCCCAGCGCCCCACGCGAAAGCGCATGAGGGCGCGACCCTTGATGGCCTGGCTGATCCTTTCGTCCTGCCCTGCCGGCAGATTCGCAAGTACGGCATCGTACATGAGCTCGGCGTCGAGATAGACGTGCGCTTGCTGCGCTATTTCGGCGAGCTCCAGATAGAGCGAGGCCGCCCGATCGGCGAAGCCTGCTCGCGAGGCGTGGAAAGCCAGGCGCGGCAGACGCTCCCGCTCCGGTAGATCGCCGGCATTCTCGTACATCTCATAGGCTGCGCAGTGGACGGCGGTTCGCAGTCCCTCGGGAAACGAACGGTAGATGGTATCTTGCAGGAGCGCGTGTCGAAAATCGATCTGCCCCGTGCGATGTCGAACGAAAAGACCGGCTTCGATCAAACGTTCGGTGCCGACCGTCGCGTCGAGCGTGGCGTCACCGATGTGATGCTCGCGTTCCAGGATCGCCAGCACGCGCTCCATGTCCTCGTCGGTGAACTTCGAACCGAGGACCGACGCGAACCGGGCGTGGGCGGCCAGC
>WNGA01007493.1_pt1 | contig 27307 bp, 25 predicted proteins | sample 5400061 | NCBI WGS metagenome assembly WNGA01 (sample SAMN13153366, study PRJNA577476) | soil metagenome | isolation source: 100 cm soil or saprolite under grassland replicate 2 | place: USA:California | collected 2016-06-15
CTGCCGAAGGTGGTGGAGGAGGACGTGGGGGACGTCGAGGAGTTGCTGCGGCAGGTCGACAAGGCCGCCTCGCAGCTCGGCGCCACATGAGCCAAAAGGTCGCCCCAGGCCGAGCTGGCCATGGCTTCGCCAGCGCTCAACCGTCCCGCAGCGGCTCGGCACGCCCGAGGCGACGCAGCGTCGGGATCGATGGCGCGAACGCGTACACCGCTCCGGTGGTGCGTACGAACCGGCGGAGATCGAGCCGCAGCGGTTCCTCACCCTCGCGTTGAAGGACGCAGGGGTGCGTGCTGGCGCCGATCAGGGGATCGGGCCCGTCGGCGGTTGCGTTCTCCGCCCCGCCCGCGCCGGGCGTCACTGAAGTGGACCGCGCGTTGCTCGCCCAATTGCGCTGCACGAACTCGAACTGGTCCTCGATGCTCGCCATGAAGGCGTTGAACAGCAGCCCGCGCTCGACCTCCTCGTGCCGGGCTCCGGCCCGGCCTTCCTCGAACGGTGGGCCGAACGGGATGCTCCGCCTGAGCAGCCGGTGCGTGCGGTCGTGGAACACCCCGTCGTTGCGCGGATTCGCCTTGCGGATGTGGGCGAAGCGAGGAGTGTGGCGGCCATCCGGATCGTCGTCGTAGTTGAAGTCGTTGAGCCCTTGCCCGCCGCCCCCCGCCGCAAGCGGCGTGCCGTCGGCCCGGCGCCCGATCGCCTTGGCGGCAACGTCCTCCGACACTGCGTCGCCCAGACGGACCATCTGGTCATTCCAGCCGACGACGTCCTGGGTCAGGCGGAGGAAGACCTGGAACGACCCGTCCCGCATCCACCAGGGCGGGTCCAGCGGGCGGGCACGCGGGTAGGATCCGCGCTCCCCCGCGTACCCCAGCACGAACTCCCCCGTCGCGATGATCGGGGAGCCGGGCTGGTCCTCGCGCTCCCAGCGTCCGTGACGGATCGTCGCGCTGGTGAAGCCGCGAACGCCGGGCTGGGAGACACCGCCCTTGAACCCGAAGTGCTCGGTTCCCCGGCGCGGGTCCCCCAGGGTGTCGCCGCGTTGCTCCCGCGGCTTGCTGCCGTCGCGCTGGCGTACCTCCAGCACGGTGAGCCCCAGCTCCTCGGCGAGCCCTCGCTCTGCATCGGCCCGCTTGCGCAGATCGTTCGGATCATCGGCCGCGATGGTCACCAGCGCGTCGACCGGGGCCTGGTTCGGCCCTCCGATGACCCAGTTCCTCGCGTCGCTGTCATCCTCGTTGCCGAGCAGCGCGGGTGGGGGCGTCAGGTTCCCGTGCTCGTCCCTGCCCTCGGCCAGCGGGCCTCGCCAGAACGCGTCGTATGCCACCAGGTCGGCCGCGAGCTCAGGCTGCAGCGTCACCAGTGCCGAGGAGGTCAGGCTCACGCCCATCCAGATCTGCCCGGGGTGCTCTGTGCCGCCTTCGGCGTTCCGAGCCCTGTGCTCCGCATTGTGTTCGGCCACCGCCTTGGTGGTGGCGATGTGATCGTCGTCGGTGAGCGCGGTGAGCCACTGGCGGGCGCCGGCCTGGTTGTTGTTGAAGTTGAGAAACAGGAACCTCTGATGAGGCTTGTTGAAGGGCGCCAGGATGTTGCCCTGGATGGTCTCCGACAACCTGAGCCGGTCGTCGTGCAGAGTCGGGTCCCGCTGGTCAGTGCCTGGAGCCCCCATAGTCGCCGCACCTCTCTCTCGCGAGCTTCCCCGTGCTACAGCCGTTTGATCCTAGTGCACGCAATGCTGCGCCTGCGCCACCAGCATGCGGTCGAACGGATCGTCGGGCGGGCGGTGGCTCGGGTGTTGGCGGAGTTGGACGCTGCTGGGGCATCATCGCGGGCGTGAAGGTCTTGGTTACCGGTGGTACCGGCTTCGTGGGTTCCCACACCGCCGCCGCGATCGCGGGTGCCGGGCACGACGTGCGGTTGCTGGTGCGCCGGCCGGACCAGGTGCCCGCGTCCTTGGACCCGCTGGGGCTGGAGGTCTCCGACGTCGTCGTGGGTGATGTGCTCGACGAGCGGGCGGTCTCGCGGGCCGTCGAGGGGTGCGCGGCGGTCGTGCACGCGGCGGCGGTCTACTCCCTGGACCCGCGGCGTGCCCAGGACATGCGGCGCACCAACGCCCATGCCACCGAGCTGGTGTTGGGTCACGCGGTTGAACGCGGGCTGGATCCGGTGGTCCACGTGTCGACGACGGTGGCGCTGACCCGCTATGGCGGGAGCGGGCCGGACCTGCCGCTGGGTGACATCGAGCTGCCGTACGCGCAGTCGAAGATCGCCTCGGAGAAGGTCGCCCGCCGGTTGCAGGAGGCAGGCGCGCCGGTCGTGACGATCTACCCCGGCGCTGTCTATGGTCCCCACGACCCCTACCGCGGTGACCAGAGCGAAACGCTGCGCTGGGTCCTGCTCGGCCGCTTCCCGCTGTGGCCGCAGGGAGGGATGCACGTCGTCGACGTTCGCGACACCGCCGCGGTGATCCAGGCCGTGCTCCGCCCCGGGAGAGGTCCACGCCGGTACGTCGTGGCTGGGCATCACATGGAGGGCGACATGCTGTTCGCCACCCTTGCGGCCACGACCGGCCGGCGATTGCCCCACCTGCTCGTGCCGGGGGCGGTGCTCAGCCCCACGACGCGGCTCATTGGCGCGGTCCAGCGGCGGCTGCCCGACCGCTGGCGCTATCCGGCCGACCGTGAGGGCGTGGAGATCATGCGCCGCAACACGCGACTCGACGACTCCGCCGCGCGAAAGGAACTCGGCGTCGAGCCCACGTCCTTCACCCAGACCATCACCGACATGGTCCGCTGGCTGGTGGAGTCCGGAAGGGTGCCAGCTCGCTACGCGGGAAAGCTCGGCCCGGCCTGAGGCCAGCGCGGTCAGCGCCAGCGCGCAATCGAGGCACGTCACAGTGGCGCGCGTTCGTCCGGCTTGGAGAAGAGGTGGCGGCCAACCCACCCTCGATGGAGGTGGAGGTTCTGGTGGGACTGACCCGCCGGCAGCCGCAGCGGACGCCGGCCGAGACGGGTGCCAACAGCCCACCGGCACGATCCGGCACGGCGACCGTCAAGCAAGGCGAGCAAATGACCAACCCGCATTGATCCAAGGGCCGATCGTCCACCGCTGATCGGATCGCGGCGAAGAACAGGGCGATGCGTGTCGTTCCCGAGCTATCATGGCTTCAGGTCATCCTTCATAGAGTGAGTCCTCATGACAACTGACTCCAGTAGCAACATCCTCGGCGTCGCGGAGACCAAGTCGCGCTTCTCTGAGCTGATCGAACGGGTCCGCCACGGCGAGCGATTCCTGGTCGCCCGCAGAGGAACCCCCGTGCTCGCCCTCGTGCCGCCCGACCAGGCGGTGCGCCCTGGCACCCGCCCCACCGGCCTGGCCGCGATCGCGGGAGCCCTCGCGGAATGGGCAGAGCTCCCCCAAGTCGTGGACGAGATCTACGCCGCACGGCGACGCGCGCGCGACCGAACCGCCCCCGACCTGGACTGACCATGTACTGCTTCGACACCGACGTCCTCAGCGCCGTGATCCGGCGCGATCCCCCGCTGGCGCTCATCCGCCGCCTCGCCCAGACACCTCCCGAGCAGCAGTTCACCACCGCGGTCACCCTCGGCGAGTTGCTGTACGGAGCTGCCAGACGCGGCAGCGCAACCCTCACTCACAAGGTCCGCGAGCTGGTCATCGGCGCTCTGCTGGTCCTGCCGTTCGACGAGCGAGCCGCCGAGGTCTACGGACCAATGCGAGCGCGGCTTGAGTCCGAGGGCAGACGTCTGGACGAGCCGGACCTGCGGATCGCCTCGATCGCGCTGTCTCGAGGGCTGGTCGTCGTGACCGCCAATGTCCGCCACTTCGGCCGTGTCCCTGATCTCAAGGTGGAGAACTGGTTGGCGGCATGACCAAGTAGCAGTCGCAATCGCTCTGCGCGAGTGGCGGGCCTCCCGACGCTCCCACGGCGTGGACGCCGATCGTCAGCGTCGGCGACCAGGAGTCCACCATCCAGTAGCGCGAGGGTCATCCTGGGCACCGACATCCGGTGGGGTGAGCGCAGCATCCGCCTGGTCGGGCAGGACTCTTACCGGGCTTCCCGGTTGCGCCGGACCGGCCGCTCCGGCTCCACCAACGCCGCGTCCTCCGCCGGGATCTCCGGTCTCATGGGTGGGGGGCGGTCAGGTGGAGTCGGGTGGTCGTCGCTGGGTGCCGCGTGCAGGGCGTGCACGGTGCGGGTGGCGGTGAGCAGGACAAACAGCCAGGCCGCGCCGAGGGTGAGCGCGCCGAGCACATCGGTGAGCCAGTGCGCGCCCAGATACAGCCGTGACAGGCCGACCAGGCCGGCGAGCAGCGCCGCGGCGGTCCACAGCGCGACCTTGCGGCCCCACCGGGACGTGGTGGCGGCCAGCAGGGCGGCGAGCATGCCGTAGACGGCGGTGGCCTTGGTGGTGGAGCCGGACGGGAAGGCGTAGCCGGTCCAGTGGCCGATCGCCTGGGCGGCCGGCGGCCGCGCCCTGTGGGTGAGGTCCTCGACGGTGTCCGACAGCACCCAGGCGCCCAGGTAGGCGCCGGCCAGCAGCCACAGCGGCCGCCAGGTGCGCCCACGCCACCACCAGACGAGCCCAGCGAGCAGGATCAGGCCGATGAGCACGGCGGCGTTGCCCAGGTCGGTGACGCCACGCATGACCGTGGTGAGCCAGGTCTCGCGGTGGGCGACGAAGAAGCGCTGCACCGGCCCGTCCAGCAGGGCGCCCTCGTCGCCGGCGAGCACGTCTTGGAGCACCGCGCCGAACGCCCAGCCAGCCCCAATGAGCCCGGCCGCGGTGATGGTCAGCGACAGGCCGAGCGCCCCGCCCGGGCGCAGCCGGCGGGCCAGGAACGCAAGCTGGCGTTGGTAGCGGACCCGCAGCCGCGCGACCCATGGGCGCTCAAGCTGCCGGTCGGCCAGGACGCGGAGGCGGTCGGGGTGGCGGGCGACCCAGCGCGCGGCCAGCACGACCGCGCCCACGACAGCAACGACAATGAGGAGCAGGAGGCTGGCCCGGCCGGCGATGCGCTCGACCCGCCGATAGGACCCGCCGGCCAGGTAACCCAGGAACACGAACCCGGGGGCCCAGATGATCCCACCGGCGGCATTCCACGGCAGGAAGGTGCGGTAGGGCATGCGGGACATGCCGGCAAGCGCGGGCACCAGCGCGCGCAGCAGGCCGACGAAGCGGCCCAGGAACACCGCCCGGCCGCCCTTGGCGCGCAGGTAGGCCTCGCCCCTGGCCCAGCGGTCCTCGCCGACGCGGCGGCCCAGCCGGCTGTGCTTGAGCGGTTCGCCGAACACCCTGCCGATCTGGTAGCCGACCTGGTCGCCGACCACCGCGCCCGCCGCCCCGGCCGCCATCATCACGGCGAGGTTGACGCGGCCCTGGTAGGCGAGGAACCCGCCGAGCAGCATCGCGGTCTCCCCGGGGACAGCCAGGCCGACGAAGGCGGCCGACTCGGCGGCGGCAAGCAGCCCGAGCACGATGTAGGCCCAGGGGCTGGCCAGGCGGGCGGCGGTGTCGAGCAGCCCGCTCACCGGTGCGTCTCCCACATGGTCGGCATCAGCAGTGCTCCTCGCCACGGCTCGCGACGCCAGCCAGCGTAGGGTTACCGGCAGATGGCCGCATGACTGTTTACCGATGAATCGTAACAGCAGCTACAATCCCGGGGTTGTACGCGGAGGAGGTGCCGATGCAGTGGACCGTGCTGATCGTTCGGCTGCCCGCCGACCCGTCCCGCCACCGGGTCGCGGTCTGGCGGGAGCTGCGCCGGGTTGGCGCGCTCTCGCTCGGCCAGGGGGTGTGGGCCCTCCCGGCCACGCCCGCCTTCACCGCCGGGCTGGACCGGGCGGTCACCCTCGCCGAGCGTGGCGACGGCGAGGTCGTGCTGCTGGACGCGGCCAGCCGCGACGAGGCCAACGCCGCCCGCCTGGAGGGGCTGTTCACCGCCGCCCGCCAGGCCGAGTGGGCCGAGTTTGTGGCCGACTGCGGCAAGTACGACGCCGAGCTCGACAAGGAGCTCCGCACGCAGAAGTTCACCCTGGCCGAGCTGGACGAGGAAGAGCAGAGCCTGGACCGGCTGCGGCGCTGGTACCGGGAACTGAAGGTCCGCGACCTGTTCGGCGCCCCCGCAGCCGTCGAGGCCGAGCAGCGCCTCAAGCACTGCGCCGAGCGGCTGGAGGACTACGCCGACCGCGTCTACCAGGCCGTCCACCAACCCTGACCCGCCACCGGCGAGGTCGCCGACCGTGGAGCGTCGGCGCTCCGAGCAGGGCACCAGTGAGCAGGCCGCAGGGCAGCAGCGGCGGGCCGCACGAGCGACCGCCACACCGCCAAGCTCAGCCGCTGCCTGCGGTAGTAACAGCGGCTACAATCTTCTACGTAACGACGAAGCCCCACCTGAGGTCGCCCTGACCTCCTGGCCGCAGGAGGACCACTATGCAGCAACCCGGCACCCTGCCCTGTGGGCGACCTCGGGGCTGGCCGCCATCCCATGGCTTGGACCAGCACCCGAGGCGAACCCAGTAAGCGTCGGCGACGCTCCAGCGAAATAGCACCACGAGGCACGGGGGAGGCACCTCGCTTGCGCCACTGCCAGAGATATAAGCGGCGCTCGCCACGCCACCGTTACAGCTCGATGGTCGGCCGCTGTCTCGTTCAAGCTCGCCCGGGTCCCGGGTCGTCGTGGCCTTTGGCTGGCTCGTCGAGCAGTGCTGGTGGCACGGCTTGGGTTGTCGTGTCGTGTGCCGCCCGGCCATCGCGCGATGGCCGGGCGGTCGATCAGCGTGATCAGCGTGCTGGCAGGCTGCTGGGTGCAGGTCCGGCGGGCCGATGGAGGGTGGTGGGGGCGGAGGCTGGGGCCGGGACTGGTGTGGCTGGCTGTTGGCCCTGGCCGCGCAGTGGCACCGCGCGGACCAGCCAGGCGATCAAGAAGGTGGCCAGGGCCACGGCCGCGCCGCCCAGGAGCACACCGTGCAGGCCGCTGACCACCGACGCCGGCAGGCGTTGCAGGACCGACGGGGGGAGCTGGGCGCCGCCGGCAAGCAGCGCATGGCCGCTGGCGCCAAGCCGCGCCGACAGCGTGTCCTGCAGCCGGCTGGTGTAGATCGAGCCCAGCACCGCCACGCCCAGCGACCCGCCGATGGTGCGAAACAGCGTCACCGACCCGCTGGCCGCGCCCAGGTCCCGCAGCGCCGCGCTGTTTTGCGTGATGAGCAGCGTATTCTGCAGCAGGAAGCCCATGCCGAACCCGACGATCGCGGTGAGCGCGGAGGCGGCGATCGTGGAGGTGTCCGCGCCCAGGGTCAGCAGCACCAGCATGCCGATGGTCATGACCGCGCCGCCCAGGATCGGGAACGACCGGTAGTGGCCGGTCTTGGTGGTGATCTGGCCGGTGGCAAGCAGCACGATCAGCATCCCGAACATCAGCGGCAACAGCAGCAGGCCGCTGGCGGTCGACGAGATCATCACCTGGGCCCACGACCAGCCGCGCACACCCCAGACCCGGCGGGAGATCCTGTGCCGGTACAACCTGGTCCTGGACAGCGCCGGCAGCGAGATGGCCCGGTTTCTGCAGGAGAGCCAGCAGGCGATGCGCGACCTGTCGATCGGCCCGCCGCTGCTCCAGCGGTTCCAGGCCCTGGCTGCGCTACTGGCCGGCTCCGATGGCCCGCTCAAGGCACGGCTCAAGTCCAGCCTGGCGCTGGTCGCGCTGCACATCGTCCGGTTCGCGCCCTACCAGTTCGCCGAGGAGACCACCGACACCGAACGCCGCGCCGCCGCGCTCGACGTCGCTCTGGAACTGGTATCGCAGGAGTGAGCGGTCCGGTCCCTGTCCACCCCAGACGGCCGCAGCCACACCCAGCGCCGCATCCTCGCCGCGACAGGCCGCGGCCGGCGGCTGCCTACGGCCTCCCCCTCCCCACACCGAACGTTCCGCTGAAGACCCGCCCAGGGCCAACTGATCCTCTGGAAGTGCTCTTGACCGGTTCTTACCGTCTCCTCACCCAGGCGGCACACGATCCTGCCACGCATCCCAAGTTTGGACGAGGAGGAGACCGATGACAGGCTCCAAGCGAGCGTCCCGCTGGCGCTGGGTGATGACCGGCGTGGCAGCCGGGGCGGTCGTGGCCGCCGCCGGGCCATTCATCTACATCCACCTGGTCGAGGGCGAGGCCCCCACACCACTCGCGGTGGCGGCCACGCCATCGACCACCCAGACGGCCGGGTCGGCCGGCACGTCGAGCGCCGCCTCCCTGAGCGGGCCGTGGAAGCTGACCAGCGGCTCACAGGCTGGCTACCGGGTCAAAGAAGTGCTGTTAGGGCAGGCCGCGGAGGCCGTCGGCCGCACCTCGGACGTGACCGGGCAGATGACCGTCCAAGGGACCGAGGTCACCAGCGCCAGCTTCTCCGTCGACCTGACCACCGTCCAGAGTGACAAGAGCCAGCGTGACGGGCAGTTCCAGGGGCGGATCATGGAGACCTCCACCTACCCGACCGCGATGTTCACCCTGACGTCGCCGGTCGCTCTCGAGTCGATCCCCGCCGATGGGGCGAGGGTCACCGTCAAGGCGTCGGGCAAGCTCACCCTGCACGGGACGACCCGCCTGGTCACGGTCGACCTGACCGCGCGGCGCAGCGGCGCCGCGATCAGGGTGAGCGGTCAGATCCCGGTCAGGTTCGCCGACTGGGACATTCCCAACCCGAGCTTCGGCCCGGTGACCACCGAGGACAACGGCCAGATCGAGTTCCTGCTCGTCTTCGCCCACGCCTGACGGCTCACCGACTCGACGTGGGCGCCACCGCCGCACGGCGACGCCTGATTGGTGCAGGTCAACGGGCTGTTGGCGAGCTGTTTGTGGACCCGACCATCCAACACGCGAACCGCTCGGATGGCTCATCGATGTTGTGTGAGCCACGTCTCCACCGCGTCGACCACCCGCTCGGCGTCTCGAATGGCCGCATCCGCCTCCTCCGCCGGGACATCGACGGGTGAGTAATCCGCCTCGTTCCGCCGCTCGAACAGCGAGCGGAGCAGCCGCCCGATCTCCTCGTCGAGTTGGCCACCGCGGACCAACAGGTGGACAAACGCCGAGACGACCCCGGAGTGCTTGGAACGCGTTTCGCCAAGCGCAAGAAGGGCCGCTTCCGCGGCGAAGAACGCGGCGAAATAGGCACGCGAGACAGCCTGTGCCTCGAAACCCTTGCCCGCCAGAAGCCGAGCAGCCGCCAGCTCCTCCCAACACCGCTCCAGGCCGATCCGCTCGGTCACGCGACCGCTCGTCCCTCGGCCTTCGCCCGTATCAGCAGTGGATGCGCAGCCTCACCCAACTCGTCCTCACCAACGGGGACAGCCGAGATCACCGCGTCGTTTCGATAGGAGTGCCGCCACAGGATCTCATCCATCCTCCGCAGCTCCTCCCAGGGCGACTCCACTCGGTCGAGCACCACCAGCAGGTCGATATCCGATTCGGGGTGGGCATCCCCGCGAGCCCAGGAGCCGAACAGCAGCACCCGACGAAAGCGTCCGCCGTACAGCGCGCGCAGGTCCCCGGCCACCGCCGTAGCGACCTCCACCGGATCGAACCCCGAGGCCAGCTCGGGCAACTGCGGGTCCTCTCTGACCAGGACCTCCCGCTCCGCAACGCCGCGCTCGACAAGCCCCTGGTCCGCCAGCCATTCGATGGCGCGGCGCTCCATACGGGCGTCGCGGAACGCAAACCACACCTCACGCAGCTCCTGGAAGTCCAGCAGGGTGTCCTTGAACCGGCGGAAGGCGCCCCGCCCGGTGATCGCCCGCTCCAGCAGGTCCCGGATTCGCGGATCCCGCACCCGGTCGATGAAGTCCTCCATGTCCCCATAGGCTTCGCGGGACGGGATCGGCTCGATGCGGATCAGCCCACGATCCAGCGGGTCGTCTTCCTCCTCATCGAGACCGGCGCCAACGGGATCAGCAAGGCCCAGCTCCGTCTCACCGGTGCGGGGGTCGAACCACCACATGGTCTCGGGCGAGTGGTCCTCCAGCGCCTCAGCCAGTGACCGCAGGTCGACCCGCTCCAGATCGAGCATCGCTATCTCCTCTATCCGCTCGACAGGCACGGCTCATAGTAGTGCATGCAAAGAGCGACCGCTGCGCAGTAGCAGCGGATGGACAGGACGACCATGCACCAACAGGCCGTAGACCCCAGGCGCTACGTCAGATCATGGCCGCGGATCATGCTGTCGGTTCACCGCGCGGCAGGGGTGAAGGGCGCCGGGTCGGCCGATTGTTAGGAGACGAGGATGGCTGCTGCGATCGGTCGACAGCTTGGGGGCTCGAGCCTTGTGGTTCGGCCATGCCGTCGCGCCGAGATCCCGGGGGTGCTGGCAGTGTGGCGTGCCGCGGAGGTCGTGCCCAGCGTCAGCGACGATGCCGGCAGCCTGCGACGCTTGCTGGACACAAGCGACGATGCCCTGCTGATCGCCGAGGTGGACGGCCGTGTGGTGGGGACCCTGATCGCGGCCTGGGACGGCTGGCGCGGCAACCTGTACCGGTTGGCGGTGCTGCCGAGCTGGCGTCGGCGTGGGATCGCGCGCAGCTGATTGTCGAAGGGAGCGGCGGCTTGCGAGCAAGGGCGTGGTGCGGGTCAGCGCCTTGGCGCTCGCCGAGCACGAGCCTGCCGTCGGGTTGTGGCTGGCGGCGGGCTACCAGCGCGATGGGCGAGTGGGCCGGTTCGTCAAGTCCCTGGTGTAGTGCGCGGCCAGCCGATCGGCCTGACCGGGCGCTTCAGGGTCACTCCGGCCCCCGTATGATGCGGCGACAGTGAAGGGAGTGGCCATCGTGCTGTCCAGACGACACGCTCGGCCTGTACCGGGAGGGTGTGGAGGCCCACATCGCCGCAAGCGCTGCCGCCGTCTTGACCCAGTACGGCCATCTCGGCCAGGCCTCTGTGCTGATTGGCGGGAGCTGCGAAATGGTGGAGCGCCTCACGGGACGCCCGGCGCCGGCTTCCAGGACTAGTTGTGCTGCCGCAATGCCGCCATGTTCGCTTGATGGGCCAGCCGAGGCCGGGGTGATCGAGGCGGGGACGGTTGGAGCTTGATGTGCTGAGGAGGCGGGTCTGGGATGCGGTTTGGGGTGCTGGGACCGCTCGAGGTTCGCGACAGTCAGGGTCGGCTGGTGCGGTTGGGCGCGGCAAAGCAACGCGTGCTCCTGACCGTGCTGCTGTTGCACGCCAACCGGCCAGTCAGTATCGATGAGCTGGTGGAGGCGTTGTGGCCCGAGCAGCCACCCCGACGCGCGGTGGGGGCGCTGCGGACCTACGTGTCGGCGCTGCGCCAGGCGCTGGGGCTCGACCGCCCGACGGGGGCGTGGATCGCGGCGACGTCGGGTGCCTACCAGCTCACGCTGCCCGCCGGAGACCTGGACCTTCTGGTGTTCCAGCGGTGCGCCGGCGATGGCCAGCGGGCGCTGGCCGAGGGCGCGATCGATCTTGCGGCCGAGAAGCTGCAGGACGCGCTGCGGCTGTGGCGCGGGCGCGTCTTGGAGGATGTGCCGCTGCCGGTCACGCTGGACGGTGAGCTGGCCGCGCTGGAAGAGCATCGCCTGGTGGTGCTGGAGGGGTGGATTGACGCGTGGCTGGCGCTTGGCCGCCACGCCGAGCTGCTGCCGGAGCTGCGCCGGCTGGTGACGGCGGAGCCGTTGCGGGAGCGGCTGTGGGCGCAGTGGATGCTGGCGATGTACCGATCGGGCCGCCAGGCCGACGCGCTGGAGGCCTACCACAAGCTGCGCCGCCGGCTGATCGACGAGCTGGCGATCGAGCCCAGTGCATCCTTGCAGCGACTCCAGCAGCAGATCCTCAGCGGTGACCCGGCGCTGCAGCCGTCGCGCCACGACCCAGCCGGCGGCAGCCGGCAGCAGCGCACCCCGGCCGCGTCGCGGTCGGCTGCCGCTGTGCCGGCGCAGCTCCCCGCCGACGTCTTCGAGTTCACCGGGCGCGATCGCGAGCTGGCCTGGCTCCGCGCCATGCTGGAGGCACGCACCAACGGCGGCTCCGCGGTCACCCTGGCGACGATCGCGGGCACCGCCGGGGTCGGCAAGACCGCGCTGGCGATCCACTGGGCCCACCGGGTCCGTCGGCGGTTCCCCGACGGGCAGCTCTACGTGAACCTGCGGGGCTGGGCGCCTGGCCCGCCGCTCAGCCCGATCCAGGCGCTGGCGCAGCTCCTGTTCGGGCTGGGTGTGGAGGCGGATAAGATTCCCGCGGAGATGGACCGGGCCGCCGGACTGTACCGCTCGTTGCTGGCGGACCGTCGGGTGCTGGTGGTGCTGGACAACGCCCGCGACGCCGAGCAGGTCCGCCCGCTCATCCCCGGTGCCCCGGGCTGTGTGGTAGCGGTGACCAGCCGCGACCGGCTACTGGGGCTGGTCGCAAGCCACGGCGCCGTGAGGCTCACCCTGGACGTGCTCACCCCCGATGAGGCAGTCCACCTGCTTGCACGGATCGTCGGTGAGGACCGGGCCTACGCCGAGCCCGAGGCAGTCAGAGAGTTCGCCGAGGTGTGCGGGCACCTGCCACTCGCACTGCGCGTCGCCGCGGCGAACCTGACCAGCTATCCCGAGGAGCCGATCGCGGGCTGGCTGGTCAGACTGCGCCGGGGCGACCAGCTCGCCGAGCTGAGCGTGGACGGCGATTCCACCTCCGCGGTCCACGCCGCGTTCGACTGCTCCTATGCCACGCTGGACGCGGACGTCAAGCGGATGTTCCGCCTGCTGGGGCTGGTGCCGGGTCCTGACTTCACGGCCCACGCCGCCGCCGCGCTCGCCGGGGTGCCGGTTGAACGGGCAGGGTGGCTGCTGGAGCGGCTCGCCGGCGCGCACCTGCTCCAGCCGCGTGGGGCGGGCCGGTTCGATCTCCATGATCTGCTGCGCCGGTACGCGCGCCAGCGCAGCCAGCGCGACGATGGCGAGCCCGACCGACAGGCGGCGCTCGAGCGGCTCCTTGCCTGGTATCTGCACACCGCGGACGCGGCCGACCGGCTGCTGAATCCACAAATGGTGCGCCTGCCCGTCCCAGCGGTGGACACGGGCCTCCCAGCGATCGGGTTCGAGAATCACGCCGGGGCGCTGGAGTGGCTGGACGGTGAGCGGGCCAACCTGGTCGCCGCCGTCCAGCAGGCCGCTCAGGAGGGGCCGCGGCCGCTCGCGTGGCTGCTTGCGGATGCGCTGCGCGGCCACTTCTGGGGTACCCGGCACCTGGTTGACTGGCCGGCGGTCGTCGGCGCCGCCCTGTCGGCCGCCCAAGCCGAGGGCGGTCCGCAAGCACAGGCGGCCGCCCACCGCAGCGTCGGTCAGGTCCGCCAGTGTCTGGGCGACTCCGCCCAAGCGGTCGAGTGGCTCACCAGTGCGCTTGAGCTGGCGCGGCAGGCCGACTGGGCGGTGGGTGAGGCGGCGGTCCTCGGTACCCTCGGGCTGGTGTACGGCCGGTTGGGCCAGCTCCACCAGTCCACCGACTACTACGTTCAGGCGCGTGACCTGCATCGGCAGGCTGGCTCCAAGGGCGGCACGGCGGTCGCTCTTGGCAATCTGGGCGACGTGATCCGGCAGATGGGGTATCCACAACAGGCCGCCGGCCACCTGACGCAGGCCCTTGCCCTGTACCGGGAGATCGGCTCCGAGAGCGGTCAACAAGAGACGCTGGGGAACCTCGGTGAGGCCTATCGCGACCTCGGTCGGCTCGCTGACGCCCGAGCGTGCCTCACCGAGGCACTCGCCCTGGCACAGGACCTGGGCAGTCGTTACGGCGAAGCCTCCGACCTGCATGCCCTTGCCATGGTGCAACGCGACGCCGGCCAGCTCACGATCGCGTTGGAACTGGGCGAGGCCGCAGTGGCCCTGGCCCACGAGATCGGCGATCCGCGGCTCGAGGCTGATGCACTCAACACCCTCGGCAGCGTCCACCTGTGCCTGGGCCGCGACCAGCAGGCCACCGAGCATCATCGCACGGCGCTCGACCTGGCCCGCCAGACCGGCGTCCGCTATCCGGAGACCGAAGCCCTGCTCGGGCTGGCCGCCACCTGCCAGCAACTCGGTCAGCATGCCCAGGCCGTTCAACAGGCCGAGCAGGCCCGCGCCCTCGCGTGCGAGATGAGCTCTCGGATCCTGGAGGGCCGCGCGTACGCGGTCCTGGCAGCCGCCTATCTTGCCCGGGAATCCTACGCCGCCGCCGCCGAGCAAGCCCGACAGGCGCTGGCCATCTTCCGCGAGACCGGCCATCGTCTCGGCCAGGCCCGTGCCCTGGTGGTGCTCGCCCATGCGCTGCACTCGGCCGAGGACACCGACGGCGCCCGGTCGTGCTGGCAGGAGGCGCTCGACCTGTTCGTCGACATCGGCGCCCCGGTGCCGACCACGGCATCCGGCTCGTCGTGACGACCCGGAGAAGAGGCGGCTCTCCCATCCCAGACGAGTCGCGCGGTAGCACAGATCCGCGGTGCGCCTGAGCTGGGCGTCCTCGGACTCGCGTCGCCATCAAGCCGCGGCTTGACCAATCCTAAGATCCGCGTATCGGCAAAGCTGGACGACGCTCAGGAGGTGCTGGACAAGGTCGCCGCCGTCGGTGGCGAGCGCAAGGCGTCGTTCAACCTCGGCAGTGATCTGGGCTACGAGGTGTGGGTAGCGCCGAACGATCGGGGTCGCGCCTGGCAGGGAAAGCCGTTCGTGAGCATTCGTGGGCTGCGAGACCACCTGCCGCGCCAACTCGACGAGGGCACCAGCAAGCGGACTACCTCAATCCATTCCGGGCTGCTGCGCACCAACAAACGCCAACAGCCGCACGCGGCGACCAACAAGTAGCCCAAGCAAAATCGCCAACGGCCCCTGTTGGTGCAGGTCAGAGGGCGGTTGGCGAGCTGTTTGTAGACCCGACCTTCCACAATGCGAACCACCAACCCGCATTGGTCCAAGGGCCGATCATTGGGCTGTGAGCGGCACTGACGCGTGTCAGGACCCGCGCCCTGATGTGCGTTCACACCACGGCTGCGCTGCCCCGGTGACGGCCCCGCCCGTCACCGGATCCACATGCTTGTGATCACTACCGCTGCCGCCACCACGATGGCCGCCGCCACCCAGCCTGCTGCCAGCAGCACCCGACGCCAGCCGGCGCGCGCTCCTGCTACCAAGGAGGCGCCATCGTCCCGTCGCCGCTCCTGTCGTCACCGCCGTGGGCAGCCCGTGGGGCAACCTCGCCACAGCTTCCTCAAGCGCACCTTCCCCACGATCCACGAGGAGCACCCGGTGCTCGGCTACGGCTGCGTGGTCGATCGAGGTCGACTCGCTGCCGGCGGCCTTCCCTGTGCTATCAGGCCGTGGTGCTGTCAGGCCGGATCATCAATTGACCCACCTACCCGGACCTGCGCCTTTGTGACCACACACCGCAGCGCTGGGGGCTTGACCTGGGCATTGGCTCTGCATGATCGCGTGCGATTATGCTCTTGCGCCGTACAGACAGTCGGCGAGGGGACCATTGACCGTGACCGTGATGGATGGGCTGAGCGAGAATGGGCCGATTTGGCGGAAGAGCAGCTACAGCAATACCACTGGCTGTGTTGAGATCGCGTGCCTTGAGAACCATGTCTTGGTCCGTGACTCAAAGAATCCGAGTGGGCCGATTCTCAGGTACAGCCTTCTTGAGTGGAAGGCATTTCTCAGCGGCGTCACGGCTGGTGAATTCGAGTTCGGCTAGGCTTGGCGTGCGGTCATGCACCGGACCGGCGACCGCTACAGCTCTCCTGCCAGCTCGACCAGGAAGGCGGTCGACTCGTCGTCACCTAGTGCCACCACCTGTAGCTGTGCAAACAGCGCACCAAACTGGGAGATCTGGCCGGCGCGAGGGAGATAGACGTCGCCCGCGGAGTGCTCAAGGTGCACCAAGGCGGGGACGGCGGGATCGGCGAAGTCGATGATCGTGAAGGGGCCCGCGATGCCAGCATGCAACCCCGCCTCGAACGGAAGCAGTTGCAGCCGCACGTTCGGCCGGGCGGCGTCTTCGATCAGGCGCTGGAGCTGCCTGCGCATGACTTGTCGCTGGCTCGCCATGCGACGAAGCGCTGCTTCATCGAGCACAACCTGCAGCGTTGGTGGATTATCTCCGAGGAGTAGCGATCTGCGCGCCGCGCGCAACTCGACGTGCCGCTCGATCTGCTCGTCACGCAGGTCGGGGAAAGTTACCTTGGTGATCACTCGCGCGTACTCCTTGGTCTGCAGCAGCCCGAGAATAGCCCGCGATTCATATTGGCGGACTGAGGCCGCTGATTTTTCATAGCCAATGAAAGTTCTGGTCCTGACATCAAGGACATCGTCGTACTCCTGCCACCAAATCTGCTTCTGCCGCGCCTCATCGGCATCGCGCAGAAGCGCCTCCTGCTGCTCACTACTCACCCTGTAGAGTTGCAGCATATCCCTGACGTCTCGTGGCGACACAGCGACGCTGGCTGTCTCGATACGGGAGATCTTTGACAGCGAGCAACAGAGGCGCTCCGCGGCTTGCTTGCTGGTCACGCCAGCAGCTTCCCGCAGCCTGCGCAGCTCATTTGCCAGGCGCCAGCGGCGCATAGTCGGACTGTTCTGACCACCGTCACTGGTCGAGGACATTCAGCACCCCCCGACTATTCGCCAGATGATGAGCAAGGTCAGGATCAGCGTGAGCCCGTCCAGAGGATCCCTGGGCGGATCAGCCGACCAAGGCGGCTCTGGCCGAACCAAGCGGGCCATTGGCGACCCTCCCTTCCCGGCTGGTGGAATGCATTTCCCGCACAGTGATGATAGCGTTCGATCTCATAGCGGTCCAGCTTCGCCCATATTTCGCAATAGCGGCATGCATATGCATTTAGCAATTTCTGCTGGTGAGTCATCTGCGAGCAGCGAATCCAATGATGATCCGGAGCCGGCGACGACTGTCAGAGGCGCTCCACCTCGCACCTACCTGCTCCACCCTCGCCGTCGCCGGGCTGCGCCGCCGCGACGTCTGGAGGTCTTCGAGAGGTCGGCGTCTTCGGGCTGGGGGCGATCGACGCGGTCAACGGGACCGACCTGTCGGTGATGTGGCTCGAGCACCTGCTGCTGCTGTCGATGCTCCGGCACGTGAGTGGCGCGTGGAGCTGGGGCCGCTACCTCGTCGTCTACCCGCCGGCAACACAGACTTCGCCGAGGCTTGCGCCCGCTACCGAGCGCTGCTGTGGACCAGTCAACCTGCTCGTCGGTGACCGTCGAGGAGCTGCTCCACGCCGACGCCCTGCCGACCCCGACGGTTGCGGCCCTCCGCGACCGGTACATCCCCGGCTGCTAACGCACCCGACCTTTCCTCCGCGTCCGTGATCGTCACGGATCGGCGTGTCCCGCCGCTTGGTAACAGCCGGACTGGTCTGCGTCGCAGCGTTCAGCGGAGCTCTCGCCACGCAGGCGCATGTGCTCGTTTCCGGAGGCGGAACGACATGTCGCCTGACTGTGGAGCGTTCTGGAGTACTAGCGGTCGCAACCACTGGTAACCCTGGCAAATGCTCCGAGCGGGAGAATCACGTGGGCTCTCGCCGCAAATTCGGCGAAGAGGGACACCAAGGCGATAGCGTCGTGCCGGTGAACGTCGCCGCAGACGCCGCACGGCGCTTCCTCGTCGCGCGCCACCTGCTCGCGCCGGGGCGCTCCCTGGGAGGGCGGACCGGAGGCGGTGCTCGAGGTCTTCCGCCGGCTCGGCTCGATCCAGTTCGACCCGTTGTCGGTCGCGGGCCGGAACCACGATCTTGTGCTCCACGCTTGCGTGGTCGCCTACGACCCAGCCTGGTGCGAGGAGCTCCTCTACAGACGGCGCGAGCTGTTCGAAGCGTACAACAAGGGGCTCAGCCTGCTCCCCACGAGCGAGCTGCCGTGGTTCCGGGTCTCGTGGAAGCTGAACGCGGCGTGGTATGAGCAGGGGATTCTCGCCGAGAACGCCGCGGTCGCCGAGCAGGTGCTCAAGCGCATTCGCGCGGAGGGACCGCTCTCGACCCTCGACTTCGAACGCGGCCCCGCGGTCGAATGGTTCTGGGCGCCGACCAACGTCGTGCGCGCCGTCCTCGAGGCGTACTCGATCACGGGCGTGCTCGGCCTCGCGCGACGCGAGGGCAACCGTCGCTACTACGACCTCGTCGAGCGGCTGTTCCCCGCGGACCTGCTCACGCGCGAGGAGCCGCTCCGCGAGCAGCTCCGGCACAAGCTTCTCTCGCGCTACCGCGCGCACGGCCTCCTCGGCACCGGCGGCTCCGCCGAGCTGTGGCTCGGCATCGGTCGCGCCAAGCCGAGCCCGGACCGGCCGGAGCGCCCGAGCCGGTCCGAGCTGCACGAGGAACTCGTCGCAGCGGGCGAGCTCGTCCCGGTCGCGGTCCAGGGCGTACGCGGCCCGCGCTTCGTCCTCCGCGACGAGCTCGAGCTGGTCGCGGCGCCGCCCGAGCCGCCCGAGCCGCCCGCGTTCCTCGCGCCGCTCGACCCGTTGGTCTGGGACCGTGACCTCCTCCGCGCGCTCTATGACTTCGACTACCTCTGGGAGGTGTACGTCCCGGAGCGCAAGCGACGGTGGGGCTACTACGTGCTCCCGATCCTCTTCCGCGACCGCCTCGTCGGGCGGATCGAGCCGCGGATCGACGGGGCCGACGACCGCGTGCGCGTGCTCGGCGTCTGATGGGAGGACCGACGGCTTCGTCGACGCGATGCGCGCCGCGCTCCGAGCCTACCTCAGCTTCGCAGGCGCGAGCCGGCTCGAGTGGGCGCCGCACCTCGACAAAGAGAAACGGCTCTTCCGCAGTCGCCCGTGACGTAGCCCGAGCCCAGGTGACGGCTCACGCCGGGCCGGCCGGCGCGGCGCCCTCGCGGGCTACATCGCCGACTCTCGCCATCCTCTTGAAGCCACCGCGACCGCGAGTGACGGTCGCGCCGCAGGCCCGATCTACACAGCCAACACTGCGCGGCGTCGGCGCCGCTCCCTCCCGGTGACGAGGTGTTGGCCCGCTGTTGGTCAGAACGCGGTTCGCATACTGTCAGCTAATCAGTCCGGTCGAACCCACCAACAGCGCAGGTCAGCGGCGCCAACAGAGTGTTTGTAGACCCAACCTACCAACACGCGAACCGCATGCTCACGGTGGAGGGACCGACAGTCCGCTCTGGCTGACTATCCGGATGGCAGTCTCCCCGACTCGAGTTGCTCCCGGGCGAACGTGCTGACCTCAGGGTCGGCCGCCGCGCCGTCCTCGGCGGTCGCGCCCGCCAGCACCGCGTCCGCCGCGAAGAACCGGACGTATCGCAGGGATGGCCGAGCAGCGCCGCGATGTCGGCGATCATCGGATGGGCGCGCTCCCCCAGCTCGGAGAGCACCCAGGCTCCGGCCTTGACGGCCGTCTCCTGGTCGCTGTGCAACAGCGCGCAGGCTCTCCATTGGCGCCCGGCCGAGCCCGTCGACCTGCTCGTGGCAAGCCTGCCAGCCTGACGGCGCTCGCGGCCGCCAACCTCTCTCGGCATGGACTGTTCGTCGCGCGATGCCGGGTCACGATCCGGCTTCTGTGGTCCGGGCGGGATCGGGCGCCTCGCGGCGTCGCGCTTCGGCCAATAGGTGGTCCGTGGGCCGGCCGTTGGCTTCGCGTGACGCGATGTGCTTGGCGATGTGCTCGGCGTCCCTTCCGACCCCGCCGACCAGCGACGAGGCCAGCGCATACAAGAAGACCAGCCCCACGAAGTACAGGCCCGGCTCGGATCCCACGACGCCGCGGTCGTGCAGCGGGCCTCCGTCCTCGGCGAAGACCGGAAGGTCGATCCAGGCAAAGTCCGGCACGAACCCGGTGCACCAGATCACGTTCGCGACCTCCAGGACCCGCCCATCGTCCAGCACCGGCAGGCCGTCCCGCGCCCCCGCCGTCCTCGGCACTCGCTCGATCCCGGCGGCGGTGAAGTCCTTCGGCCTGACCCGCGCGAGCGGGAGGCCGACGTGCGTGGTGCCCTGCGCATGGAACTTCTGCTGAACCGCCCGCCCTGGCGGGGTCTTCACGGTCAGCACGTGCGAGGCCATGAACCAGACCACCGGGAGGAGCAGCCGATCCCATCTGCCTCCGGGGCGGAAGGGCTCTTGGCCGGGGTGCCTGCCCGACAGCCAGGTCCGGTGCGTTCGGGACACCTCCAGGGCGATCTCGGCCCCCGAGTTGGCGGCGCCGACGACGAGGATGCCGCCCTCCCGCAGCTGGGATGGATGCCGGTACTCGCTGGAATGCAGCTGGACGATGCCCGGATCGAACTCGGGGGCGAAGGCGGGGATCCTGGGGCGCTGGTAGGCGCCCGATGCCACCACGACGTGGTCGGCCTCGAACCGGCGGTCTCCGGCCGCCACGACGTACCGGTTCCCCTCCCTGGAGAGCCCATCCACGCGGACGCCGGTCCGAACTGGGAGATCGAACCTGGCCGCGTAGGCCTCCAGGTAGTCGGCCACCTCGTCTTTCGTGGGGAACGACCAGGCGGGCGCGGGGAAGGGCCAGCCCGGCAACCCGTCGTAGCGGGCGGGGGTGAACAGGCGAAGCGAGTCCCACCGCTTGCGCCAGGCGTCGCCGATCCGCGGGTTCGCTTCCAGGATGACGAACCGCCGACCTCGCTTGGCCAGGTGGTAGCCCACCGACAGGCCCGCTTGACCGCCCCCAACAATCACGGTCTCGAAATGGTCAGTGCCGCTGGCGCCATCCATCCCTCTCCTCCCCTCATCCTGTTCCAGACGACCCTAGGCGGTCGGCCCGTCGCGGCTCATCGCCGAAAGCAGCCAAATCAGCTGTGGACGTGGTCAGAATTGACCACGCGGCTCAGGCCGTGCGATGCGAGGGGACGGTCAGACCAGGCCGTGTTCGAAGGCGAACGCGGTTGCCGCCGACCGGGACGCCACGCCGAGCTTGGCGAAGATGTTCTGCACGTGCCGGGCGACGGTGTGCTCGCTGATCACAAGCTCGGCGGCGATCGCCCGGTTGCTCTTGCCGGCAGCGACGAGGCGGAGCACCTGCACCTCACGCGCGGTCAGCCCGTGCGCGCCGGCGGCGGCCCGTCGGCCGGCGAGCGCCTCCATCCGCGCGATCTCGGGCGCGGCGCCCAACTGCTGGAAGACTCGGCATGCCGCGTCCAGCTCCATCTCGGCGGTATCGGTGTCCCCTAGCGCCCGGTGGGCGAGCCCGATGAGCACCCGGGCACGCGCGGCCTCGCACGGCGCCTGGATCTCCTGCCAGGCTGTCCACGACCGGCGCAGCGAAGCCAGGGCGCCTCGGGTTTCGCCCTCGGCCAGCAGGACGGCGCCCGTGGCGTGGGCGGACAGGCCGTCCAGGAATGGCATCCCGAGGTCCGCGGCGATCTGCGACAGCTCATCGGCTGCGGACCGTGCCGCCGGGACGTCGTTTGCCGCAAGCACGATCTCGACGTACGCGGCGAGCACCTTGGCCCGCGCGAGCCGATCCGGTGCCTCGTCCAACGCCGTGCGGATCGCTGCCGCTGCCGCATCGACCCGGCCCTGGGCCAGCCGCAGCAGCGCCAGACCGGGCTGCGGCGGAGGACCCCACCGGCTGGCCTCACGGTACGCCTCCTCGGCCTCCGCCAACTGCCCGCGCAGTCGGTGCAGCTCGGCCAGCTGGTGGAAGGCCATTCCGACCACCCCTGGCGGGCCAGGACGATGGGAGAGCCAGTCGCACGCCCGCCGCACCTCGTCCATCGCATCCGGCCATGCGCCCCGCAACTGCATCACCTGGGACCGATACACCAGGCACTGACCGCGGAAGGGCACAAGGTCCGGCTGCGACGCACACCAATCGGTCAGAGCCGCCGTCCACTCCTGCGCGCGGCGCAGGTCGAAGAGCTCCTGGCATGCCTCGATCACGCTGCAGTAGATGATCCCGACTACAATCGGAGACACCTCAGCGGCTTCGACGGCGACCATCGCCTCGTCCAGCAACGCCACGCCCTCAGCCCTCAGTGGTCTCCCCCAACCGCAGCAGGGCCCGACCACGGCCAACCCGGGCGAGCGTCGCCAGGTCCCGGTCGCCGAAGCGGTCGCCGATCTTGGCGGCCTGACCGAAGGTGGCGTACGCGGTCGCGGCGTCGCCCTCGCCAAAGCGCTGGATCGCGACCGGTATGAGCAGATACCCCTGCTCCACACAGTCCAGTTGGCCGTCGTCCAGCAGCCGCCGGGCCCGGGCGAGCCAGCCGCCACCGCGGGCCAGCTCGCCCCCGTTCAACAGGGCGGAAGCCAGCCAGAACGCACACCGGACGGCGCGCTCCGCGCCGCCCAGCCGCAGCCACTCGTGATGCGCGCGAGCCCAGATGTCGTCGCTGTCGGCGTCCCTACCCAGAAGGTATGCGGCCGTGGCGAGCCGCTCCAGATCCTCCGGCGCCAGCGGAGTCTCCCGGTCGGCCGCCGACAGCTTCACGAAGGCATCCGCCCACGCCCGCCGCCCGAAGGACTCCCGGCCCCGATCCAGTGTGTCAGCCGTGCTCATTCGTGCTCCTCGCCGCCAGGACGGCCGCCGCGGACATCCGCACTCCGGCCGCCCGCCGCACCACTGGGACCTTACCTCCTGCTGCAGACCAGCAGGAGGCGTAGACCGAGAGGCCGCGTCGCAAAGCCGAGCTGCTCTCAGATAGCGCGTGCAGTCGAGGACGGCAGCGCCCTCGACGGCGAGCCGGCGGACTGGCTTGGGCAGCTGACCAGCGCTGGTTCAGGAACCTCCCATCCGGGCACACGAACTTCGGAGATGCTGACGGATCGTCCCGAGCGAACGGCGGCGCGACGATAGTCCTACGCTTGGAGGAAATGCCCCGAGCCCAGGTCGCGGTTCGCGAAGGGCACCTGATCAGCCGCAATCACTAGGTCAGCGTTTGCCCAGGTCAGGACCGGTATAGACCCTACCAGTCCCCTACCACTGTAGACCCAACCATCCAACACGCGAACCGCCCGCTCACCCACGAAGGACCAACAATTCGGCTCTGACCAGCATCGATGCCGATTGGAGCACACCGCCAACGCAGCACCAACACCACCGCGCTTGCTGCGTGGCCTGCTGGGTCGCATCATCCTGCTGGCCCTGCTGAAGGGCGCTCAGCGTGTCGGGTCGAGCATGGCGACGTCGAGAAGCCGGTCGAAGCCGCTGGCGTCCGAAGTGACGACGATGCGCCCAGTGGCGGCCGCGGGACCGTCGACGTGGATGATCGCCTGCTGGATCATCGCCGCGCCCAGAGGATGGCGTGCTCTGCAGTCGTGGTAAGCCTCGCTGACGCACCTGGGACGTCATAGGACTGGTATGTGCTCACACGACCCCGACCTCCCGTCTGAGGATCCCGGCCACGAACCGTCCCCCGACCGTCTCAGCGACCTCATCGGCCACCAGCAGACGGACCCGTTCTCGGACCACGTCGCCACACCCGGCGCGCTCGGCGGCCTGCATCGCGTGGGAGTAGGCCGCCCAGACGTCGGCGGTGGTGATCTCATAGCCGTAGCCCTGCACGAGCCAGTGCAGCGCCAGCATCCCAGCCTCCACCGCGAACCCAGGCTCCGTCTGGACACAGTCCCGCGCGGCCCGCGTCAGCGTCCGCGGATCGCACGGGCTCCGCCCGGCCAGCTCGATCGCCGCATCGTAGAGCTTGGCGTCCTTGGCCGCCGCGAACCACTTGCCCTCCTGACCGGGCGTGCTCGCCACCAAGTCGCCCAGCACCTCAGCGGGCTGCCGCTGCTGATACTTGGCGACGATCGCGCAGAACGTCGCCAGATACGACGACCGCTGGTTCGCCGCGACCGCATACCGCTCGTACGCCTCCTCCGCCAGCCCCGACGACAGCAGGATCTCCGCACACGCGAGCGCAATCGCGCGGTCGTCGCCGCCCTGCCCGCGGCACGACTCGGCCAGACGGATCGATGCAGCCCTCTGGCCCGTCGCCACCAGCGCCCGCACTCCCTACCGCTGATACGGCCAGAACCGCAACCGGTCAAGCTGCAACAGCTCCACCAGCTCCTCGTACCGCTCGGCGCGGTACAGCGCACTCAGGCACGCCGAGGTGCCGTGAAAGAAACCGCGCCGACCCGCATCAGGACTCCACGCCATCCGCACCATGCCAGCCAGGCGATCCCGCCCACGCGGACGCGACCTCCTTCGACCCGCACAGCTCACCCCAGAACTCACCCAGGACCTCGATATAGGGAACCTGGTCGGCCGCATGCGCCTCCCACAGCCGCCCAAGCCACCGGTCACGGGTCTCGGCGTCGGCCGGCGCCACCGCGACGAGTCGGGCGAGCTCCTCGACGGCCCGGTTCACCGCGCTGCCAATCGCGCCCGAGGAGCTGTCCACGCGCTCAAGCGCCGGTGACACCTTCTCAAGGAACCAGACCGCACCGTCCCCAGCAAGCACCGGGTCGGTCCGGGCCACCTTCTTGATCTCGGCGACCGCCTCCCTGACACGCTGCACCGCCGGCAGCGACCGCCACCCGAACGCGCCCCGACGAAACCGCGACGCAACACCCACCGATGCTTCTCAGCCCTTGCCATCCAACACTCCAGCTCCCCGTCCGGGACGCCTGTGATCCGCGGATGCACCCCCCCCGCGACCGCGACACTACAGGCTCAGCGGCCGCACCGCAGGGCGCCAGAACCGGTCGTCGAACCGTGCCGCCCCGATCGCCGCACGATGCGGCAGACGCGGTAGATTCGGCGCGAACCCCAAGGCGCTGATCCGGGGAGGTTGCCCAGCCGTGACGAGCCCTGCCGATGCTGGCGAGACCCCGAAGCTCTCGGCCGCGGTGCGGCCGGTCTTCAACGAGATCACCGCGATCACGCGCGCGTTCTGCACCCAGCACCTGGACGCGGAGTATGCCCGGTTGTGCGACAAGCTGGCCGCCAAGCTCGGCCGCAAGCGCCCGTCCCCGCTGCTGCGCGGCGACCGGCGCATCTGGGCCGCCGGCATCGTCTATGCGATCGGCCGGGTCAACTTCCTCGCCGACCCCGACCAGCAGCCCCACCTGCGCACCGACGAGCTGGCCAGCCTGCTCGGCGTCAAGCAGACCACCATGGCCAACAAGGGCCGCCTGATCATGGACACGCTGCGCATCGACCTGCTGGATCCCGAGTACTGCCGGCGCGACCTGCTGGACCGCAACCCGCTTGTGTGGATGCTGGAGGTCGATGGGCTCATCGTCGATGCACGCTGGCTGCCCGAAGTGGTGCAGGTCCAGGCATGGCAACGCGGGCTGATCCCCTACGTGCCTGCCCAAGCCGGCGGCGACGATCCCGCCGCGCCCTCGACTCCGAGTCCATGACCAAGGCCGATGCGCTCGACCGCGTCATCGAGACAATCGTCGTCGACTGCTACAACGAGGACGAGGCGTACACCGCGTTCCTGACCGTCATCGAAGACGAGGTGGCGTTGCCCGCGCCCGCGAGCCTGCTCGGCACACCGGTCACCGTGGTCGGGCTCGACTACACCGACCCGACCCGAGGGCTGGTCGCCGTCTGCCGCGGACCCGACGCCACCGGCGAGGTCGCCTTCGCCGATGTGGCCTTCCCGTCGACACCCTGGCCGCCTGGCTGCATGCCGCCTACCGCCACCACCTTGGCCTCAAGCCGTACCCTGCAGCCCCCAAACCCGACTGGACCTGGCCGCACGACTGACCGCTGATCGGCGAGGTGGGTGACCCAGACACCAACAGGCCACCAACAGGTGGCGCGGCAACTCACGTTCAGCGACCAACAAGCAATACGAACAAATCGCCAACACCGCCCTATTGGTGCAGGTCAGAGGGCTGTTGGCGAGCTGTTGTAGACCGGACCTTCCATAATGCGAACCACCAACCAGGATTGTGGAAGGACCGGTGATCAGACTGTGACTCGGCTCGCTGTCAGCAGCCGCAAGCTCAGGCTGATCGTCGGCGGCCTCGTGCCGCCGTTGCCCTCGCCGAAGCGGCCATCCCAGACCCCAGAAGGATTCAACCCTCAGACGCCAGCCTGCTGAGTCTCGCGGCGAGCTGGCGTGCCGCCGGCCGATTGAATCGGCTATCGATGTCGGGGATCTCCCAGTCGGCGTCCAGCAACTCTTCAGCGTCGTTCACCCATCGGAACGGTTCCTGGTCAACCTCAAACGGCTCGAGCGCAGCGATGATGGCGTCCTCGTCCACCGTACCGAGCTCATGCCCCAAATGGAACGCCGGGAACAGCTGCATACACTCCAGTAGCTCCGGCCCATCTATCCAACGACGATCCCGGTGATTACGGAAACCCTCAAAGTACGACGGCACTGACGAGCCGTCGTCCGTGATCGCGACCACTCGGCCGAGACGCAGGGCGATCCAGCATGTCAGGCAGACAAGACTGAACCTCGCTGCCATCACAACCACGTCACTCGAGCAGGCACGGGCAGGGGACAACCAGCAGCCGTCCGCGGCGCTGCGGACCCTCCCTCGTCAGTAGGCCGCTCACAGCCGTTTCGCCCTCCGGGACGGACCTGGCTGACTATCCGAACGGCAGCCTCCCCGACTCGAGCTGCTCCCGAGCGAACGCGCTGACCTCGGGGTCGGTCGAAGCGGCGGCACGCTCGAGTGGGCCGCGGTCCAGGCGGGCCAGGCGGACGGTGGCTGCGGCCGCGAAGACCCGCGCTCGCCGGTCAGGGTCATCGAGGGCGGCCAGAACATCCCGACCGATGGCGACGCCGCCGCCAGCGCGGACCAACCATTGCGTCAGCTCGCGGAGCGGTGGGCGCAGGTGCGCGACGCTCCCGGCCAACTGGTCGACGCTGGCCCAGGCGAGGAAGGTCAGCGCCTTCCACCGGACCGCGTCGTCCGGGTCGTCGATCAGCCCAATGGCGGTGGCGACTGCCGCGCCGTCCTCAGCAGTCGCGCGCGCGCTCCCCAGCACCGCGTCCAGCGCAAAGAAGCGGACGTATCGCAGGGGATGCCCAAGCAGCGCCACAATGTCGGCCATCATCGGGGCGGCCCGGTCCGCGAGCTCGGACAGGATCCAGGCCCCGGCTCTGACGGCCGTCTCCTCGTCGCTGTGGAGCAGTCGGCGCAGGTTCTCCACGGGATAGCCGCGGAACGCCTCGGTCAACAGTTCATTCGCCGATGAGTCGTCACCTCCCGCGCACAAGCGGTCCATCAACTCGTCTCCGCGACTTCCAGGCACACGCCGCGGTCTATCGTCCATCGTCGCTGGGCGCAGGAGCGACCCGCGTCAGTTCGGGAACCGACCTCCGAGTGCTCATTGTTGTCTGGTGGTCAAAGTTGCGGGCGGGTGGTCGG
>WNGA01002624.1_pt1 | contig 27294 bp, 20 predicted proteins | sample 5400061 | NCBI WGS metagenome assembly WNGA01 (sample SAMN13153366, study PRJNA577476) | soil metagenome | isolation source: 100 cm soil or saprolite under grassland replicate 2 | place: USA:California | collected 2016-06-15
ATGAGTTATTTATCTGAAAATAAACAATTGCCTGAAGGCGTGATGGAACAAGTGTTACATCACATGAAAAAAGTTGAAAAAGCCACCGGTAAACAATTTGGCGATGCCACTGATCCTTTGCTCGTTTCAGTTCGTTCGGGTTCTGCTTTATCCATGCCGGGGATGATGGATACAATTTTGAATTTGGGATTGAATAAAGAAACACTGCATGGACTAATTCAGCAAACAAAAAATGAACGATTCGGTTATGATGCTTATCGCCGTTTTATACAATTGTTTGGTAAGGTAGCTCTTGGTATACCTGATCAAATTTTTGATAAAATATTTGAAGAAGTAAAATACAAGGCGGGGGTAAAAATTGATATTGGCTTAAGTGCTGCTAATTTGGAAGAGATAAGCGAACGCTTTCTTGACGCGGTAAAAGATTATACACATAAACCCTTTCCCGAAGATGTTTATGAACAACTGGAAATCGCTATTAAAGCAGTGTTTAACTCATGGACAGGTAAAAGAGCGGTTGATTATCGGCGCGAATTTAATATTACTCCAGATTTGGCAAATGGCACTGCTGTAAATGTTGTAGCAATGGTGTTTGGAAATATGGGTGATGATAGTGCTACAGGTGTTGGTTTTACAAGAGATCCCGGCACAGGTGAGAATGTAATGTTTGGTGAGTATCTTCTGAATGCACAGGGTGAAGATGTTGTTGCTGGTATTCGCACACCAAAACCTTTGTTCTTGCTTGCAGAAGAAATGCCTGATCTGCATAAACAATTGGAAGAGTTACGTGCTAAACTCGAAAGCCATTACAAGGAAGTACAGGATTTTGAATTCACGATTGAAAAAGGAATTCTTTATTGCCTTCAAACACGCAATGGAAAAATGAACGCTACTGCAATGGTGCGCACTTCGGTAGAAATGGTTGATGAAGAGTTACTCACAAAAGAACAGGCATTACTGCGCATAAAGCCTGCCATGATAGAGCAATTATTACATCCGCGTCTTGATGGTAAAAACAAACAGCAACCATTGGCGCAAGGTCTTCCTGCTTCACCAGGTGCTGCTTCAGGACAATGTGTATTTGATGCAGACCGGGCGGAAATGCTTGGTCGTTCAGGAGCAAAGGTGATATTGGTTCGTGAAGAAACAAAACCAGAAGACATCCATGGATTCTTTGCATCACAAGGAATATTGACAAGCCGTGGCGGTAAAACTTCACATGCTGCTGTTGTTGCAAGGGGAATGGGAAAACCTTGCGTTGCAGGCGCAGAGGGAATTAAAGTAGATGTGAAATTGAGACAAGCAACTATTGGTGATAAAATTTTGTATGAAGGCGATTATATAACAATTGATGGTGGAACAGGATATGTTTACAAAGGAGTTATTCCAACAGTGGAATCTGAATTCAGTTATGAACTAAAAACTTTATTATCATGGGCAGATAAAGCAGCAAAATTAAAAGTAATGGCAAATGCCGATACCCCTGAAGCTGCAGTAAAAGCATTACAGTTCGGCGCTGTGGGAATTGGTCTTTGCCGCACGGAAAGAATGTTCAATGCAAGTGATCGTCTACCGATTGTTATAGAAATGATCATTGCGAATACAGAACATGAGAGAGAACAGGCGTTGCAACAATTATTGCCAATACAAAAAAAGGATTTCAAAGAGATACTAATAACGATGTCTCCCCATCCTGTAACCATTCGTCTGCTTGATCCTCCTATTCATGAATTTTTGCCAACGGAAGAAGAGCTGAAAGAAGAATTGCAGCACCTGCATCACTTAAAGGAAACTGCAAGTGGTGTTAGTAACCTCGTTAGTAGTTTGCGTTTGCTTCATGCCGACAACCTTGATCTGAAAAATATGCTTCCATTCAATGGAAAAGGTGTTGAATTAATTGAGCAGGCAATAACCAAAAAAGAAAACATTTTAAAAAAGGCGCATGAATTACACGAAGTAAATCCGATGCTTGGTCATCGTGGTGTGCGGTTAGGTCTCACTTATCCTGAAATCTATAAAATGCAGATACAGGCAATTCTCCAGGCTGCAGCAGAATGTCAAAGAGAAGGAATTGATGTTCATCCTGAAATTATGGTACCGCAAGTGTGTACGGCGGAAGAATTGAAAAAAGTAAAAGTATATGTAGATGAAATAGTTCACAAAATTGAATCAGCATACAACATAAAACTTGCTTATAAATTTGGTACAATGATAGAAGTGGTTCGTGCATGTATGCAAGCCGATGAACTTGCAAAAGAAGCTGATTTCTTCTCATTTGGAACTAATGATCTCACTCAAGCCACTTTCTCTTTCTCAAGAGAAGATGCGGAGAACAAGTTCCTGCCCTTCTATGCGCAGAAAAATATTTTGCATGATAATCCATTTGAAATACTTGACAGGAATGGCGTTGGTAAATTAATGAAGATCGCCATTGAATGGGGACGTATAACTAAGCCAGAGTTGGAAATTGGCATATGCGGAGAGCATGGTGGTGAGCCTGATTCTGTAAGGTTCTGTCATGAATTAGGGTTAAATTATGTTTCCTGCTCAGGTCCAAGAGTGCCTGTTGCAAGGTTAGCTGCTGCTCATGCAAAATTGGGAGAAGCAAAAGATAAGTCTTTGTGATGATCTGACTTTGCTGTTTAAAAATTAAAAGTGCAGTTGCCTGCACTTTTAATTTTAAAGAAAATCAAGTGGAGAAATCATGAAAAGCTTTAAGTTTAGTATTGTCAGGCAAAAATTAACTAAATGCTTTTGATTACGCCGTCAATTCATAAAAATTCTCAAGTTTGAAAATGCACAGAAATGTAATTATTTTTTGAACCGATAAATAACTGGGAGAAAAGTATTAAACAAGTTATTCGATTCGAGCTTATTTAAATCATTTCCTTAACTGATTTGCGTCATTCTTTTTATTGTGAGGTTATTATAATTTACATCGTTTTATTTTTTTTAATAATCATAAAATTGCTAACTAAATTTTATTAATGCGGAAACGCCAAACATGCTTTAATATTTTAAACTACAATTATGACTCGCAAAAAAATAGTAATTGCCGGTACTAACTTTGGAGGGCTCACTGCTGCTATTGAATTAAAAGAATTGGTGGGCGATAATCATGATGTTATTGTAGTAGCCAATACGCATCAGTTTTTATTCTTTCCATCATTAATATGGTTTCCTTTTGGTTTACGGGATGAAAAGGATGTGACGTTCGACGTACGTCCCATATACCAGAAAAATGATATAAACTTTATTGAAGCCGAAATAACACATTTTGAACCGGAAAAAAATCTGGTATACACAAAAACAATGCAACCGATAAGTTATGATTACCTGATAATAGCTACGGGGCCTAAGGTTGATTATGACTATATTCCTGGTTTAAGAGAACATGCGCATTCAATTATAGGAATTGCTCCTGCTATAAAAACAAGAGAAGCATGGAACCAATATCTTGAAGATCCCGGACCTGTGGTCATCGCATCTGCGCAAGGCACAGGATGTTTTGGAGCCGCTTATGAATTTTTGTTTAATACAAGGTATCAGCTTGCCAAACATCATCTGGCTAAAAAGGTTTCATTAACTTATGTAACCGCGGAGCCGTTTCTTGCGCATTTTGGCATAAATGGATTTGGCATGGCGGAAAAAATGTGCAACTGGATGTTTAAGTATTATCACATTCAATCAAGACTGAGCGCAGCTATCAAAGAAGTAAAAGCAGATGGAATATTGTTGGAAAGTGGTGAATTTCTTCCTTCGAAATTCACAATGGTCGTACCCAGGTTTTTAGGAGTAGATGCCGTAAGAAACACACCAGGTTTGGCAAATGCCAATGGATTCATTGAAACAGACGATACTTATCAACATCATGTTTACAAAAATATTTTTGCGGCAGGTGTTACAGTGGATGTAAAGCCTCCTTCCTCTACACCGATTCCTTGTGGTGTACCAAAAACAGGATGGCCCACAGAACAAATGGCCAAACTGGCGGCAAAAAATATTGTTGCTGATATTAAAGGGCTTCCTTTTAAGCAGGAAAAATTTGGGGATATGAACGCATATTGTATTATGGATACCGGCAATATGGGAATGATGATTGTTGGTGATCACATACTTTCGCCGAGACAACATCAGTTTATTATACCAGGACCCGAAGCTCATTGGGCCAAAATCGCGTTTGAAAAATATTTTCTATACGCGCGGAAACATGGACACGTTTAAAAGATAATAAATAACAAACGGGTTCAGTAAGATAACCTTGTTTCATAATATTGGTTTCTGCAGATTGAATTATATATTATCAACGGGAAAGGATGTAAGCATTCCTGTACTCGACATAGAAGTTCGAAAATATATTATTAACGAAATTTAAAGTTCTCCTTTCAGGAGGATTTTAGGGATTTTATGCTCCGCAATTATTTCAAAACCGCCTGGCGCAATTTTCAGAAGAATAAAATTCTGTCTCTCATCAATCTTGGTGGATTATCAATCGGTATTGCTGCTGTATTGCTGATCGGCATGTATATATGCAGTGAAACAAGCTATGATAATTTTCAGCAAAACAAATCTTCATTGTATCGGGTGGGTTTTCATTTTTGGCAAAATGGAAAATTACTTGGTGAAGGACCACAATTTACACCTCCCTTTGCTCCCGATGCACAAAACGAGCTTCCGGAGATAAGATCATTTACAAGAATATCTTCCGAACGTGTAGCATACATGACATATAACGACAAGACGATTAAGGTAGAGAATATCCATCATGCTGATTCTTCTTTTTTTCAACTATTTTCTTACAAACTATTACAGGGCAATCCACTCACTTTTCTAAAAGAACCTTATTCAATTGTATTAACAAGTGAAACAGCAAATAAATTATTTAGCAATGAAGAAAATGCAATTGGTAAAGTTGTGCGCCTCGATAATCAAACGAATTATATCGTTACCGGTATTGCGCAGGAAGCTCCTTCAAACTCACATCTAAGCTATAATGCATTGCTTTCATTCGTTACGCTCTACAAAGAGCCTGGTAATTTTATGGACTGGAACGGCGGTGAACAATACATTGCTTATTTGCAATTAAAGGATGGAGCAAATGTTGGATCACTGAGAAAAAAGCTACCCGCTTTTATGTGGAAACACATTAATGAAGAGTATGCTAAAGTAGGAGTAAAAATTGATGCATCATTACAACCACTTAAAGATATTCATCTTTATTACAGTGATAATTCAGCTACACTGCGAACCAACATTTATGTGTTCAGCATTATTGCATTACTTATTCTCATTATCTCTTGCGTAAATTATATTAATCTTACTACCGCGCAGGCAATAACCAGGTTCAAGGAAATTGGTGTAAGAAAAGTTTTGGGTGCCGGTCGCGGACAACTGATAAAACAATTTCTTATTGAGACTGTATTGCTAACAACTGTTGCATTCCTTATTTCAGTTATGCTGGTTGCTATGTTAACTCCTGCTTATCAGCAGCTCATTGGTAAAAGTTTACCATCATTAAGTATAAGCACGATACCTGCGTTGCTGTTGCTGTTCATTATTGTAATGATTGTAGGAATAATTGCCGGAAGCTATGTAGCTTTTTATCTTTCTTCCTTTAATGCAATAAAAATATTTAAGGCGCTGCTGCCACAAAGTGCACAAAGTATATTCAGAAAGGGTTTGATTGTTGCGCAGTTTGCGATTACAATAGGATTAATGGCTTGTACTTTAATGGTAACGCTTCAATTGAGATACAGCAAAAATATTAATACAGGTTTTGACAAAGATCATATTCTTGTGTTGCCCTTAGTGGGGCAAAGTACACAAGAAACCTATCCGTTGTTGCAACAGAAGCTATTACAAATGCCTGCAGTTCAGCAGGTATCAGCACTTTCGGAGATTCCTTATGATGGCATTACCACTAATGGGTTTATTCCTGAAGGTGATACCAAGGCAAGGATCATTCATCAATTGGATGCGGATGAGAACTTCTTGAAAACATTTAATATCAAAATGGTTGCGGGTAATTATTTTTCAAAAGACCGTCCCACCCTAATTGATGGATATATTATAAATGAAACACTTGCAAAAACATTAGGTTGGCAAAATCCTATGGGCAAAACGATTAGCAGGAACGGACAGCATAAAATAGTTGGAGTGATCAAAGATTTTCACTTTGCTTCATTGCATGATAAGATAGAGCCACTCATCATAACCAACAAACCATGGGGAAATCATTACTCCTGGCTCGCAGTAAAATATCAAACAAACAATACATCAGCTTTTATTGATGGCATAAAACAAAGATGGAAAAATATATTATCTGATGCTCCATTCGATTATTGGTTTTTGAATGATGCCTTTAATTCAATATATAAAAATGAAGAAAGGTTTCAGCAGATCTTCATTTACTTTTCGGCTTTATCAATTATCCTTTCATTAGCTGGTGTTTTTGGACTGGTAGCACTTGCAATTCAACAACGCACAAAAGAATTTGGTATTCGGAAAGTATTAGGTGCAGGCATTACTGATATTATAAAACTTACTGTAAAAGATTTTGTTTGGCTAATGGTTATAGCAACCATAATAGCTACACCGGTTGCATGGTACTATATGAATGAGTGGCTACAAAACTTTGCCTACCGCATACAAGTAAATTGGTGGGTGTTTGTTATATGCGGCTTAACGGTTTTGGTTATTACTATTTCAACCATCAGCATCCAGGCAATAAAAGCAGCGATTGCAAATCCGCTGCAAAGCTTAAAAACAGAATAGTCGGTCTGAACCGGGATTTATTGGATTTGAAAGATTGTGAGAAAAATTATTATGAGCCGAACAAAGAATATGAATTGAGCTTTTGTTGCGTCGCACACTTATACTACAACAATTTTTGTTGAGCAAAGTTCAATCCCGGCAGCTATTAGGAGTAAAAAGTGATCCTGATGGCTATCGGCTAACACATCGAAGGAGGATCAAAGAACTCAAAGCCGCTAACAAAAAATAAAAAAATCAACAAAACAAAAGCAATTGCTTTAACACATTATCTCAATTAAAAAGAGTACTGTCTCCAGTGCTCTTCTTGTTGAAATTTTTATTGACCATTATTACTTATTTATTCGTGAAGCATTTTATTTTGTTTATCAATGTAAAATGTTTTGCCGTCTTTCATAACCCGTGCTTCACCATTATCAAAACTATCTGCAAAATCATATTGAGGGCTTATCATTATTTTTCCTTTGCCGTCAATATAGCCCCATAAACCCCTTGCATTAGAAATTGGACCAAGGCCTTCTGAAAAACAGCGGGCATTGTTGAATTGAAAGTCAATTACTACTTTACCTGTAATATCAATATATCCATAGTAATCATTTTTCATTACCGCTGCCATCCCATTATGAAAATCTTGCGCATCTTGATATTGCCCATCTGATACTTGTTTTCCTATGCTGTCAAAGTATACCCAGGTATTTCCCTTGCGCACTGCTGTATAGCCTTCCCTGAAACTAAGGCCTTCATCATATACCAGTGGTATCACTATTTTTCCGTTAATATCTGCGTACCCGATTTTATTATCTTTTCCTACACGTGAAAGATCACAAATAAATTGATCTACAAAATCAAAATTTTTTGCCCACTTCTGTTCATAAGAGCAAAATGGCAAAGGCAGGATCAAAAGAAGTAATAACCGTTTCATAAAATAGAATTTAGAAATAAACAATAATTTTTCGTACTACAATTTACTTTTAGAAATTTCTAAATTTTATGATGACGGACACATGAAAAACTGATTCTGGTTAGTAAAAACTAAATCTCAAGTAAAAATATTTTATTGATCTCCCGGATAAGGAATGCGGGAAGTCTCTCTATATAAAAAATGTTGGTAATAAACAATAGGATATAAAAAAAGGGCAGATCATTGAAGGAATATGTAAATAATAAAATTGATGTTGACAAATTGAGTACCATGAAAAAAATTCGAAATTAATTGTGAGTATAACTACAGCAATAATAGAGCATTGATATTGTTTCTTTGGGTTCGCAAGTATTACAGGCGCTTATGCATTGTCAGTATAGATAGAAAAAATCTATGTCGCTTTTTTATTTTTGCTGTGCTTTCATTGTTGTTGTTATGATCACAATCATCTCAGCAGCTATTCGCTGTCATTTTAATCACATTATGCTATAAATAACTTTAATCATTGATAAAACTTAAATCAAATTTTATGGAGCGAGAGGCTGTTCTAACAAGAGATTCACAACATAAAAAGAATGCTACAGCATATTGAATCATTTAAGGCATTCTTTGGACTATTTTCAATCTCTGCACTAACAACTATACTATTGCTCTAATATCTTTTTTTACCTACAATATCTTCCTTAAAGAAGAACACGTGTAACAAATATGTCTGATCAACAAAATATACCACCAGAAGAATCTTCAGTCGGGAATGAGTTGGCAAATAAGAATGGAAACACTTCGCAGGAAGAAACTATTGAACAACCTTCAAATACAGCTATCGAATCTCAAACTGTAAATATGGAAGTACATCACCATCCTCAACTGCATCATAAACCAAAACAATGGAAAGAGTACTTCCTCGAATTCATGATGATATTTCTTGCGGTAACAATGGGTTTTTTTGCAGAGAACATGAGAGAAAACATTGTAAACAACAAAAAAAGAAAAACATTATATTCAATCACTTGCTGAAGATATTAAAAGCGATACTGCTCAACTGAATAATTATATACGCTATAAAACCAACATTCTAAATTATTGCGATTCTTTGCAATTTATAATTACACATACCAATGTGTATAAAAACTCAAACAGTTTTTATACTTATAGTAAAGAATTGGCAGGGTATCTCCGCTATTACCCCGCTGACCGAACAATTCAGCAATTAAAAAATGCAGGTAATATGCAACTAATCCATAAATGGAATATATCAAATGCAATTACCGAATACTATAGCCGAACAAGATCTATGGAAGAAGCTGACCTGGAACTGAATGAAGAGGTATTAAGATATCGCAGGTATCTGATCGAATTTTTAGACCTTTCCAATTACGATCAACTAAACGAACCAGGTTCATATATGACTAATAATATTCAAACAAAAGGCAATCCCTCTTTTATATCGGCTGATGCAGAAAAAATAAAAATTATTTACAATGAGGTTTTTACGCTGAAAACATTCCTCAACAATTGTAATCAAAACGCTGATGCTTTAATAAAGGATGCTAAAAACCTGTTGATATTATTGCATGCTGAATATAATTTGTAAGATTAAAAAACCTACCCAACAAGCCCACGCAATCTGTGTTTTTGTTTTACCCATGTTGCTCCAACTAATGCGGCTTTTTTTCTTTTATGTCCATTCTCTGGTCGCATCAATCCGGGCTTCAGCAAAAAGATTGACGCTGTTCAATTGAATGGGTATATGCAAGAAATTCCAAATGGATTATTCATTTATACATTCTGGTTCTTCAACTATTCGCCTCAATGGCAGCAGAGAATTTTACTTTTCCGATTTTCAATTAACCACCTGAAAAGTTAGCTGGCCTTATAAAAATTAAAGATAATTTTTCAGTCGATTTTCAGCTTATACTTAACCCGGTTAATTAAGCAAGTTCTTGCCAGGACTTCAAACCAATTAGCAAATAATTTCTGCGCAGCATTTTATATGACAACAATCAGCCAGAAGTTTAATAATGGTCATTTATTAACTTACAAGCAGAGGGTCGGCGGTTCGACAGAATCCTCGCAATAGCGGGGATTTTTTTATTTTATTATGTTCAGTTTCTACATTTTATTCCTAAGCTGAATTTATATTTCGAAGCGAGAATTGATGCCATATAACCTGAAAGATAAAGTGATTGCGACGCAAAGAATGATGCTATAAAAAACTAAAGCCGGTATCATAAAAATAATACCAGCTTTAAAAAAGTACTGACTATAATTTCAATCTAAATGCTAAACGCCGTTTCTATTATTTCTGCCTGTTCCTGCTGATGCACTTTGGCATAACCCGTGGCAGTAGCTGCACTTGGATTGCGACTGATAACTCCATAATTAATGCTCTTTAAATTCATCTGCAGAAAAGATGCAGCGCCCATATTTAATGGTTCTTCCTGTACCCAGAACCAGATTGCCTTATTGTATTTCCTGTAGAGATCCTCTAACTGTTTTAATGGTAAAGGATAAAGCTGCTCAAGGCGAATCAACGCAATATCATTACGCTTATCTTTTTGTTTTCTTTCTGCAAGATCAAAATACAATTTGCCGGAACACAACAACACCTTCTTTATTTGAGCTGCATCAGTAACGGTAACATCATCAATTAGTTCTGCGAATCTTCCGTTTGTAAACTCACTGATATGACTGTAACTACCCGGATGACGCAGGTTTGCCTTTGGCGAAAAATCAATTAGTGGTTTACGGAAAGGCCATGCCAATTGTCGCCTGAGTGCATGAAATAAATTAGCAGCAGTTGTAACATTTGTAATTACCATATTAAGCTCAGCGCAGGACTGAAGAAAGCGCTCCATACGGGCACTGCTGTGTTCTGGCCCCTGACCTTCATATCCATGTGGTAATAACATGACAATACCATTCATGCGGTTCCATTTTTGTTCAGCGCAACTAATAAACTGATCAATTATCGTTTGAGCACCATTACTGAAATCACCAAACTGGGCTTCCCATAAAACCAGAGCATTTGGATTGGCAAGTGCATAACCATATTCAAATCCTAATACTCCATATTCACTTAGCAATGAATTGTAAATCCTCAATTTACCTGTTGCACCTTCAATCCTGCTTAAACGGTTATAAGATTTATCAGTATTCTCATCGCGCAATACTGCATGGCGGTGAGAGAATGTGCCGCGCTGCACATCCTGACCGCTCATACGAACATCTTTTCCCTCCAACAATAAACTGCCATAAGCCATTAATTCGCCCGTTGCCCAATCCACTTTATTTTCCAATTGAAATAATTTTATCTTATCCTGTAAAATTTTTTCAACTTTTTTAAGAGGCGTAAAATCTGAAGGCCATGACATTAAAGCTTCAAAAAGTTTTCTGAAATCTGCTTCACTGATTGATGTTACCGGAGATTGCAGAAAGTCCTCCGGTCTCGCATGGCGAAGACTTTTCCATGCTAACTCCGGCGGCTGATAAGTATAAGGCAATGGATTTTGTTTTACTTCATCTAACCGTTCCTGCAGATCGGCCCAGAATTTTTTCTCCATTTCTTTAGCTAATTCCTTAGCATCGGATTCACCGTTTTCGAGAAGATATTGCGTATATACTTCACGTGGGTTGGGATGTTTGTCTATCAGTGCATACATGTGTGGCTGCGTAAATTTTGGATCATCTCCTTCATTATGACCGTGACGACGATAACAAACCATATCCACAAAAATATCTGAGTTGAATTCCTGCCTGTAACGTGTAGCTATTTCAACACATTTTACAACAGCTTCAGGATCATCACCGTTTACGTGCAACACCGGCGCTTGTATTGCTGAAGCTAAAGAAGTGCAGTAATCTGAACTGCGGGCATCGTCAAAATCTGTTGTAAAACCAATCTGGTTGTTGATTACAAAATGAATCGTTCCTCCGGTAAAGTAACCTTTGAGATCACTCATCTGTATTACTTCATATACAATCCCCTGGCCAGCTACAGAGGCGTCACCATGAATAAGGATTGGAAGAATCTTATCAAAATCACTATCGTATAACACATCCGCCTTTGCTCTTGCAAAGCCAACTACAACTGGGTCAACAGCTTCAAGGTGCGAAGGATTAGGCATTAATTTAAGATGAACAGTTTTACCGTTTACGGTTTGTACTTCACTACCAAAACCCATGTGGTATTTTACATCACCGCTTCCCATGGTTTGATCCAGTTTGGCAGTACCTTCAAACTCACTGAAAATCTGTTCATAAGTTTTGCCCATAATATTTGCAAGTATATTCAATCTTCCACGATGCGCCATACCAATAACAACTTCTTGTACGTCGTTGTCTGCAGCGGTGTTAATGATCGCATCCAGAGCAGCAATGGTTGTTTCACCGCCTTCGAGTGAAAACCGTTTTTGCCCGATATATTTTGTATGGAGAAATTTTTCAAACATCACACCCTGGTTTAATTTTTCCAGTATGCGTTTTTTCTTATCAAGTGATAAAGGATTGATAAATTTTTTCTCCATTTCATTGGTGAGCCAGTCAACTATTTTCTGGTCACTGATATACTTGAATTCAATGCCAACATGTGAAGCATAACATTTTTCAAGATGCTGAATAATGTTTCTTAAGGTGGTAGTTCCTAAACCAATCAGGTTGCCGGCCTGGAATTCTGTATCAAGATCTGATTCAGTAAATCCAAAAAATCCCAAATCCAAATTAGCTCCGCGGTCTTTTCGTTTACGGATAGGATTTGTTTTGGCAATGAGATGACCTTTGTTGCGATACCCTAAAATCATTCTGTAAGCCCGAACCTCCCGCATCCAGTCAACACCTTCTGCCAGAGGAGCGGTTAAGGTTGCCGTCCTTCCGTTAGCGCCATTACTAAGGGCAAAATCAAAACCTTCAAAAAATTTTTTAAATTCTGGATCCACGCTATTGGGATCTTTTGTAAAATCCTTGTATAAACCTTCAATAAAAGCGGGATCTGAGCTGGTTATATACGAAAAATCCTTCATTGGATGAGCATTTTAAATTTTTAACATATGGCTGCCGCTGCAAATATCGTTCATTGAGTGGAAAATTTTTTATCTGCAAAAAACTTAACTATCAAATACATAAATGTTTTCAATAGACATTTTTACATTTTAAATTTTTTATTTTTCATTTAACTCCCTACTTTTGCCGTCCGAAAAAATAAGTGATGGCAAATCATAAATCTACAAAGAAGGACACGCGTCAAGCCTCCAAACGCAGGGAGAGAAATCGTTATTACGGTAAGACCACGCGTAATGCTATCCGTGATCTTAAAGAAGGGAAAGATGAAAAAGCTTATGGTGAGCAACTCCCCAATGTAATTTCCATGATTGATAAACTGGCAAAAAAAGGGATTATTCATAAAAACAAAGCTGCTAATTTAAAAAGTAAGCTTTCTAAAAAAATTGCCGTTACAGCATAGTTGAAATTTTAGTTGTTGAATGATAAAAAGCTGCGTTAGTCATAGCGCGGTTTTTTTATGTACCAATTTCAAACATACAATACTCAATATTCATACTAATACCTGCATTTCACATCAAACATAAAACATCATACGTCAGACATCCAGCCTTCCAACATCCGATATGTTTTCTTATAATTGCAATTTATCTGTCCGCATGCATATTATCTATATTTTTTTTATAGGGTGGCTAGTAAGTTTTCTCGGCCAGTTACCATTGGGAACAATGAGTATTACTTCCACGCAAATTGCTGTGCAGGAAAATTTTCGCAACGCCTGGAAATATGCTTTAGGGGTGGCTATCATGGAAATTATTTATCTGCGCTTAACATTATCCGGTCTCGGTTGGATAATACAACATGAGCTATTTTTTGTAGTATTAGGATGGCTTACAGTTGCAGTGTTTCTCCTTCTTGCGACAACCAGCTTTATCGCAGCACGCAAACAAGAGGAAGAAAAAAAGGCATTGCTTTTAGACAATGATTTGCACCGGTTCTTTTTAGGACTCAGCATGAGTGCTTTAAACCCCGCACAAATTCCTTTTTGGTTTATCTGGAGTTCTTATTTACTTGATGCCGGCTTATTGCGTTCCGATGTTACTGCACTAAATTTTTTTACAGGAGGTTGTGGTATTGGTACTCTATCAGGACTTGCTTTGTACATGTATGGAGGCAATTGGCTTATTACCAAAATGAATACAAGCAATAAAACACTCAATATGGTAATGAGTGGTATTTTTTTTATTGCCGCAATGGCTCAATTATACAGAATGCTAAAAGGAGATTTTATAAAATAAAAATGCTGAGAATCAAATTTAAAAATCCGAAGTTTCGGGACAAGTAGTGCAAATGCTACACATTATTACATTAATTGATAATTACAACAATTGTCGCGCCTTAATCTCCAAATATTTATTCAACGCATTTACTGTAAGATGTTGCGGTGCTGTAAGAATAGTAAGAATGCCATTCTGATTTAACTCTTTTACAATTTGCCTTTTCTCCAAGGAAAAATTCTCAGCGATTGTTTTATTGTATACATCTTCTAAATTTTCAGAAGCTCTGTCAATAAATTTTACAAGCTCAGTGTTTTCAAAAAAAATGGCAATGAGCAAATGATTCTCTGCAATTTTTTTCAGATAAGGCAATTGCCTGCGCATCCCTGTGAGTGATTCAAAATTGGTGAACAACAACATTAAACTCCGCTGTGTAATTTTTCTTCTTATGAAGATATACAGGCGTTCATAATCACTTTCAAGATAACGGGTTTTTTGATTGTATAATGTTTCAAGAATGCTTTGCATTTGTAAAACTTTTTTATCAGCAACCAAAAAAGAACTTATTTTTTCCGAGAATGTTATCAGTCCAGCCTTGTCCTGTTTCATCAGAGCGACATTGCTTAACACAAGTGATGTGTTAATAGCATAATCCAGCAAACTTAGACCATCGAATGGCATTTTCATTACGCGGCTCTTGTCAATAATGCAATACAACTGCTGACTTTTTTCATCAGTATAATTGTTCACCATCAACTGTGATTTGCGTGCGGTTGCTTTCCAATTCACAGTACGGTAATCATCACCGGTCACATATTCTTTTATCTGCTCAAACTCCATACTGTGACCAATTCTGCGCAGTTTCTTTACACCTATTTCACTTAAGCGATTGCTAATCGCCATTAATTGGTATTTGCGCAGTTGCAGATACGATGGATACACCGGCACATTTATTGGCTCATCTGCAATATATCTGCGGCTAAATAATCCATAGGCTGTTTTTACATAAATGTTAATCACTCCAAATTCATAGCTGCCACGCTTTACTGGTCGTAAAGTATATTGAAGAACTTTTTTATCAGCAGCTTTTACAGATAACTTAAAAAGAATATCCCTTCTTTGAAACTGGTGCGGCACTTCGTCAATTACTTCGAGTTGTACGGTATATGGATAAAAATTTTCGATATGAATTCTTATCTCGTTATCATCTCCATTGCTTAATCGCTCGGCCATTGTACGTGCTGCAAAAATTCCTTTGCTCTTGCTGAATAAAAGAATATAATCGTAAACAACAAGAATCAATAAAATCATAAATGCGAGGTAAGGAATATCACCAATCCATTTAAAAAAGAAACGCAGCACAAATAAGGCTATACAACAAATTAATGCTGCATATAACCTTGGTGTAACAAAGAGAGACCCGATATATTTTTTGAAAAAAGTTTTCAAGAAAATTTATTTCAGTGGTGATTTTTTTAGGAGCTTTTTGATTCATTGATTAGTGCCTATTGCCTGTACAGTTTGTTTTCATGGCAGCCACAAGAGAAGTTGAGAACTATATAATATTTACTAAATGACTATACGCTTCAAATTTTTCATCAACAGTTACAATACTCATATTTTCTTCGAGGGCAGTTATAATAAAAAACCTGTCGAAAGGATCTTTGTGATCCGAAACAAATGGTAGTGAAGTATAAGCTGTAATATGACTATTGTTTACAGGTAATATTTTGAAACCATCTTTTTCCACTTGCTGTATAAAATCATTGAGTGGTATTTTAAAATCAGGAAGTTTGCCGATATTGATTTTTATAGCTATCTCCATGAAACTGATCTGGCTAACTATTTTTTCATTGTTTGTATCTGCTAATATGGATTTGTGATGAGAAGATAAAGCTTTGTTATTTTCAAGCACCCAAATAAGAACATGTGTGTCGATTAATATTTTCATTATTACATGTATTCTTTTAATTCATTCAGTTCATCATCAAAATTTTCAGGCACACTTATTTTTCCCGCAAGGCTTCCAAATTTTATCTCATTTTTTTTCAAAGGTTTTTCTGAAATTATATTCTCTTCATCAGGAAATAAAACAGTTACAGGAACCTTTTCTTTTGTAGGTGCAGGCTCTACAAGTTTCACTTGTCCATTTTCGAATACACCTTTTATTGTAACTGGCATTTTAATTGCTTTACTTGCAATTTACAATTTTTGATCTAAATGAGTTTCTTTCACAAGGCAACAGAAGATGCATTAAGAACAAAAACTCTGGCCCATAATAAACTAATTCCAAATTACTAATTCCCAATTCCTCTACCTCGGTACTTCAATTTTTTTAGTGATGTCTTTAATCACATCTGCTGCAGTGCCTCCTTCCATTTCTTTTTCAGGTGTAAGAATTATGCGATGACACAATACAGGATGCAATACTTTCACCACATCATCGGGTGTAACAAAATCTCTTCCGCTTATAGCCGCAATCGCTTTGGCAGCCCGCAATACAGCAACGGAAGCTCTCGGACTTGCGCCAAGAAAAAGCGCTTTATTGTTGCGCGTTTCATACACCAGCTCGGCTATATACTTTAAAACTTTTGCCTCAATGTGTACATTGCTTACAAGTTCTCTTATCTGCATAATATCTTCACCACTTAACACAGATTGCACCTCTTCAGAGAAATGCGCTATTATTCCTTTGTGTGCAAATTCCAAAATTTTTATTTCCTCTTCGGGCGAAGGATAATTTACTTCTATTTTAAAAAGGAATCGGTCCAATTGCGCTTCAGGCAAACGATAAGTGCCTTCGTGCTCTACGGGATTTTGTGTAGCAAGCACCATAAAAGGTTGCGGAATGGGATAAGTTACGCCATCATAAGTTATTTGTTTTTCTTCCATCACTTCAAATAAAGCTGCCTGCGTTTTAGCAGGTGAGCGGTTGATTTCATCTATTAAAACGATATTGCTAAAAACAGGGCCGTATTTAAAACTAAATGTTGCTGTTTGCGGATTGAATACCGAAGTACCAATCACATCGCTGGGCATAAGGTCTGGCGTAAATTGTATACGGCTGAAAGGAACATTGATACAACGTGCCAGCAGTTTTGCAGTAAGTGTTTTTGCAACACCGGGCACACCTTCAATCAATACATGTCCGTCTGCAAGAATTGCTGCAATAAGCAATTCAATCATTTGTTCCTGACCTACGATTACTTTAGCTATCTCGGTTTTTATGCTGGTTACTGCTTCAGTAAGTTGAGAAACATCTGTTCTTATTTCCATTATATTTCATGTTTGGATAACTGATAAAATTCATCAATACGGTTGCTTAATTCTGCTAACAAATCATCTGTTATCTGAGGCTGTGCTTCTGCGCGTCTGATATTCTTTAAAATTAATTCTATTAATTCTTTTGATACGCCACTCTTTCGCTGCAATTGCTGAACAAATGTGTCATCTGTATTTTGAGTAGATAAATAGTAACGTTGACGAATGTAGTCAAACCAAAATTGTATTTTTTTGCGGGCAATACTATTGTTATCGTGCTGACTATAATAAACGGACGAAACTGTTTCAACAAAATCAACCGTCGTATTTCGTAATGGTTCTATTACGGGTATGATGCGTTGCCTGCGTTTCATTTCAAAAAGTACAAATATTACAAAGGCAGCAATTGTAAGCCATAAAGCCCAACGAAGAAATGTATTGGAAAGAAAAAAACGAAGAGGTGTATTTGAGCCTTCACGACCAGTCTTGTAAAATTCATCCCAATGCAATATTGTAACCGTGGGCGATATATAGGATAATGCTTTTGACAAATAATCATGGTTGTTTTGATACAACATAAAATAATTACTAAAACATAATGGCGCAGCATGCAATAAAAAAAATCCTTCACCAAATCGCACCTTTACAAAATCAGGCATACTATCTTCTGTGATGCCAAGCACCACTGTAGAATCTTTCTTTTTTATTTCGTTAAAAAATCCATCAATCGTTGACCTTTTGAATGTATAATTTCCTTTTGCTTTTAGAGAAGGGTTTACAAAATTTATAGAGGTAGAATCTGTATCAGCAAGACGTGGAAAAATCTGCATCTTTAAACCGAGTGTGTCCAACAATTTTTTATCAATAGCAAATGAAGCAAGAAAAACAGTATTGCCTTTTTGAACGTATTTCAACAATTCTTCCAAATCTACTTTTCCCGGTTTGAATTCAGGCTCTAAAAGAATATATGCACTTTCATTTTCAATTGACTTATGCAACACATTATACAGAGGTATTTTATGCGATTGAATACGTGCTGTTGAAAAAAGTTGTTTCAGCTCAGTGTAAGGAATAAAAGCACCAAAAGGATTTTTATCATTGTTCCGTAATGTGGGCGTCCAATCGAATCTTTTGGGCTGATTCAACTGTGCAACAATATAAAGCATAAGCAATGTAACAAAAACAAATATGAATATTTTGTTTTCTTTCATCTACCGATATTTTGTCCCTATAGGCAATGTTATTTAATTAAGGGATTTGTGCGGAACACAAATCCCGACAGCAAACAAATATGAATATTTTATTTCCTTTCATCCACCCGTATCTTGTTCTAACGGACTTTAAAAAAAATTATAACTGATTTTGAAACTGTGAAAATTCTTTTTGTATTCCTGCAAAATCATCTTTGGTAACAACACGATTACCATACCATGCATATTCAAAAATATCTGTAATATTTTTGAATGACTGTTTTAAACCGGACTTATTTATTTCATGCAAATAATCTGTGTCGGTTTTATTTGGCTGCCATACAATAAAATTTTTGTCAGCTAGTATTTTAAGATTCTGCAGGTACAATAATCTTATAGCCAACCGATAATTGCCTTCCTGCAATGCCTGCTGAATAGCTGTATCAAAAGAAATAGCATAAATATTTTCATCTTCAATTGTGTATGCAGTATTGCCTTGGGAAGTTTCCTTAAATAAATTCATTCTGTTCATGTTCATAACCTTTATTATAAAAAAGGTAACAGCAGCAATACCAAGTAACCAGTAAATAATTTTCATAATGGTTCTGCCCTCTTCGGTGCTCATCATTTCATTGTATTTATTCCAGAACCATTGCCAGAATCTGTCCCATGCAGAAGGCGTTTCAACTGTTTCTTTTTCATATTGAAAATCCTCATTGCTTCTGTAAGCCTTAAGAGATGATGATGTAAAATGTCGTTGCTGTACTTGTGATGAATCATACATGAGTTTTTCTTTCTGTGCGCTAACGGCATTAAAAAAGAAAAGGATTATTATGATAAAAATGATACGCATGGTTTTAAAAGTTTCAGTATTTCACAAGTTCCAATGTTCACGAGTTCGTTTAAATTATTATTGTTTTTCAGCTCGTTAACTCATAAACGTAAACTTGTTCAATAATGTTCTAAACGTACAACAGTGCGACGCAACAAACTATGCCACAAGTATTAAGACGGGCTCAAAAAAAAAATTTCTTTAATACTGCTCTTCAATATTTGTGTTTGGATTTATATTACTTCCTAAATTTTCCAACCGTCTTGCAAGACCGGTTCCGTCTCTTGTTTCTACAAGATTATAATAATGCAATCCTGCGGATACAAAAAAGATGATATAAAAAAAATATTGCACTATACTTAATGCCGCTGTAACAACTGCCAGCGTAGAACTTATTTCTTTTGTTGTAAAATAAGAAGCAAGACCGGCAATAGCACTAACTGTGAATCCGATAAGACTTGAGCTAATTGAAAATATGAGAAATGCAATCAGGTAAATGGCGAGTGATATCCAGAAATTTTCTCTGATGATATCAAAACAACGACCAAATGATTCACCAAACGATTCATTTTCGCTTGCTATAATAAAAGAAAAGGGCATTAACACTACAAGCAGGTATACGCCCGGTGCAAGACAAAAAACAAACCCAATTATAATTAATACATAACGCGGAATACTGAACAAAAAAATTCTAAAGAAATATTTTGCGAAACCTCTCCACACTTCCTGTACAGTTGGTGATGTTCCGTTTTCATCGTAATACTTCATGTACACTGATATTACTGTGCGCATGGCTGCGAGACTCGTTATGCTTACACCAATTAGTATAAAATAAGTGGGTGTGAATACAACAGTGCGCTCATAAAAAACACCTTTTATCATATCATCAAGAACGCTTAGTGCCTTTTTCTGAAATATGCCTGTAAGAATTGCATTCGCCAGCATAAAGACGCCGCCAATCAATGTAAATGATATAAGTAAAGGTTTAAACTCCTGCCTTATAAACTGAAATGTGTCACTAAAGTTTTCTCCGAAGTCTCTTATTTTTCTGAGCTGAATCTTTTTCTGAGCCATGCATTAAAATTTTTATTTTCTATCACAACAGAATTTGGGTTGTTGTTTATTCTTTCTGCTCTCTTATGTAATCGTATGGGATAAATAATAAGATACCATATAATAAATGAAAGCGAACCAATCAGAATAGAAAGGCTAAACCACAAGGGCATTTCTGTATGACGTGTTACAAAACTTTCGAAAAATGCTGCAGTAAGAAATAGTGGAATAAGACCAATCACAATTTTTAAACCATCTTTTCCACCTCTTGCAATAGAAACACTTCGCTTGTATGTTCCGGGAAAGAGTATACTATTACCTAAAATTAATCCTGCTGCACCTGCAATTATAATACTCGATAATTCCAAGGTTCCATGTATGAATACAACAGTTATAAATTTCAATCCCAAACCCTTTGATATAAAATAATATTGAAACGACCCCATCATTAAACCATTATTAAACAAAAGCCATAAGCTACCCAACGAAACAAATATGCCCAACACATATCCATAAAAAGAAACCGCTATATTATTATATGCAATAAAAAAGAACATACTAACTCCATCACCTTGTTTATATATTCCAAAAGGGTCACCTTTTTCAATATTGTCGTTGGTCATATTTACATAATCATCTCCCAATATTAATCGCACAAAACTATCATCATACTTTGCCGATAAAGCACCCATTAAAGAGAACAACAGAAAAAATAAAAAAGAATAAAGGAATTGTTTATGATATTGTTTAAACAAAAAGGGCAATTCATATTGCCAAAACCAGAATATGCGATGCTTTTTTTCCTTCTTGTTCCTGTAAATTTTTTGGTGAAACTGTGCAGCAAGTCCGTTCAAATATTTTGCAGTATTACTTTCAGGATAAAATGTACGTGCATATGCAAGGTCATCCGTAAGCTCTACAAAACGCGTTGCTGTAGTATCGGTTGAAATATCTGCATTCAACTCGGCCTCGTATTGCTTCCACTTCTCAACATTCTGTTTTAAAAACTGTGCTTCTCGCATGTCAGGGCAATGAACTATAAAAATAATAGCTTAATTAATATGAACATTGAAAATAAAATTTATTTATACATCTTTGGCGCATGGCTGTTATTTCAATTACAACTTCTCAAAATATAGAGCTGGAGTATGACCTTGCGAGCCTTGGTGAAAGAATGGTTGCCACCATTATTGACTTTGTGATTTTGGCAGGCTATATTATTATCGTGAGTATGTTCACTAATCTTTCTGGTGGGTTAGATTATAAATTTGGATGGGTTTACCTATTTCTTTTTTTACCTGTTACTTTTTACAGCTTGCTGTGCGAAACATTTTTAAACGGGCAATCGGTTGGCAAAAAAGCGATGGGCATTAAAGTTATCAGCCTCAATGGCAATCCTGCATCATTTGGTCAATATTTAATTCGCTGGCTTTTTCGATTGGTTGATCTGTGGATTGGCAGTTTTGTACTCGCTGTTATTATGATAGCGATTACAGAAAAACATCAGCGCATTGGCGATATTGTTGCGGGTACCACAGTTGTAAAAACAAGACCACGCACAAGTTTACAGCAAACATTGTATACGCCGGTTGCCGATACAAATTATGCGGTGAATTATCCTGAAGTAACGCAGCTTAGCGACAACGATATGCAATTGGTAAAAGAAGTGCTTATCAACGTACAAAGAAGCGGTAATACTCCACTTGCTATTCAAACCATGGAAAAAATAGAATCGGTATTAAATATAAAAAGCTATCACGATGACCCTATTAAATTTTTAGGTGCTGTTTTAAGCGATTATAATCATCTCACTTCAAAAATGTAGCAAGAGATTTTTTATGGGACAGGCATTAGTTCTTGTGGCATCGTTCCTTGTGTCACTCACTTTTGCATTCTGTTTTCATGGTAGCTTTACGAACTGTAGTAATGCTATTCAACTTTACTTCTCCGAGTCTTCATTCTCATTCTGTTATTCTCTTATAAATTGACCCGTTATAGAATGTAGCTGCTGATAAACCAAACTTGTTTCTATTCTTTTGCCAGGATGTTTGATAACCTTCAGGAATTGTTAGCGAAGCAATTTTTTTAAATTTATTTGTTGCGATAAAAGGCTGCAGCGTTTCTTTTTCATCATCCCTTATAATAATATATCCACCTTTATAAACATTTATTAAATAATCAACTTTTTTTATTACAGGAAACTGGTTTACCAGTGGCGATTTCAGTATTATCTTCAATACTTCTGAATTCGCAATCAGTGTTTATTATTGCATAATAGTAATTGTAACTCCCTATTACTTTGCTTTTTTGAGGAATATATTGTTGAATTATTTTTTCTAAAGTGTGACTGTTTCTTGAAGGCAAATCAATCCAGATAATTGTATATTTTATACCTGTAAAAAAAGTTTGAATACAAAACACTATAACAAGAAAATTTGAAGCGAGGACTGATGAAGTCTGCTGCTGAATATAAAAAAGCAGGAGAACAGTATTCATAATTAAAACAGGGACAATCATACCATGATGATAACTCCATGGGATAACTACTGATATGAAAATAATACAACTTGCTATAAATCCATATAAATAGTCAGGAAGTCTTATTTTTTTTAAAAGCGCATATATTAAAAGAAAGATATTAATCAGAAGCCAGCAAAACGAGTTTATATCAATCTGATTGTTGGTAACTGAAATCTGCGTTTCTACTGAAGGTGTTATATAAGAAAAAATTTCTACGGGATTGCCAAGGTGAGGATAATACCAGACAAAATATGGAATACCAAAGGATATAAAAAAATGAATAAACGGGAAGCATATTAATTTGAATTTTTTTGCTTGTATCCCTTTAACTAATATTTTAAAGAAAGGCAGAGCAAATAAAAAATACAAAAAAGATGAGCGTGGCGTTGTAAGAACTGCGAGACAAAACATTATTCCGCTTACTATACTATCAAGTGCAATCCCGCTGGGACTTTTACTGACATAATTTTTTAAAAAGAATAAAAGACTTAATGAAACAAAAAATAATGTGACCATCTCCATTCTTCCGCAACTTAAAGAACCGCAAATGAGAAAATTTGTAAAAAATAAAATCACGAAAATCCTTGAGAAAATTTTGTTTTTTGTAATGGCAAATAAAATTTTTCCAAAAATAACTGCTGCTAAAGCCCCGTATATATAAACAGGAAGACGAAAGAAAAATGCTGAGAATGCAATATGATTTATAATGAACGCTTGTAAGTAGAAGAAGATGGGTCCAAAGAAAAATACTTGGCTATTGTTGGAACTTAAAGGATGAATGTTCAGTAAAAAATTATGATGTTTTGCTACAGAATAACTGATGTCAGCAAAAACATCTTCATCATACCAGGGCGGCATGAAAATATCCAATGAACAGATTTGAACTATAATGATGATAAATAGGATTGCATAAAACCACTTGTCATTCGATAAAATTTTAAAAGCAATTGTTTTGGCTTTATGTATTATCATTTCAATTTTTCATAAAAAATTATACATTAACAATTGCAGGTCTTTGGGATATTTCATGATAACATAAAACATCTTTTGCAAAGTAGTGGCACACCATACTTTTGCGGGTTTTCCCCTGTTTGGTTATTGGAGCGCCGCCATGTAAGAGATTAGCATGCCATATTAAAAAGTCACCTTTTTTTGGAAGGAATTTTTTTTCTATTAAATGATTTTGAAAAATTACCGCTTCAATTTTTTGTTCATAATGTTCATAATTATTTTCTCCCAGCTTCAGAAAATTATTACCCGTATTAAAATTTTCACTCATTATATAACCTAACTTATGGCTTCCGGGATAATAAATTAATTCACCACTTCCTTCTTCCACGTCTTCTAATGCAATCCAGATCGCTGAGAGATAACCCAATGGCTCTGTTGTCATGTGAATAGAATCGCTGTGCGGCTTTTGTTCACTTCCATAAATGAAATTAATTGTTTGAAAAGGGTTAACTTCTTTACCAAAAATAAAACTGAGCAATTTCAATATCCCCGGATGACGAAATATTTGATTCAGTAATTCGCTCTCCTTCCATCCATCCATAATTTTCCTTCCGGTGAAATTGAAATTAATTTTATGCTGTTGCAGTAAATTTTCAATTTCTTCATTTATTAAGTCAGCTTCTTTAGTGAAAAACCCTGGAATAATCATATATCCATTTGCAGGCCATTGTAATATTTCCTGCCGAATGATTTCCGAAAAGCTTTCGAACAAAGGATGTGCTTCAATTTGTTCTTTTGTTATGTCTGGTTTATCCATCCAGGGAATATCGCCGGTAGATTTTTTTATGTCTGCATGAGATATGCTTTGCCATATTTGCTTTTTAATTCCAAATTGCTTATAAACTTGTTTATTCTTTTTAAGTTTAGATAAGTTAACCAAATTGAACATCCAGTAAGTTATCCTCAAACTTCTTAATATACCGGTGTATTTACTTATCCATTTACTCAGCATTATACTAACAGTTTTAATCTTGCAAAAAATCAGTTGACTATTACAATTTTCCCAAACACTCTTCCAAACTTTCACGCCAGTTTTTTAAACTAATATGAAATGTCTTGTGAATTTTTTCTTTGTTTAGAACAGAATAAGCAGGTCGCCTGGCGGGCGTAGGATATTGTGCAGTTACAATTGGATGAACAGAACAAGTTAATTTTTTTATATCCCTGATAGCAGTTGCAAAATCATACCATGATATAATGCCATCATTACTGAAATGATAAGTACCAGGAGAAGAATTGGCAATGGACAATTGGCAATTAGCAATGATCTGCAGAATGGCTTCAGCTAAATCTTTTGCATAGGTAGGTGAACCAAACTGATCGTTCACTACATTGATTGATGAGCGTTCTTTCATCAAACGCAACATTGTTTTTACAAAATTGTGTCCGTATGCACTGTACACCCATGATGTGCGTATAATAATTGTTTGAGGATTATTTTCCATTGCAAGTTGTTCTCCCATCCATTTACTGAAGCCATAATAGTTTACAGGGTTTGTTGCGTCATCTTCTTTGTAAGGTTGTTTATTGTTTCCATTAAATACGTAATCTGTTGAAAGATGCACGAGCCTTGTGTTATAACGAGCGCAGGTTTTTGCGATTGTACTTACAGCTTCTGCATTTATAAGGTAAGCGGCTTCCTGTTCTGTCTCTGCTTTATCTACTGCTGTGTATGCCGCAGTATTAATAAAATAGGCTGGCTTGTATTTGGCAAAAATTTTTTCTAAAGTATTATTGTTGCTAATATCCAATTCGTCTTTTCCAAAAAAGCGGTAATGAAATTGTGGAAATAATACTGACGCATCCTGTAATTCATTTCCTAATTGTCCGTTCTTTCCTGAAACAATAATGGTTGGCTTTTGCATAGTTTAAAGACTCCAGTACTTTCTATTGGTGATTTTATTTCTGTAGAGACCTTTGAGATCGGCAATCAATGCATGCTCTTTTGTAAGAGAAGAAAAGTAAGCTTCATCAAGCGTATGATATTCATTATGCGGCACTGCTATGATAATTACATCATAATCACTGTCTGTATTTTCAATTAAGCCAAAACCATATTCTTTCTGTAATTCATCAGAAGATGCCAATGGATCAGTAACGTGAACATTAAGATAGTATGACTGCAGCACTTTTATAATATCTGCTACTTTTGAATTTCGTATATCACTTACATTTTCTTTAAACGTAGCGCCCATAATAAGTACTTTCGATTCCTTTACGTTGCTGCTGTGCAGAATAATATACTGTAATATTTTTTTTGAAATATAATTACCCATTGTATCATTGATATAACGACCTGCAGTAATTACACGTGAATTAAAGCCAAGTTCAGATGCCTTATAGGTAAGATAGTAAGGGTCTACGCCAATGCAATGTCCGCCCACAAGGCCGGGATGAAATTTAAGGAAATTCCATTTGGTACATGCAGCTTCCAGCACTTCGTACGTATTGATGCCTATCTTATCGAAGATGATAGAAAGTTCATTCATTAAAGCGATATTGAGATCACGCTGTGTATTCTCTATCACTTTTGCAGCTTCTGCCACTTTTATAGAACTTGCTTTATAAATTCCCGCGTTAACCACTAAACCGTATACAGCAGCTACATCTTCCAATGTTTCCTTATCACAACCTGAAACTACTTTTATTATTTTTTCGAGTGTGTGTTCCTTATCCCCTGGATTAATACGTTCAGGAGAATAACCAACTTTAAAATCTTCAATAAACTTTAGTTTACTTAATCTTTCAATAATTGGTACGCAATCTTCTTCTGTACAACCCGGGTACACTGTGGATTCAAATACAACACAGTCGCCTTTCTCAATTACTTTTCCTACTGTTTCACATGCTTTTTTCAATAGTGAAAGATCGGGAATATTATGCTCATCAACCGGAGTAGGAACAGCAACAATAAAGAAATTTGCTTCTTTTAGTATATCAAGACAGTTGGTAAAAATAATATCACAATCTTTAAAATCTGCAGCCGCAATTTCTTTGCTGGGATCAATATGCTGTTCTAAAAGTTCAATTCGTTCAGCATTAATATCAAAACCAATCACACTTATTTTTCTTGCAAATGCAAGGGCGATAGGCAATCCTACATAACCAAGACCTATTACTGCGAGTTTGCTTTCTTTAATAAGAAGTTGTTGAGCAATCATACTTGTTGAAAGTAGATATTGAATTTTAAAAAATCAAGATGCAATGTAATATTTTCATGCTGATTGCAATTTATTTGTTCTTCTAAGCTCAGTAGGAGCGATATGTTAGTAGAAACATCAATCAGTAATTTATCCAGCTCGATAGGAGCGGCACATTAAATTGTTTTTCTATTCTAGCATGAAGACATATCGTTTCTATGGAGCTATACGAAATTCAAAAAAATATTCTACCGATATTTCGCCCCAATATGTCTTAGCCAAACGAGAGTTATGGCTGAGTAAAGAACAGAGTGCAAAAGAG
>WNGA01004977.1_pt1 | contig 27290 bp, 26 predicted proteins | sample 5400061 | NCBI WGS metagenome assembly WNGA01 (sample SAMN13153366, study PRJNA577476) | soil metagenome | isolation source: 100 cm soil or saprolite under grassland replicate 2 | place: USA:California | collected 2016-06-15
AACGGGTACGACGTCCTGCTCGACTCTGGCGGCTATCGGTCTTTAAGGAGGTGGATATCGACCAGGAAGGAGCGTGAGGCGGCGATGTCGGCCTTCTTCCGTCGCCCGAGGCGCACCGCCGGAGGCCGCGGGCGCCGCAGCACCCTGACGAGCACGAACGTGGCTATGCCGAGCAGGAACCCGCCCGTGGCCGCGGCGACGGCCGCCGGCAGCGAGACCGCCGGGCGCCGCTCGATGGGCCGCGGCTCGGCGAGAACGGGCAGCGGACGGACGTCCGCCTGGTGCTCCGGGTCCGGGAGAGCCGCTTGATCGGGCACGGCGGCCAACGTATCAAAGGGTGCGCTCGTAAACGCGGTACTTCTTCACGATCTCGCCGCCCATCGCCTCCATGGCGCGGTTCATCGCCTTGTTGGTCTCGAGGATCCAGCCCATCTCCCCCCATTTGACCCTCGTGACCTCGGCCAGGTCGAAGTGCTCTGCGTAGAGCCCGGCCGCCACACCGGTGTGCTGGTAGGCGGGCTTGACGCCCAGGAAGCCGACGCGGCATCGGTTGATCGTGCGGCGCCTGCGCAGGTAGTGCCACCAGCCGAGCGGCAGCAGCCGCCCGTTCATCCGCTTCAGCACCTGGTTCACGTCGGGAATCGTGATCGCCATGCCGACCGTCTTCCCGGCGGCGTCCTCCGCGATCATGAACCAGTCGCGGTCGAACACGAGCTGGAGCTCCTGCGCGTAGGCGTCGAGGTCCTCCTTCCCGTACGGGACGAACCCGAAGTTCCTCACCCAGGCCTCGTTGTAGATCTCGGCGAACGCATCGAGGTCGCGCCGCAGGTGCCGCCGGCTCATCTTCCGGATTCTGATCCCGTGCTTCGGCTCGAGCTGCTCGGCGAGGTCCCAGATGATCGGCAGCACCTTGTCGCGGCCGGTGATGTGAAGCGACCACATGAACGTGTCCACGGCCTTCTCCAGCCCGGCCTCCTCGCAGAGCCGCTGGTAGTAGGGCGGATGCCAGGCCTGGCGGATCATCGGCTCGAGCTCGAAGCCCTCGATCAGCACGCCGCTCTCGTCGTTCATCGTGAAGTCCATCGGGCCGACCATCCGGTCCCGGCCGCGCTCGCGCAGCCAGGCCGCGGCCGCGTCCGCGAGCGCGCGCATGACCTCGACGTCGTCCTCGAGCTCGAGGAAGCCGAACATCCCCCACGCGTTCCCGTGGAAGTCGTTGAAGGCCGTGTCGATCTGCGCGCTGACGCGACCCACGACCCGGCCGTCCCGGCGCGCCAGGAACAGCCCCGCCTCGCCGTGCTTGAAGAACGGGCCAAAGCGCGGGCTCAGGAACAGCCGGCGCTCGATCCGGAGCGGGGGAATCCACTGCTCCGCGTTAGAGTGCAGCCGGAACGGAAGCTCGATGAACTCGCGCAGACCGCCGCGCGAGGCTACGGGCTCCACGTCGACTGACACGGCGCGGGACTGTATATGCCTACTGCTATCGACCTTTTCGAGAAGGCACGCCGCCACGAGCGGCTGGAGCAGCTCCAGGCTGCTCGCGACCACGACCTGATGCCCTACTTCCGGGTGCTCGAGGGCCCGACCGGACCGGTGGTCGAGATGGAGGGCCGGAAGCGCATCATGCTGGGCTCGAACAACTACCTCGGGCTCACCGGCGACGCGCGCGTGAAGGACGCCGCGCGCGACGCGCTCGAGCGCTTCGGCACCGGGCTGACCGGCTCGCGTTTCCTGAACGGCACGCTCTCGCTGCACCTGGAGCTCGAGCGCGAGCTCGCGGACTTCATGGGCAGCGAGGACGCGCTGGTGTTCACCACCGGCTACCTCGCCAACACGGGTGCGATCGGCACGCTGCTCGGCCCAGGCGACACGGTCATCTGCGACTCCGGCGACCACGCCTCGATCCTCGACGCGGTGTCGATGTCGCGGGCGCGCATCCGCCCCTTCCGCCACAACCGGCTCGACAAGCTCGAGTCGATGCTGAAGCGCGCGGAGAGCGACGGCGGCGGCGTGCTGGTCGTCGTGGACGGCGTCTTCTCGATGGAGGGCGACCTCGCGCCCGTGCCCGACATCGTGGCGCTCTGCCGCGAGCACGGGGCGCGCCTGATGATCGACGAGGCGCACGGCGTCGGCGTGCTCGGCGCGCGCGGCGCGGGCGCCTGCGAGGCGTTCGACGTCGAGGACGAGGTGGACCTCCGCATGGGCACCTTCTCGAAGTCGCTCGCCTCCTGCGGCGGCTTCATCGCCGGCCCGGCCGACGTCGTCGACTTCCTGCGCGTCCAGTCGCGCTCGTTCATGTTCACCGCCGCCGCGGTCCCGGCCGCGATCGGCGCGGCGCAAGGCGCCCTCGCGATCATCCGCTCCGACGAGGGCCCGCGACTGATGGCGAGGGTGCTCGACAACGCCCGCTACCTGCACGACGGCCTGGCCCAGCTCGGCTACCAGGTGATGGAGCCGAGCCGGATGCCGGACGGGTCGGAGGTGATCACCCCGATCGTGCCCGTGCTCATCGGCGACGACTGGAAGGCCGTGATGCTCTGGAAGGCCCTGTACGACGCCGGCGTGTACGTGAACGTCGCGATCTACCCGGCCGTGCAGCGCGGCGGCGCGCTGCTGCGCACCAGCGTCATGGCCACGCACGAGCGGGACCATCTCGACCGCGCCCTTCAGATCTTCGACCGCGTGAAGGGCGAGGTCGAGGCGGCCAAGCCGCCCCTCTAGCCGGCCGCCTCGGAACCCCGTGCGCGCGGTCGCCTGCGCACGCGCTCGGCGAGGCTCGCGAGCCCCGGTGGCAGGCGCCCGTCCGTGGACAGCCACGATCCGGCGAGGATCAGGAGCAGGCCCACGACGACGCCGGTGGTGACGCTCTCGTCGAGGATCGCCACGCCCAGCGCCAGCGCCACCACGGGATTGACGTAGGTGATCACCGTCGCCCGGCCGGGACCGACCTCGGCGATCAGGCGGAAGAAGAGGAGGAATGCGAGCGCCGAGCAGAGAAACCCGAGCACCGCGACCGACGCGAGCGTGTCCGCGGACGGCACGGAGTCGGGGAAGTCCGCGAGGGCGAACGGCGTCACGAGCAGGGTCGCAAGCCCGAGCGACGCCGCCACCGGCCCGAGCGGGTCCACGTCCGACAGGCGCCGCTTCACGATCATCGGCCCGATCGCATAGAGGAACGCCACGACCAGGATGGCGAGCGCGCCGAGCAGCTCGTCGCCCTTGCCGCCGATGTCGATCCCCACGAGCGCCACGACGCCCGCGAGGCCGATCAGCATGCCTGCGAGGCGCGTCGGCGTGGGGCGCTCCGAGTGGTCGAAGCGGGTGGCGAGCAGCGCCACGAACAGCGGCACCGCCGCTATCAGGATCGCCGCCAGGGACGAGCTCACGTGGACCTCGCCGAAGCCGAGCAGCGGCCACGGGATCGCCATCTCCACCGCCGCGAACACCGTGAGCGTCCGCCAGCGCGGGCCGAGGCCGCGCAGCGCCCCGAGCCTCCAGGCCACGGGCAGCAGCACAGCGGCCGCGAGCGCGAGCCGCGACCAGGCCACCACGCTCGGCGAGATCTCGTCGACGGCGATCTTGATGAACAGGTAGGGCATCCCCCAGATCACCGAGACGGCCGCGAACAGCGCCCATGCGCGCGCGCTCATCAGATGGCCCTCAGCCCGGCCGCGGTCGCGGCGGCCACGAGAACGACGACGAGAAGCGGGGCCCTCAGGATGATCGCGACGCCCGCGGCGAGGAGGCCGGCCGCGCGCTCGTCGAGCACGAGCTCCTCGTCGCTGGCGAACGCCTGCGTCGCGACGAGCGCGGCCAGCAGCGCGGGGGCGAGCAGGTCCACCACCCGCGCGGCGCCCTGGGGCAGCTCGCGACCCGCCGCCAGCACCGGGCCGCTCGCCTTGACCGCGACCGTGGCGAGGCCGACGACGAGCACGCAGAGCCAGACGGCGCTCACGAGCGCGCCTCCTGCGGCCGGACGGCGTGCGGGTGGCGCGCCGGGCTCCTGCGCGGCGGGCGGGTGAGGCCCACAAGGCACGCGGCGGTTGCCGCGATCACCGGCAGCCCCGCCGGGGTGACGGGGGTCAGCACGAGCGCGATGCCGGCGCCGAGCATGGCGGCAAGGGCCGGCGTGCGGTCGCCTCCGGAACGCAGCAGCGGAGCGAGGAGCGCGAGGAAGAGCGCCGGGAAGGCGGCGTCGAGGCCGAGCGTGGCCGGGTCGGTCAGGCTGTCGCCCGCCAGCACCCCGGCGGCCGTGCCCGCGTTCCAGCCCAGGTAGAGGAGCCCGCCCGCGCCGAGCAGCACCCTCCGGTCGAAGCCGCCCTCGCGGCTCGAGAGCGCCCAGCTCTCGTCCACGAGCAGCTGCGCCTCCACCAGCCGCCGCACCGGCCCGCCGCGGAACGCGCCCGAGGCGGCGATCGACATCGGCACGTAGCGACCGTTCAGGAGCACGGCGGCGCCGATCGCCGCGGCGGCCGTGCCGCCGGCCCCCAGTACGGAGACGACGGCGAACTGAGCCGAGCCGGCGAACGTGGTCGCCGACATCGCGAGAGCGGCGAGCGCGTCGACGCCCGCCGCCCGTGCCAGCACCCCGAACGAGGCGCCGAACGCGACGATCGCCGGCATCAGCGGCAGGATTGCCCTGAAGCCGTCCCGGTAGCTGCCCTCGGCCATGAGCCGATTTAGGCTACTCGGCGCCTCCGGCCTGTCTCGGCGCGACGCCGCGCCGCCTCCGTCCGCTGTGCCGTCGCGACCGCCCAGCTGAGTGCCGCGTTCATGCCGCCACCTCCTGTCGTGCCTGCAGGCGGAGCAACTCGACGATCTCCGCCGTGTGCTTGAAGGGGTCCGCGACGGCCTGGCCGTCGAGGAGCCCGACCGCGGCCCGGAGCTCGCCGCCGACGTAGGCGAGCAGTGCCGGCCCGTGCGGGGGGCGACGGTCGTCGAGGGCGGCCAGCCGCCAGACCGAGGGGGCATCCGCGTCGGTCGAGTGCGTGATTGTGATTGGCTCGCTCATATCGATCTCCTTTCGGGCAATAACGCTCGTCGCGGACCCATTTGTGAGATAACCGTCTAACACGTTATGACGGATATGATAGCACCGGCTAAACTCCTTTGGTAGTTATGGCACCGGGCGAGACATCACAGGCGAAGACGGCCCCCCAGCCGCTCTACCTCGTCCAGCGGTTCGTCAACAGCGCGGACGTCGAGAGCGGCGAGGACGAGCTGTCGAGCCCCGAGGCCCTGCGCGACTGGTTCGCGGAGCGCGGGCTGATGGACGCGGCCGCCGCCGTGAGTCGTGCCGACCTCGAGCGCGCGATCGACGTGCGCGAGGGCCTCCGCGCCGTCCTGCTCCAGAACAACGGGCTGCCGCTCGACGAGGAGGCGGTCGAGCGGCTCGACCGCGCCGTGGGGCGCGCGGCGGTGCGCGTCCGATTCGCCCCGGGCCGCGACCCGGAGCTGGTGGCCGACTGCGAGGGCGTGGACGGCGCCATCGCTCGCCTGATGGCGGTCGTCGCGGCGGCCGTCGAGCACGGCCGCTGGGAGCGGCTCAAGGCCTGCCCGCGCGAGGAGTGCGAGTGGGCCTTCTACGACAAGTCGAAGAACCGCTCAGGCCGCTGGTGCTCGATGGACTCCTGCGGGAACATCGAAAAGGCCAAGGCGTTCCGCGAGCGCCACCGCGGCGCCCCGCGGTAGCGGCCACCGGCCACTACGCCTCGAGCGTGTGCACCTTGAACAGGTTGGTGCCGCCGGCGCTGCCGGCCGGCAGGCCCGCTGTGATCCCGATCTTGTCGCCCCTCTGCGCGAAGCCCTCGCGCTCGGCGACCTCGGCGCAGGCCTCGATCAGGCCGAGCGTGTCCATCGGCTCCTCGTTGAGGCGCGGGTGCACGCCCCAGAGCAGCCGGCAGCGGCGCACGACCTCCTTGCGCGGCGACAGCGCGAGCACCGGCGCCTTTGGCCGGTAGGCCGAGATCAGCGCGGCCGTGGTTCCGGTGTTGGTGGGCGACACGATGCACTTCAGCCCGAGCTGGTAGACGGCGCCGACCGCCCCGAAGGCGATCGCGTGGTACTGGTTGTTCGCCTGCGGGCCGCGCTCCGCGAGCCAGCGGCCGTAGGGCAGCTCGCGCTCGGTCGTCAGCGCGATCGAGGCCATCATCTGCACAGCGAGCACCGGATGCTTCCCGACCGCGGTCTCCTGAGACAGCATCACCGCGTCGGTGCCGTCGAAGATCGCGTTCGCCACGTCGGCCACCTCAGCGCGGGTGGGACGCGTCGAGTGCACCATCGACTCGAGCATCTGCGTCGCCGTGATCGTCGGGGTGGCGTTGCGCCCGGCGAGCGCCAGCAGCCGCTTCTGCACCAGCGGGACCTCCTCGATCGGCAGCTCGATCCCGAGGTCCCCGCGCGCGATCATGATCCCGTCGGCCGCCTTGATGATCTCCTCGCCGTTGGCGGCTGCCTGTGGCTTCTCGATCTTCGCGATCAGCGGCACGTGCACGTCCCGCGCCGCCAGGTGCTCGCGCACGGGGTCCAGGTCCTCGCGGCGGCGCACGAACGAAAGGGCGAAGAAGTCCACGCCCATCTCGAGCCCCGCGTCGATCAGGCCGATGTCCTCCTCGCTCACGGCCGGCAGCGAGACGGTGACGTTCGGGAGGTTGAGGCCCTGCCGCGAGGCGACGCTGCCGCCGACCTCGACCTTCGTGACCACGTCCCCGCCGTCGACCGAGCCAACCCGCAGCCGGACCGCGCCGTCGGCGAGGTAGAGCACGTCGCCCTTGTCGACGAGCTCGGAGAAGCCCTCCCAGGCAACGGGCAGCCGCTCGGCGGTGCCCTCCACGGCCTCGGCCGTGAGCACCACGCGGGAGTCGAGCGCCAGCTCGGCCACCCCGCCCGACACCGGGCCGATGCGGAGCTTCGGCCCGGGCAGGTCGCCGAGGATCGCCACGTCGCGTCCCGCACGCTCGGCGCCGGTCCGGATCGCGGCGGCGATCTCGGCGTGCTGCTCGGAGCTGCCGTGGGCGAAGTTGAGCCGCGCGACGTCCATCCCGGCCGCGACCATCTGCTCCAGGACGTCCGGGTCCTGCGAGGCGGGGCCGATCGTCGCGACGATCTTCGTCGAGCGCATGCCCTCTGGACCTTACCCACGAAAAGCCCGCTCTTAGCGACCGCGAGCCCCAAGCCGATGTTGACGCTCGGCGGGATAGCGGTTTTGATGGGCCCCGGCCTCAGAGCAACCGGAAACGATGTGTCTGGCCCACCCGCTCACGCGTTTCGCCGAAGTGGCTCTGAGGCTCCGGGGTATCTGCAGTAGGTGTTCGAGATCGCACTAGGTGCGGGGAGGTCTGATGGGCAAGCCGGCCACGATCGACGCTGGTCAAGAGCAGCATTTGCGGGCGCTGGAATACGCGAATCGCGTACGTCTCGCCCGGGCTCGGATGAAGCGTCGAGTCGCCGCGGGCGAGCTCTCGGCCGCTGAGGTGATCCTCAGCTGTCCTTGGCAGGCTCACAGCATGTCGATCAGCGACCTGCTGATGAGCCAGAAGCGCTGGGGCAGAGCTCGATGCAGGCGACTGCTGGTCTCGCTCGGTGTCCCCGAGAACAAGCAAGTGGGGACGCTCACCGAGCGCCAGCGACTGGCGCTGGCCGCTGTGCTCACCGCAAAGAACGCCCCGGCAGGACATTCGGCCGCCGCGCAAACCGCCGACGCTACGCGTGTGCCCCCGGCTCCCGCGCGGGCCTCGCTGGCGACACGCGAGCGCGCGCTGACGGCCGCCTGACCGGAGCACAGGGCGAGGGCGGCCGGGGAGAGGCCGGCCGCCCTCCCGCCTTTGCCTACGACGCCGTCGCTATCTCGACGATGTGGCCGTCGGGATCGCGAACGTAGACCGACTTGAAGTCGGTGCGGTCCATGACCTCGGTCGCCGGGATGCCGCGCGAGACGAGGTATTCGCGCCACGCCGCGAGCTCGGCCTCGCTCTCCACCGCAAGCGCGAAGTGGTGGGTCGACCCTCTGCCCACCTTCCCCTCGTCGAGGTCGGGATACTCGAGGCAGGTAATGAGGGTGCCGGGTCTAAGACCCCGGCGCCGAGCACGACGAGCACCCAGACCTTCACGGGCCCGAGCCCCAGCGCGACGACCGTGACGCTGGCGAAGGCGGCCACCCCGGCCAGGAGCGAGGAGTGCGAGCGATAGCCGGCCATGTGCTCCCGCAGCGCCAGCTCGCCTCCGCCGAGCGACGCGATCACGAGCCCGCCGGCGAGCATCTCCCCGCCGCCGGAGCCGCGCGTCGCGCCCCACAGGATCAGGACGATGCCGAGCAGGATGACCAGCTCGGAGAGCGGGAAGCCTCCCCACGGCGCCGGTGGCCGCTCGCCCGTCGAGCGCCGTGCGCGCGGCCGCGCCTGCGGAGTCGCGGCGCGCTCACGCCGCGCGGCGTCGCGCTCCGCGCGCGTCGACTCACCGCGCTTGCGGCTGCGCCTTCCCATTCAGGTGGCTAACGGGCAACCGGAGCTGATGACGACCCGCCACCAGCCCATGAGCATGCCGATGAAGCTCCAGCGCGGGCGCACGTGCCAGTGGCGGCAGCCGCGCTCGCCTATGTCCTCGGCCGACACGAGCCGCCACTTGTGCCGCTCCGGCTCGAGCAGCATCTCCTCGATGAGACGCCGGTTCTGCTCCTCGACCCAGGTGCGGTCGGACAGCGCCCGGCGCGCGTCGGAGACCCGCGCCGCGAGGTCGTCGCGCAGCTCCTCGAGCTCCGCGAGCGACAGGAGGCGCGGACCGCCGCCGCGGCCCGCGACGACCGGACGCGGAAGCTCCGTCCGCGGCCAGGTGGCGCAGAACACCTGGGCGAGCTCGTTCTCGAGCCGGGCGACCTGGTCGAGCAGCGTCCGGCGAGCGGCGCGCTCGTCTGGCAGCGTTGCCGGGACAGACGGGACTACGGGCCTGTCGAGGACGTCAGGCACTCGCGTCAGTGTAAAGCGTCTCGGCCGCGGACCACAGCGCTTCCTCGAGGCAGATGCGCGGGACGCCCTTCACGCCGAGCGCGCACAGGACCATGCGCTCGGTCTCCGGGGTGACTCCGGCGTCGCGCCCGACCTCGCCGAGCACGAGCGCCACCGGGCGCTCGCCGTCCGCCACGACGAGCTGGCGCGCGGACAGCGGCCGCGCGCCGCCGAGCGTCTCGCCCGCGCGCGCGAGCCGCAGGCCGAGCTCGCCGTCCACGCGCCCGGCGTCGAGCGCGATCAGCGGCACGCCGGTCTCGGCGATGGCGATCGTGAGCGCGTCGTCCACGAGGTTCTCGCTCCGGAGGCCGCCCTGCTTGAGGCGCCGCAGCGCGACCGCCTCGACGGGCGTGCGGTCGTGGTCGGGGTCGATGCCCACCTGCCGGGAGAAGACGCGGTACGCCCAAGGCACGGGGTCCTGGCGCATGTGCACGACCTTGCCGCCGGTGTAGCGGTCGGCCAGCATGCGGAGCCGCTGCTTCACCTCGCGCGGCGACTTCTCGGGGCGCACGTCGAGGCACGCGTGCACGAGGCTCAGCTCGGGGAACTCCTCGGCGAGCTCCGGCTCGACCCAGCCGTCGACGAGCTCGAGGTCGGGCTCGGTCATCCGAGCAGCCGCCTCGTCTTGCGACGGAGCTCCGCCTCGGTGAGGTTGCCGACGTCGGTCGCCCGCACGCGCCCGTCGCGCGCGAACACCGTGATCGGGCAGACGCCGACGCCGTACAGGTTCACGAGCGAGCCGTCCTCGTCGACCGCCACCGGCTGGCGCCAGCGGCGCGCCCGCGCCACGTTCTTGGCCTCCTCCTTCGAGTCGCCGCTGAGCACCGTCACGAACTCCACGCCGGGGAAGTCGCCCATGATCCTCTCCACACGGTCGACCTGCGGCTCGCACTCCGTGCCGCGGGTGACAACGAACGTCATCACGCGCGCGCCGCGCTCGGTTGGGCACACCTTCACGATGCCGCTCCCCTCGACGGCGCAGGCCGGGATCTTCCCGGCGTTCTTGTTGCAGGGCTTCCTCTGGCAGACGTTCGCGTCGCCCTCCTTGTCGCCCGCCGCCGCGGGCGCCGCGAACGCCGGGAGGCGCTGGCCCGGCTCGGGCCCCTTCAGCCCCTTGCCCTGGTTGGGGAGCGTCTCGGCGAACAGCAGCACGCCCAGTCCCATCAGCAGCACGATGCCGACGAGCCACGCGTACTTGTTCCCGGGACGCGGGACCTCGGGCCGGCGCACGGGCTCGGGGTGCGTGCGGTCGCGCTCGGCCAGCCGCTCGCCCACCGAGAGGTCCTCGAAGCGGTCCTCCTTCTCGCGGCCGTCCGTCACGGCGCGTCCGGCTGGGCCCTGCGCGGCCTGACGGCGGCCAGCAGGTCGCGGATCCGGAAGGGGCCGTGCTCCTCGGCCCACAGCAGCGCCGCCGGCAGCACGACCATCACGCCGAGCAGCGAGACGGTCAGGTCCACCACGGTCACGATCCCGAAGTCGCGCAGCATGCGGATGTCGGAGAACACGAGCGCCGCGAAGCCGGCGATCGCCGTCACGCCCGACGCCAGCACGGCCGCGCCCGTCGAGGCGTAGGCGAGCTCGATGGCGCGGGCGGGGCCGGCGCCGCCGTCGCGCTCCTGGCGGTAGCGCGCCGACAGCAGCACGCTGAACTCGGTCGAGATCGCTATCACGAGCGCACTGAGCGTGATCGACATCGGGTTGAGATCCACCTCGAGCGGCCCCGGCAGCAGGCCGAGCACGAACAGGACGAGGCCGGACCAGCCCGTGGCGAGCGCGATCGGGATCAGCGGCACGGCCGCCTCGCGCGCGGAACGGCGCGCGGCGAGCAGGATCAGGAACACGCCGGCGAGCGCGGCGAGCAGTGTCAGCGCGCGCCGCCACGGCGACGACAGCGCGCCGTTGGCCTCGGCCGCCAGCACCGGCAGGCCCACCACCGACGCCTCGACGCCGGCGGGCGGCCTGAGCCGCGCCTTGATGTCGTCGACGACCTGCTTCTGGCGATCGAGCGGCATCAGCCGGATGCCGAAGGCGAGGTTCGCCGTCTTGCGGTCGGGCGTCACCACGCCCTGCGAGAAGTAGGCCGGCACCGCGTCGAGCAGCCGCCGTACCTGGGCCTGGCCGCCGCCGGCCGCGCTGAACAGGTCGGGGAGCGAGAGGGCCGGGCAGAGCTCGGGCGGGTTGTGCGTCTGCGTGCAGCGCTTGCCGGGCCGGAAGCCGTTCTCGCGCAGCACGCGGTCCTGGAAGCGCGTCATCCAGGCGACCACCTTCGGATCGGTGATGTCGTCGGCCCGGATCGTGACGTCGATCTCGCCGGACACGCCGGTCTCCTGCTGGAGGACGTTCACGTCCTTCAGGGCCTGGAGGTCCTGCGGGACCAGCTCGCGCACGTCCGAGACGACCTGGGCCTGCGTGTCGAGCGCGAGCCCGACCACCGCAACCGCCAGTCCGATCGCGAGCACGCGCCGCGGGCGTGAGAGCGCGAAGCCGAGCGTACGCCAGGAGCGATCTGCCAGCCACTCCCCCGCCGCGTGCACGCGCGGGTGCCCGCGTAGCGCCGCCAGGCGGCCGCTGAGCGGCGTCAGGCGGCCGTCGCCCACGGCGGGGCGCCGGAAGCGCGTGAGGGCCGCGAAGCCCGCGCAGAGCGCGCAGCCGAGCGCCAGCACGATCCCCAGCACCAGCAGGGCGCCGAAGCCGCGCACCATCGGGACGGGCGACAGCAGGAGGACGAGAAAGCCCGTCGCGGTCGCGAGCCCGGCCGTGAGGATCGTCGGACCGCCGGCCACCGCGGCGGCCACAGCCGGCTCCGGCTCGCCTCGAGCCGCTGCCTCGCCGTATCTCGCCTGGAACTGGATCGCATAGTCCACCGCCAGGCCGATCAGGACCGGGAGCGCCGCGATCGAGGCCATCGTCAGGTCGCCGCCCGCCAGCGAGAGGGCGCCGAAGGTCATCGCGGCCGCGGCCAGCGCCAGCGCGAGCGGCAGCAGTCGCAGCCGCGCGCCCCAGACCAGCGCGAGCGTCGCCGCCATCAGGAGCAGCGCCGCGCCGAGCAGCACGAAGATCGAGCGCTGGACCGCGTCCGCGAGCCCGGCCGCCACCACCGGCACGCCGGTCACGATGTACTTCGCGCCCTTCCGCGGCTTGAACAGCTTCTCCGCGGTGGCCGTCTGGATCAGGTCGATCGCCCGCGCGCGCTCCGAGTCGGTGAGGTCCGGGCGCAGCCGGATCTGGACGAGCGCCGCGTTCTTCGACGGGAACAAGTAGGCGAAGCGCGACTTCGGCACCCCCGGCTCGCCGGCGGTGCGGTCGAACACGAGCGACGAAACGAAGCTCGGGTCGTCGATCCGCGGCACCCCCGTGAGCCCGTAGCGGAGCGCGCGCCGCAGCGTGTCGTTCACGAACTTGGCCTGCACGGCCTGGGCCGCGCCGCGCGCGAGCCGCTCCTGCTCGGCGGGCGGGTCGCCGCGCCGCTTCGACAGGCGCCGCGTCGCCTCCGCCACGCGCTGCGCCTCGGCCGCCGTCTTCTGCTGCTCCCTGGCGAACTCGTCGCCGATCTGGTTCACGGCGGTGTTGACGAACGTGCCCGGCCCGTAGACCACCTTCGCGGGGTGGAGGTCGGCGATCTCGCGGCACACCGGGGGCAGGCTGCCGAGCCCGCGCTTCGTGTCCGGCACGTTGCCGCTCAGGCAGCCCTCGAGCCGCAGCAGCCTGCCGAGGTCCGCGGTCAGCACGGTCCGCGAGAGGTCGCCGCGGACCAGCACGAGGATCGCCTCGTCGCCGAAGTCCTGCTTGAAGCGCTCGGTCTCCTTGAACGTGTCCGAGCCGCGGTTCACGAGCGTCGACGTGGCCGCGCTCGGCTCGAGCCGCAGAGCGAGCGCGGCGCCGCCCAGCGCCAGCAGGGCGGTCACGGCCAGGACGACCACCGGCCGCCGCGTCACCGCCCCCAGGAGGCGTCGAAGCACGCGCTCGATCACGCAGTCAGCTTAGGAGAGCGGCGCCGGGCCGGGCGCAAGCAGCGGGCGGTGCCCGCTGCGCAGCGATCTTCTCAGGGCAGCGGTTCCACGTGCGGGTAGCGCCCGGGCTGGCCGACGAGGCGGCCGAGCGGCGCCTGCTCCTCGCACGGCGGCGCTCGGCCCACGTTGTCGGTGCCGATCCCGAACACGAAGCGCTGTATCTCCGCAGACAGGCGTTCGGTCAGGTAGGCGTTCGGCGGCGGCGGCGAGGGCGTCGGGTTCGTCGTGCAGAGGTAGCTGCCGAACACCGGCAGGGGCCGGCCCTGTGCCAGCCGGTCGTACGCCCCCGGCTCCGTGTACGGGTTGTAGCGGTTGACCCCGAGCCGGTGCGGGTAGCCGGTCATGATCTCGGGGTTGAGCGGGTTCATCACGCGGAGGTAGTGGACCGGCGGCGTCGGCTGCGCGAACCCCGGGCCGACCGCCTGGGTCGCCGCCGAGTCGTTGGCGAAGAACGCCGCGATCTCGCGCCGGTAGAGGCCCAGGTAGTCGACGATCGGCGTCAGGTCTTGCAGGAACGGGCCGAGCCGCCTCAGGAGCGGGCGGGTGTTGTCGAGCACCTGCTCGGTGGCCGGGAGGCCGGTTCGCGAGACCTTGACCAGCGGGTCGAGGTCCTGGAAGAAGCCGCGCAGGTCCGGGCTGAGCCGGTCGAGGTCGACCAGCGTGGGCGAGATCTGGCGCGCCGCCGGGCGCAGCTGGGTGACGAGCGGGTTGGTCACGTGCGCGAAGGCGGTCACGCGCCTGGTCGTGGCCCGGCTCTCGCGCAGGAAGGTCGGGAACACCCGGAACGTGTCCGCGAGCTGGGCGTCGCGGCTCGCGATCGCCTCCCAGGTTCGGTTCGAGTTCCGGATCAGCTCGCGCAGCTGCCCCTTGCGCTCCGTGAGCGCCGCGAAGACCTCGCCGGTGTCGCGGATGAGGCCCTTGGTCTCGGCGCTCTGTACGCGCAGCACGCGAAGGACGTCGTCGGTCTCCTCGGCGAACGGCGTCAGGTTCGCGAGCGCGGCGCTGATCTCGCCCGCGCGCCCGCGCGCCGCGAGCCCCTGCTGGTCGAACCAGGTCGAGAACTGCTGGCGCGTCTCGGGGTCGAACGTGCGCAGGATCTCGTCGAGCTCGACCGTCTCCGCGACCTGGCCGCGCGGCAGATCGCCGCCGTCCTTCAGGACGTTCTTCCCGTCCGGGCCGGCGTCGCCCGGCGAGAGCTCGACGTAGGTCTCGCCGAGCAGCGTCTTCTGGCGCAGGATCGCGCGCGTGTCGCGCGGGAGCGGCGCGTAGCGCGGGTCGATCTCGATCACGGAGTCGGTGAGGCCGGTCTTCTCGTTGGGCTCGCGCGTCTTCACGCTGCCCACGCGGACGCCCGAGATCCTCACGTCCGCCTCCTGGGCGAGCTGCGTCGCCTCCGGGAACTGGACCGTCACGCGGTACCCCTTCGGCTGGAGCGGCACGGAGCCGCCGAAGCTCAGCCAGAGGAACACGAGGATGCCGAAGCACGACAGCGCGAACGCCACCATGGCGAAGATCCGGCCGATACTGGGGGTCTGCTTGATCATGGCGGGAGGTCGTCGGGCGGGTTGTTCGGGCAGTTCTGGCTCTCGGACGGCAGGTTGAGCAGCTGCGTCGGCACGCCGAGCTGCGGGTTCGCGATCACGATCTGCTCGAGCGAGTTGTAGGTCGGGCAGCCCACGAGCACGATGCCGCGGCGGACCGGGCCGTGCGCGTCCTGCAGCGACCAGAGCGTCGCCCCGGCGTGCGCGCCCCACGCGCTCCAGAAGAGGAACGGCTCCGTCGCGCCGGGCGGGTTGTACGCGAGCGTGTTGAAGAAGCTGTTCAGGACCTTGAAGCTGCGCGTCAGGCGAGGCGTGACGACCGACAGGTCCGAGCTCGCCCGGCGCAGGTCGCGCACCGTCGGCTGCACGTCGCGGGCGAACGGCCGGATCTGGTCGCGGATGATCGGCGTCGTCTCCTTGAAGAACGGCCGCGTCTTGCGCAGCGCGGGCGCGAGCTCGCGTGCGAACGGCCGGAGCCGCTGGAGCGCCGGGCCGAGCTCGTCGGCCAGCGTGCCGGCCTTGCGCAGCGTCGTCTCCGTCTGCGACAGCGCTCCCGGGAACTCGCGCAGGGCGCGCCGCAGCGAGCTCTCCTCGGAGGCGAACGCCTGGAAGTTGGCGTTCGCGGAGTTCACGAAGGAGGAGAGCTGGTGGTCGCGCCTCGCCAGCGCGGTCGAGATCAGCTGGAAGTTGTGGATGACCCGCCTGATGTTGTGCCGGCGCTGGATCAGGAGGCGCGTGAAGCGCTCGCCGTCGCGCGCCGTCGGCTCGAAGCGCTTGAACGTCTCGCGCAGGTCCTGCTCGGCCGTCTGCTTGTAGCGCGACGCTGCGCCGGTCTTCTGGTCGTCGAAGGCCGTGCCGCCCGCGTCGAGGAGTATGCGCAGGTAGTCGCGCGTGTCGCCGTCGAGCTCGGCGAGTACCTGGTCGACGTCGATGTCCGGCAGCGTGTTCGCGACCCTCACCTGCCCGTGCTCGGGCAGGTCGCCGGCGCTCGCCGTGCCCGGGTCGAGCGCGAGGAACATGTCCTTGAGCCCGCTCTTGGGCCGCATCAGCACCGACGCGTCGCGATGGATCGGCTTGTACTTGTTGCGGATCCGCATCACGACGATCGCGCGGCCGTCCTTCAGCGTCACCTTGCCGACCTCGCCGACCTTCACGCCGGCGATGTTCACCGTCTGCCCCTGTCCCGGCACGATCGCCTGGCCCGTGGGCAGCTCGGCCTCGACCTCGTAGAAGTCGGTCCCGATCACCGGCACCCAGGCGGGCAGGTAGAAGCGCTGGTTCGAGAGGATGTAGCCCCCGATCCCGAGCGCCCCCACCAGGAGGAACAGGAGCGCCACGAACACGCGCAGCTGCTTCTTGATCTGGCGCCTCACGGCCCCGCTCCGATCCGTGCGGCGTTCAGGTCGGGCGGCGTCTGGCGGTAGCAGGGCTCCTTCGGCTTGTAGGGCGGCTTGGGGCCTCGCGTGGGCCGCGTGCCGAGCGGCGGCGCCTGGGCCGAGCCGAACAGGCCCTCGCGGAAGCTGCCCACCGGCGGCGTCTTCACGTTGTAGCCGCCGCCGGCCGACTGGAAGCGCGTGTAGGAGCCGTTGCCGTCGAAGCTGCCCGACTCACCCGACAGGCCGACCATCGTCTGGAAGAACTCCTGGTAGTTCCTGAGCCCGGTGGAGAGCGCGCCGTCGTCGATGCGCGCCTCTCCGATCGGGAGGATCACCTGGAGCTGGCAGCGGTTGAAGCGGTCGAGCACCGGGAGCAGGTCGACCTGCCCGTCGATGAACTTCGCCAGGTCGGCCACGGCGGGCTGGAGCTCGTCGACGAGGCCCTGCAGCTCGGACGGGCGAAGCAGCGCGCGCGTCTGGCGGATCCACGGGAAGCCGGCCTCGAGCGTCGCGGGGGTCTCGCGGACGCCGGGGATCATCTCGAGCGCCCACGCGCGCGTGGGCGGGAACGCCGCGTTCAGCGAGTCGAGCGTCGGGTTCGCCGCCTCGAGCACCCGCGGCAGCAGCCGGACGGTCCGGCGGAGGTTCGAGCCCTCGACCGCGAGCGCGTGCATCGTGATGTTGAAGTTGGTGACGAGGTCCTTGAGGTTCCCCTCGTTGGACGAGAGCGCGGCGAAGATGCGCTGCTGCCCGCCGATCAGCTTCGAGAGGTCGTGCGCCTCGGAGCCGAGCAGCGCCTGGTTCACGACCGCCCCGCCGCGCAGCGCGCCGGGCGAGTACTGGAGCGAGTCGTTCAGCGACTTGCCGGCGGTCTCGCCCTTGGTGCTCCGGTCCTGGTCCGCGTCCTCGCCCGGCTGCGGCTCGCCGTTCAGCGCGCCGCCGTAGCCGATCAGGAGCTTCTGGAGGTCCTTGCGCGTGTCCGTCTTCAGCGCGCCGAGCACCTGGTCGATCTGGACGGGCGCGGAGGTCTGCGACGCCGGGACGACGGCGCCGCTGTCGAGCGCGGGCGTGCCGGGCGTGCCCGGGTTGATGTCGAAGAAGAGGTTCCCCTCGAAGAAGATGCGCGGCCGCACCTTGATCCGCGCGTCGCTGTGGATCGGGAGAGCCTCGTTATCGAGCTTCATGGTCACGGTGATCGCGGGCGAGTCGCCGCTGACCGGCTCGACCTTCGAGACCCTGCCCACATCGACGCCGGCGATCCGCACCGCCTGGCCCTTCAGGATCGGCGGCGCGTTCTCGAAGCGCGCCCTCAGCTCGTAGGGCTTCGTGAACGGGATGTCCTTCGAGAACGCGAGGAACGTCACGATCACGATCACCAGCAGCGCGATCAGCCCGGCCTGGAACGCGGTGAAGCGGCCGTAGCGGCGTGCCCTCATGGCGCCACCTGCCCGGCCGTCTTGGTGCCCTGGTTGCCGGGCGGGTTGCCGACCAGGGTCTGGCCGCGGGCGAAGCGCTCGTTGCCGGCCTGGCACTCGCGCTCCTGGCCGGGCGCGGCCGTGTTCGGATATGGCGTCAGGTGGGTGTGGTTCTCGACCTGCGGGCCGTTCGCGAGGCCGCTCGACGGGAAGCCCTCGTTGTTCGGCCCGAAGACGTTCGAGCTCCGCTGCGTCGGCGCGGCGACCACCATGAAGCGCTGCCAGGTGCCGTTCGAGTCGCCGTCGGAGAGCAGGCTGGCCGCGTTCCGGAACCAGAGCGTGGCGTAGTTGCAGACCGTCTGGGCCGGGACGAGGAAGTGGAGCGTCGGCCGCAGCGAGGACGAGAGCCGCGTGAGCTGGTCGATCCCCTGGCGCACCAGCGGGTCGTCCGAGAAGTCGGCCAGCGCGTCGAAGACGTCCGCCAGGTCCTCGTTGGTCTGCTTGGTGCGCGGCAGCACCGCGCTGCCGGCCTCGAACGCGTCGGCCAGGATCGGCGCGGAGTGCGGCAGCGTCGCCACGCCCGGGCGGAGCTCACGGAACAGCGCGGTGTTATTGCGGAGGAACGGCCGCTGCAGCGGGAACTCGCGGATCGCGACCTCCTCCGTCAGCGGGCTCTCGCTGATCGTCTCCTGCAGGAACGGCCGCGCGATTCCGGCGAGCGCGGTGAACGAGATGTCCAGGTTCACGAACAGCAACCCCTGCTCCTCGGCCACCGGCGCGGCCTCCTCGGCGGCGTCGCCGAGCTCCTTGAAGAAGCGGCCGAGGCGGGTGTCCGGCGCGGACAGGTTCCGCATCACCGGCTCGAGGTCGGTGAGCAGCGGCACGAGCGCCTCGATCGCCGAGTTGAGGTCCTGCCCGCGACCGGCGAGGCCGCCGCCGTAGCCGTCGAGGGTGTTCCGCTGCCCGACCCGTGCCTTGTCGTCGAACATGTTGAGGAACTCGTCGAGCTCCACCGTGGGGCGGATGTCCTCCACGCCGATGGTCGAGCCGGCCGGTAGCGTCTCGCCGCCCTCGGGGCCCGGCTGGAGCTCGATGTACTTGAGGCCGAGCGCGGAGCGCGGGCGCACGCGCAGCTTCGAGCCGGCGGGGAGCGGCTCGAGCTCCTTGTCGAGCTTCATCGTCACCTGGGCGTAGGTCGAGCCGTCCTCGCGCCGGCGTGGCTCGATCTCGGAGATGAGGCCCACGCGCGCGCCGCCGATCCGGACCTCGAAGCCGCGCACGAGCTGGACGGCGTTGGGGAGGTTCGCCTTCAGGTCGTAGGTCGGGACGAAGGGCAGGCCCGACGTCGCGTTGTACGACAGGAAGACGGCGACGATCGTCACCAGCACCGTCACGGCGCCCACGAGCACGGGGCTCGCTGCCAGTGCCGATCCGCGGCCGCGGCTCATCCCGCGCCTCCGAGGAGGTAGTCGAGCATGGGCTCCCTCTCACCCAGCCCCGTCGAGCCCTCGCTCGCCTGCCGGCGGAGCGCCCGCATGCTCGACTCGCGCTCGCGGTCGCGCTGCGGGTCGGACCCCGGACCGAGCAGGTCCTGGAGCAGCGTCCCGGTCGGCGGGACGCTGCCGCCGCCGGCGCCCTTCGGCGGCTCGGGAGCAAGGTCCGCCTCGAGGCGGGCGGGCGCCGAGGCCGAGGCGGCCAGGCCGGAGGTGAAGTTCGCGGTGCAGGCGATGCCGGTGTTGACCGTCGCGTACTCCGTGCAGGTGTTGGTCACGAGCCCGGCGCGCAGGTAGTGGCTCAGCGAGTCGAAGCCGTTGGTCGCCAGCGCGACGTAGTAGATGAAGTCGTTGATCCGCTCGACCGCACCGGTCTTGTCGAGGCTCGTCGTGAGCTCGTCGAGGTCGACCGAGGTCGGCGCCAGCTGCTTCCCGAGCCGCCCGAGGTCCTGAATCAGCGGGCGCGCGTGGATCAGGGCCGGGCGCCCGCGCTCGAGTGCGTCGCCGAGGCTCGGGAACGCGTCGCGCGCCGCGTCGGCGAGCGTGCCCTGCGCCCGGATCAGGCGGCCGAGGTCGGGGGCGGCGTCGCCGAGGTCCGAGAGCAGCGGAGTGCCCTGGTCGGCGAACCCCTCGAGGTCCACCATGAGCAGGCGCAGCTCGTGGAGGAAGTCCGGCAGGCGGTGGATGCCGAGGGCGATGTCCCCGCGGCGCTCGGCCGTGGCCTCGCCCGTCTGGTTCGCCGCCACGATGAAGTGCGCGAGGCGCTCGCGCTCGCGGCTGAGCGGGGCGAGCGCGCGGTCGGAGTTCTCCGCCAGCCGCGCCAGCGCCCGGTTCTGCCCGGCCAGGATCGCGAGCACCTTGTCGGTCTCGCGCAGCGCGGGGTTGGCCCTGTGGATGACCTCGTTCAGCTCGTCGCCCCTGCCCGCGAGCCCCGTGCCGAGCTCGTTCAGCAGGATCGCGAAGCGCTGCCGGTAGGGCAGCCGCATGATGTTGTTCAGCAGGTCGAGGTCGACGGGCGAGCTCGTGTTCGCGACCGGCAGGAGGCGCTCGCCCTTCCCGTCGCCGTCCTCGATCTTCGCCAGGCTCGGCGAGCCCGCGCTTCCCGGCTCGCACTCCACGAAGCGCTCGCCGATCAGCCCCTGCAGCCGGATCGTGCAGCGAGCGTCCCGCTTGAACGGCGTGAAGCCCTCGTCGTCGATCCGCAGCGTCACGGCGGCGCGCTTCTGGGGCGTCACGTCCATGTCGGAGACGATCCCGACCGGCGCCCCCGCGACCTTCACGTCCTCGCCGGTCACGAGCGTCGCCGCGTTGTCGAAGATCGCCCGCACGAAGTAGTGGTCCTTCGTGTCGTCGTCCGTGCCCTCGCGCACGATCCCGATCACGATCCAGGGGAGGATCGCCACGATCAGGCCGAGGTAGACGAACCTCCTCATGGGCCGGGTGGGGTGTCGGAGGGGTCGCAGCCCTCGACGGGTAGGGGAGCGGAGCCATCGGGCGGGGGCTGGACGGCGCCGCCGGGACAGTGGCGCAGGATGCCGCGCTCATAGCCCTCGGTCCGCTGCTGCGGCGGCAGCGCCTCGAGCGTGTTGTCCGGATTCAGGTGGGCGGGGCTGAAGACCGGCATGACGCGCGCGTAGTGGCCGTTGGCGTCGTAGTAGCCGGCGACCTGGCCGAACTTCGTGAACCAGCCCGCGAGGTCCGGCGTGTACTGGCGCGCGTATGAGATGACGGGCTGCGCACGGTCGAGCGTGCGGATCGCGCGCGGGAAGACCGACCCGGTGAGGCTCGCAAGGCGCGGCTGCTTCGCGGTCAGCTCGATCAGGTCGTTGTTCGCGCCCGGCTGGCGGATCAGCGCGCGCAGCTCGGCGATCGTCGGGCGCAGGTCCGCCACGAGCGGCCGGAGCTCGCGGAAGAACGGAGCGAGCTTGCGCGTTGCGGGCTTCGACTCCTTCACGAGCAGCTCGAGGTCGTCGAGCGTGCCGCGCAGGTTCACGAAGGTGGTATTGGCCTTCCGCATGGTGCCCGGCAGCAGCTCGAGCGCACGCTGGAGCGAGACGCTCTCGTCGCCGATGGCGTCCATGGCCTGGTTCGTGTTCACGACCAGCCCGGCCAGGTCGTCGCGGCGCTCGGCCAGCGCGCCCACAGTCGCCGCGCCGTCCTTCAGGAAGCGCTCCAGCACGGCCTGGTCGAGCGCGAGCTCCTGGGCGAGGTCCGTGCCGCTCGAGAGGAAGGGCGCGAAGTACTTGATGCTCTGGCCGGCCTCGGTTGCGCGCGTGTCGTACCACTCGCCGGAGCCGCGGATCAGGTTGCGAAGGCCCGCGCGCGTCTTCGCGTCGAGGCTGTCGAAGAGCACGTCGAGGTCGACGGGCGAGGAGGTCTCGTCTGCGCCGATGCGCCCGCCGTCGTCGATCTTGGCGGCGCTGTTCGGCCCCGGCTTCAGCGAGATGTAGCGGCTGGTGATGCCCGACAGGGAGGCGGCCCGAATCGTGGCCGTCGTCCCCTCGTGCAGGGGGGCCAGCGCGTCGCCGATCTCCATCGTCACGACGGCGTTCGCGGAGTCGTCGAGCTCGATGTCCGAGATCGTCCCCACGGACTGGCCGCCGACGCGGATCTGGTTGCCGGTCACGAGCTGGCCGGCGTTGTCGAAGACCGCCTTGACGTGGTACGAGCCCCCGCCGCCGAACATGGCGAGCGCGAGCAGGGCCACGGCCGCGATCAGCGCCGCGGTCGCGAGAATTCGCGCCACGCTGGAGCCCCGCTCACTTTGGAGCGGCTCGCGAGTCCTTCCCTCTCTTGTCTTTGAGTCCAAGCGCGGTCAACCGACCGACGCCTCCCGCGGCGCGTCTGGCAGCGCGCCGACCTGCTACTCCATGCCGAGCGGCCCCTGTGCCTCCCCGGACAAGAACTGTCTCACGAACTGGTTGTCGGAGTTGAAGAGCTCGCTCGCCGGGCCCGACTCGACGATCCTGCCCTTCCAGAGAATCGCGATGTAATCGGCCACGCGCCGCGCCGACATGATGTCGTGCGTGATCACGCAGTACGCCCCGCCGTTCTCCTCGTGCACCTCCATGATCAGCTCGCAGAGGAGCGCCGTGCGGACCGGGTCGAGCCCGGAGTCCGGCTCGTCGAAGAGCACGATGTCGGGGTCGAGCACGAGCGCGCGCGCGAAGCCGGCGCGCTTGCGCATCCCGCCCGAGAGCTCGTTCGGCATCTTCTCGGACGCCGCCGCCAGGCCGACCTCGCCGAGCCGCCTGCTCACGATCTCGCGGATCTCATCCTCGCCCTTGTCGGTGTGCTGGCGGAGCGGGAACGCCGTGTTGTCGTAGACGTTCATCGAGCCGAAGAGCGCGCCGTCCTGGAACAGGACGCCGAACTTCTTGCGCATCTCGAACAGCTCCTCGTCGGCCATGTCGGGTACCGACTGGCCGTGCACGAGCACGTCGCCCTCGTCCGGGTAGAGGAGGCCGACCATGTGCTTGATGCAAACCGACTTGCCGGTGCCCGAGGGGCCGAGGATCATCGAGATCTGGTTGTCCGGCAGGCCGAGGTTGAGGCCGTTCAGCACGCGGTTGCGCCCGAACGCCTTGACGACGTCGATGAACTCGACCGCGTCGTCCGAGCCGTGCTCGCGCTTCTTGCCGGTGTGCCACACGTACTCGTCGGCCTCGGCCTCCGAGCCGCGCTCGTGCGTCATCTCGCCGGTGCCGCGCGGCCGCTCCTCGTGCTCCTGCTCCGCGCCGCGCGTCTGCTCCCAGTCCTGCGGGTCCAGCGGACGCGTGTCGGCCTCGGAGTCGGCCTGATGGCGCTCCTCGGCCCGCTCTTCTTCTCTGCGGTCCTCGCTCAACTCTCCCTCACCCGCCTATCGGGGCTCTCGGATTCGAGCCCCAGAAGATCTGCGTCCCCACCATTCCCACCACGTGCACCATCACGGTGTTCAGCACCATGGACTTCGCCGTCGCCGTGCCCACTCCCACCGGGCCTCCGCTCGCGTTGTAGCCGTAGTAGCACCCGACCAGCACGATCACCGTGGCCATGGTCATGCCCTTGATGAGGCTGTAGATGAGGTCGGGTGGGTTCTGGAACATCCAGAAGATCAGGAAGAACCCTCCGGACGACACCTCGCCGATCTGCTGCACCACCGCCAGGTAGCTCGCGAAGAAGCCGGCGCCGACCGCGGCGATGTACATGAACGGCAGCACCATCCACGCGGCGAGCAGGCGCGTCGCGCAGAGGAAGACGAGCGAGTTGATGCCCATCACCTCGAGCGCGTCGATCTCGTCGGAGATCCGCATGGCGCCGATCTCCGCGACCAGGCCCGTGCCCACCTTCGCCGACATCATGTAGCCGAACGCGTACGGCATGATCTCGCGGAGGTCGCACCAGGCGCTGAAGACGCCCGCGTACGCCGGCGCGCCTACCGAGCGATTGAAGTAGGCGCCCTCGATGCCGCACTGGAGGCCGAGGATGAAGGCGAGCCCCCAGATCACGAGCGCCGACCCGAGGATCAGGATGCCGGCCTGGCGCAGCGCCTCGCCGAAGAAGTGGAGGACCTTGCCGTTGAACACGGCGCCGACCACGCGCGCGCAGAACTTCGCGATATCGCCGAACGAGGCGATCCAGTCGCGCGGGACGCTCAGCCAGGTCGATCCCATTTACTTGATCACGCTGATCTCGGGGTGGGTTGCCAGCAGCGTCTGCGTGAAGACGTAGTTGAAGGCGAAGATGCCGAGGAACTCGATCACCACGCCTTGGTTGACCGCCCTCCCAACGCCTTCGGCACCTCCCGAGGCGGTCATCCCCTTGTAACAGGAGACGATCGCGATGATCGCTCCGAAAAGCGTGGTCTTCACCACGGATCCCCAGAGGTCGGTGGTACTGGCGTTGTTGAGCAGCGTCGCGAAGAACGGGCCGAGCGGCGCGTCGAACGTGAGCGTCGCCAGCACGCCGCCGAAGATGCCGAAGATCAGCGCGTAGATGTTGAACAGCCCGGTCACGACCATCAGCGCCAGGAAGCGCGGCACCACGAGGTTCTTGATCGGGTCGACGCCGAGCACCTGCAGCGCGTCGAGCTCCTCGCGGATCTTGCGGGCGCCGAGGTCCGCCGTGATGGCGGTGCCGCCCACGCCGGCGAGGATGATCGCGGTCACGAATGGCGCGAACTCGCGGATGGACGCGAGCACGAAGAAGCCGCCGAGGCGGTCGATGGCGCCGAACAGGACGAGGAAGTTGCCGGCCTGGAGCCCCGGCGCGCCGTAGCCGAACGCGATCGTCGAGATTGTGAGCGGCAGCCAGCAGAGCCGCAGCATGAACAGGAACTGCTGGACGAACTCGGTGCCGTACGGGTACGGCGGGCGCAGCGCCGAGACCATCGTCTTGCCGGTCAGGATCATCATGTCGCCGACCTGCTCAAGCAGGTTCTTGGTCGGCAAGAAGACCCGATCAGCTGCGCTTCGGACCACTACTCAGCTCCTCCCAGGGGGAACTACCCAACGTCCCCGCAAACACGTACGCAGGGGGAAGCCTATGGCATGCATCCTGGGTCCGCCAGAGGGAACCGTCGTTCGGCAAGCGCCGGGCGGTGCCCGGCGCGCAGCCACGCATTTACCTGCGCGCCAAGGAGGTATCCGGTGGTATGTTCGCCGTTCCGTGAGGGCGTGGAGGATGCACGTTGTCGCCGTCTGCCTGCTTGCGTTGGCGGGCTGCGGCGGCGGAGAGCGGCAGGACGAGAACGAGCCGGAGGGGAACTTCCCGGTGGAGGTCGTTCGCGCCACGTTCCCCGAGGATCAGAAGCTCGCGAAGAGCTCCGACATGGTCGTGACCGTCCGGAACGCGGGCGACAAGACGATCCCGAACATCGCCGTCACCGTGAACGGGTTCGACAAGCGGAAGAACAACCCGGATCTCGCGGACCCGTCGCGGCCGGTGTTCGCGCTGAACGGGGTCCAGGTCGAGATCGCGGGCTTCCCCGAGGCGAAGGACGCCAGCCCGCGCGGCTGCGATACGGCCTACGTGAACACATGGGCCTGCGGACCGCTCAAGCCGAACCAGCAGCGCACGTTCCGCTGGTCCGTCACGGCCGTGCAGGCCGGTGACTTCAGGATCGACTGGCGCGTCGCGGCCGGGCTGGACGGCAAGGCGAAGGCCGTCGCGGCCGGCGGCGGCCCGGCGCCGCGCGGCCAGTTCTCCGGCTCGGTCTCGAACGAGGCGCCCGACGTGCGCGTGGCCGACGACGGCCACACGATCGTCGAGGGGACCCGCTGAGCTAGAGGCTCACAGCCGAGCGGATCGTCCGGAGGAGCTCCTCGGGCGCACAGCCCTTGACGAGGATGCTGCGCGCCCCGGCGCGCAGCATGTCGATCTCCGCCTCCTGGCCGTCCGAGGCCGTGAGCGCCACGATCTTCGTGCCGGGGCTCCTCAGGAGGATCTCGCGAACCGCCGCCGGCCCGCCGCCTCCGGGCATCATCCAGTCGAGCACGGCGACGTCCGGCTGGTGCTCGCCCGCCAGCTCGATCGCACCCGGGGCGTCCACGGCGGAGCCGACCAGCTCGAGCCCCTCGTCGCGCTTGACGATCGCCTCGATGACCGCACGCGCGAAGGCGTCGTCATCAGCGATCATCACCATGAGTCCCACCTCTCGGAGCGTAACCGGCACAGCGCTCCACGGGTAGCCGCGGGTACTTCGGGAAGCGGTCGTCGGTCTTGTGGAGCAGGCACATCGAGAACACGCTCCCGCGCCCGCTCTTGACCAGTTTCTGGTGGACGCAGCTGTCGCACAGGCCTGCCTTCACGCAACTAAGGCTAAGTCCCCCCCTTGGTAAGGGGTCTGACCCCTTAAGTCGCCTCTTGGTAAGGGGTCTGACCCCTTAAGTCGCTCCGAATGCCCGATGTGCGGGGGCCGCCTCAGGTCGACACTCCATGAGTGCAGCCAATCCAAGAGGAGCGCACATGGACCCCCGCCTCACAGCCATCTACATCCACTCCCGCCTCGACAGCATGGGACGCGAGCCGCTTCGGGTGGCAGGATTCTCAGGCAATGGCCACTCGCATGACCAGCGCCCGCTTCGTCGGGCGAGCAGGAGAGCTCGCCGAGCTTCAGGCCGCGCTGCGCGACGCGGCCGAGTCCCGTCCTTCGCTCGCATTGGTTGGCGGTGAGTCGGGCGTAGGCAAGTCGCGCCTCGCCGACGAGCTGACCCGGCACGCGCGCGAATCTGGTGCGCGCGTACTGAGCGGCGATTGCGTCGAGCTCGGCGATGACGAGCTGCCCTACGCGCCGCTTCTGTCCGCCCTCCGACCGCTCGTCCGCGACGAGGACCCCGCCCTCGATGCGCTCGCCGCTCCGCACCGGGCCGCCATCGACGCGATCATGCCCGGCCTTGGAACCGGGCATTCGGCCGGCGACGCGACCCAGTCGCGCGTGTTCGAGGCGCTGCTCGCCCTGCTCGAGTCGCTGAGCGAGGACGCGCTCGTTGTGCTCGTCGTGGAGGACCTGCACTGGGCCGACAGCTCCACCCGCTCCTTCATCGGCTTCCTCGCGACAACGATCTGCACGGAGCGCCTGCTCGTGGTCGGTACCTACCGATCCGACGAGCTCCACCGCCGCCACCCGCTGCGGCCGATGCTCGCCCAGCTCGCGAGCGACCCCTATGCGCGCCTGCTCGAGCTTCCGCGCTTCACGCCGGAGGAGCTCGCCGAGCAGCTCGAGGGCATCCTCGCCGGCCCTGCGGACCCGGAGCTTGTCCAGCGCCTGTACTCGCGGAGCGAGGGCAACGCCCTCTACACCGAGGAGATCCTTGCGGCCGGCCTCGACGGGCGCGGCTCGCTCCCCCCGACGCTCCGCGACGCGCTGATGCTGCGCGTCGAGCGGCTCTCGCCGCGCGCTCAGGAGGTGATCCGCTGGCTCGCGTGCCAGCCGGCTGCCGATCACGCGCTGGTCGCCGCCGTTGCCGGGCTCGAGTCGGCCGACCTGCGCGATGCGTTGCGCGAGGCCGTGGCGAGCCATATCGTCGTGACCGTCGGCGAGGAGAGCTACGGGTTCCGCCACGCGCTCCTGCGCGAGGTGGTCTACGACGACCTGCTGCCGGGCGAGCGGACGGAGCTGCACGCTGCGCTCGCGGGCGCGCTCGAGGAGCGGATCGAGAGCGGCGAGCGTGGCGCTCACATCACCGCCCAGGCGGCGCACCACTGGGCCGCGGCCGGCGACCAGCCTCGCGCGCTCACCGCGGCGGTTCGCGCCGGGCTGGCGGCCAAGCGCGTGAACGCCTTCGGCGAGGCGCAGGCGCTCTTCGAGCGCGCTCTGGCGCTGTGGGAACGCGTACCGGAGCCCGAGTCGGTGGCGGCGCTCGAGGAGGTCGAGCTGCTGCGGAACACAGCGGCCGCGGCGGACCAGGCGGGCGACCCGACGCGGCAGGAGGCCCTGCTCCGGCGTGCGCTCGAGCTCGTGGACCCCGAGGACGACC
>WNGA01002625.1_pt1 | contig 27289 bp, 29 predicted proteins | sample 5400061 | NCBI WGS metagenome assembly WNGA01 (sample SAMN13153366, study PRJNA577476) | soil metagenome | isolation source: 100 cm soil or saprolite under grassland replicate 2 | place: USA:California | collected 2016-06-15
TCACCCGAGGCCTGACTTGCGTCCGGACGCTCGGCCACGGCGAGGCTATTCCCAGCGCTGCGCGTTGGCGTCGTTCAGCGATCCGCTGGTATCCGGGATGACGCAATACAGCAGGCCCGCCGGGTCCCGCATGATCCACCAACCGTGCACCTGCCGCACCCGTGTGGCGCCGAGTCGCTCTAGCCGCGCGACCTCCGCCTCCAGGTCATCGGTGTGGATGTCCAGATGCACCCGGCTCGGCCCCTCACCCAGACGCTGGACGAGCAACCAGAGTCCCTGCCCCGGCAGCGGGGCGCCGTGGTACTCCGAGTGGTCGAAGCGGGTCAGCGTCTGGCCAGTGGCGGCCTGCCAGAACTCCAGCTCCTGGTCGTGATCGGCCTCCGGCACGTCGATCACGACCTTGGAGAGCCTGCTGTAGTGCGACAATGCTCCACCTCCCACGGGTAGTCGATGCCGAGCCGGTCGGCGAGCTCGACCTGCTCCAAGGTCCCTTTCAGCAGGCGGTGCTCGTCGCCAGGCGCCTACGGTCGGGGGAGCTGGTGCTCGTAGAAGATGCCGAACCGCACTGGTGTCGCCTCTCTTATGCTCCTTGACGGCCTTTGCCGCTGACTGTGCTCGATACGCCTGCGGCGTTGGTGGGACGCAGCCACAGCGACACCCGCGTCGGCTGCATCGTCTGCTCCACCACCGCAAGCAGCTCAATGGTCAGGCTGTTCAGGTCGACCTGCTGGCGCAGCCGAGCGCTGAACTCCTCGATGGTCCTGGCCGCGTTGTAGCGGCGCCGGTTGAAACGACGGTCCACCAACTCCTGGACGCGGCGGCGGGCCGGCTGGAACACCCCGGCCACCGCCAGGGTCGCCCCGGCCACCAACAGGCTGGAGTCCTGGCCGACGAGCTGGCCAAGCCCAAGCACCGCACTGGCGTAGCCGCCGCCCAGCAGCACTGTCAGCAGGCCGTAGGCGAGCGTGCGGCTGATGATGCGGTCCAGGTCATACAGCCGGTAGCGCAGGATCGCCGCGCCGATCGCCAGCGGCAGGATCGCCACGTAGACCGCGGACGCCCAGATGTACAAGGCCGGGGTTGCCGTCACCGTGCCAGCCACGACAACCAGCGCCGCCGCAAACGACAGGGCGGCCGCCAACGCCACCCAGCGCAACTGTTGGCGCTCCATCCCGCGGGCGCGGCGAAATCGCACCACCAGCGAGGCGGCGCCAACCAGGACGGCAAGCTGGGTGAGGATGATGGCCAGGTAGCCGGCGACCTCGACCGGGCCGGCGAGCGCTGGGACCGCCAGCGGGCTGGTGACCGACTGGTAGGGCGCATCCAGCGGCTTGGCATTGAGTGCCTCGCCGAGCAGGAAGACGACCGGTGCGGCCGCCGTGACCCTGGCCCACCAGCGCCAGCGGGTCGAGGGCAGCGACCCGGTCGGGGTGAGCAGGAGGATGAAGCCGATCGAGGCTGGCCAGATGATGAAGCTGGCGTCGTCGTACAGGGCCGCGTAGCGGGCGGCTGGCAGCGCCCCAGACCGTGCCAGCAGCCCATAGCCGGCGTACCCCTGTGCGACGCCGCTGGCCAGCACCGACAGACCCAGCGTCAGCAGCAGCCAGCCCACCGGATGGCGCGGGCGGCGGCTGGCGAGCACCGCCCCGACCGTCGTGGCGCTCATTATCGCCAGCACGAACGGGGCCGCGTCGGCGGTCAGCCCCAACAGCTCGGGTCGGCCGGCTTGACGCAGCAGGCGGGCAAACCAGGGCAGGATGGCGACGCCGAGCATGGCCAGGGCCCACAGAACCCAGGCCACCATGCCCGGTCGCCGGTGCGTCCTGCCGCTTGGGGTCAATCCCATCATGGTCGTCGCATCAAGCCCATCTCCGCTCCGCCTAGCCAGCATCCGACCTGTCCATCTGACGCTGGCCAGGTGCCAGTGTTCCCGAGCCGGGTGCGGCTACTCCGAGCGCGGTCAGTCGAGCGCGAACGATCCTGTGACGATCTCGCCTGCCGGCTCGTAGGTACCGATCACCACTCCAGTGGTGGAGACTTTGCTGTCGACGAGCTTCAGCCCGGAGGGGATGGTGCCTTCCGAGAACAGGCGTTTGCCCGACCCGATGACGACGGGGAAGACCCACAGGCGGTACTGGTCGACAAGGTTGTGGCGCAACAGCGTCTGGATCAGGTTCCCGCTGCCATGCACCTGCAGCTCTGGCCCATCTTCCTGCTTGAGCGCCGCGATGCCTTCGGCCGCGTCTCCCTCGATCAGGACCGAGCTGCTCCACTCCAGCCTGGGATGACTCCGCGACGCGACGTACTTGGTGGCGTCGTTCAATGGCTTGGCGCCGGCATCGTCTGTGGCGTGCGGCCAATATGCGGCGAAGATGTCGTAGGTCCTGCGCCCGAGAACGAGGGCGAACGGCCTGCTCATCGCCTCGCCCATGACCTGACCCATCTGCTCGTCCCAATAGTTCACCGACCAGCCACCGTGCGCGAAGCCGCCGCTGTCGTCCTCTCCGGGTCCGCCCGGGGCCTGCATGACCCCGTCGAGGGTCAGGAAGGTGCTCACGATCAGCTTTCTCATCTCTCGTGTCCTTTCGATCGGATCCCCGGCTTGAGCTAAGCCCACCGCGGTAAGTATGAGACGCAGGGCCGACAGCCGCCGCAGCACCGCCCGCCGCCCGATCTTGCCCACGCCCTGATCGACCGTCCAGGTCCGTTACCCGCCCTGCCGCCCGGTCGCCATTGCTGAGGCATTTCTCCGTCGTGGGGGATTCGCGATATCATTCCCCGGCTATGCGGGTGTGTGTGATCGGAGCTGGGTTCGCCGGGCTGGTAGCGGCGGTGCGCCTGGCCGACCGGGGGGTCGAGCCGGTGGTGGTCGAGGCGCGCAGGCGCGTCGGCGGGCGGGTCCTCTCCCAGCAGCTGGCCAACGACGCGGTGGCCGAGCGTGGCGCGGAGTTCGCCGCGGCGGACCAGCCCACCATCACCAGCGTCGCCGAGCAGCTCGGCCTGGCGCTGACTCCTCTTGGCATCCGTGCGGGCGAGCACGAGCCGCGCGGCGGCATGGGCACGACGCTGCAGGCCGTCCGCCTCGAGGTGGCCAAGCTGGAGCGGCTGATGCGGCAGCGACGCGGCCAGCTCGCGGGGCGCTCCGTGCGCCAGGTCCTGGCCGAGCTGCCGCTGGATCCGGCAGCGGGGGAGGCGATCGCCGCCCGGCTGCAGATCGCCTGGGCGCAACCGGTCGGGCAGCTGGCGGCGAGCGTGCTCGAGCGCGCCGGCGCCGCCTTCTCGCGCGAGGAGAGCCTACGGGTGGTCGGCGGCAACCAGCGGATCGCCCTGCGGCTGGCCGAGCGCCTCGGCCCGGCGCTGTGGCTCGGCAGCCCGGCGGAGGCGGTCGAGTGGTCGCCGGCCGGCGTGCGGGTGCGCGCGGACGGCGAATGGGTCAGCGCGGACGCCTGCGTGGTCACGGTCCCCGCCGCCGCGCTCGGCCGGGTCCGCTTCGACCCACCGTTGCCGGCGTGGAAGGCGGGGGCGCTGCACCGGGTGGTCTACGGGCACGCGGCCAAGCTGGTGGTGCCGCTGGCACGGCCCGCGCCGCCGAGCGCGGTGCTGTCGGTCCCTGAGGGTTTCTGGGCCTGGACGGCCATGGGCGCCGACGGCACGGTGCAGCCGGTGGTGAGCGCGCTCGCCGGCTCGGCGCCGGCGCTGGCGCAGCTCCAGGTCCACGACGGTCCGGCCAGGTGGCTCGAGCGGCTGCGGGCGTTGCGGCCCGATCTGGCGCTGGAGGACCGCGGCGCCATCCTCGCCACCTGGTCCGACGACCCCTGGTCCGGTGGCGCCTACTCGACCCGGCCGGTGGCCAGGTCACCAGAGGACGACGAGCTGCTGGCGCGCCCGGCCGAGCGGCTGCACTTCGCCGGCGAGCACACCGCAGGCCCGTGGTCCGGTCTCATGGAGGGCGCCCTGCGCAGCGGCCTGCGTGCCGCCGAGGAGGTCCTCGCCGCCGGCCACGGCGAGCCGTAGCCCTCCAGCGGGACGGGCCAGGGCCGTGTTCTTCGACGCGGCGGGTTGGCCAGGCGCGGCTGGAGCACTGGTGCTAACGTTCGCGGTTATGAGATTGGCAGCCGTGGAGGGCTGGCGATGGCGGTACCGAGACGGGACGGCGGCCAGCTCGTCGCCGGCTGTGCCGCGCTGGAGCAGGCGGCCGACCAGGCCGGAGAACCTGGGTGAACCTGCCGCCGGGCGCCGCAGCGGCGATCCCCGTGCTCGTGGTGTTGGCCGGGTTTGCGGCCTTCTGCCTGGTCGACCTGGCCCGGGCCCGGGACGAGGAGGTGCGCTACCTGCCGCGCTGGGCATGGGCCTTGCTGATCTGCATCTCGCTCCCGTGAGGCGGGATGATCTACCTGCTGTTCGGGAGGGTACGCTGAACGCTGTCACCACCCGCGGGCTCACGCGGACCTGATCCGCCCTCTCGCCAGCGCAAGCCCGCCTCGGCCAGATCGTCCCAGAACCCTGGGAAGGTCTTGGCGACGCAGCCCGGGTCCTCGATGGCCACGCCGGGGACACGCGCTGCCAGCGCCGCGAACGCCATCGCCAGGCGATGGTCGTGGTGGGGGTCGATCGACGCCGGCCCGCGCGGCCGCCCGCCGTGGATCACCAGGCCGTCAGGGAGCTCCTCGGTCTTCACGGCGAGCTTGGCCAGCTCGCGCGCGAGCGCGGCGAGCCGGTCGGTCTCATGGCCGCGGGCGACCGCCACATTGCGCAGCCGCGACCGGCCCGGCGCGAGCGCGGCCAGGGTCGCCATCGTGGTCACCTGGTCGGGCATCGGCGCCAGGTCGGCGTCGATCGGTGCCAGCGTCTCGGGCCCGCTGACCGTGAGCGCCGACCCGTCCCTGGTGACGGTCGCTCCCATCGCGGCGAGGAGCTCGGGAACGCGCGCGTCGGGCTGCAGCGAGCCGAGCCGCGCGTTGCTGACCGTGACCGCCCCGCCGGTCGCGGCTGCCAGGGCGAACAGGTGCGCGGCAGCGCTCGCGTCGTACTCGACCTCGGTCTCGCGAGCGCGGTAGCCCCGGCCGGCCTCGACCCGCCAGGTGGCCTGGTCGAGGCACTCGACCGCCGCGCCGAAGTCGCGCATGACCTGCGCGGTCAGCTCGACATAGGCGGCTGCGCCGAGGCCGCGGGCGTGCAGCGTGACCGGCTCGCGGGCGTAGGGCGCGGCCAGCAGGATCGCGCTCGGGAACTGGCTGCTCGCGCCGGCGTCCACGGCGGCGTGGCCGCCTTCGAGCCCGCCGCCCGCCGCGCTCACCGGCGGGAAGCCGTCGCGGTCGTCCACCTGCGCGCCGAGCTCCCGCAAGGCAGCGACCAGCGCGCCGATCGGCCGGAGGAGCAGGCCCGGCCGGCCGGTGACGGTCGCTCCGGCGGCCGTGAGGGGCGCCAGCGCCGCCAGGAACCGCATGGTCGTGCCAGAGCCGCGGGCGTCCAGCGGCACCGCCGGGCTGGCGAGCCGCCCGCCGGTCCCCGCGACCCGCCATGCCGGCCCGGCGAGCTCGGTGACCGGGGCGCCGAGCGCGCCAAGGGCCTCCCGCATGGCGGCGGAGTCGTCGCTCTCCAGCGGCCGGCGCAGCAGGCTGACGCCGTCACCGAGGGCGGCGCAGACCAGCATCCGGTTGGTGACGCTCTTGCTCGCCGGCGCCTCCAGGCGCGCGGTCACCGGGCCCATCGGCTCCAGCTCGAACGCGACTCCGGGAGTCGTGCCGCCCGCCGCCGCGTCCGGGTCAGCCACCAGCCTGCGCGGTGGTGTCGATCCTCGTCGGATGGCTGGCCTCGTAGGCGGCCACGGCCTCGGACTGGGCGAGCAGGAAGCCGAGCTCGTCGGTGCCCTCGAGCAGCATCTGGCGCGAGAACGGGTCGACCTCGAAGCTCGCCGTCTCGCCGTCCGGCAGCGCCACCGTGCACCGCTCCAGGTCCACGGCGAGCTGGGTGTCCGGGTCCGCCTCCAGCAGCGCGACCACGCGGGCATGGACGGCGGGCGGCAGCTCGATGGGCAGCAGGCCGTTCTTCAGCGAGTTGCTGCGGAAGATGTCGGCGAACGAGGTCGACAGGACCGCTCGGAAGCCAAAGCCGACCAGCGCCCAGGGGGCGTGCTCGCGTGAGGACCCGGCGCCGAAGTTGTCCCCGGCGAGCAGGATCCGGCGGCCGCGCATGTCGGGCTGATTCAGGACGAAGTCCGCCTTGGGCGTGCCATCGGCGTGGTAGCGCCAGTCGGTGAACAGCGCGTCGCCGAGGCCGGCCTTGTCGGTGACCTTCAGGAACCGGGCCGGGATGATCTGGTCGGTGTCGACGTTGTCGACCAGCAGCGGAACCACCTTGCTGGAGAAGGCGCTGAACGGCTCCATCAGGCGCTCGCCCCCGATCCACCGCCAGGTCCCCGCGGCCCTTCCCGGACTCCTCCCGGGTCCACCACGGTCCGCGGATCGGCGACCCTGCCGGCGAGCGCGGTCGCGGCCGCCGTCAGCGGGCTCGCCAGGAAGGTGCGTCCACCGGCGCCCTGGCGGCCTTCGAAGTTGCGGTTGGAGGTGGACAGCGCGTACTGCCCGGGCTCGAGCTGATCGCCGTTCATGGCGATGCACATCGAGCAGCCGGCCTCGCGCCACTCTGCCCCCGCGGCCCGGAACACCTCGGCCAGCCCCTCGACCTCGGCCTGCCGCTTGACGTCCTGGGACCCCGGCACGACCAGCACCCGCAGGCGCGGAGCAACCTTGCGGCCCTCGAGCACCTTGGCGGCCTGCCGCAGGTCGGAGATGCGCGAGTTGGTGCACGAGCCGATGAACACCACGTCGACCGGCTGGCCGACCAGCGGCTCGCCCGGGCGCAGGTCCATGTACCTGAGCGCCTTGGCCAGCGCCTGCCGGGTGGCGCGGTCCGGGGCGCGGTCGGGGTCGGGGATGCGGCCGGTGATCGGCATGCCCATGCCCGGGTTGGTGCCATAGGTGATCATCGGCTCGAGCGCGCCGGCGTCAAGGGTCACCGACTTGTCGTAGGCCGCGCCCTCGTCGCTCGGCAGCGTGCGCCAGTCGACCAGCGCACGATCCCAGGCGGCGCCCTCGGGGGCGGATGGCCGGCCGGCGACGTACTCGAAGGTGGTGTCGTCGGGAGCGACCATGCCGGCGCGGGCGCCGCCCTCGATGGACATGTTGCAGATGGTCATGCGCTGCTCCATCGAGAGCGCGCGGACGGCCGAGCCGGCGTACTCGAACACGTGCCCGGTGCCGCCGCCCACCCCGATCCTGGCCAGCAGTGCCAGGATCACGTCCTTGGCCGCCACGCCCGGGCGCAGCCGCCCGTCGACCCTGACCTCGTAGGTCCTGGGCCTGCGCTGGAGCAGGGTCTGGGTGGCCAGGACGTGCTCGACCTCGCTGGTGCCGATGCCGAAGGCGAGCGCGCCGAAGGCGCCGTGGGTGGCGGTGTGGGAGTCGCCGCACACGATCGTCATGCCGGGCTGGGTGAGGCCGAGCTCGGGCCCGATGACGTGGACGATGCCCTGATGCGGGCTGCTCACGCCCTGCAGCGGGATGCCGTGCTCCGCGCAGTTCTTCTCCAACCGGCGGATCTGGGTGGCGGCCAGGTCGTCGGCGATGGGCAGTGAGCGGTCGTGGGTGGGGATGGAGTGGTCCACCGTGGCCAGGGTGAGGTCGGGCCGGCGCACCTTGTGCCCGCGCGCGGCAAGGCCGGCGAACGCCTGTGGTGAGGTCACCTCGTGGACGAGATGGAGGTCGACGTAGAGCACGGCCGGCATGCCGGGGTGCTCGACCACCAGGTGGTGGTCCCAGAGCTTGGCGAACAGGGTGCGCGGGCTGGCCATGGCTGTACCTCTGCGATGGGGGCGTTGGCTCCCCGGGGCGACCCGGGCGGACGGCGACGTCGTTGTCGAGGGCGATCTTAATGCTGCGGCATGCAACCCTGCATCGAAGTATCCACAGGCTCCCTTGAGGAGAAGGTTTGGTAGGTTAGGGGAGAGCGGATAAAGCTAATTGGAACTTCTGCGCCTCAAGCGGGTAGGGTGCGCGTCAGCAACGCGACGACAGGGGGCCTCGACATGCACGCGAGATCGAGGAGATCTGTGGCTTCGGGCGTGTGGGACATGCTCAAGCTGGAATGGCAGGTCGGCCTGCGCCGCCTGCCGTTCTTCACCCAGCGGCTCGCCGTGGCGCTGCTCGGGCTGCTGCTCGTGAGCCTCGCCCTGGTCGGCGCGCTGGCGGTCCTGTGGGGCGGCCCGCAGGACTCGGACCTGCCGTTGCGCCCACCGCCCGGGGCAGGCCACCCGGCTCGCCCGAACCAGGCGAGCGGGATCGAGCCACCCAGCCCGCCGCACCCGCGCGGCGGCGCCGAAGCGCCGGCCAGCGCCCGGTCCTCCACCTCCTCGAGCTCCAGCTCGACCTCGTCCACCACGGTGCGGCGCCACGCCGCCACGTCACGCACCGCCCCACCGAGCAGCACGACCACCACCACACCGCCGACCACCCGCGACGACCCGGTCGCGCCGCTGACCGTGCCGCCGGTGCTCAGCACCCTGCTGCCATAGGACCTGAGCTCCCCCGGAATGGAGGAGAAGCGGTAGCCTTTGAGCGGCCGCGGCGGCGGCCGCCGACCCTTGCCTCACATCCCGGATGGCAACGTGACCAGTTCCGCACCGACCGAGCAGGCGCAGGGCAACCCGCCCGAGCCGCGCCGCAAGCGCCAGATCCTCGGCCTCACCGGCCTCGTCGTCATGGTGCTGGCGATCCTCGCCTTCACCGCGGTGAGCATCGTGATCGAGCTGGTGGCCAACCAGGGCCGAACCTACACGGCCTCGATCGACATCGTCGGCCGGGTGCAGGACGACCCCAACGAGTACCAGGTGGTGTTCCACATCACCAACAATGGCACCAGGGCGGGACGGCCGGACGTGTGTGACGCGAACCTGCTCGACATGCGGGGCGAGCGGGTCGGCACCGCCAGCGTGCGACTGCGCGGCACGATCATCGACGCGGGCCGGACCCTGGACGAGCCGGCCGTGGCGACGGCCGCGGCCGCGCCGGTCAACGGCACCGTGCGGTGCCGCAGCCTGGAGCCCGAGTAAGCCTCCGGCGGCTCACGCCGGGGTCGGCTCCTGGGCGCCCACCGCACGGACGGGAACCGCGATCACGTGGTGCACCGGCAGCCGGTAGCGGCGCCGGATCTGGTTGGGCAGGTCGCCCTTGAGCCAGCGCGACAGGCCGGCCGGGAAGGTCGACAGCACCACGGCGGTGTAGCCGGGATGCCAGTAGAGCTCGTCCCCGACCGCGTCCAGTGGCAGATGCGAGCCCACCCGGACCGCCGTCACGCTGGCCCCGACCGCGGCGAGCTTGGCGGCCGCCTCGCTGCCGCGCCGCAGGGCGAGCTGCCGCGCCTCGCCCTCCTCCCAGGTGTGCAGGTGGCTGGGTGGGGTGGCTGGGACCAGCAGGCTGAACTCGGCCTCGGAGTCCTCGGCGGCCAGCTTCCGGACCCGCTCGGCCAGCTCCGGGCTCCCCGCCGTCTGGTAGGCCACGATGAGGTACCGCGCCATCGGCGCCCTCCCCTCAAATTACCTGTGCACTTGTTTTGCGCCGCCGGGGGAGCGCTGTCAAGCGCCAGGGCGCTCCGGGCCCGCCTGGTAGCCTGCATCCGGGACGAGCACCGGAGCGGGAGCATGACATGGGGGCATTCGAGGTCACGTCGGAGGTCGGGCGGCTCCGCAAGGTGCTGCTGCACGAGCCGGACCTCGAGCTGACCAGGCTCACCCCGTCCAACGTCCACGAGCTGCTGTTCGACGAGATCATGTGGGTCGAGCGGGCGCAGCTCGAGCACCGTGTCTTCGCCGACGTGCTGCGTGGCCGCGGCGTGGAGGTGCTGCTCCTCGGCGGCCTCCTCGCCGAGACCCTGACCGAGGAGGCCTCGCGCAAGGAGCTGCTCGACCGGGTGGTGACCGTCGACGTCTTCGGAGCGGTCGCCCCCGAGCTGCGCGAATGGTTCGACTCCCTGCCCGCCCAGGAGCTGTCGCGCTACCTGATCGGCGGCGCCATTCGTGAGGACCTGCCCTTCCGGCCCCAGGGGCTGGTGGGCGCCAGCTTCCAGCCGACCACCTTCGTGCTGGCGCCGCTGCCGAACCAGATGTTCGTGCGTGACACCTCGGCATGGCTGTTCGGGGGCGTGTCGCTCAACCCGATGGCGTTCCCCGCCCGCCGCCGCGAGACCTTGCATCTGGAGGCCGTCTACCGCAACCACCCGCTGTTCGCCACGGCCGACTTCCCCATCTGGTACGGAGGCGACGGCCTCGACCACTACCCGGCGTTCGTGGAGGGTGGCGACCTGCTGGCGATCGGCAACCGGACGCTGCTGGTCGGCATGGGCGAGCGCACCTCGCCGCAGGGGGTCGAGGCAGTGGCGCGGGCCATGTTCGAGGCCGGCGTGCTCGACCTGGTGATCGTGGTCGAGCTGCCGAAGATGCGCGCGTACATGCACCTGGACACGGTGCTGACCCAGGTGGACCGCGACGCCTTCCTGGTCTACCCGGGGCTGCGGCAGCGGTTGCGGCCGTTCCTCATGACCCCCGGGAGGGGCCGCCACCTGCGCGTGGAGGCCGCGGACGACCTGCTCGCCACGCTGGCGAGGGTGCTCGACGTTCCCCGTATCCGCACCTTCGAGACCGGCGGCAACGAGCTGATCGCCGCGCGCGAGCAGTGGGACGACGGCAACAACGTCCTGGCGGTCGAGCCCGGCGTGGTGCTCGCCTACGAGCGCAACGTCGACACCAACCGGCGGCTGCGGGACGCCGGCATCGAGGTCCTCGCCATCCCCGGCTTCGAGCTGGGCCGCGGCCGCGGCGGCCCGCGCTGCATGACCTGCCCGCTTGCCCGGGAGCCGCTGTGAGGCGCCACGTGAGCGGCCGCCCAGCGGCGCGCCCTCGCACGCCCTCCCCGCCCCCTACCCACCTCCGCCCGGCGGGAGCTGGCGCTGTGGGCGCACGGTCCGCGCCTCCACCTGGCCCTTGTAGGCGATGCCCCGGACGCGCACCACGCGCATGCGCTGGTCGAACTCCTCGTCGGTGAGCCGGCCCTCAACCAGAGCGGTCTTGAGCCGCTCCACGGCGGCGTCGCGCTCCTGGTCGGAGGCGAGCAGCGCGCGCTCGGCCGGTGGCGCCCGCCGCTCGGGAACCTCAGTCATGCTCGCCCTCGGCGCCCCTGGCCGCCGGGTCGTGGGTCGGGGCGCCGGCGGGATCGCCGCCGGGCCCCGCCACGGTGGAGCCGCCGGCCGGGTCGTGGCCGGCTCCCGCGGTCGGGCCCTCGGCCGGGCCCTCGGCCGGGCCCTCGGCCTCGCCCGCCGGCGCGGTGCCGGCACCGGCGGGGACAGCGCCGACCGTCGCGGGCTCGCGGGTCTCCTCGGTACCTCCGCGCTCGCGCCGGTACAGCCACACGCCGGCGCCCACCATCACCGCCAGCGACACGTAGGCGTTGCGGGACAGGCCGAACAGCCGGTAGGTCGTGTCGGTGCGGATCAGCTCGAGCAGGAAGCGGCCCAGCGCATACAGCAGCAGATAGCACAGCACGATGCTCCCGGTCCGCAGCGCGCGCCGGGCGCTGAGGTACAGCAGCGCCCCGACCACCAGCAGGTCCCAGATCGACTCGTACAGGAACGTCGGGTGGAAGGTGGAGAACTCCAGATACCGTCGCGGTCGGTGCGCCCGCTCCACCTCCAGCGCCCAGGGCAGCCTGGTCGGCGTGCCGAACAGCTCCTGGTTGAAGTAGTTGCCCCAGCGGCCGAACGCCTGTGCCAGCGGGATCGCCGGGATGGCCGCGTCCAGCGCCGCAAGCACCGGCAGCCCGCGGCGCCGGGCCACCCAGATGCCGGTCAGGATGCCGAGCGTGAGCCCGCCGTACAGGGCGATCCCGCCCTCCCAGATGGCGACCAGGTGCCACCAGCGGCCGCGGAACTCACCGAAATGGGTGCTGATGTAGGCAAGCCGCGCCCCGACGAAGCCGGCCGCCACCGCCCAGATACCCGGGACCTCGATCTCGGTCGGGTTGTGGCCGGCCTGCTGCCAGCGGCGGCGCGCGAGCCAGAAGGCGAACAGCACGCCGATGGCGATCATCAGGCCGTAGAAATGGAAGAACAGCGGGCCGACGTGGAAGCCCTCGCTCGGCGGGGGCGGGATGGAAGCGAGCGGGACTGACGAGCTCATCGTTCCAACACCTCTGCGACCGCCTTGTCGATCGCGGCGAGGACGTCCGGGTCGAGCCGGCGCCCCGACGCGGCGCAGTTCTCCTCGAGCTGGGACGGGCGGGAGGCGCCGACGATCGCCGAGGTGACGGTGGGCTCCCGCAGCACCCAGGCCAGCGCGAGCTGGGCCAGGGTCATGTCGACCTCCCCGGCGACGGTCGCCAGCCGCTGGACCGCCTCCAGCACGTCGTCGGTCATCCAGCGGCGGATGAACATGCCCATGCGGCCGGACGCCGCGCGGCTGGCGGGGGGCGGCGCCTGCCCGGGTTCGTACTTGCCGGTGAGCACCCCTTGGGCCAGCGGCGACCAGACCACCTGCCCGACGCCCTCGCGGGTGCACAGCGGGATGATCTCGGGCTCGATGCGGCGCTGCAGCAGGGAGTACTCGGGCTGGTTGGTGACGATCCGATCGAGGCCGCTGTCGTCGGCGATGCCCAGCGCGTCGGCGATCTGCACCGGCGACCACTCGCTCACGCCAACGTAGAGGACCTTGCCCTGGCGCACCAGGTCGTCCAGCGCCCGCAGGGTCTCGTCGAGCGGCGTGTCGTCGTCGTAGCGGTGGCACTGGTACAGGTCGATGTAGTCGGTTCCGAGGCGGCGCAGGCTGGCGTGACACTGCTCGACGATGTGCTTGCGCGACAGCCCACCGTCGTTGGGCCCGTCGTCCATGGGGTAGTAGACCTTGGTCGCCAGCACGTACGAGTCGCGCCGGTAGCCGGCCAGCGCCTCGCCCATCACCTGCTCGGCGGCGCCGCGGCCGTAGGCGTTGGCGGTATCGAAGAAGTTGACCCCGAGGTCGTAGGCCTTGGCCACGCACTGCTTGGCGACCTCGGCCTCCACTCCGACCCCGTAGGTGAGCCAGGAGCCAAGCCCGATCTCGCTGAGCTTGAGCCCGCTTGACCCCGGCCGGCGGTACTCCACCCGGACCCCCTTGTGTGAGCGGCGTTCCGCAGAGGCTATACCTAGCCGGCCGTGGGCGGGCTGGGCCGGCCGACCAGCTGGCCGCCGCCACGCACCACCAGCTCGTCGCGCAGCGCCCACAGCACCGGGAAGAAGCGGTAGCGGGTGGTGTGGCGCAGGTAGCTGAGGGCCATCCCGCCGGTGCCGCGGGCGTGGTCGCCCAGCGCCCGCTCCACCAGCGCGACATGCTCGTGGCGCCAGCGCCCCCAGCGCTCGTCGTAGTCGACCAGCGCCTCGCACAGCAGGTAGAAGCCGCTGCGCCCGCCCCCCCGCCCGCCCGGATCGACGTACAGGTCGGCCCAGTGCGATGGCGCTGACAGGCCGAGGCGCCCGCCCGCCTCCAGGTGCGCCTCGGCCAGGGAGCGCTGCGCGTGGCGGGCGGCCAGCGCCACGGGCAGCGCCCCGCCGTACTCCACCTCGAGCGCCCTGACGTAGGCGGGGTCACGCAGCCCGGAGAGCAGCTCCAGCTCGCGGAACTGCTGCGACTGCGAGCCGCTGGCGCTGCCGAGGTAGCTGCGGAACTGCTGCAGCGCCCATGGCGGCAGCGTGTGCAGCGTGCGCATCTGCTCGAGCACGTGCGACATCACCTGGTTGACCCTGCCGAGCAGCGCGCACGTGGGCGGCCAGGCGTCCTCGTCCAGGTAGCCGATGACCCGCTCCAGGTCGTGGAGCATGAGCTTCATCCACAGCTCGATCGCCTGGTGGACGATGATGAAGTGCAGCTCCTCGGGATGGGGCGGGCGGGAACGCGGCTGCTGTAGCCGCAGGAGCTCGGGAATGCGCAGATAGCTGCCGTAGGTCAGCTCTTCGTCGCCGCTCATGGCCAGTCGTTCCTCCCGCTGGCACCTCGTGGGCCAGGTTCTTGCGGTTGCCTGCTCGCTCACCCCTACCTAGCATGGAGCCAACCTGCCCGCCCCCGAGCGAGGAAGGAGTGCCGCGTGCGCAGAACCATGATCCTCTTCGCCGGGATCGCTGTGCTCGCGCTCCTGCTCGTGCCCGCCACCTCGGGCGCCGGCTCCGGCGTGCTGGCCCAGACCGGAGGCCAGACCGTCCGCGAGCAGCAGGGGCGAGAGATCTACCTGCAGTCGTGCGCGGCCTGCCACGGGCTCGACCCGAACGGGCCGGCAGTCGACTCGACGGTTCCCTCCCTCAAGGACGTCGGCGGCGCGGCCGCGGTCGACTGGGCGGTCCGCACCGGGCGCATGCCCTGGCGCTCGACCAAGGGCCCCGTCATCCAGCGCGGCAAGTCGCACTTCACCGAGGCGGAGATCCGCGCGCTCGACGCCTACGTCGGCCATGCCGTCGGCGACAGCCTGATCCCGCAGGTCGACGCCGCCAAGGGCGGGCTGACCCGCGGGCAGCAGCTGTACGCGCAGGCGTGCGCGGCCTGCCATGGCATGAACGGCGCCGGATCGGCGCTGGGCGGCGCCAACATCGCCCCGACCATGCTGGGCGTGTCGCCGCTCGACGTGGCCGAGGCCATCAAGGTGGGGCCGGGACAGATGCCGCCAGGCGGCGGCCTCGCCAACTACAGCCCGACCGGCTCCGACAGCGTCCAGCGCGTCAACGACATCGCCGCCTACGTCGAGGCGTTGAACAAGGACCGCTTCAACCGCGGCGGCGCACCGATCGGCGGCAAGGGCCCGGTGCCCGAGGGCTTCGTCGCCTGGGTGATCGGCCTTGGCCTGCTGGTGCTGGCGGCGCGCTGGCTCGGCACCCGGCAGTAGCGGGACGGGGACCTGACAGCCGACAGGGAGCGTGGGGAGAGCGCGTGGACAGCGAGAGCGAGCGGCGGCAGGCAGGCCGGGAGGCGGCGCTGATGGCTGAGCAGCACCGCGCCGAACGGCAGGTCATGGTCTGCTTCGGCGTCACCGCCGCGGCCGGCGTCGGCCTGTTCGTCCTGTACTTCAGCGGCGGTCAGACCCAGCTCGAGGGGGTGCTGTGGGCGCTGGCCCTCGGCGGTCTGGGCGCCGGCATCGGGCTGTGGGGCCTCAAGCTGCTCACGGCCAGGGAGGCGGTCGAGGAGCGGCACGAGCTGGCCTCCGGGGAGGGGGCGGAGGAGGCCTTCGAGGAGGCCCTCGGCGAGGAGGTCGGCCCCGAGATCCGGCGCCGCTCGGCGCTGGTGCGGATGCTCGTCGCAGCGGGCGGCGCGCTCGGGCTCGCCCTGCTGCTGCCGCTGCTGTCGCTCGGGCCCGCCCCGGGACGCTCGCTGAAGCAGACCGGCTGGCGCCGCGGCCTGCGGGTGGTCGACGAGAACGGCGTGGCGCTGACGCTCGACGCGGTGCCCGAGGACGGCTTCCTCACCGTGTACCCCGAAGGCGAGGTCGGCCGCGCGGACTCCCAGGCGCTGCTGATCCGCGTGCCGAAGGGAATGCTGGAGCTGGCGCCCGCCAACATGGCCGGGGCGCCGGACGGCAGCTACGTCTGCTACTCCAAGCTGTGCACCCACGCGGGCTGCCCGGTGGGCCTGTACCGGGCGCAGACCCGCACGCTGCTGTGCCCCTGCCACCAGTCGCAGTTCAACGTGCTGGACGGGGCCAGGCCCTTCTTCGGGCCGGCGGCCCGGCCGCTGCCGCAGCTGCGGCTGAGCGTGGACCGGCAGGGCTTCCTGATCGCGCTGGGCGACTTCGACTCCCCGGTCGGCCCGGCGTTCTGGGATCGGAGCAAGTCGTGAGGCTGCTGCGACGGCGAGCGAGCCGGGCCGCCGAGGCGGCCTCCCCCACCCACCCGGGCGGGCTCGAGCAGGGCGCCATCGACCGCTTCGAGCGCGGCGAGCGCTGGCTCGACGAGCGCCTGGGCACGACCAGCTTCGCGCGCGTGGCCCTGCGCAAGGTCTTCCCCGACCACTGGTCGTTCCTGCTCGGCGAGATCGCCCTGTTCTGCCTGCTGGTGCTCATCTTCACCGGGGTCTTCCTGAGCTTCTTCTTCACCCCCGACACGCGCGAGGTCACCTACAACGGCTCGTACGTCCCGCTCAAGGGGCAGCAGGTGTCCGCCGCCTACGACTCGACCATGCGGCTCTCCTACCAGGTCAGGGCCGGCCTGGTCATGCGGCAGACGCACCACTGGGCGGCGCTGGTGTTCGTCGCCGCGATCGTGGTGCACCTGTGCCGCGTCTTCTTCACCGGAGCCTTCCGCCGCCCGAGGGAGGTGAACTGGGTCATCGGGGTGACGATGCTGCTGCTGGCGATGGTCGAGGGCCTCACCGGCTACTCGCTGCCCGACGACCTGCTGTCCGGCGTCGGCCTGCGGATCACCTACTCGGTGGTGCTGGCCATCCCGGTGATCGGCACCTGGGCCGCGTACCTGCTGTTCGGCGGCGAGTTCCCGGCCCCGGACCTGATCTCGCGGTTCTTCGTGTTCCACGTGATGCTCATACCGGCGCTGCTGCTGGCCCTGGTCGGGGTGCACATCTTCATCCTGGTCCTGCAGAAGCACACGCAGTTCCCCGGGCCGGGCCGCACCGAGCGCAACGTGGTCGGCAAGCGGTTCTGGCCGGAGCAGGTCTTCAAGTCGACCAGCCTGCTGCTGCTGGTCGCCGCGGTCCTGGCCGGTCTCGGCGGGCTGGCGCAGATCAACCCGGTGTGGCAGTACGGGCCGTACAACCCGGCCAACGTGAGCTCCCCGGCCCAGCCCGACTGGTACCTGGCGTGGGCGGACGGGCTGCTCCGCCTCGGTGGCCCGTGGAGCTTCAAGATCTTCGGCTACACGGTCTCGGAGAACTTCTGGCCGGCGATCCTGTTCCCGGGCATCGCCTTCGGCGTGCTGACGCTGTGGCCATGGATCGAGCGGCGCCTCACCGGGGACCGCGCCGAGCACCACCTGCTCGACCGGCCCCGCGACGCCCCCGCGCGCACCGCCACCGGCGTGGCCGGCCTGATGCTGTTCTTCATCCCGTTCCTGGAGGGCGGCAACGACATCCTGGCCGTGCTGCTGAACGTGTCGGTGGAGACGATCACCCGCATCCTGCAGCTCTCGTTCTTCATCGCGCCGGCGGTGGTGTGGCTGGTGACCTACTGGACCTGCCGGTCGCTGCGGGTGACCACGGTCCACCCCGCCAGAGCCACCGCCGGCGTGCGCCTGCGGCGCACCGCCGGCGGTGGCTACGAGACGGTCTCCCTCGACCCCGCCGGCTCCCCCTCCGACGAGTAGGGACCGTCGGCGGGCTGGACGTGGCCGTAGCGGGTCTCGCGCATGATCGCGGCGATCCAGCCCCACCCCGCGTACAGCGCGATGCCCAGCCCGAGGATGACCAGCCACAGGCCGAAGATCAGACCCGACACCGTGACGGTCAGGCCGAGCGAGACGGCGAACGGCCAGATCGAGGCCGTCGGCAGCACCGCGAGGTCCTCGTCCTCCAGCGACTTCGGGCCGGGCGGGTCGGGGCTGGGTATGCCGGCCAGGCGGCGCAGCATCTCCGCGCGCGGTTCGCTCTGCGCACCCGGCTGCCGGCGGTGCCTGAGGATGAACAGGGCGGCGAAGCCCGGGCCGGCCGCGAGCACCAGCAGCGCCACCGTGCCGAGCGGCTCGTAGCTCAGGAACCAGTAGACGACCCCGGCCACCAGCCCGAAGATCGCGACGCGGAGCAGCAACGCGGCGTCGTCGGTCATGGCTGCCCCCGCCGGTAGTCGTAGGGCCGGTCGGGAGGCAGGGCCGGGGCCACCTCCACGCTGCCGTGGCGCAGGTCGAAGGCTGGTCGCTCCGAGATGATCTGCGGGATCTGGTGGAAATTGTGGTGCGGCGGCGGCGAGCTGGTCACCCACTCCAGGCTGTTGCCCTCCCACGGGTCGCTGCCCGCCGGCCGACCGCGCCGCAGCGACACCACCACGTTCCAGATGAGCGGCACCATCGCCGCCGCCACCAGGAACCCGCCGATCGTCGACAGCAGGTTGAGCCCGTTCCAGTGCAGGTCGGGCCGGTAGTCGGCGATGCGCCGCGGCATACCCTGCAGGCCGAGCACGAACTGCGGGAAGAAGGTCAGGTTGGCACCCACGAACAGCAGCCAGAACTGCGCCTTGCCCAGCCGTTCGTCCAGGAAGCGCCCGGTGATCTTCGGGAACCAGAAGTAGGCGCCGGCCAGCAGCGCGAACAGCAGCGCCATCGCCATCACGTAGTGGAAGTGCGCCACCACGTAATAGGTGTCGTTGACGGCGAAGTCGATCGGCGGCGAGGCCACGAACACCCCGGTGATGCCGCCGATGACGAACACCGCGATGAAGGCCAGGGCATTCAGCATCGCCGCGTTCAAGGTGATCGCGCCGCGCCACATGGTCGCCAGCCAGTTGAAGACCTTGATGCCGGTCGGCACCGCGATCAGGAACGACATCAGCGAGAACCACGGCAGGTAGACCTGCCCGGTGGTGAACATGTGGTGGGCCCACACGCCGAACGACAGCGAGAAGATGGCGAAGAAGGCGAAGACCATGCTCCGGTAGCCGAAGATCGGCTTGCGCGAGAACACCGGGATCACCTCGGAGATGATCCCGAAGCCGGGGAAGATGATGATGTAGACCTCGGGATGGCCGAAGAACCAGAAGACGTGCTGGTACAGCAGCGGGCTGCCGCCCTGGGTCGGGTCGAAGAAGGCGCCGCCGAAGTTCCGCTCGATGAACAGCATCCCAAGGGCCGCGGTCAGCGGCGGGAACGCGAACAGGATCATGAGCTGGGTGACCAGCACGCCCCAGGTGAACAGCGGCAGCCGGAACATGGTCATGCCCGGCAGCCGCAGGTTGAGGATCGTGGTCACCAGGTTGATCGCGCCGGCGATGCCGGCCACGCCCACCACCAGCAGGCCCATGACCCACAGGTCCATGCCGCGCTCGGCCAGGTATGAGGAGTCCGACAGCGGCGGGTAGGCGGTCCACCCGGCGGCCGCCGCGCCGCCGGCGACGAAGAAGCCGCTGAGCACCATCAGGCTGCCGAACAGGTACAGCCAGTAGCTCATGGCGTTCAGCCGCGGGAAGGCGACGTCGGCGGCGCCGATCTGCAGGGGCACGAAGTAGTTGGCCAGCCCGGTGGAGATCTGCGCCGCGAACAGGAAGATCATCAGCGTGCCGTGCATCGTGAAGAACTCGTTGTAGCCCTGCTCGCTCAGCAGCTGCCGCCCGGGGTCGGCCAGCTCCAGCCGCACCACCAGCGCGAAGATCCCCCCCAGCAGGAAGATCGCGACCGAGGTGAAGATGTAGAGGAGGCCGATCTTCTTGTGGTCGACGCTGGTGATCCAGTCGACCAGCCCCCCTCCAGGCTGGTGCCGCTGCTCCTCCTCGAGGGCGGGGGCCGGGAACTCGGTGGTTGCCATGGTGTCTCGACTCCGTCTGTCAGGTCCCGCTGCCAGGGGTTGTGCCGCCGCGGTTGCCGGTGAGGAAGCGCTGGAACTCGTTCGGGGGCACCACCCGGACGCGGAACAGCATGTCCGAGTGGGCGATGCCGCAGAACTGCGCGCACTGGCCGTGGTACAGCCCGACCCGCTGGAAGGTCATGTCGAACTGGTTGGTCGTGCCGGGGATCGCCTGCCGCTTGAACAGCGCGCGCGGGACGTAGAAGGAGTGCACGACGTCGGCCGACCGCAGCTTGACGTGGACCGGCACGCCGACGGGGACGACCAGCTCGGGGACGTTGCCGGGCCCGGGCCCGCCGATGACGCGCCGGTCGGAGCCCTCGTAGTCGAACTGCCAGCTCCACGTGAAGGCGGTGACGTCGACGGTGAGCGGCGAGGGCGGGTCGCTGAGGACGGTGCTCTGCGCCCGCATGGTCACCACGAACAGGAAGATCACCAGGCCGAGCGGGATCGCGGTCCACAGCAGCTCGAGCCGGGTGTTGCCGTGCGTCTGCTCGGGGAGCCGGTCGTCCCTGCGCCGGTAGCGGACGATCGACCACAGCAGCCAGACGGCCACCACGCCGAACACCACGGCGGCCACGATGAGGAAGAGGGTGTAGAGGTCGTGGGTCGCGCGGCCCTGCGAGGTCACGCCGGCGGGCGCGCAACCGGCCGCCAGCAGGGGCACCGCGGCGAGGGCGAGCCTGCGGCCGACCTTCACGGTTCCGAGGGCAGGGTCATGGAGCGGAAGTGACTCCTTACGGGCTCCGGCTTCGGTGTCGAGTAGCCTACTCTCGACGACGCAAACTGGCCTCCGCCTCAGGAGGCGACGCCGAGGCCGGTCATGAGCGCCCGCGCGGTCAGCCCGAAGACGACCAGCGCCCCCCAGGTGAAGAAGAAGTGGTACGGCGGCCGCTGCAGCGAGCGGGTGAGCACGTGGCAGCCGACCAGGACGATCGCCGGCAGCAGCGACCCGTAGAGGTAGTGCAGCACCTCCCGCCGCTCGCCGAGGGCCAGCAGCACGATCCCGGCCAGGACCTGGACGCCGAGCAGGATCTGCAGGAGCGCGACCAGCGCCCAGTACAGGCGGCCGGCGTCCCGCCTGAACAGGAACAGGCCGATCCCCCAGAGGAACAGCACTCCCCAACCTGCCACGATGACGAACCCTTCGAGCTCATGGAACCGGGTCATGGCGTTGTACCTTCTCGGTGTGTGGCGGACACATGGCCCGGGCAGCCTACAACCCCCGCCCGCTTCGCTCCTGGCGGAAGCAGTCGTGTGAACGGCTCGAAGTCGGGTACCGTGCACCCATGAGCATCGGGCATTTCAATGACATCGCCGACCGGCCGATCGACCCGGTCGACCGTCTCCTGCGCCGCCGGGTGGTCATGCTGTCGGGGCCGGTCACCACCGAGCTGGCCAACGACGTCATGGCTCGCCTGCTGTTCCTCGAGCACGAGGACCCCGACCAGCCGGTCGACCTGCGGGTGAACTCGCCCGGCGGCGAGGTCCTCGCGGGACTGGCGATCTTCGACACCATGGCCAACCTCGCCTGCCCGGTTGCGACGACCTGCTCGGGCCTGGCCGCCTCGATGGCGTCGGTGCTGCTGGCCGGGGGCACCAAGGGCCGCCGGCGGGCGACCGCCAGCGCGCGCATCCTGATCCACCAGCCGTGGAGCGGGGGCTTCCAGGGGCAGGCGACGGACCTGGAGCGCACCGCGCGGGAGGTGCTGCGCCAGCGCGCCATGGTGGACGACATCCTCGCCGAGGCGACCGGGCAGGCGGTCGAGCGCATCCACCGCGACACCGACCGCGACACCTGGTTCTCGGCCGACGAGGCAGTCGTCTACGGCCTGGTCGACGAGGTCATTCGATAGGGGGTGGTCGGTGGTGAGCCGGCTGCGCACGGTCATCGGCGCGACCCTGCGCCGTAAGCGGCAGGCGCAGGGTCGCACGCTGCGTGAGGTGGCCGGGGTCGCCGGCGTGTCGCTGACCTACCTGTCGGAGGTCGAGCGCGGCCGCAAGGAGGCGTCCTCCGAGGTGCTCGAGGCGGTCTGCGCCGCGCTCGAGGTGGTCCTCGCCGACCTGCTGTTCGAGGTCGCCGAGGAGCTGGCGCGCCTGGACGTGCGCGCCTCCCTGCCGCGCGTCGGCTTCCTCCCCGGCCGGCCCCAGCCGATCCCCGTCCGCCCGGTGCGGCCCGCGCCCCCGGCGCCGGTGGCCAGGGTCATCGACCTGCAGGCGTTCGCCGGCCGCCGCTCGGCCTGAGCGCCGCTCGGGCGCGGCCCGCGCGACCCCCGGTCAGGCCCAGGCGGGCACGGGCATCGTGATGCGCACGCGGGCGCCGAGCCCCGGCGCGGTGTCGATGCGCAGCTCGCCGCCGGCGGCCTCGACGCGCTCGGCCATGGAGCGCAGGCCGATGTGGCCGGTGCTGATCGCGTGCCTGCGCGCGGCCGCCTCGTCGAAGCCGACGCCGTCGTCGACCACCTCGACCTCGAGCGCGGGCCCGTCACGCCAGCCCCGCACCCACACCGAGCTGGCCCCGGAGTGCTTGGCCACGTTGGCGAGCGCCTCCTGCACCACCCGGAACACCAGCACCTCGAGGTCGGGGTCGAGGCGCTCGCCCACCGCCCAGCCGAAACCGGTCTCGCAGCCACTGCGCTCGGCGAGCTTGTCGAGCTGCTGCCCCAGCGCCGGCGCCAGCCCCTCCTGGTCCAGCAGCGGCGGGCGCAGGTCGAACAGGAAGGTGCGGGCGGCCCGCAGGCCCTGCTCGAGGTTCTCGCGCACCTGCTTGACGAGGCAGCGCACCTCGCCGTCGGAGTCCATGCCGGCCGGGTCGAGCTGCGCCTCCAGCACCGAGAGCTGCATCCGCGCGGCGGTCAGCGCCTGGATGGCGTCGTCGTGCAGGTTGCCGGCCAGGCGGCGCTGCTCGCTCTCCTGCGCGGTGATGAGCTGGTGCAGCAGGCTGCGCCGCTCGCGCTCGACCCGCTCGAGGTTGGTGACGTCCACCGCCACGCTGATCACGCCGGCGACCCCCTCGCTGCCGTCCACCGCGGGCAGCGGGCGGTAGTGGACGTCGAAGATCGCCTCGCCGTGCGGATGCCTGGGGGTGACCTGGCGCTTGACGCTGACCCCCTCGCCGGCCAGCAGCCGCTCGAAGTCGGCGTTGGCCTCGGGCACGTCGCCACGCAGCTCCGCATAGGAGCGGCCGACGCGCTCCTGCGGGGACATGCCGATGCGCTCGAAGGCCCGGCCCTCCGAGAAGGTGCAGTCGCCGTTGCGGTCGTAGACCGACAGCACGATCGGCGCGTTGGCGACCACCGAGCGGAGCCAGGCGACGTTGGTCAGCAGCGCGCGGGCCACCTCGTTGCGCTCGGTGACGTCCTGCGCCTGGGCCAGCAAGCCGATCGCGCGGCCCGCGGCGTCGTGCAGTGGCGTCACCTTGAAGCGGAGATCGACCCGGCTGCCGTCGGCGCGCTGGAAGCGCCGCTCCCAGACGCCGGGCAGCCCGTCGCGCTCGGGCAGGTCGATGATGGTCGCGCCCACCAGGTCCGCCGCCGGGCGGCCGAGCGCGTCGCTCAGCGCCTGGTTGACCTGCAGAAAGCGACCGTCCGGAGCGACCAGCGCCATGCCGATGGCGGCCTGCTCGAACGCCAGGCCGAGCTCCTCGACGGCCCTGGTCGGCTCCCTGCCCAATCCCGAGTCCGCTGCCTCAGCTTCCATCGGCCTCCCCCCAAAAGGCAATGACCCCCAGAGCGTACTGCATTTGGCCGACCATTCCCTCAGGACGTTCCCTCGCTACCATCGGTTCCAGCGACATCGTCGGCGGGAGGGCACGGGGGGAGGTCCATGAGCCGCATCAGCGACGTGATCCTTTCGCTGCACGGGTGGCTCGCCCTGCTGGTGGTGTTCCTGCTGCCAGCGCTGGAGGCCTCGGTGTTCTTCGGCTTCCTGTTCCCCGGCGAGATCGCGGTGATCCTCGGCGGCGTGCTCGCCTTCCAGCACCGCATCGATCTCAGCGCGGCCATCGCCGTCGCGGTGAGCGGCGCGGTCGTCGGCGACAGCATCGGCTACGCCGTCGGGCGGCGCTGGGGCAGGCGCATGCTGCAGGGGTCGCTCGGCCGCTTCGTCAAGCCGCACCACCTGGACCAGGCCGAGCGGTTCCTCGCCAAGCACGGCGGCAAGGCGGTGTTCCTGGGCCGCTGGACGGCCGCGCTGCGGGTGCTGATCCCCGGGCTCGCCGGCATGTCCGGGGTCGGCTACCGCACCTTCGCGACCTGGAACGTGCTCGGCGGCGGGCTGTGGGCGACCAGCTTCGTGCTGGTCGGCTTCGCCGCCGGCGAGGGCTGGCGCAAGGTCGAGGAGGTCGCCAAGCGCGCCAGCCTCGTCCTGCTGCTGGTCGTGGTCCTCGTGCTGGCGATCGTGCTGGTCGCCCGCTGGGTGACGCGGCACCCCGAGCGGGTCCGTGCAGCTCTCAGCCGGCAGCTCCAGCGCCCCGCCGTGGCCCGCCCGCGCGCCCGCTACGAGCGCCAGCTCGCGTTCCTGGCGCGGCGGCTGCGGCCGGGTGGCGCGCTGGGCCTGTCCCTCACCATGGGCCTGGCCGGCATCGGCCTGACCGGCTGGGCGTTCGGCGCGGTGCTGCAGGAGGTGCTGGCGCGCGAGAACCTGACCCAGTTCGACGAGCTGGTGCAGCGCTTCTTCAGCGAGCACCGCGAGGCGTGGCTCACCGCGACGTTGCGTGCCGGGGTGGGGCTCGGCGGCGCCGGCCTGCTGCTCGCCGTCGCGCTGGCGGCCGGGCCCGTCTTCCGGCTGACGCGCGGGCGCTGGCTCCCGCTGTGGCTGCTGCTGGCCGCCTATGGCGGCGCGGAGCTGCTGGCGATCACGGTCGAGGCGCTGGTCAGGCGGCCCCGCCCGGCGGCGGCGCTGGTCGGCGTCAGCGGGCTCGCGTTCCCCTCGAGGGAGGCGACCGCCGCGGCCGCGGTCTACGGCCTGCTCGCCGTGCTCGGCGGCGGCGCGACCAGCCGCTGGTCATGGCGGGTCGCCGCCTGGACCACGGCCGCGCTCGGCCTGGTGCTGCTCGCCCTGGCCCAGGTCTACCTCGGCACCAACCGGCTGAGCGACGTGCTCGGCGGTTGGGCCCTCGCCGGGCTGTGGCTGGTCGTGCTGCTCACCGTCGTCCGCACGCTGACCGGCTGGCGCGCCAACGCCAGGGCGGCGCAGGAGCCGCGCCGGGTCCCGGAAGTCAAGGCTTGACCTCCCCGCCGGCCGGCGGCACCATGGGCGCAGATCCACCGGTACATCTCTCGCTGATCGACGCGACACGCTCGCACCGACGATCATCCAGGAGCGGCGGCCGATGACCATCTCGCACCCCCGCGACCTGCTGCTTCGGGCGGCACGAGCCACGCTGGCCGCCACCGGCTTATAGCCGCGCCGTCGCCGACCTCCAGCACCTGATCCACGGCTTCGGCGCACGCGACGAGCTTCCCCGTTACCTGGCCCGGTGTGGGCGGTCGCCTGCCCGCCCCCCGACCGGGAGAGGCCCGCCCTGCCTCGCCACCCGAATCGGACAAGGGAGACAGCAATGGTCATGGAGCCCCGTAAGCGTCCCGGCCAGCCGAGCAAGCGCAACCCGGGCAAGCTCACCACCACCCGACGCGGCATCCGCGCGACCCGGCGCCTGACGGCCGTGCGGCCGCTGCGGGTCGCCCAGCCGGCCGGCACGCGCCGCCACCCGCTGTGGACCGTGCTGGCCGCCTACCTCTCCGGCACCTTCGTGCTGCTCGCGATCGTCTTCCTGGCGCTGCCGCAGCGCGCCGGCGGGCTGCCCGCGCCGGGCGCGCGCACCTGGGACTACCAGCTCGAGACCGTCGCGCTGCAGGGCCACGGGCTCCTGAACGCCTACGCGCGCGGGGCGGTGCGAACCACCGCCTGGCTCGCCCGCAGCTCGATCGAGCGCCAGCGCGACGTGCACCGCCTCAACCTGCTCGAGTACCTGGCCGGCGAGCCGGCCGCGCGGGCGCTGGCCGGCTGGGTCGGCGCCAACCGGCTGGTGCTGGAGGCCGCCACCATCGCCCTGCTCGTGGGCCTGGCCGCCTACGGCGTGCTGCGCCGCCCCGCGGGCCGCGAGTGGCTGGCGGCCGTGCTGGTGCTGCTCGCCCTCACCGCGGTGGTCACCCGCCCGGTCACCACCACCCGGCTGGCCGGGCGGGCCGGCGTCGCCGTGCCGAACCTGGTGCTGCGCGCCGCCATCCAGGGCGACGCCAGCCGCGAGCTGCGCGGCGGCAGCCAGCAGGTGCAGCAGGCGCTGGCCGGCCGCTACTGGACGGCGTTCGTGGGCGAGCCGCTGTCGCGGCTGCAGACCGGCACCAGCGTGCTGAGCTCCGCGCCGCCGACCGGCAAGCCCGGCATCGTCGGATACCTGCGTGGCAAGGTGCGCGCGGTCAACGACTGGACGATCGGCCGGCACGGGGTCGAGCGGTCGGTGATCTCGACCCTCGCGGTGATCTACGTGCTGCCGTTCGCGCTCGCGCTGTGCGCGCTGGCCATGCTCGCCACCTGCGCCCAGGCCCTGCTGTTCCTGCTGTGCCTGGCCGGCCCGGCCGCGCTCGCGCTGACCGCCGAGCCGCGCTGGCGCCGCCAGGTGCTGCGCTACTGGCTGCTGCCGCTCGGCGTGGCGGTCGGCCTGCTGTCGGGCGTGGCGCTCGCCTCGTTCCTGGTCGTGCGGGTCGCCGAGCTGCTGCACGCCTCCGACGAGTACCTCGGCCTGCTGCTGGCCGGCTCGGCATGGCCGACCCTGGCGATCGTGCTGCTCGTCAAGCGCTGGCGCCGCCGCCGCAACGCCGAGCGCCGGCCGATCGTGGTGCGCGGAGGTGTGGCATGAGCGCCCGGCTCCGGCTCGCCGCGGGTCGCGCGCTCGCCCGGTCGCTCGCCGCGCTGCGCAGCGAGCCGGGCCGCCGGCTCGGCCGCCTTGCCCTGCTCGGCGCGGCGCTGGCCGGCGCGGTGGTGGTCCTCTACCAGCACGGCGACACTCCTGCCGCGCTGGCCCGGCCCGCCGTGGCCACGACCGCGCCGGCCGCGCGTGCGGCTCCCGCCGCGGCGCACGCCGCGACGCCGGGACGGGGGAGCGCGACCTCGCGCGCGAACCAGGATGGTGCCGACCGGTCCGGCCCGGGGCGGGGCCAGGCGGCCGGCGTGGAGCGTCAGCTCGACCCCAGCCGGCCGGCGGACGTGGCCATCGCCTGGTACGCGGCCCGCAACCACCTGCCCCCCGGCAAGGTGCGGGCGCTGCAGCAGGACGTCGTCTCCCAGCGGAAGGTGCGCGTCCTGGTGATGGCCGACCGCGGCCTGGGGCGGCTCGACACCGCGCTGGTCACTGTGCGGCGCGACGCCGCGGGAGGCTGGTCGGTGCCATGAGCGCGCGTACCAGGCTGGCAGGCGGGGGAGCGCTGGCCGCGCTGCTGGTCCTCGCCCTGCTCGGTGGCGCCGCCTCGCCCGGGTTCTCGATCGCCGGCGCGCCCGGCGCGGTGGCCGGGGCGGTCGTGCGGGTGCTGCGGCCGCCGCGGCCCGCTCCGGCGGCAGCGCCGCGGATCCCGTCCGGGCCGACCATCCAGGCCAGCTCGTATGCGCTGGGGGATATCCCGGCTGACTACCTGGCACTGTACGTCACCGCCGCCGGCACCTGCCCGCAGCTGCGCTGGCAGGTCCTGGCCGGCATCGGCAAGGTCGAGTCCGACCACGGCCGCTCACCCG
>WNGA01011801.1_pt1 | contig 27287 bp, 24 predicted proteins | sample 5400061 | NCBI WGS metagenome assembly WNGA01 (sample SAMN13153366, study PRJNA577476) | soil metagenome | isolation source: 100 cm soil or saprolite under grassland replicate 2 | place: USA:California | collected 2016-06-15
TCGAAGATCCCGACCAGCGCGATGTTCATCGGGGCCGCCACGGTCTCCGCCCACAGGCAGCACAGGTCGGGAACCGGCACCCGCGTGATCGCCTTCGCTGCCGCGGGGCTGTTCTGGACGGCCGGGGGGTCGTGTCGCGGCCACGGCAAGCTGTTCGACACGCTGCTCGGCTCGGTGAGCACGGCGTGCGTGCGGCACGCGGTGTGCCCCGTGGTTGTCGTCCCGCCGGACCGCGAGCTTCCGCGGCACGCCGCACCGCGGTCCGAGACCGCGGCCGCGCTGTACTGACCTGCGGCGCGACTGACCCGCGGCGCGCGGGCATGGCCATCGTCTGGGACGAGCGGCAGTTGCAGAGCCGAAGATCCCGGCCGCTCGAGCCCGAACGGCTGCTGCGCGGACCGGCCGGTGCGCGCAGCATCGGGGTCAGGCGGCGTGGGGAGGTGTGGCGATGGCACGGGTGAGCGGGGGCCGGCCGGCTCCGGTGGAGCGGGCCAACTCCATCGACCTGATGGAGCTGGCCACCGACGTCGGACCGGTACCCATGCAGGTCGCCGCGGTACTGGTGCTGGGCGGCGGGCCGGGCCTGCACCTGGAGGCGGTACGGACCGCGCTCGAGGAGCGCATCCGGGCCGTTCCGCGGCTGCGGCAGCGGCTGGTCCGGGTGCCGCCGGGATGCGGCCGGCCGGTGTGGGTGGACGACCCGGGCTTCGACATCCGCCGGCACGTCCACGAGCTGCGCTGCTCGCCGCCGGGGGACGAGCCGGCGCTGCTGGCCGCCGCGGCGCGGGTGGCCACCCGGCGGCTGCCGGGCGGCACGCCGCCGTGGGCGGCCTATCTGGTGAGCGGGTTGGCCGCGGGGCGGGCCGCCCTCGTCGTTGTGGTCCACCACGTGCTGACCGACGGGATCGGCGGCCTGGCGGTGCTGGCGAAGCTGGTCGACGGCGTGCCGGCCGCGCCCGGGTACGGCTTCCCACGGCCGGCGCCGTCCCGGTCCCGGCTGTTCCAGGACGCGCTGGCCGGCCGGGCGCGCGCGGTCGCCGCCCTGCCGGCGCGGCTGCGCCTGCTGCGCGGCGCCGTCGCGGAGCTGCGGCCCGGCCGCATCCGTCGGGCACCCGCCTGCTCGCTGAACCGGCCGACCGGCGCCCGGCGCCGGCTGGCGGTGGCGCGGGCGGACCTCGACGCCATCCGGCAGGTCGCGCACGCCCACGGCGGCACGGTGAACGACGTGGTCCTGGCGGCCGTCGCGGGGGCGGTGCACGGGTTGCTGCGCGGCCGCGGGGAGACCGTCGGCCACCTGGTGGTATCGGTACCGGTCTCGGCCAGGCGGCAGGCGAGCGCCGGCCGGCTCGGCAACCAGGTCGGGGTGATCCCGGTCGAGGTGCCCGCCGCCGGGGATCCCGTGGACCGGCTACCGGCGATCGTCCGCGCCAGCCGGGCCCGCAAGGCGGCACCGCGCGGGGCCTCCGCCGCGCTGCTCGCCCCGGCGTTCCGCTTCCTCGCCCGGCTCGGGGTGCTCGGCAGGTTGATCGGCCGGCAGCGGCTGGTCAACACCTTCGTCACCAACCTGCCCGGCCCGTCCCACCGGCTGTCGTTCCTCGGCGCGCCGATCACCGAGGTCATCCCGGTGTCCGGGACCACCGGGAACGTGACCGTCGCCTTCGCCGTGCTGTCCTATGCCGGAACGCTCGTGGTGACCCTGGTCGCCGACCCGGACCGCTGCCCCGACCTGCCGGTGCTGGCGGTGGAGCTGCAGACCCAGCTCGACACGCTGGCCGCCTCACGGACCGCCGTTCCCGGCGCCGGCACCCCGGGTTGACCGGCGGGGCACAGCGGCCGGCCGGCGGGGGACCTTCCTTACCTGGATGCGCCAGGTCGTGCCGGCCGTGCTCAGCGGCGACCCGCCACCGTTCCTGGCCGGAACCGGCCTGCCCACCAACCCGGTGTACGTACCGGACCTCGCCTTCTGGCTGCCGCTGGCCGCGGCGGCGGCGACGTGGCTGTGGCGGCGCCGGCCCTGGGGCTACCTGGTGGTCGGTGGGCTGCTGACCATGTGGGTGATCGAGAGCGTCGGCGTCGCGGTCGACCAGTGGTTCGGGCACGCGGCCGACCCGGCATCGACGGTGGCCTCGGCGGCGGTCGTGGAGCGGAGGACGACGATGCGAGCGGGCCCGCCGCTGGGGTGAGACGCTCGGTACCGCGGCCACCCGGGCGGACCGTGGGCCGGCCCGTCCGGTAACCGAACGGTCGCTGCCGGACGGGATCGAGCGGTCCACCTGTCCCGCCCGGGCATCGGCCCGCGCCACGCGGGGGGACGAAGGCCAGACATTCGCGCTCAGACAACCTCGAAGTTCGACATCATCCCGTTGTCCTCGTGCTCGAGCTTGTGGCAGTGCAGCAGGTACTCCCCCCGGTACGCGGCGAACCGGATGAGGATGTCGACGGTCTCGAAGTCCTGCAGCAGCACGGTGTCCTTCCATCCCGCCTCCCAGGGGAAGGTCCGGCCCCGCCCGCCGCTGCGGGAGACGACCTGGAAGGAGGCGCCGTGCACGTGCACCGGATGCGGTGCGTTGCCGTTGGTGATGAAGCGCCAGCGTTCCACCTCACCGAACGGCACCTGGAAGTCGATCCGGTTGACGTCGTACGTCAGACCGTTGATCTTGCTCATCCCGTCGAAGCTGAAGGTCCTGGTCCGGACCGGGTTCGTGAGTGCTGTGACGGTCGACAGCGAGGTCGGGATGACGGTGGTGTCCGTGACCTGGCGGGCCACCCGGAACTCCAGCAGATCCCAGCCGGCGCTGACGTCGCGCAGCAGCACGGTCTGCCCGACCGTCAGGGCACGGAAGTCGATGAGCAGGTCCAGGCGCTCCCCGGGTGAGAGGTCGATCTGTCCGATCTGGACGGTCGATGGAAGCAGGCCGCCGTCGTTGCCGATCAGCCAGAACGGCGCGCCGTTGCCGAGCGCGAGCCCGAACACCCGGGCGTTGGCGCCGCCGAGGACGCGGAAGCGGTACAGCGCGGTGTCGACGTTGAGGTACGCGTCCCGGGTGCCGTTGACCAGTGGGATGGTGCCGAGGAAGCCGCCGCCCTTCGGGGTGTACTTCAGGTTGCCGGCGCTGTCCAGGACGGCGTCCCGGACCACCAGCGGAACCTCGTAGGAGCCGCCGGGCAGCCCGAGGGCGGCCTCCTCGGCGTCGTTGAGGACGAACGCGCCGGCCGACCCGAGGGCCACCTGCTCTCCGGTGAACATGTGCGGATGCGGGTGGTACCAGTTCAGCGCGGCCCGCTGGTTGATCGGGAACGCGTAGCTGTACGTCCCGCCCGGCGGTATCGCGTAGACCGGGTGGCCGTCGTTGAGGTGATCCACCACCATCCCGTGCCAGTGGGTGATGGTCGGCTCGGCCAACCCGTTCCTCAGGGTAAACCGGGCCGTGTCTCCGGAGCGGGCGCGGAAGGTGGGCCCGGGCAGGATGCCGTTGTAGGTCCACGCCGTGGACAGCCTGCCACCGCCGAGGTCCACTGTGGACGGTGCCTCGGTGAGGGTGAACGGGGTCTGCAGGCCACCGACGTCGACGACCGGCGGCACGTACAACGGGTTGCGGGTGCCGACCGGCTGCGGCGCGGCGGCCTGCGCCGCGTCGCTCATCCGGGCGGAGCCGGCGGTCAGCACTGTCCCGGAGGCGGCTGCGACGCCGAGAAAGGCACGTCTACTCAGGAGTCCGGAACCGATCGTCGTTGACATCGTTGTCTCCTTTCCCGTATTCCACTCCCGGGATAGGCATTCCACTCCCGGGATAGGCGTCGAGTTGGGTGCGCACCTGGGCGGCGTCGTCGGCGTCCAACACCGGCATCGCGGTAATCCTGTGACGGGCCAGCAGCGCGGCTGCTTCCTTCGCGGGGATGTCGGTATGCACCGTGACCACCGGGCGGACCATGATCTCCCGCACCTTCATGGCGATCCCCTTTGCTCGCGCCTTTCCCTTCACGCTAGGCGGAAGCATCATCGGCCGGGCACCGCCGTAGGGCTCGAACCGGCCGGCCGAAAGTCCCGCGGGCCGCGCTGGGGTGCGTCGAAATGGACGCGCCCGGTCATGCGCCGCGGCCCTGCACCGGCCCGGCGGGATCGGTGCCGGTGATGCGCCGGCACCGGTGCGTTCCTCGTCGCGAAGCGGCTACGCGGTCACCACGAACGGTTCCATCATGTCGTTGTCTTCGTGTTCGACGATGTGGCAGTGGTGCACGTAGGTCTGCGGCGCGGTCACCCCGGTCGGCAGGTCGAAACGGCCGCGGATGGTGGTGAAGTAGCCCGGGTTGGCCTTGACCGTGTCCTTGAAGCCGCGCTCCTCGGGTGCCGGCGGCTGCAGCGGCCCGGTCGCGAACGGGGTCGGGTCGTTGCCTCCGGGGACACCGTCAGGGCCGCCGTAGGCGTTCCGGTAGGCCGCGACGTCGAACGGTGTCCGGCCGATCACCTGGTGGGTGAACAGGTGGGTGTGCATCGGGTGGGTGTCCTCGGTCATGTTGACGTAGACCCAGTCCTCGACCGTCCCGACCGTCGGCGTCTCGGTCGCCGCGCCGAAGTGCACGCCGTTGAGGTTCAGGAACCAGCCTGCCGTCTCCGGGCCGACCTCGTTGAGGGTGATGTACCGGGTGCCGGTGGGGGTCGGCAGGTCGGCGGCGCGACCGGGCAGGCTGGCCGGGACGGTGGTCGGGCCCGGCCGGGTGACCGTCGTCCCGACCCGGATCTGCATCACCGCGGTCAGTGCCGGGGCCGGGGTGGATATCGGCGCCGGCGGCTTGCTGTTCTTCAGCATCAGCGTTTTGCCGGCCAGGCCGCTGAAGTCGACGAGCACGTCGGCCCGCTCGGCCGGGGCGAGCACCAACCGCCGCACCGGCACCGGCCGGTCCCACATGCCGCCCTCGGCGCCGATCTGCCAGAACCTCGCCGAGCCGGCGTCCAATTCGAGGATCCGGGAGTTGCAGCCGTTGAGGATCCGCAGCCGGTACATGCGCGGCTCGACGTCCAGGTACGGCCAGACCTTGCCGTTGACGAGCATGACGTCGCCGAAGTACTCGCCGATCCAGGTGACACCGGCGATGTCGCTGGTCGGGTAGCGGAACGTGCCGTCCGGGTTGAACTGGCGGTCCTGGATGACCAGCGGGATCTCGTATGCTCCGCCGGGGATCCCGATCGGGTTGGGCTCCTCGCCGGTGTCGAACTGGTCGCGGACCAGGTAGGCGGCGGCCAGCCCGGCGAAGACGTTCAGACGGGTGGCGCCCAGGCCGTGGTCGTGGAACCACATCAGCGCGGCCGGGTTCTGCGGCGTCTGGTTGGGATAGAAGACGGTCTGCGTCTGACCGTGGCCGAACCCGTCCGGGGTGGCCGCCGGGTTGCCGTCACTGGCACCGGCGACGAACCCCCCGTGCAGATGGGTCATCACCCGCACCTGGTCGCCAGACGGGGTCAGCCGGGTATCGACCGGGATCCAGGCCGGGTAGGTGTCGGGAAGGTGGTTGGTGAAGCTCACCTCGAGCGGCGTGCCGCTCTGCGCGACCACCACCATCCCGAACGAGCCGGCCTGACCGGCCAGCCCGGAGCCGTCGTCGTAGGCCCACAACGGCGTTGGCGGTAACAGCGGATGCAACTGCCGCGCGATCGGCACCTGGGCGAAGGAGTAGCGGTTGGCGCCGCTCGGTGCCGCCACCACAAGCCCGGTGCCCGGCAGCGGGAGCCGCTGGACGAACTTCTCCAACTGAGCGCCCGTCGCGGCCTGCGCGACGCCGGACCATACCGCCCTGGGCAGGGCCAGCGCCGCCCCCACACCCATGCCGTAACGCAGGAACCGGCGACGGCTGACGTCGGTCATCGCTCCCCCCTTTCGTCGGTGGCCGCCCGAGGACCCCGCCCCGCCTGCTCTGGTGGGCCCCGCAGGCCCCGCGAAGCCGGCAGCGGATCAGGTGACCTCGGGCGTCATCCGGATCGCGCCGGCCGGGCATTCCGAGACGCAGATCCCGCAGCCCTTGCAGTAGTCCAGGTCGATCTCGTACCGCTTCCCCGGCCCGAGCTTGATCACCGCGCTGTCCGGGCAGACGCCGTAGCAGTTGTCGCACTCGAAGCAGTTCCCGCACGAAAGGCAACGCCGTGCCTCGTACAGTGCGGTGGACTCCTCCAGCCCCTGCACCACCTCGTCGAACGTCGAGGCCCGGCGGGCCGCGTCCAGCTTGGCCCGTACCGCGTGCGGCGCGTCGGAGTAGTACCAGGTGTTCAGCCCGCCGAACGCGGCCAGGTCGTGCCTGGGTGCCGGCTGGTACCGCGTGCCGCGCAGCCATGCGTCGATGTGCCGGGCAGCCTTCTTCCCGTGCCCGACGCCGACGGTGACGGTCCGCTCCGCGGGCACCATGTCGCCTCCGGCGAACAGTCCCGGGTAGCCGGTCATCATGTCCGGGCCGACCTGCACCACGCCGTCGTCGATGACCAGGCCGGGCACCCCGGACAGCAGCGACAGGTCCGCCTCCTGGCCCAGCGCCAGCACCACCGAGTCGGCGGCCAGCTCCTCGAACTCCCCGGTGGGCTGCGGGAATCCGGTCTCGTCCAGGGCCATCTTCTCGATCAGCAGCCTGCCGCCGTCGGCGTGCCTGATGGTGGACAGCCACCTCATCAGGACGCCCTCGTCCAGCGCCTCCTCGACCTCGAAGTCGTGCGCGGGCATCCGGTCGCGGGTCCGGCGGTAGACGATGACCGCCTCGGTCGCCCCGAGCCGCTTGGCGGTGCGGGCCGCGTCCACCGCGGTGTTGCCGCCCCCGTAGACCACGACCCGGCGGCCGAGTTGCGGCGGCTCGCCGTCCTCGACGCTGCGCAGCAGGCTGACGGCGTCCAGGATGCGGGTCGCCTCGCCGGCCGGGATGTAGGCCCGCTTCCCGATGTGCGCGCCGACGGCGAGGAACACCGCATCGAACTGCCCGTCCCGCTTGGCCTGCAGCACGTCCCGCACGGGGTGGTTCAGCTCCAGGTGCACGCCGAGGTCGAGGATGCGCTGCACCTCGGCGTCCAGCACCTCGCGCGGCAGCCGGTAGGCGGGGATGCCGAAGCGCATCATCCCGCCCGGCTTCGGCCCCGCATCATAGATCGTCACGTCGTGGCCGGACAGCCGCAGGTGGTACGCCGCCGACAGCCCGGACGGGCCGGCGCCGATCACCAGCACCCGCTTGCCGGACGGCGGCGCATCGACGCTGACCCGCCAGCCCTCGCGCAGCGCGAGGTCGCCGAGGAACCGCTCGACGGAGTTGATGCCGACCGCCTCGTCGAGTTGGCCCCGGTTGCAGGCGGTCTCGCACGGGTGGTAGCACACCCGGCCCATCACCGCGGGCAGCGGGTTGTCGGCCATCAGCGTCCGCCAGGCCGCCTCGTAGCCGCCCTCCTCGGCGGAGTACAGCCAGCCCTGCACGTTCTCCCCGGCCGGGCAGGCGTTGTTGCACGGTGGCAACAGGTCGACGTAGACCGGCCGCTCGGTGCGCCAGGCGCCGGTCTTGTTGGCCAGGCTCGAGCCGACGTCGAGGGTGATCGCGAACGGCGTGTCCATCACATCTCCTGCGGTTCGAGCAGCCGGTAGCGGCGGATGTTGCGGTCGGCGAGCCGCTGCAACCTGGCGATCACGTCGGTACGCGGCGGGTCGCCGAACAGGTGCGCGTACCGCTTCTGCAGCCGCAGGTAGTCCTCCACCGGCACCTGCCGGCGGATCGGCGACACCCCGGTGACCTCGCCGTGCTCGCCCTCGAACACCGGGAACAGCCCGGACTCCCGGGCCAGCCGGGCCACCTTGATGGTGTCCGCGGACGCGCTGCCCCAGCCGAGCGGGCAGGGCACCAGCACGTGCAGGTACCGCGCGCCGTGCACGCCCATCGCCCGGGTGACCTTGTACTCCAGGTCGCGCAGGTCCGCCACGGTGGCGGTGGCGACGTAGGGGATCTCGTGCGCCATGGCCAGCCGCGGCAGGTCCTTGCCCTGCCCGAAGGCGTTGCCCGGCTCGGGCCCGACCGCCTCGGTGGTCGCGGTGCGTGCCGCCGGCGGGGTCGCGCCGGAGCGCTGCACCCCGGTGTTCATGTACGCCTCGTTGTCGTAGCAGATGTACAGCACGTCGTCGTTGCGCTCGAACATCCCGGACAGGCAGCCGAACCCGATGTCGACGGTGCCGCCGTCACCGCCCTGCGCCACCACCCGTACGTCGTCGCGCCCCTTGGCCCGCAACGCGGCCGCGATGCCGGTGGCCACCGCCGCGGTGTTGCCGAACAGCGAGTGCAGCCAGGCGACCTGCCACGAGCTCTCCGGGAACGGGGTGGAGAACACCTCCAGGCAGCCGGTTGCGTTGGCCACCACCATCCGCCCGCCGGTGGCCCGCATCGCCGCGTCCAGGGCGTACCGTGCGCCGAGCGCCTCGCCGCAGCCCTGGCAGGCGCGGTGCCCCGAGGTCAGCGCGTTGCTGCGGCGCCGGTCGGCCTGCACCGACCGCTGGTCCGGCTCGAGCAGCCGGTTGCCGACGGCGAAACTGCCCGTCTGGTAGAACCTGATCGGCTGGTACGGCATCGTGGCCTCCCCTCAGCCTCGGGTGGCGGTGGACACGTCGTGCCGGATGTTCTCCGGGTGCGGCCCGGAGCGGCGGTTCTCCCGCTGCCGCTGCAGCTCCCGTTCGACCACCGAGGTGTCCATGTCCAGGAACGTCAGCGGCGGCAGCCGGTCGGCCATCGCGTCGGTGAACAGCCGGTGCAGCGACGCCTTGCCGATCGGCCGGCCGCCCAGCCCGGCCACCACGTCGTAGCCGCGGACGGGCAGGCCGGCCAGCGCGGTACGCACCTCCGCCCCGACGATGCCGCCGCTGCCCACAGCCAGCGCCCGGTCGATCACCACCACCCGGGTGGCGTGCCCGGCCGCGGCCCGCACCGCCGCGGCCGGGAACGGCCGGAACGACGTGATGCCGAGCGCGCCCACCCGGGACCCGGCCGCGCGCAGCTCGTCCACGGTGTCCTTGATCGTGCCGAGCACCGAGCCGAGCGCGACCACCACGGTGTCGGCGTCCGCGGTCCGGTACGGCCGCAGCAGACCGCCGGACGCACGGCCGAACCGCTGCCGGAACTGCGCGGCGACCCGCGGGATCAGCTCCAGCGCCTGGAGCTGCTTGGCGTGCGCGAGGTACCTGACCTCGGTGAAGGCCTCCGGTCCGACCATTGCGCCGATCGACACCGGGTCGTCCGGGTCGAGCACCTGGCGCGGCTGGTACGCCGGCAGGAACGCGTCCACCTCGGCCTGCCCGGGCACGTCCACCGGCTCGTAGGCGTGGGTCAGCACGAACCCGTCCATGCACACCATCACCGGCAGCGACAGCTCCTCGGCGATCCGGAACGCCTGCACGTGCAGGTCGGCCGCCTCCTGGTTGTCCTCGGCATACAGTTGCAGCCAGCCGGAGTCGCGCTGGCTCATCGAGTCGCTGTGGTCGTTCCAGATGTTGATCGGAGCGCCGATCGCGCGGTTGGCCACCGTCATCACCACCGGCAGGCCGAGCCCGGCGGCGTTGTAGACCGCCTCGACCATGTACAGCAGCCCCTGACTTGCGGTGGCGGTGTAGCTGCGGGCACCGGCGGCCGAGGCGCCGATCGCCACCGACATCGCGGCGAACTCCGACTCCACGTTGACGTACTCGCACGGCGCCAGCTCGCCGGTCCTCACCAGCCGGGACAGCGCCTCGACGATGTGCGTCTGCGGCGAGATCGGGTAGGCGCAGATCACCTCCGGCCGGCACCGCGCGACCGCCTCGGCCACCGCCTGCGAGCCCTCAACCTGCCTGAGCATCGGCCAACTCCTCCAGCTCACGGGTGACGTCGGCGAACGCCTGCCGCGCGGCGGCGATGTTCGCCGTGGCGGTCCGGCCGGCGAACTTCGCGGCGATCGCCTGGGCCACCGAGTCGATGGACACCAGTCCGGACAGCGCGGCGAACCCGCCGAGCAGCACGGCGTTCGGCAGCGGCCTGCCCAGGTGGCGCAGTGCGATCTCGCTCGCCGGCACGGTCAGCAGGCGGCCGCCGCCGGTCACCGAAAGGCCCAGCTCGGCGGCGGTCCGGCCGGAGTTGATCAGCACGCAGCCGCCCGGCCGCACGCCGTCCAGCACGCCGGGCAACGGCAGCAGGGTGGCGTCCTGCACGATCACGGCGTCCGGCGTGACGACCGGCTCGCGGGTCCGGATGGGCACGTCGTCGACCCGGCAGTACGCGACCACCGGCGCGCCGGTCCGCTCCGAGCCGAAGCTGGGGAACGCCTGAGCCTGCCGCCCCTGCACGAACGCCGCGACCGACAGCATCTCGGCGGCGGTCACCACGCCCTGCCCGCCCCGGCCATGGATCCGCACCTCGAACATGAAGCCTCCCAGTTCTCGCCGCGTCCCCTTCTTGGTACGCGGGCCGCCGTCGAGGACAAACCGGACCGCTCCGCCGAGATCTGCGTGTGCGAGATCGCCGCGGTCGTACCCATTTGGTGATCGTCGCGTGGGTTTGGCGGTCAGCGCCGTGGTGTGGCGGCGATGATCAAGCGTGGTCCGGCGTGTGTGGGGGTGTCAGGCGTTCCGGTATGGCCGCCGGCCCCGGCCGGTGGAGGTCCGGCGCGTGCCGGTCAGCCGGTCGGGCACCGGCGGCGGCGCACCAGCTTGGCCAGCCGGCCGAGGTTCACCGTCCATCCCACCCCGAAGACCCGAGGAACGATCACGCGCGGGTTCTCCGGCGCCCAGAGCCGTTCCCGGTAACGCTGGGCGGTGGGCAGCCGGAGGTCGTAGGGAATCACGCCGCCGACCCGGCCGTGCCACTCCCGCTCGTCGCGGGGCTTGCGCAACTCCGACCCGATGGCCCAGGCGGTGACCAGGACGGCGCTCACGGCAAGCAGCGGGACCGGCCAGGGACGGGTAGGACGTTCCTTCATGTTCGACTCCTCCGAGGTGCTGTTGCGCGATCTGGCCGATCGCCGCCCCACGTTATCGATCGCGATGATCGTCCGGGCAGGCCGCGCGGTCAGCGCGGGCGGGACAGGTCGGTCGTCCGGCACAGCTCGGCGATCTCGCGATCGAGGTCGCGGAGGCGGACCCGGCGCCGACCGAGCTCGCGAACCATCCGGGGCGGTTGAACCACGAGCAACGGGCAGACGGCGTGCCGCTGGCAGTAGGCGGCGACGGGTCGGCGCCAGCACCGGGCCGGTCCCGGACGGCCGGCGCCGACCACGATCAGATCGTTCTCACTGCGGACGCGGCCCACCAGGGCGGGACCGGGCGCGGTGTTCTCGACCACGCTCTTGCGGATCGGCAGGTCGTCGGGGGGCCCGCCGAGCGCCTCGGCCAGGCACGTGTCGATGAGCTGGGCAGCGGCCCGCTTCAGCGCCTGCCGGCGGGGTGCCTGCGGTGCGATCAGCGCGGCCTGAGGCACCCGGTAGGCGTGGGTGAGGTTCAGCACCGCGCCGGCGCGTCGCGCCTCCACCACGGCCCGGCGCAGCGCCTGCAGGCTGGTCGGCGACCCGTTCACCCCGACGATCACCGCTGGGCGATCGCGGTCACGGTACATGGTGGACACCTGACCCCTATCGGCCCGCAAATGTGGCCCGGGTGGCGCGAACACCACCGGGCAGGCCGCCCCGCGCAGCACCGCGGCTCCCACCGGCCCCAGGCGCCCCGGCAGGTGCCTGCGGAAACCCCACCCCATGACGACCAGGCTCGCCGACCGGGACTCCCAGACCAGCATGTCCGCGGCGTCCCCCTCGACGGCGAGCAGATACACCGGCACGTCCGGGAAGCGGTCCCGCACGCCGGCGACCGCCCCGGACGCAACGAGCGTGTGGTCGTCAGTTCCGTCGCCGGGCAGCCAGTAGTGCACCACCCACAGCGGCACACCAGCTCGCGCCGCAGCGCCGAGCGCAAACAGTGCCGCCGCGGTGGGTGGCCGGCCGGCCTTGACCCCGAGCACCACGGGCCCGTTCGCCGGTACCGGACCGATCCGGTCGGGCACGGCGACGACCGGACACCTGACGGCCTCGAGCACATCGACCGCGGTCGAGCCGAGCCACGCCTCCGCGATCCGCCCCCGGTCCCCCCGCCCCACCACCAGCAGGCCGGCGTTGGCGCCCTCCTCAGCCAGCACGGGCACCGGCGCCCCCGGCAGTGCCAGGCCACTGGCGGACAGCGTGGGATACCTGGCATCCAGCCATCCGACGAGCCGAGCCAGCCGGACATCAGCCGCCCGCCTTGCCTCGTACCGATCGTCCGCAAGGAACGGGACCGGCATCGCGCCGGGGGTGCAGCCCGGCACCGGCTCGTAGGCGTTCACCAGTGTCAACGCGCTCCCGCGACGCAGCGCCTCCTCTGCCGACCAATGCAGCAGGTAGCAGGGCTCGGTGTGCGGGGCCACGCCCACCACGACCAGGCCGCCCTTCGTCGAATCGGCTCCACGTGACCATTGCACCGCCGATGCGACCGTGGCGGCAGGGCCAGCCTGCCCGCGGTGCGGGGCCATTGGTCCGCACCGCGGGTCGCCGGCGCTCCTCGCGCCAACGGTTACCCGATGAACCCCGCGACGGGTTGACCGTCCTATGTGGACACAATGCGTAGAGCGACCCGGGGGGTGACGTCTGCGGGTCCCCGCACCCGGGACGGGCGCTCGACGGTGATCACGCGAAGACGTCCTGCTGGTAGCGGCCGTCCTCCTCGAGCTGGCCGAGCCACTTCTCCGCGTCCTCGGCGCTGCCGGGCGTGTTGTCCCGGTAGATCGCGGCGAGCGCCTGGCGCACCGCCGGCGCCATGCGCCTGCCGTCACCGCAGACGTAGATGTGCCCGCCGTGCTCGAGCGCGGTCCAGATCCCGTCGCTGTCGGCGGTGATGGCGTCCTGCACGTACCGGTACGGGTGGTCCGGCACCGCGGAGAAGGCCAGGTGCAGCTCGGCGATGCCGGACCGCTGCCACTGCCGCATCTCCTCGCGGTAGAACCAGTCGTGCTCGGGGTGCCGGCAGCCGTAGAAGACCTTCGACAGGCCGACCTCGGCACCCGCGGCCCGCTGCGCCGCGCGCTCCTCCAGGAAGCCGCGCAGCGGTGCGAAGCCGGTGCCGGGACCCACCAGGATCATCGGCGTGGCCGGGTCGGCCGGCGGGTGGAACGGCGGGGCCGGGACGCGCACGTAGCCGAAGAACACGTCTCCGGGCTCCAGCCGGGCCAGGTACCGCGAGGCCATGCCCCGGTACTCCCCGTCGCCGGCCAGCGCCGGACCCTCCACCACGTCTACGGTCAGCCGCAGCCGGCTGGATTCGACCATCGGCGCGGAGGAGATGGAGTAGAACCGCGGCCGGATCGGCCCGGCCATCTGCAGGAACGCCTCGAGCGGCAGCTCGATGGCTGGGAACCGCTCCAGGAAGGTGAGCACCGGCACCCGCTTGGCGAGAACCTCCTCGAGGTAGCGCTGCCGCGCTTCGTCGGTGTCATCGGTGTGGGCCTGCAGCTGCCGCGTGGTCCACGGACACCCGGTGTGCCCGGTCAGCGTCCGCAGCTGCTCCCGGGTCGCCACCTCCTGCAGCTCGACGAACTCGGTGAGCAGCAGCTCCGCGGTCACCGGAACATCGACGGGCAGGTGGGTCCTGCGACTGCCCTCCTGACGCAGCCGGATCACCTGGTCGCGGGGCACCCGCAGCAGCCGCAGCGCCCGCGCCACCAGCTGCCGGTCGTTCTTGGCGAATACGGCCAGGTGGTTGCCGGTCTGGTAGCCGACCCCATCGGGCAGCTCGACGGTGATGGACCTGGCCGACGGGCGGGGCGCCTCGACGCTGAGGTCCCACAGCCCGGTCGGGTCGCCGACCAGCTCCTCACTGGCCACGACCGTGATCGGGTACGCCTTCTCCGAGACCACCGCCGGGCGTACCTGCGCCTCGGTGAGGACCTCCACCCGCAGGCGCGGGCCCGCGTTGGCGCCGGTGTCCGCGCCGTACTCCGCGGCCAGCGCCGACCACAGGCAGTTTACGAGCAAAGCGTCCCGGTGGAGCGACGCGATCCACCGGTGAGCCTCGACGCCGGTCGGGAGCAGGCGGATCAGCCGATGAGCTGGCCGGTCGGCACGGTGAGCTGCGGTCGCGAGCCGGCGGGCGGGCGGCTGCCGATCCGCCTGATCATCACGGTGGTCGCCGGGACCAGCCACACGATCGAGGCCGGGTAGAGCAGGTAGCTGACCCAGCCCTGCGGCGCCAGCGGACCGCTCGGGTCGACCACGGCGAAGGACAACACCAGGGCGGCAGCCGCGGCGAGCACGGCGAGGCATCCCAGCCAGACCGGGAAGACTCTGGTGCGCAGCGACACCACGGCGACTGCCGTGAACATCACCGCAAGGGGGATGTTCGCGACGATGAGCATCACCCAGCCAAGGTCGGTGAGCACGGCCGCCGACCCAGGCTGCATGCCGGCCCGGGAGGGCAGCGTCAGGGTGATCTGTGGGGCCTGACCCACCACGTTCAAGCCGTACCCGATCATCCCGGCGGCGAACGCGAGCGTGGACAGCCGGCCGGTAGCGCCCTCCGCCTCGATCAGGAAGCTGCGCAGGCTACCCAGGAACCACATGTAGAAGCCGGCACTGATCAGGAACAGCATGCTCTGCGCCAGGATCGCGCTCCGATTGTCGGCCAGGAACGCCGGGAACGCGGCCGGGTCGCTGGTGCTGGGCCAGGGGCGCTCCAGCGCGACCGCTGCGGCACCGAACGCGAGCGCCGCGAAGCCGCTCCCGGCGGCCCACCTGTGCAATCTCGTCTCGTTCATGATTCCTCCCGACCTCGCCTCGTTCTTTCCGACTTACTTCACGGGGACGAGCCGGATGTTTCGGCCATCAGCCGCGGGACGAGGCGTACCTGCGACGTCGTCGATGTGGTGCGCGGCATCGCCGCACGGCCGTCAGGCGGGCAGAGCCAGGTTGCGGCGGCGCAGCGACACCAGGCCCGTCAGGGCCAGGGCGGCGACGACCGCGATCAGCGTGAGGAGCGGAGCGGCCGTGACCCAGGCTGACCGTGTCCCGCCACGGGTCCCCGCCCAGCACGCTGACCCGCCCGCCGTCGCGGCGCAGCAGTCCCAGCAGGACCCGGATGGCGGTGGTCTTCCCCGCGCCGTTGGGACCCAGGAAGCCGTGTACCTCCCCGGCTGACACGGTCAGGTCGAGATCGTCGAGCGCCCGGGTCGTTCCGAAGTCCTTCACCAGCCCGGACACCGAAATCGCTGCCGTCATGTCCCTCACCTCGTCGGGCAGCCGTGCATCAGATACCGACTCTGGCCTTCATCCCGCACTCATCGACCCCGGGCATAGCTCTTGCTTCCACCCGCGTCGCGGGCCGCCCACGTCGATTCCCGACGGCCAGGGCCCTAGAACCAACGTAGCTGCGACCTGGCGGGCGCAACGGAGGCCACCGGCCCGTACCGGCCGGGCCGAACGTCCCTGGCCCGCGCCCCGGGTAGCGACCCGGCTCAGGATCGAACCAGGACGCCGATGCCGCACGTACATGGCATGGAGTGCGGGACGGCGCTGGTATCGTCCGGTTACTTGCACGTGGAGGAGCCATGGCTGGACGGCCCACCGCGGACCCGCTGTTTCGGCCCAGACGAATTCTGCTCGCCGCGCCGCGTTCCTTCTGCGCGGGGGTGGAACGGGCGATCCAGATCGTGCGCCAGACCCTGGCGGAGCACGGCGCGCCGGTGTACGTCCGCCGGCAGATCGTGCACAACAGCCACGTGGTCGAGGAGCTCCGGGAGCAGGGCGCGATCTTCGTCGCGGACCTGGAGGAGGTGCCGGACGGGGCCGTGGTGGTCTTCTCCGCGCACGGCGTCGCGCCGTCGGTCGTGGCCGAGGCGCGGCGCCGGGGGCTGGTCGCCGTCGATGCGACCTGCCCGCTGGTGTCGAAGGTGCATGCCGAGTCGCGCCGGTTCGCCCGCGACGGGCACACCATCCTGCTGGTCGGCCAGGCCGGGCACGACGAGGTCGTGGGCACCGCGGGTGAGGCGCCGGCCAACACCCGCCTGGTACAGAACGCGGCCGAGGCTCGGACCGTCGCGGTGGCCGACCCGCGGCGGGTCGCGGTGCTCGCCCAGACCACGCTCGCTGTCGATGAGACCGCCGGCGTCGTGGACGTCCTGCGAGGACGTCGTTCTGGTCCTCGGCTCGGCCAGTTCGCACAACTCCCGCTGCCTGGTCCAGGTGGCCCGGCGCGAGGGCGTCCCGGCATGGCTGCTGGAGGACGCGTCCGGGCTCCAGCCGCAATGGCTGGCGCACGCGGACACGGTCGGCATCACCGCCGGCGCCTCGGCCCCACCGGCGCTGGTCGAGGATCTGACGGCGGCCATTTCCGCGTTCGGCCCGATCCGGATCGAGGAACGGCCGGTGACCGTCGAGACGGTGCACTTCGCCCCCGCCGGCCGGGCCAGACGCGGCGTAGCCCCAACCCGCCCTGCCGCACCCGCCGGCACCGGATGACCGCCTCGGCCGCAAGACGGGCCAGACGGCCAACGAGGCACTGACGCACGCTCGGATACGGGCCGGCTCATCGGCACGGACGGGCCGGCCCGCGCGCCGCGCGGCACGTACACTCCCGGCCAGGATCGGTCGCGGGTGGGGGAGTGGGTCGGCGGGGTGAGTACCGCGCAGGACAGGCCGGCACGTCGGGCGCCGACGCTCGAGGTGGTGGCCGCACGCGCCGGGGTGTCCCGGGGTACCGCCAGCCGGGTGCTCACCGGGTCTCCTAAGGTCAGCCCGCGGGCCCGGGAGGCCGTGCTGCAAGCCGCCGCCGAACTGGACTACACCCCTAACCGGGCGGCACGCTCGCTGGTCACCCGGCGCAGCGAGTCCATCGCGTTCGTGGTGTCCGAGCCGGAGGACCGGGCGTTCTCCGACCCGTTCTTCGTGCACCTGCTGCGCGGCACCCAGGCCGAGGTGGCCCGCGCCGGCCTGCAACTGGTGTTCATCGTGGCCTCCGGCGAGGAGGAGGCGCGCCGGCTGGAGCGGTACGCCGCGGGCGGCCACCTGGACGGGGTGGTGCTGGTCTCGCTGCACGGCCGGGACCGGCTGCCGCAGCGGCTGGAGAAGCTGGGCGTCCCGGTGGTGCTGTCCGGCCGGCCGATGGTGGACGACGGCTTGATCCACTACGTGGACGCCGACAACGTCGGGGGCAGCGCGGCGGCGGTGCGGGTGCTGCTGGAGCGCGGCTGCCGGCGGGTGGCGACGGTGGCCGGCCCGCAGGACATGTCCGCGGCCTGCGACCGGCTGGCCGGGTTCCGCGCCGCGCTGCGCGAGGCCGGCCGGCGGCCCAGGGGGCGGGACGTGGTGATCGGCGACTTCACCCACGAGAGCGGCGTCGAGGGGATGCGCCGGATCCTGGCCGAGGTGCCCGACGTGGACGGGGTGTTCGCGGCGAACGACCTGATGGCGGCCGGCGCGGTGCAGGCGATCAAGGACGCCGGCCGCCGGGTACCGGACGACGTGGCCGTGGTCGGCTTCGACGACGTGCCCACCGCGCTGATCGGCCCGCCGGCGCTGACCACGGTGCGGCAGCCGATCGTGACGATGGGGGGGCGGATGGCACAGATCCTGCTCGACCGGATCGAGGGCCGGCCGGTGCCGCGGGTGGTCGTGGTGGACATCGAGGTGATCCGCCGGGACAGCGCCTGACAGGTCGGGCGCCCCCGGCCAGACCTCAGGCCAGACCCCCGGGCAGGCCCGGGCAGGCCCTCGGCCAGCTTCCGGCCAGGCCCCGGCGAGGCTCGCGTTTGCGACGCGTTTCGGGCAGGCTAGACACCGGCCCGGCGCTGCGTCAGCCTTCGGGACAATCGTAGGAGCGCTCCCACGCATGGCGCGACAGCGCGACCAGCCGATCGGCCTCCCGAGGAGGTTCCATGCGCACGGCACGGACCAAGTTCAGCCGGCTCGTCGGCGCCATCGCCGTCGGGGTGCTGGCGCTGACCGGATGCGGCTCGTCGAAGGACACCGGCAACACCGCGTCCTCGGCCAACGACAAGATCACCCTCAAGGTGGGCCTGTTCGGCACGTTCGGCTTCAAGGAGGCCGGCCTGTACGACCAGTACATGGCGAAGCACCCGAACATCAAGATCGAGGAGCAGAGCGTCGAGCAGGAGCAGACGTACTACCAGGGCCTGCAGACGCACCTCGGCGCCGGCAGCGGGCTGGCCGACATCCAGGGCATCGAGGTCGGCCGGATCGCCGACGTGGTGGCCAACCAGGCCGGCAAGTGGACCGACCTGAACACCCTCGGCGCGGCCGAGCTCAAATCCACGTTCTACGAGTGGAAGTGGGACGCGGCCACCACCAAGGACGGCCAGTTGGTCGGGCTCGGCACCGACATCGGCCCGGAGGCGATCTGCTACCGCAGCGACCTGTTCAAGCAGGCCGGGCTGCCCACCGACCGTGCGGAGCTGGCCAGCCGGTGGTCGACCTGGCAGGGCTTCATCGACCTGGGCAGGCAGTACCACGCCAGGGCGCCCAAAGGCTCGGCGTTCACCGACAGCGCCGCGGGCATGTTCAACGCGATCATCGGGCAGTCGCAGGAGCAGTTCTACGACGCGGGCGGCGGCCTGGTGTACGAGACCAACCCCGCGGTGAGGACGGCATGGGACCTGTCCATGCAGGCGGCCGGCGCCGGGATCAGCGCCAAGCTGAAGCAGTTCGACACGGCGTGGAACTCCGGCTTCGCCAGCGGCTCGTTCGCCACGGTGGCCTGCCCGGCCTGGATGATCGGCTACATCAAGGGCCAGGCCGGCGACGGGGCCTCCGGCAAGTGGAACGTGGCCGCGCTGCCCGGCGGCGGCGCCGGCAACTGGGGCGGCTCGTACCTCGGCGTCCCGAAGGCGAGCAGGCACGCCAAGGAGGCGTACGAGCTGGCGAAGTGGCTGACCGCGCCGGAGCAGCAGGTGACCATGTGGCTGAAGGGCCAGCACTTCCCGTCCAGCTCCACGGCTGCCGCCGACCCGAAGGTCGCCACCGCCACCGACCCGTACTTCAGCGGCGCCCCGCTGGGCACCCTGTTCAGCGCGGCCGCGCAGAAGATGCCGATCGCCTTCAACGGCCCGCAGGCCGGCGTCATCAAGGACCAGTTCAGCAACGGCATCGTCGCGGTGGAGCAGCAGGGCAGGTCCCCGGACGCCGCCTGGCAGGCCACCCTGAAGAGCATCAAGGACGCGCTCGGCAACTAGCCCCACCCGCCCGGTGGCATCCGGCCGACGGTCGGCCGGGTGCCACCGGCACCAGACAGGGAGCCGGCCGGGTGCCACCGGCGCCAGACAGGGAGGTCGCCGTGGCCGTGTCGAGTCCGCCGGAGCGGGCGGCCCAGGGGGTACGCAGCCCGGGCAGCGCGCAGCGGCCGGGCCGGGGGCGGCGGCGCAACCGGTACGTGGTCGGCGGCCGGCTCGCCCCGTACGGGTTCGTGGCGCCGTTCTTCGTCCTGTTCGGGGCTTTCGGGCTGTACCCGCTGATCTACACCGCCTGGGTGTCGCTGCACCGGGTGGAGCTGTCCAGCCCGGAGCAGATGGACTGGCTCGGCTTCGGCAACTACACGAGCCTGCTGCACAATGAGTACTTCTGGAACGCGCTGCGCAACACCTTCACCCTCGGCGTGATCTCCACCGTGCCGCAACTGGCGATGGCGCTCGGCCTGGCGCACCTGCTGAACTACCGGATCCGCGGCCGCGGCTTCTACCGGGTCGCGATGCTGATGCCGTACGCGACCTCGGTGGCCGCCGCGACCATCGTCTTCGCCCAGCTCTTCGGCCGCGACTTCGGGCTGGTCAACAGCGCGCTCGGCCTGTTCGGCGTCGACCACGTCTCCTGGGAGAGCGGCCACTGGACCTCGCAGATCGCGATCTCCACCATCGTGACCTGGCGCTGGACCGGGTACAACGCGCTGATCTACCTGGCCGCCATGCAGGCCGTCCCGCGGGAGCTGTACGAGGCGGCCGCGATCGACGGGGCCGGCCGGTGGCAGCAGTTCCGCTCGGTGACCGTGCCGGCGCTGCGGCCGACCATCCTGTTCACCGTCGTGGTGTCCACCATCGGCGCCACCCAACTGTTCGGCGAGCCGCTGCTGTTCGGCGGGATCAGCGGCCACCTCGGCGGGTCCAGCCGGCAGTACCAGACGCTCGGGCTGCTGATGTACGACCAGGGCTGGTTCAACGGGCACCTGGGCCGGGCGGCGGCCACCGCGTGGACGATGTTCCTGCTGATCGTGCTGCTGGTACTCCTCAACGCCAGGGTGGTCGGCGGCCGGCTGCGGGAGGGCCGGCGGTGACCGCGCTGGACGCCCCGGCCCGGCGGCAGGCCGCGACGCCGCGACGCTCCCGCCGGCGCCCCGGACGGCACTCCGGATGGCACTCCGGATGGCACTCCGGACGGCGCCCTGGGCGGCACTCCGGGCGGATCATGGACGCCGGGCCGGGCACGTACGCGATCCTGGTTCTGGTCACCATCGTGTCGATCTTCCCGCTGTACTGGACGCTGGTGGCGGCCTCCCGCAGCAACGCCGAGATCAACCAGGTGCCGCCGCCGTTCCTGCCGGGCGCCAGCCTGTTCGGCAACCTGCGCCGGGCCATGGACACCGTGGACATGGTCAAGGCGCTGACCAACTCGCTGGTCGTGTCCGCGACGATCGCCGCCGGCACGGTCTTCTTCTGCACGATGGCCGGCTTCGCGTTCGCCAAGCTGCGGTTCCGCGGTCGCGGGCTGCTGCTGGGGCTGACCGTCGGCACCATGATGATCCCGTCGCAGCTCGGCATCATCCCGCTGTTCATCGTGATCGCGAGGCTGCACTGGGTGGACCACCTGCAGGCGGTGATCCTGCCGACGCTGGTCACCGCGTTCGGGGTGTTCATGATGCGGCAGTTCCTGGTCGAGGCGCTGCCGGTGGACCTGGTCGAGGCGGCCTGGGTGGACGGCGCGTCCACCTGGCGGATCTTCCGCTCGATCGTGCTGCCGATCGCCCGGCCGGCGATGGCGGTGCTGGCCATGCTGAGCTTCCTCACCGCCTGGAACGACTTCTTCTGGCCGATCGTGGCGCTGACCAGCACCAACCCGACGGTCCAGGTGGCGCTGAACAACCTCGGCGGCGGCTACGTGCCGGACCAGTCGGTGATCATGGCTGGCACCCTGATCGGCACCGTCCCGGTGCTCGTCGTCTTCGCGCTACTCGGCCGGCAGATCGTGGGAGGCATGATGCAGGGAGCGGTCAAGGGATGACGGCGACCGGGGACACCTCGACCGCGCCCGGGCGGGAGCCGGCGGCGTTCCCCACCGGGTTCGTCTGGGGAGCGTCGACCGCGGCGTACCAGATCGAGGGCGCGGTCGCCGAGGACGGCCGGGTCCGGTCCATCTGGGACACCTTCAGCCACACCCCCGGCAAGGTAGTGGGCGGCGACACCGGCGACGTGGCGGCCGACCACTACCACCGGTATGCCGCCGACGTGGCGCTGATGGCGGAGCTCGGCCTGCGGGCGTACCGGTTCTCGGTGGCGTGGCCGCGGGTCATGCCGGGCGGCCGGCCGAACCGGCGCGGGCTGGACTTCTACTCCCGGCTGGTGGACGAGTTGCTGTCCCGCGACATCCTGCCCACCCCGACGCTGTACCACTGGGACCTGCCGCAGGAGTTGGAGGACGCCGGCGGCTGGGCCAACCGGGACACCGCGTCCCGGTTCGCCGACTACGCCGAGCGGGTGGTCGCGGCGCTGGGCGACCGGGTGCGGCATTGGACCACGCTGAACGAGCCGTGGTGCTCGGCGTTCCTCGGGTACGCCTCGGGGGGGCATGCGCCCGGGCGCACCGAGCCGGCCACCTCGCTCGCGGCGGCGCACCACCTGCTGCTCGCGCACGGGCTGGGCGCCGCCGCGCTGCGGGACGCGCTGCCGCCGACCGCCGAGGTGTCGATCACCCTCAACCTGGCGCCGGTCCGTGGGCGCACCGGCGCGCCGGCCGACGCCGACGCGGTGCGCCGGGTGGACGCGCTGGCGAACCGCATCTTCCTCGACCCGGTCCGCCGCGGCCGCTACCCCGAGGACCTGATCGCCGACACGGCGGCGATCACCGACTGGAGTTTCGTGCGGCCCGGCGACCTGGCCGTGATCGCCGCCCCGATCGACCTGCTGGGGGTGAACTACTACACCCCGACCCTGGTGTCCGCCTACGACGGCACCGGGCCGCGGATCGTGCAGGATGGGCACGGCGCCGGCGTGGCCAGCGCCTGGCCGGGCTGCGACGAGGTGCAGTTCCACCGGGCGGACGGGCCGCTGACCGCGATGAACTGGAGCATCGACGCCACCGGGCTGCACGACATGCTGGTGCGGGTGCACCGGGAGTACGACGGGCTGCCGCTGGTGGTGACCGAGAACGGGGCGGCGTTCGACGACCACGTGGACCCCTCCGGCGCGGTCCGGGACGAGCTGCGGATCCGGTACCTGGAGCAGCACCTGGCCGCGATCCGCCGGGCCATCGCGGACGGCGCGCGGGTGCGCGGGTACTTCGTCTGGTCGCTGCTGGACAACTTCGAGTGGGCATACGGGTACTCCAAGCGGTTCGGCATCGTGCACGTGGACTTCGGCACGCAGCGCCGGGTGTGGAAGGACAGCGCGCGGTGGTACCAGCGGGTGATCGCGGGCAACGGCCGGGTGACCTGAGCTGCGCCCGGCGGCCGGGTGCCCTGAGAGCGCCAAGCGGCCGGCCGCCACGCCCGGCCGGCCGGGCCCGGGCGTGCGAACCTGGATACATGCTGCTCCACCTTGACACCGACCTGGGCGGCGACCCCGACGACGCGTGCGCGCTGGCGATGCTGCTCGGCTGGCCCGGCGTCGAACTGGTCGGGATCACGACCACCGCGGACCCGGACGGCCAGCGCGCCGGCTACGTCACCCGCATCCTCCGGATGGCCGGCCGCACCGAGGTGCCGGTGGCGTCCGGCGCCGGGCGGTCGCTCACCACGAATCGGCTGATGGGCGGCGTGCCGGACCACCGGCGGTACTGGGGCCGGCCGTCCGTGCAGGCCCGCCCCGGGGAACTGGAGGTGGCGCTCGACCTGCTGGAGCGCAGCATCGACCGTGGTGCCACGGTGGTGGCGATCGGGCCCTACACCAACCTCGCCATGGTGGAGGCGCGCTCCGGCCGCCTGGCCGGGGTGCCCGTGGTGGCGATGGGCGGGTGGGTACGGCCGCCGGAGCCGGGCCTGCCGCCGTGGGGGCCGGAGACCGACTGGAACGTCCAGTGCGACACCCTGGCGGCGCAGACGCTGGCGTGGACCGCCGACCTGACCCTGGTCTCGCTCCCGGCGGCCTGCACCGCCACGCTGCGCGCGGCGCACCTGCCGCGGCTGGCCGCATCCGGGTCGCTCGGCGCCGCGCTGGCCCGGCAGTCGGCCGCACACTGCGAGGAGTACCACATGCGCGACCTTGGCCGCGCGCATGCCCGGCTGCCCGACGACCTGGTCAACTTCCACTGGGACCCGGTGGCCTGCGCCGTCGCGGCCGGCTGGTCCGGGGTGCGCACCGAGCGGATGTGCCTGCAGCCCGTCCTGGCCGACGGCATGCTGCACTTCGAGCCGGACCGCAACGGCCGCCCGACCCGGGTGGTGACCGAGGTGGACGGCGACGCGTTCGTCGCGATCTGGCTCGCCGCGGTGGAGGCGGCCCAGCGACGGCGGTGGTGGGCGCTGGGGGATACGCGGACGACGGCGCTGGGCGTGGCTGGATAGCATCGTCGGTACTGCCGACCCCTCCCAGTGCCACGAGGAGAACCGCCGTGTCCGAGATCCGGCCGCCCGCCGCCGAACCCACCGCCCGCGTCGTGGTGGCCGCCGGCACGACGGCCGAGCAGGCGCTGCGGGACGCCGGGGTGCAGCTCGCCGGGCCGTCCGGGGCGGTCGTGGTACGGGACGCCGGCGGGGCGCTGCGCGACCTGGCGTGGGCACCGGAGGCCGACACCGAGGTCGAGCCGGTGCCGCTGGACTCGCCGGACGGGCGGGCGGTGCTGCGGCACTCGGCCGCACACGTGCTGGCGCAGGCCGTGCAGGACCTGTTCCCGGGCACCATGCTCGGGATCGGGCCGCCGATCGAGAACGGCTTCTACTACGACTTCGCGCCGGAGCGGCCGTTCCACCCGGACGACCTGGAGCGGATCGAGAAGCGCATGCAGGAGATCGTCAAGGCCGGGCAGCGGTTCGCCCGGCGGCCGGTCTCCGACGACCAGGCGCGCACGGAGCTTGCGCACGAGCGGTTCAAGCTGGAGCTTATCGACCTCAAGGGCTCCGCCGACCAGGCCGCCGAGGGCGCCGCCGTCGAGGTGGGCGCCGGCCAGCTCACCATGTACGACAACCTCGACGCCGCTTCCGGGGAGCGGGTCTGGACCGACCTGTGCCGCGGACCGCACCTGCCCGGCACCCGGGCCATCCCCGCGGTGAAGCTGATGCGCAGCGCCGCCGCGTACTGGCGCGGGTCGGAGAAGAACCCGCAGCTCCAGCGGATCTACGGCACCGCCTGGGAGACCCGGGACGCGCTCAAGCAGCACCTGGCGTTCCTGGCCGAGGCCGAGCGGCGCGACCACCGCAAGCTCGGCGCCGAGCTCGACCTGTTCAGCTTCCCGGACCTGATCGGCTCCGGGCTGGCCGTGTGGCACCCCAAGGGCGGCGTGATCCGGCGGGTGATGGAGGAGTACTCGCGGCGCCGGCACGAGGAGGCCGGCTACGAGTTCGTCTACACCCCGCACCTGACCAAGTCGGCGCTGTTCGAGACCTCGGGGCACCTGGAGTGGTACGCCGAGGGCATGTACCCGCCCATGCAGATGGAGGGCGCGGAGTACTACCTCAAGCCGATGAACTGCCCGATGCACATCCAGATCTTCTCCGCGCGCGGGCGGTCCTACCGGGAGCTGCCGCTGCGGCTGTTCGAGTTCGGCACGGTGTACCGGTTCGAGAAGTCCGGGGTGGTGCACGGGCTGACCCGGGCCCGCGGCTTCACCCAGGACGACGCGCACATCTTCTGCACCCCGGACCAGCTCCAGGACGAGCTGGCCAGCCTGCTGCAGTTCACCCTCGACCTGCTGCGCGACTACGGGCTGACCGACTTCACCGCGGACCTGTCCACCCGGCCGGACAAGTTCGTCGGCGAGATCGCCCAGTGGGACGTGGCCGAGGCGGCGCTGGAGGAGGCGCTGAAGCGGGCCGGCGTGCCGTACCACGTGGCCGAGGGGGAGGGCGCCTTCTACGCGCCGAAGATCGACGTGCACGTGAAGGACGCCATCGGTCGCCGCTGGCAGCTGTCCACCCTGCAGGTCGACTTCCAGCTCCCGGCCCTCTTCGACATGCAGTACCAGGCCGCGGACGGCACCAGGCGGCAGCCGCACATGATCCACCGGGCCCTGTTCGGGTCGGAGGAGCGGTTCTTCGCGATCCTGCTGGAGCACTACGCCGGGGCGTTCCCGGCCTGGCTGGCGCCGGTGCAGGTGGTCGGCATCCCGGTCACCGACGACCAGGTGCCGTACCTGCGTTCGGTGGCCGGGAAGCTGCGCGCCGAGGGAGTCCGGGTCGAGGTGGACGACTCCGACGACCGGATGCAGAAGAAGATCCGCAACGCGCAGAAGCAGAAGGTGCCGTTCATGCTGATCGCCGGCGAGGCCGACCAGGGAGCCGGCGCGGTGAGCTTCCGGTTCCGCGACGGCAGCCAGTGGAACGGGGTGCCGGTGGACGCCGCCGTCGCGCACGTCGCCGGGATCGTCCGCTCCCGCAGCAACGAGAGCCCGACGGCGCCGGCCACGGCGTGACGGAGCCTGCGAGGTCGCCGGTCAGCACGGCGGCCGTGGTCACGGGGCCGACGAGCGCCAGCGAGGAGGTTTCGTGAGCGATCCGGAGGAACGGCGTGGGGTGGGGTCCGCGGACGCCTTCGGGCGGCTGTGGACCCCGCACCGGATGGCGTACATCAAGGGGGAGAACAAGCCGGCCGGCGACGACGAGTGCCCGTTCTGCCGGATCCCCACGCTGCCCGACGAGGACGCGCTGATCGTCGCCCGCGGCAAGGTCGTGTACGCGGTGCTCAACCTGTACCCGTACAACTCCGGGCACCTGCTCGTGGTGCCGTACCGCCACCTGGCCGACTACACCGAACTGTCGGTGGAGGAGTGTGCCGAGCTGGCCACGGTCACCCAGCAGGCGATCCGGGCGATCCGGCGCGCGTCCGGGGCGCAGGGGTTCAACATCGGGGTGAACCTGGGCACCGTCGGCGGGGCCGGCATCGCCGCGCACCTGCACCAGCACCTGGTGCCGCGCTGGGGCGGCGACACCAACTTCATGCCGGTGGTGGGCCACACCAAGGTGCTGCCGCAGCTACTGGCCGACACCCGGACGCTGCTGGCCGAGGCGTGGCCCGACCCGGACTGACCACCCGGTCCCCTTGTGGGCGGGCCCGACCCGGACCGGCCACCCGCTCCCCGCATGGGCGGGGCGGGAGCCGACCCCTGGCTCCGGCCCCGTTCTCGGCATGGTCTGGTCAGCCGGCGTACCCGCGGCGCCGGGTCAGCCACAGACCCATGCCGCCCAGCCCGACCAGGCCCAGCCCGCCGAGGACCAGCGGCACGGTCCGCGAGGTGCCGGTGTTGGCCAGGCCGCCGCCCCCTGCGCCGCTGGAGTCACTCGAGCCGCCGGTGCTGGTGCCTGAGCCGGCGCTGGTGCCGGTGCCGCTGGATGAGCCGGCGGGGATGGCGAGGTCGACGATCAGCCGGTTCGGGCTGGTCAGCGTGAAGGCGCGGAAGCCGGACCTGCTCGCCGCGCCGATGCCGTAGGAGGTGACGCCCTCGAAGTCGCCGGCGCCCTTGATCTGCTTGAGCATCGGGAAGCCGGGTGTGATGGTGCGCTGGACCGACAGCCCCGTGGTCGCCCCCCGCAGCACCACCGCCAGGAAGGCCGAGCCGCGCAGCGGCACCGGCGCACCGGACGCATCCTGCGACACCCCGGGCACGTAGCTCACCTCGAAGTGCAGCGTGTGGTCGCGGAATGTGTACACCACCCGGTCGTAGCCGGCGTGGTGGCCGACGGTCACCGAGGAGACCCCTTCCCCCATCCCCGACCACGGCGTCGACGAGGAGCCCCCGCCGGAGACCGGCGCGGTGCCGAACCCTGGCAGCGCCAGCGCGGGCGCGGCGAGCAGCAGCACCGCGGCTGCCGCGGCGACCCCTGGTATCGCGAAACGGCGAACGAACATCGAAACCCCCGACGAACGGTGACCCC
>WNGA01002630.1_pt1 | contig 27268 bp, 29 predicted proteins | sample 5400061 | NCBI WGS metagenome assembly WNGA01 (sample SAMN13153366, study PRJNA577476) | soil metagenome | isolation source: 100 cm soil or saprolite under grassland replicate 2 | place: USA:California | collected 2016-06-15
TGCCGCAGAGTCCCGATCACCGTCCGGGACGGAGCGCGAGGGCCGGACACTAGACCCAACGGCCGAACCGAATAGCCCGCGACCGGCCTCCCCGCGAGCGTCAGCGGAAGTCTGACTCACGGGAACGACCTATATCAGCCCGTCGCGTCCCTCGCCTCCGCGTCGGTCGGCGCGACGAGGAAGATCCATAGATCCCATGCGACGTGGCTGGTGATGAGCGCCGGCATGCTCATTCCGAGCGCTCGCAGCAGACCCCAGTAGATCCCCGCGACCGTCGCGGCCCCGATGAGCGTCGTGTTTCCCGTGACCAGGTGTGCGCCGCCGTAGGCCGCGGCCGCGCCGATCCCGCCCGCGCGTCGCTGGACGAATCCGCGCCAGAAGAGCTCCTCCGCCGGTCCGATGATCGAGGCGAGCCGCGCGACGATCTCGCGCTGCGGACGGAGCGTTCGCAGCGCGTAGATGTCGGCGATCTCGCCTTCGCCCTTCGGCATCATCGCGCGCGCGAAACGGTCCCCGACGCGAAAGATCCCATAGAGGCCGGCGGCCGACAGGAGTCCGAGCGCGACATCGCGCTCGCGGAACTTGATCTTCCGAAGATCCGCTTCGTTCGCCAACGCCATGTTGCCGAGAATGAAGCCGGTGAGCGTCATCCGCTCCCAGAAGCGCGCGCGCTCACCCCTGAAGGTGAGCGCGAAGAGGCCGAAGGCCATCGCGAGTCCGAGCATGACGGCAGGGTCGCGCTTGCTCATGCGATCGGCCTTCCGCCCTCGACGTCATCGAGGAACGCAAGCATCGCCGATATGAGCGCGTCGCCCTCGGCGAGCTGCGGATCATTGTGGCCGGCGTGCGGCACGAGGACGAAACGCGATGGGCCGCCTGCCGCCTGGGATACGCGCTGCGATAGCGTGGGCGGTACGATCCGGTCGTCGGCCCCGGCGACGACCAGCGTCGGAACCCGCACCGAGCGCACCGTATCGATCGTCTGGTAGTGGTCGAAGAGCAATCCATCGACGACCGGCAGGTACGGGTAGTGGATACGACCGACGTCGACCACGCTCGTGAACGGCGAACGCAGCACGAGGGCAAGGGGAGGACGCTCGACGGCAAGTCGTGCCGCGACTGCCGAGCCGAGCGATTCACCGAAGTACACGATGCGCGAGCGGTCGAGATCCGCGCGCGACTCGAGGTACGCGAGAGCGGCGCGTGCGTCGGCGTTGAGCCCTCCCTCCGTCGGCGTCCCGGGGTTACGCGCGAATCCGCGATAGTCGAAGACGAGGACGTTGTGCCCCGCGGCGACCAGCGCCCGCGCGAGACCAAGGCGTGCGGTCCGGTCGCCCGCATTGCCGTTGCACACGAGGATCGTCGCGCCGCTTCGCGTCGTCGCGGCCGCCACGAAGTACGCCCCCAGATGCAGGCCGTCCTCGGTCTCGAGCATGACGTCGAGCGCGCCGGGCAAGAAGGCTGACGCCGCGGGAGCTCTGCCAGGCGCGGGGAAGTAGAGCAGCTGTCGCTGCGACCACCAGATCATGGCCAAGAACGTCAATGCGGCGAGTGCGGCCAGGAACGCGGCGGTGACGACCACGCGCTCCGCGGTCAACGGGCGCACCGCGTACTAGCGAGTCGCGGCGAGCGCGGCGACGACGAGCCCCAGCACCATGAGATAGCCGAACGCGGCATGCAGCTGGGCGGTCTGCAGGTCGATCATGGCGATCGCGCGTTGCTGCCCGCTCGCGCCGAACTCCGCCGAGCGGATCTGCCGGACGAGCAGCGGCATCGACAGCATCGCCAGCAGCGACCAGGTGGGGAGCAGGCCCGCCACGACGGCGGCCGTGAGCACGATGTAGGCGCCGACCACCAGCGTCAGGTACAGCCAGTGCGCGGCTTGGCGGCCGGCACGCACCGAGAACGTGCGCGCGCCGGCGCGAGCGTCCTCGCTGATGTCGCGCCACTCGTTGCCGTGCAGGATCGCCGCGACGAGCAGTCCGACCGGGAGACTGAGCGCGATCGCGCTCCAGTCGAACGTCCCGGTGATCGCGTAGAACGAGCCGACGACCGCGAGCGGCCCCAGCAGCAGGAACACCAGCGGGATCCCGAGCGAGCCGAACTTGTATTGGAACGGTGGCGCCGTGTAGGTGTAGCCGCCGACGAGCCCGGCGATGCCCAGGACGACGATCGGCCACCCGCGCGCGCCGACCAGGTATACCCCGAGGGCGAACGCGATCGCGAACGCGACGACCGCCATGACGTAGGCCTCCCGCTCGGTGATCCGGCCCTTCACGATCGCGTGGCTCGCGCGCGGCGAGACGATCGTGTCGACGCCCTTGCGGACGTCGTAGATCTCGTTGACGACGTTCGTCCCGATGTGCAGGCAGAGGATCGATACGAGCGACACGAGGAACAGCGTCCAATCGAAGAGGCCCTCGACGGCCGCCAGCGCACCGCCCGCCGCGACCGGCAGCGTCGACGCGGTGAACGAGAATGGACGCGCGATCTCGTACCACGCACCGATCCGGTCGCGGATGCCGGCGATCGCCGTCTTGCGCTGCGCGCCCAGCGCAGCGCGCGCGCCGATCGCACCGGCCGCCGCGGTGCCGTACGCGACCGCCGATTCGATGACGGCAGCGGTCTGATCCTCGTCTTGCACGACCGGCTGCAGGAGCGGGAGGTCCATGCCGCTCTCGTGATACTCCCAGGCGCGGTCCGCCACCTCGCGGCGCGTGCCGCAGAGGATGAACGCGTCGAGCAGCTCGTCGGGAATGAGCTGCCCGGCGGTCGTGTAGTCCTCTTTCCGCCAGGCCGCCGCGATCTGATCGCGCAGCGCCGGGTCGAATCCGGCGCGCCTCAGGGTCACGTCGGAAAGGATGCTCATCATGTAGATCACGAACGGCTCGCGCTTCGCACGATTGAGCGCGTCGCGCCGCGTGTCCGCGATGAGCGTCAGCAGATATCCCGCGGTGTCGATCTCGTTCGGATCGCGTCCGGCGTCGCGCGCCGCGCGATCCATGACGCGCAACAGCTTCTTCAATCCGGCGATCGATTCCGCGGGACGTGCCAGGTAGCCGTCACCCTTCTGTCCGGCGAGGACCATCATCGGCGAGCGGTACCCGGCGATGTAGATCGGCACGCGGTGGACCGGAGGGAACATCGGGACCAACGGCGGTAGCCCGGGCTTGCCCGAGGGCATGCGCTCGCCCTTCCACAGCGTGCGCAGCGTGTCGATCGCCTCGCTCGACCGCGTGACCGCGTCCTCCGGCGCGTAGGGGACGCCCATCTGCCCGAGGCGCAGCGGCAGCGCCGAGCCGAGCCCGAGGCGGATGCGCTCGGGCGCCATCTCGTCGAGGGCGCTGATAGTCATCGCGATGAGCACGGGGTGGCGCGTGAACGGATTGAGCGCCCCGAGGCCGATATTGATGCCATCGACACGCGACGCCACTGCGGACGCGTACGTGACGGCGTCGCGCTCGAAGTAGGAGTCGTGGAACCAGACCGACTCGAGACCCGCGGCGCGCGCGCGCTCGGCCCAGTCGAGGACCTCGGAGACCTTCCCGCGCGCTGCCAGACCCAGACCGACGCGGCGTGCGAGCTCGGGCATCAGCTTCGACCTCCCACGGGAGCGAGGGCGTCCTCGGCGCGCTCGATCCGTTCGAGGGTCCGCTCTCGCCCGAGAAGCTCCAGCGACTCGAATAGTGGAGGACCTTCGGTGCGTCCGCTCACCGCGACACGCACGGGCTGCGCGACGTCCCGCACCTTCCAGCCCAGCTCGCCGGCGATGCCGCGAAGACCAGCCTCGACGTTCGGCGTCGCGAACGGATCGATGTGCCGGAATATCACGGCGCAGCGAGCCAGCGCCTCGACCGTCTCGGCCGGCGTGTGCGCCTTCGGGACGAGGCGCGCCGGCTCGTACGCCGGCGCGGCGACGAAGAGGAAGTCGATGAGCTCCCGCACCTGGGCCAATGTGTGCATGCGCTCGCGGATGAGCGGGATCGTCGTTCGCAGCGTCGCGCGGTCCCACTCCTCGGGCACGAACGGCTCGAGGGCCCGCAGCAGCTCGCCGTCGGAGAGCTTGCGGATGTAGACGCCGTTGAACCAATCCAGCCGATCGCGATCCCACTTGCCGCCGGCTTTCTGCACCTGCTCGATCTTCCAGCGCTGGACCAGCTCCTCCATCGAAAAGATCTCGTCCTCCGTGCCTGGAGCCCACCCGATCAGGGAGAGGTAATTGGTCAGCGCCTCGGGCAGGTAGCCCGCCTTGCGGAATTCCGTGACGGCGGTCGCGCCGTGGCGCTTGGCGAGCTTCTTGTTGTCGGGCCCGAGGACGTTCGGGAAGTGGGCGATGGGCGGTACGTCCCATCCGAACGCGCGATAGATGAGGACGTGTTTTGGCGTCGAGGGCAGCCAGTCCTCGCCGCGGAAGATGTGGGTGATGTCCATCACGTGATCGTCGATGACGACCGCGAGGTGATAGGTCGGGAATCCGTCCGACTTGAGGAGCACCTGGTCCTCGATGGTGTTGATCGGCCACTCCACGCGCCCGTACACGAGGTCGTCGATCGCGAGCGTGCCCTCATCCGGCACCTTGAGGCGAACGACGTGCGACTCCGACTTCGCGCGCTCGGCCGCCTCCTTCGGGTCGATATTCCGGCAGAAGCGGTCGTAGCGCGTGATCTCGTGTCGCTGCGCCTGCTGCGCGCGCAGAGCGGCGAGGCGTTCCTTGGAGCAAAAGCAGAAGTAGCCTGCGCCGCTGTCGATCAGCTCCCGCGCGTGCCGCTGATACAGCGGAAGCCGTTCGGACTGCGCGTACGGGGCATACGGTCCGCCCTCGCGCGGCCCTTCATCCCACTTCACGCCCATCCAGTGCAGGCCGTCGTAGATCGAGTCGATCGCGCCGGGGACAAGCCGGTCCTGATCGGTGTCCTCGATGCGCAGGACGAGCGTGCCCCTGTTCTGACGCGCGAAGAAGTAGTTGTAGAGCGTGGTGCGCACGCTGCCGATGTGCAGGGAGCCCGTGGGCGACGGCGCGAAGCGGACGCGGACGGTCACGACAACGAGTCTAGGGATGTACTCGGTATGCTGAAACGCGATGACCGTCACGACCCGACGCGCGCGACGCGAGCAGGAGCGGCGTCGCCAGCAACGGCGGCATGCCGGCGGCGGTGGCTCCGCGCCGCGCGGCATCGGTCAAGTCTGGATCGTCCTGGGCGTCGTCGTCGCGCTCGTCGCCCTCGTAGTGATCGCGCGCCAGCTCGGCGTCTTCGAGGCGCCGGCGCCGCCGGTGGACGTGAACTCGAGCGAGTTCGACACGACGGGGCAGGTCATTGGCACAAAGGTGCAGGACCTCGGCAATGCCCACATACCCAGCGGGCAGAAGGGGAACTACAACTCGGTGCCGCCGACATCGGGCGAGCATTGGGGCGCGCCGGCGGCTCCCGCGCCGTGGGGGATCAAGGACACGACGCTTCCGAACGAGGTCACGACCCATAACCTCGAGCACGGCGGCGTCGTCATCGCGTACAACGATCTATCCAAAGAAGAGACCGACCGGCTCAGAAGTCTCGTGAGGCAGCTGACGGCCGGCGGCTTCGGGAAGATCGTCGTCGAGCCGTACCCCGAGCTGAAGGACGCGAAGGTCGCGCTCACGGCCTGGAACTGGATCCTGAAGCTCCCGACCGTCGATCAGACGCAGATCGTCCGCTTCTTCCGCGCGCACTACGACCCGGTCGAGGCCCCGGAGCGGGGAACGCCCTAGGCCGGCATCGCGGGCGCTGCCGTTGTGAGGCTCAGTCGTCTCCCCAGTAGCGCTGCTCTTTCCACGGATCGCCGGTGTTGTGATATCCGTTGCGCTCCCAGAAGCCGGGCTTGTCGGTCTCCGAGAATTCGATCCCGCGCAGCCACTTCGCGCTCTTCCACGCGTACAGACGCGGCACGACGAGGCGAGCGGGATAGCCGTGCTCGGGCGTGAGCGGCGCGCCGTTCGCGCGCAGCGCGATGAGGCAGTCGTCGCGCAGACAGAATTCGATCGGCGTGTTCGCGGTGAATCCGTACTCCGAATGCGCGATGACGAACTTCGCCTCCGGCGTCGGCTTCGCGAGCTCGACGATCTTCGAAAAGGGGATGCCCTCCCATTTCTGATCGAGCCGTGACCAGGTGGTCACGCAGTGCATGTCCGCGGTCACCGCGGCCTGCTCCAGCTTCTGGAACTCGTCCCACGACAGCTTGATCTCGTTCTCGACCGCGCCGAAGACGCGGAAGTCCCAGCTCTTCGGATTGAAGGAGGGAACTGTCCCGTAATGGAGCACCGGCCATTTCTCGGTGAGGTACTGACCCGGCGGCACGCGCGCGGCGGTCTCCGGCGGCAGCTCGGCCTTCTTCGTGAAGAGCTTCACTCAGTCGAGCCCCGCGGCGCGCCGGAGCAGCTTGAACGTGTAGATGCCGGTGTCGTGTCCGTCGCCCCATTCCGGGGTCAGTCCGTAGCGTCCCACGGGATACACCTCTTTCAGAGTCGTCTGCTCCTGGGTGAACTTGGTGTCCTCATTCACGTTGCCCGCGTACGATCCCTCGCCGGAACAGTACGCGCAGGGGCACGCGCGCCGCATGGGCTCCCAGCCGTAGTCGCTGACCGCGCCGTCGTCCCAGGTGACGCGGAACACGCGCTCGTCGGGAACGTTCTCCCAGTTCGTCGGTCGATGGAATACCTCTGCCACAGCCTCGATGATACGGACGTGCAGGCCACTCTGGACGTGCGCCGGTGGTATGAGAAGGCCGATCTGCTCGGACGGCTCGTCGTGTGCGTCACGAACTTCCCGGCGCGCCGCATCGCGACCTTCGACTCTGAAGTCCTTACGCTTGGCGCGATCGAACCGGGTCGCCGCGTGGTCCTGCTGCTTCCGGACGCGGATACCGCGCTCGGAAGTCCGATCGGTTAGGGCGACCGAGAGCGCGGGCGATGGGCACGCAGTGGTCAAGACTGGACCGCGGTCTGCTGTTCGGACGCATGTACGAGGACCCAGCGGTGGAGCTCGCTGCCTTTCCGCGAGGCGGCCGAGTGTTCTGCATCGCCTCGGCAGGTTGTACCGCGCTTGCCCTCTCCGCACGTGGTGACACGGTCACCGCTGTCGATCTGAATCCCACTCAGATCGACTACGTGCGCGCTCGGCTCGCGACCGGGGCTGTCCGGCGTGGCCGCGTCGACCTGGCGTACGCCGCGGGCCGGCGATTGCTTCCTCTGACGGGTCTGACGCCGCGTGTCCTTCGTGCCTTTCTCGAGCTCGACGATCCGATGCACCAAGCAAGGCTGTGGCGTGACCGGATCGACGCGCCACTTTTCCGGCTCTTGCTCGACGTTGCCTTGAGCCGGTCAGTGCTGCGACTGACGCCAGTGCGACGCTTCGTAGACGTGCTGCCGCCCCGGTTCGGCGCCGTCATACGCGAACGCTTCGAACGCGGCGTCTCTCGCCATCCTAATTCGACGAATCACTTCATCTGGCGGCAGCTTCTCGGTCAGCTGCCGCCGGGTTTCCACGATCCTTCCCCCATCGGCGCGATCAAGCTGGTCCATGCCGAGGCGCTCGCATATCTCGAGCGACAGCCGGTTTCGACCTTCGATGGCTTCTCACTGTCGAATATCTGCGATGGGGCGGACGAGAAGTTCAGGTCACGGCTGCTTGCGGCGATGCGGCAGTGCGCGCGTCCGGGCGCACGCTACGTCCTCCGGAGCTTCTCGGCTGCGCAGAGTGAGGCCGAAGCACGTAATGCGTCTACCGATCGCTCACATCTCTGGGGCCGCATCGTGATCGGCTCCGCAGACGCATGATCCTCCACCGCCTGCGTCGTCATCCGTTCGCGGTGGACGCCCATTTCGACTTCTCGCTCGTGCTGACCTACGCCGTGCCCGCAGGCATCGTGGAACGGCTGCTTCCGCCGGGCCTGGTGCTGGATCGTCACGGCGAGCATGGCTTCCTTGCGATCGCGATGGTCCAGACCCGCGATCTTCGACCGGCGGGTTGGCCGGCTGGGACCGGGCGCAACTTTTTTCTGACCGGCTATCGGGTCTTCACGCGACTTGGCTCGAAGCGTTCGTTACGCGGTCTGCGGATCCTTCGCAGCGATGCGGACAGCGCGGCGATGGTGCTGTTCGGCAATCTGTTCACGCATTACGCGTATTCGTTGTGCCGCGCGAGGCATCACCGCTCTAACGACACGCTGGCGATCGAGGTCCGTACCCTGGGCCGCGCGGCCGATCTGTCGTTGCGCGTGCGACTGGATGATCCGCCGGTGCCTCCCCAGGGTTCGCCGTTCGCAGATCTCGCGGGAGCGCGGCGCTACGCGGGCCCGTTGCCGCACACGTTCGACTACGAGGCCGAAACCGCGTCGATCATCGTCGTGCGCGCGACACGCGCTCGCTGGTCGCCGCGCCCCGTCTCGGTGGAGAGCGTGCGCTCCACATTCCTGAGCAGTCAGCGATTCGCGAGTGCGGGCGCCGTTCTGGCGAGCGCGTTCATCGCGGAGAACGTCCCCTACCGGTGGGAGCGCGGATACCGTGAGCGCGTGAGATGAAGCGACACCCGTATCAGGGGGGCGTCACGTTATCACATTCAATTGGCCGCATAATGCGGCCGCGCTGAGTGTGACGGTGGGGTCGGCTCGCTAGTCGGCGTCGTTGCGCGCCGTCCACCAGACGAGCATCAGGAACGCGAGATTCTCGGCGAGCAGGGCCTTGGGTTGCGCGATGTGGCGTCGCGACCAGAGCAGACCGCCTCCGTTCATCACCGTCAGGAGCGTCGTTTCGGCAGACGCCGCGGCCAACGGACGCCGTGCGCTGAGGACCCAGAGCCCCAGCGCGATCTCGACCAACCCCAGCGCGGTCAGCGCCGTGCGCGCGAGCGACCCAGAGACGAACGGTAGATCCGCAACGACGGCGAGCTGGTCCGGGCAGCGCCCGATCACCTTGCACCAGAGCCCGTGATAGAGCCAGACGCCGGCGACGGCTGCTGCTGGGAGGCGACGGCCGAATTGGCTCGGCTGCCGCACACGCGACAGCATGCGCGATCTAGTCCGTCACCACTCGAAGAACACGAGGCGGTCCGGTGGCCAGAAGCGCAGCACGACCTTGCCGATGATCCTGCTGTACGGCTGAGGGCCGAAGGTGCGCGAGTCCGAGGAGAACTGGCGGTTGTCGCCCAGCGCGAAGAACTGTCCTTCCGGGACCTTGAGCGGGAACTTCACCTCCGGCGATTGGGCCTGCGTGATCCCGCGGGCTTCGGGGAACACACGCGGGTGGCCGTTCACGTAGAGCTGTCCGTCGCGAAGCTCGACCGTCTCGCCGGCGACGGCGACGACGCGTTTCACATAGGGGATCTGCGTGTCGATCGTCGGGTTGAACACCACGATGTTCCCGGGCTCGGGCGCACCGAACCGGTAGTCGACCTTGCTGACCAGCACGCGATCGTTCTGCAGGAGCGTCGTTTCCATGCTGCGTTGCCGGACTTCCGTCACCTGAACGACGAACAGGTTCAGGACGACGGAAATGATGACCGCGAGGGCCAGCGCCTGGACGATCTCCAGCACGGCACGCCACGAGAACGGAGCCTCGTCAAGGGGTTCGGAACGGTAGGCGTCGGGCGCGGCCAAGAGAGGACAAGTGTCGCATGTACAGTCGGCGCGTGACGCGCGCGGGCCGGTCGCTGTCCGCATGACACGTGCCCGGCTTCGCTTTCCGACCGGCGATCCGATGGAGCTCGACCTCGATGAGGTCGTCGGATACGGGCCCGAGATCCCGGGATTCCGCGCCTGGCTCGGCGCGGTGCAGGCGTCGACGGATGGCCGCTGGATCATCCGCTTCGCGGACGAACGCATCCTCGGCTTCACCCGCGGCGAGCTGAAACGGATCCGCCTGACCCCCTCCGCGATCGATATCGTGATCGGCGAGGACACCCTTCAGGTGAATGAGGCCGAGGTCATCTCGTTCGGCCCCGAGCCGACCGGGGTACGCGCGTGGCTCGGCCGCCTCGCGCATGGGACGGGCGAAGCGTGGATCCGGCTGCGCGACGGCGGCGAGCTGCGTTTTCCGATCGGCGGCGGGCCGCACGTGAGCTTCCGCGATCCCGCGCAGCCGCGTTAGAGCGCGGGCAGCACCTTCTCGCCGGCGCGGCGGATCATCTCGCCCGCGCGCTCGCGCGGGAAGGCGAAGATGAAGCGATCGAGTCCCAACGAGGAGTAGCCAATGAGGGTCTCGACCGCCGCGCGGACCGAGGCGTCGTCGGTCAGCTCGACCGGTGACCAATGCGATCGTTGCAGCCGGCGCTCGCGCTTGACGGCCGCGCACGCGGCATCGACATCGCCCATCGCCTCGCGGAGCCCGTCGAGCGCGATCGGCCCGCCCCCGCGGTCGCGACGACCGAGGTCGAACCCGTCGGCGTAGCGCGCACCGAGACGCATGACGCGCTCCCGCGCCCCGCCGACCCAGATGGGCACGTGCGGCTTCTGCGCGGGCTTCGGCGCGCACACCGCGTCGTCGATGCGGTAGTGCTTGCCGTGATACGTCGCGCGGTCCTGCGTCCAGAGACGCACGCAGATCTCGAGCGTGTCCTTGAGCTGCTCGACCCGTGCGCCCGCGGGCTGGAACTCGTACCCGTACGCGCGGTACTCCTCCTCCTTCCAGCCGGCGCCGATCCCGAACTCGACGCGACCGTCCGACATCTGGTCGACGCCGGCGACGATCTTCGCCAGCAGCGCCGGATTGCGGTACTGCGCCGCCGTGACGAGCACGCCGAGCCGGATCCGCTGCGTGTCACGCGCGAGTGCGGCGAGCAGGGTCCACGCCTCGAGACAGTCGCGGTCGGGTACGCCCTCCTTCCCGCCGAAGAAGTGGTCGCTCACCCAGAACGACTCGAAGCCGGACCGCTCGGCCTCTCGGGCGAAGTCGCGCAGCTCGGCGTACGGATGGCCAGACGCGGGGGAGAAGATGACCGCGATCTTCACGATGGCGATGCTATGTCGGCGACGATGCGCGCGGCCACGTCGCGGCCCAGCCGAACGCTGTAGTTCGTCCCGCGATCTTCGGGATAGATCTGCGTCGTGTTCGCGAGGTAGAGGCCCCTGCGGGGCGACGCGAATGGAAGGATGCGATGACGATTGCCGACGCGCGGCACGGGTTGCGCCGCCTCCTCGCGGAATGACCAGCAGCGAAGGACATCGCGCTCGTCGAAGCGCGGATTCATCTGCCGGAGCGCCGCGAGGTAGTGGCGCAAGAGCTCGTCGGTGCCCATGCGCGCGAGCGGATCGTCGGGGTGCACGTAGTTCGACACGTAGAGGTAGCGCGCGGGATAACGATCGGCCGGGACGAGGTTGGTGTGCTCGACGAGTCCCAGGAACGGCACGCTCGCGTCCGCGACGTTGATCCAGTAGGTGTCGCTGTACGGCCGGCGCAGCTCGAGCAGGAGCACGACCGCGGTCTCGTATGTCCAATCATCGAGGCGCGCGGCGAAGTCCTGCGGCCACTCGGTCAACCGTCGCGTCGCGAACGTCGGCGTCGTGAACAGGACGATGTCGGCGTGGCCCGCGCGCAGCGGGTCGGCGTTCGAGCTGCCGGCCGCCGTGCGATACGCACCGGGTCCCGCGCAGTCGAGGACGAAGCCGTCGCCATCGGGCCGCACCTGGACGACCTCTCGATCGAGGTCGATCTGGCCGCCACGTCGACGCACGTCGTCCGCGAGCGCGACGCAGATCGCGCGGAACGAACCGCGCGGATAGCCGAGCTCCTCCTTCGTCGCGCCGGAGCCGCGCAGCTTCTGCCGCCGCAGCGCGAGCTTCGACCAGAGCCACGCAAGGGGGATCGTCTCGGCGTCGCGCCCGAACTTCCCGAGCAGCAGGGGCGTCCAGACCGATCCGACGGCCCGTTCGCCACACTCGCGGCGGAGCCAGTCGAGGAGCGGGATGTCGTCCATGCGCTCCCAATCGATGCGGCCGGTCAGCCGCAGGATCGCGAGCCCCAGTCGAACGCGGTCGGTGGGAGGGAGCGGGCCGTACCGCAGCAGGTCGAGCGGTCCAAGGAACGGCCAGACACGGCCCTTCGCCCAGATGCCCACGGTCGAGCGATGCCACTCGAGGGCGCCGGGCAGGAGCTCGTCGTGGAGCGCGCTCATCTCGCGGTCGCTGCGGAAGAGGTGGTGGTAATAGCGCTCCAGCCAGACACCGTTCCCGAGGTCGAGTGCGCTGGCCTGGCCAGCGACATCCGGCCAGCGCTCGTAGATGGCGACCGCATGACCGCGGCGCGCGAGCTCGCGGCCGGCCACCAGGCCGGTCACACCCGCTCCGATGATCGCGACCTTGCGCGGCACCACCGCACAGGATGAGCGAACCTGTAGCCCGATGCGCGCACGCGTCGCCTCGGTCATGGTCCTGCTGACGATCGCGCTCGCGATCCTGATGCCCAACCACCCCGGCGGCCGCGTGCCCGCCGAGGACGCGGGCGTCTTCTTCTACGCGGCGCAGCGTGTGCTCGACGGCGGCGCCCCGTACCGTGACGTGTGGGACCACAAGCCGCCCGGTGTGTATCTCGTCGACGCGCTCGGCCTGTTCCTTGGCGGCGCGTTGGGGGTGTGGATCCTTCAGCTGGTAACCGTCGCGGTCGCCGCGCTCGCGGGATGGCTCGCGCTCCGCGCGGTCTTCGGTGACGCGCCGGCGCTCGTCGGCTCGATCGCGTGGCTCGTCGCGGCGCCGCGGCTGTTCCTCGAGGACGCGCGCCAGACCAGCTTCGTCGAGCTCTACGCGCTTCCGCTGCAGTTCGGCGCGCTGGCGCTGCTGGGCTCAGGTGGGCCGGCGCGCTCGCGCGCTCTCGCGATCGGCGCGCTCGGGGGCGCGGCCTTTCTGTTGAAGCCGACTCTCGTGGGCGTATGGATCGCGATCGTCATCGTCATGGCGCTCGCAAGGCGGCGCGCGGCCGCGTGGATCGTCCTGGGCGCCGCCGCACCGGTCGCCCTGGTCGTCGCGTGGGCGCTCGCGCGCGAAATGTTCGCCGAGATGGTCGACCAGGCGCTGGTCTACAACCGCGCGTACGCCGCGTTCGCGTCGATCGACGAACGGCTCGACGCGATCGCGTCGGGGCTGCGCCTCACTCTTCCTTCGGGTCTCGCGGTGATAGCGGTCGCCTCGTGGGTCTACGCGATCGCGGCGCGACGTGCTCACGTCCCGCTCGTAACGGTGGCGCTCGTCGCGCTCCCCCTGGAGCTGCTGCTGGCCACCACCGGTCGTGGCTACCACTACTACTTCCTCGCGTGGCTGCCCGCGATCGCCGTCCTCGTCGCGGTCGCTGCGGCGGAGGTGCACAGTCGCCTCGGCGCGCGCGCCGCGCTCGCCACGCTCGCCGTCGTGACGCTCGTCATGTGCGCGCAGCCGGCGTTGCTCGTCGCGCGTCTCGCGGCCATCCATGATGATGGCGCGATCCGCGCGGCGGCGGCAGACATCGCCGCGCGCGCGCGAAGTGACGATGAGGTGCTCGTTTGGGGATCGCACAGCGAAGTGCTGGTGCTCGCGGGCCGTCTGTCGCCGACGCGATACGTGTATCAATACGCCGCGCTCTCGACGCGTGGCTACGCGACGCCCGCGAAAGTTGACGACCTGCTGCGCGATCTCGAGCGGCGCCGCCCGGCGCTGATCGTCGACGCATCCGCCGATAGTTTCGTCACGCCACCGCTCGATCGGACGGGCTTCCGCGCTTGGACGTCTTCGGAAGCGCAGTACGCGTCGCAGCCGGAGACCGAGCGCATCATCGCGTTCGTCGAGTCGGGATACGAGCGCTCCGGCAGGCTCGCGGGGACGGGTTGGCCGGTGTGGCGCTTACGCGCGCCTTAGCACCAGCCGGCGCTGGCTCGCGAACACGCCGGGCGCGAGCCCGACGAGGATTCCGTCGATCGCGTCGAGGACCCGCAGCGCCGGCACGGGCAGCGGTACGTATGGCACGCTCGCGGTTACGCCGCCCGAATTGAACTGGATGAAGAACTCCGACATTCCCGACTCGACGACCGCGAACTCCGGATAGCGCCCGCGGAACCGTGCGAGATCGTCGAAGAGGAGGTTGGGGATCGCGCAGTTCGCGCTCCACGGGTCGGCCGGATCGTTGCACGGTCGCTCTGGATCGAACGGGTCGACCGAGAAGTCGTAGCCCTCGTGACCGGTCGCGCGCAGGGCGACGCGCGTCGTGAGCGAGCAGTTGCACTCCTGGATGAGCAGGTGACCGCCCGCCCGCAGCACGCGCGCCGCGCCACGGAAGAAGCGAGCGGGATACGCGAGGTGATGGATGACGTTGTTAGCGATGAGCACGTCGACGCTCGCGTCCGCGTAGGGCAGCGCCTGCGCGTCGACGACGCGCCTCGCCCATGGCCGCTCTTCGGCATCGGTCAGCTCGAGCGTGCCTGCGGTGAGGAACAGCTCGCTGAAGCCGGCCCCGCAGCCGACCTCGAGCGCGTACGTCTTCGGGCCGAGGTAGCGCTGCATCCAGGCGAGCCGCTTCCGCAGCACATAGCGGAGATTCGATCCGCGGCGTTTGCCGAACTCCGCGCGCGCACGTTGCGCATCGCCGGCGTGGCGGACGATCACGAGCGCAGAGAGTACGGGCTACGCGGGGAGGCGGCCCCAGACGATGCGCGAGATACCAAGGATGGCCAGCGCCGCCGCGGTCGACCACGCCAGCGCGGACACGATCGGCGCGTCGAAGTCGGTCCCTGAGTATGCGGCGTGGAAGAACGCCAGGACGAAGCCGACGTAGGCCGTGCGGTGGATCCACGTCCAGAGCGTGTTGTTCATGTACCGGCGCAGCCAGCTCGTGACGACGACGACCATGATGATGTCGAACGCGAGCGTGCCGAGGCCGATCGGCAGCTCCCCGTAGGTCGTGATGAACGGGATCACCACGTTTATCGGCTCGATGCGCGCAGTCTTGTCGAGCAGCAGCGAGATGATGTGCGCGAACACGAGCGGCAGCCAGAGTGGCGTCGTGAAGTCGTGGAGCTTGCGGATCGCGCGGTTCGACGCGAGGAAGTCGAGGACCGACGTGCGCAGGGCCTCGCCGGAGAGCACCGCGAGAGAGAGCACGGCGAACGCGGTCAGACCTGTGATCCGGGCGAGGAACCAGAAGGTCAGGTCATTCACGTGAAGAATCTAGACGAGCGACGCGCTTTCAGGAGACGTGCGTGTAGGTGATGCTGGGGAGCGCGGTCGCGCGAACGCCGGCCCGGAGGGTGATCGTCGGGATCGCCGTCGGTCGCGGCGAGGCGGTGCGCGGCGGCGCGGTCGGCGCCGCGGTCGCCCGCGCCACGACGCTGGCGCTGGCTCCGGCCCCGGTGCGCGGGCTCGGCGGCAGCGAGGATGAGGGCGTCGGTGAGGGCGTGCTGGGCGTGATCGTCCGCACCAGCAGGGTCGGCACCGGCGTGGGCTCGGGCGTCGGGGACGGACTCGGCTTGTTCGCGACCGGGGGCTGCAATGGCGCGTTCGGGTTCTTCGGGTGCGCGAGCGCGTAGCTCGTCGACCCGAGCATCGAGAGCGCGGTGATCGCGGTGGCGAGGAGGCGCAGCGCCCAGGCTGACATCAGGCAGTCTTGACCGCGGGGATGCGCTCGAACGCGGTGCCGAGCACCTCGCGCGAGTCGACCTTCAGGTGCGACTCGAGGATCTCCTGGTACACGGCGCGGAAGTCCACTGCGTGTTGAAGGTTACCGCCTCGATCGAGGCGCACGAGGCTCGGCGCCTCGCCGTAGAAGCCACCCTTCACGCCGTCGCCGATGAGGAACATCGGCGCCGCGGTGCCGTGATCGGTGCCGGCGTTGCCGGTCTCCTGCGGCCGCCGTCCGAACTCGGACCAGGTCGCGATGAGCACACGATCGGCCATCCCATATGCCGTCAGATCGGCGTGGAACGCCGAGATCGCGCCGTCGACGTAGCCCATGAGACTGTCGTGCCGCGCGAACTGCTGATCGTGGGTATCGAAGCCGCCGAGGGTGACGTGCAGGATCTTCGCGCCGACGCCGCTGACGATGAGCTGCGCCGCGAGCTGAAGCGCCTGCGCGAGCTGATTGCGCGAGGAGTACACGAGGTTCACGTTGTCGTTGTACTGCGCCTTGGGCGTGTACCGGTCGCGCGCGGTCCGCAGTCGCGCGATCGTGTCACGTGCGCTGTAGACGGAGGTGTCGAACAGGGCGCCGTAGATCCCCGGGGTGCCGCTGTAGATCACGCCCATCGCGCGCTCCGCGTCGCTGCCGTTGAAGCGGAACGTGTTCTGTCCGTTCACGACGGAGAGCGTCGCTTCGAGGTCGCGCAGCGCGCCGGGGACCTCGGACGACCCGCACGCGCATCCCACCAGCGGGTGACCCGCGGAGTCGTAGTTCTTCGCGATCGTCTTGCCCAGCCAGCCGTCCTGCTGCCGGCGAGCCGGATCGCCGGTCTCCCAGATGCGAATGGAGTCGAAGTGAGAGAAATTGGGCTTCGGATATCCGACGCCCTGGACGATCGCGACCTTCCCCTGGTCCCACAGTTCCTTGATGCCGCGCATGTTCCGGTTGAGCCCGTGGTTGCCGTCGAGCGCGAGCGCGCTGTCCGCCGCGCGCGAGAGGGTCGGGCGCAACGTGCGCAGTCGTGGGTCCTGGACGGGGATGACGGTCTGCAGCCCATCGGCGCCACCGGCGAGCTGGATCATGACCAGCACCCGGTCGTTCATCACGCCGTCCTTCTTCCCCGCATACACCGCACGCGCGAACACGTCCGGCACCGCGGCGTAGCCCGCGGCGAGACCGGCCGCGCCCGCCCCGAAGACGAGTCCGTTCTTCAGGAAGTCCCGCCTCGAGAGGCGGCTCAGATCAGTTGCGCCCATGTGCGCACCTCATTTCAGCTGGAACTCCGGCGAGGCCAGCACCGCGAACCAACGCGTCCGGTCGTCGCGCGAGGCGTTGAGCTCGTCGACGGTCCCGGGCGCGAGCACGCCGTCGAGATGGCGCTCGTGCGCGCGCGCCGCCGACGGCACCGTGTGGAGCTGACCCAGGGCGGCGGTCACGAAGTTCGCGCGCTGGAGCATCGTGTTCGACGAGATCCACGATGGTCCTTCACCCCATCCGGCCACGCTCGGCGGATCGAAGAGGTTCTGTCCCAGCGTCGTGCCGTACTGAACGATCGTGCGGGCGAGCGTCGGCGCGCCGAGCGCTTTCGCCGACGAGACCATGAACTCCGTTGGCGACTTGATGAGTACGCGGTACGCGTCCGGCGCGACGAACTCGGGGCTCATGAAGATGTCGCGCAGCAGCGACTTGGTGTCGTAGCCCGAACGGCGGTACCGCTCGGACAGGCGCGCAACGTACGCGTCGGACGGACTCTGCGTCACGAACGTTCCGACGAGCTCGCGGACGACGAACGTCGCGGTGGCGCTTTGCGCGAGGATCTGGTCGACGACGCCGCCGGTGTCGAGCGCGGCGGTCTTCCCCAGGAACGTGACGGTCCCGGTGAAGGCCCGCGTCCGGTCGAAGATCCCGGTGCGCGCCGTCGGTTCGCCGCGGTTCGGCAAGCGCCATCCGCTGAGCGCCCTGGCGGCGGCCTTCACGTCGTCCTCGGTGTAGTTGCCGACGCCCATCGTGAAGAGCTCGAGGAGCTCGCGCGCGTAGTTCTCGTTCGGGTTGCGGCCCGTGCTGACCCCGAGGTCGAGGTAACGCAGCATCGCCAGGTCCGGCGTGACGTGCAGCAGCATGCTCTTGAGGTCGCTGACCGAACTGGTGCGCCACGTGAGGTTCTGCCAGTACATCGCCGGTGAGTTCGTCCCGACCTTGCGGTAGTCGCTCGTGAAGTGGCCGTGCCAGAAGAGCGTCATGCGCTCGGCGAAGGGCGTCGGGCTGCGAAGCATCCAGTCGATCCACCACGCCTGAAGATCGTTGATGCGGATCGGCGTCGTGTTCGTCATCGCGACCGGCGCGGGACTCGCGCTCGGCACGCGCGTCGCGCTCGGCATCGCGGTCGCGCTCGATGCGGGCGAAGCGGACGCACGCGGTGCGGGCGACGCCGATGCGCGCGGCGCTGGGAGGGTGAGCGCGGGCGGCTCCGCGATCGGTGTCTCGAGCAGGCGATCCACGGTCTTCGCGAATCCGTCGGACATCGCACGATCGAGCTCCGCCTCGCTCGCGCCGAACGTCGCGCGGCGAAGGAGATGCGCGATCTTCGCGGTCTCGGTGCCGAGCGGCGAGATCCAGTCGATGCCGGTGGCGATCTTCGGAGCGGGCAGTCCCGCGACCGGCGGTCGCGCCGCCGGCGCGGCCGCGGCGACGGTCGAGGGCTTCACCGCGGGCGCGGCGGCGACCGAAGGCAGAGTCGGCGTGGGCGCAGGCTGCGCTGGCGTCATCGTCGCGTCGATGTAGTCGGAGCCGAAGAGCACGTCGGGAAGCTCGAGCGTGGCGTCGTCCATGGTCTCCTCGGCGTATCCGGCCATGGCCATCGCCATCGGATCCATCGCGGCGACCGTGCGCAGGTTGCGGGTGTCGAGGTCGCGTACCCCGAGGAGCCGCGCGCCCGCCACGCCCACTGCGGCGGCGAGCGCCGTACCGAGCACCTTTCGCCGGGTCGGCCCGGCCGAGCCTGTCTTCTTTCGCGCACCCATCCCTAGGCCGCCAGAACGAGCGCCGACGGGCGACAGTACGCTCGCTCGGCCGTGTCAACACCGTCGCTATGGCGCCATGCCGATTTCCTCAAGCTTTGGACCGGCCAGACCGTCTCGGAGATGGGATCGGTCGTCACGCGCACGGCCCTTCCGCTGGTCGCGCTCCTGGCCCTTGGCGCCGGGCCGGCCGAGATGGCCTTCGTCGTGACGGCGCGGGCGTCGGGGGTCCTTCTCGTCGGGCTGGTCGCCGGCGCGTGGGTGGACCGGCTGCGCCGGCGCCCGCTCCTCATCTGGACCGACGTGATCCGCTCCGCGCTCCTCCTATCCGTGCCGCTCGCGTACGCGACGGATTCGCTGCGGATGGAGCAGCTGTACGGCGTGGCGTTCCTCGAGGCGTGCCTCGCCGCGCTGTTCAACTCGGCGTACCGGTCCTACCTCCCGTCTCTCGTCGGAGCCGAACGGCTCCTCGAGGGAAACGCAAAGCTGTCGATGAGCTCCGCTGTGGCCGAGGTCGGCGGGCCGGGTCTCGCCGGCGCGCTCGTCCAAGTCGTGACGGCGCCGCTCGCGATCCTCGTGGATGCGTTCTCGTTCGCCTTCTCGGCGGTCTCGCTCGTCCTCATCCGAACCCGCGAAGAGGCACGCTCGCGCGAAGCTCGCCAGGCCATCGTGCGCGAGATCGCGGAAGGCATCCGTGTCGTCCGGCGTCACACGCTGCTGCTCCCGATCGCCGCGACGTCGGTGACAGAGCACTTTTTCGGCTCCTTTTACGCGGCGCTGTACAGCCTGTATCTCCTCAACGTCCTCGGGCTCTCCCCGCTCCTGCTCGGCCTCGTAATCTCCGCCGGCGGGGTCGGATCTCTCGTGGGGGCGGCGTACAGCGGTCGTGTCGTGCGACGCCTCGGTATCGGGCCGGCCATGGTGTGGATGGGCCTCGGTGCCTCCGCGATCGGAGTCCTCACGCCGCTCGCCACGGGCCCGCTCGTCGTCGCGACCCTCATGGTGTTCCTGCCGCAGCTGATCGGCGACGCGATGGACACGATCCTCTGGATCTCGGAGGAGACGGTCGTACAGACGGTCGTGCCGGATCGCGTGCTGGGACGCGTGAACGCCACCATCGAAGTGCTCTCGCACGGAGCCGCCCCATTTGGTGCGCTGGTCGCGGCGGTCGTCGCGGAGCTCTACGGCGTGCGGGCGGCGATCACGGTCGGGTGGCTTGGCGGCAGTGCCGCGATCCTGTTCCTGATCTTCTCGCCGCTGCCGCGGACACGGGCGCTCGCGGTGTCTAGCGCGACCCCACCGTCATCTCCAAAGGTATGACGTGCACCCAGGCCTGACCTGGCGACAGCAGGATCGGCTCGCCTTCGGGGTTGGTAAAGACGAAGGGCGCGTAGTCGTCCTTGCGCGACCAGGTCGCCTCCTGACGCAGCCCGTCGCGGAAGATCGTCGCCGATCCCGAACCGGTGAGACGCATGTCGTTCGAGACGGAGCCCGCGGCGTCGACGATCTCGGGCACGTCCCAGATGTCCGTACGGATGATGACGACGTCGGTGGCCGCGATGGCCTTGTTCGTCAATGCATCCACCTCGCGGACGGGCTTTCCGCCCGTGTTCTGGTAGCGCGCGTAGGTGCGGCTCGCGGCGTCGTATTGATAGGACACGAGCGACGTATCGGCGCGGTAGGGGATCGTTATCTCGGCCGCGGCGACGGCTCCGCTCATCCCGGCGATCGCCGACGGATGGTCCGCGGACGCGAGGAATCCCCACGTGGGGATGTCGGTCGCGGTCTCGTAGCCGATCGTCCTCAGGACCTGCCGCTGCGCCGCCGCGCTGGTGAACAGGTTGTACGGCGCCGCGCGGAAGTTCACGCGGTAGTAGCCGCCGCTGTGGTCGGCCGAGAGCTCGATGTAGCGTCCGAGCGCGGCGTCCTTGCTTATGAGCGACCACGCGTAGTCAGATGTGCCGGAGTACACGAGGGCGCCACGCACCATGGCCGTGAGCGAGCGGTCCACCAGCCGGGCGGAGCGCACGCCGCCGATGGTCGCGGGATCCTGAGAGTGGAAGACCGCTGCGAGGCGCGTGACGCCGCCTTCGACGAGGACCTCAAACACCATGTCGGCCTGCGCGATCCCGTAGTGGGGGCGCGCGGCCGGCGCGTTGTCGATCTTCACCAGCAGCGGTGTGCGCGCGACCTGGCCGTTCTTCGTCGGCATGCCGTTCAGCGGCCAGCAGTCGACGCAGGCGGCCGCCGGATCGCGCGTCGGCTGAGGCGTCGGACTCCCCGCGACGGCCTCGGTCCGGCTCGCCGGCGCGGTCGCGCTCGCCGCCGGACCGGGCCCGAAGTCGATCGTCCGCGGCCCGTCGCAGGCACTCGCGACGACGACGAGCGCGAGTACACCGGCCATTGCAGCACGCGAGCGAGCGGCACCCACCGCGACGACTTTAACGGAGGGATAGCGTCATGCCGATGCCTCTTCTGACCGCGGCCGCGCGCACGTTCTTGGACGCGCCGCGCTTCGCGGTTCTCGGCACGCTGAACCGCGACGGCTCGCCGCACCTCACGGTGCTCTGGTACGAGCTCCGCGGCGACGAGATCCTGATCAACACGACGGCGCCGCGGGTGAAGCACCGGAATCTCGCGCGCGATCCGCGGGTCTCCCTGCTCGTCGGGGAAAGCGACCAGTACGTCCGCATCGACGGCGTGGCGCGCGTGATCGCGACCGGCGCGGAAGCGCTGGCGGATATCCGCCGGCTCGGGGTCCGCTATTACGGCGCGGCCGAGGCGGAGCGCGTCACACGCGAGCGCTGGTCAAAGGACGAGCGCGTGAGCTACGCGATAGCGATCCGCCACGTGTACGTGTACGGGCTCTAATTAGTCAGCCGCACCGCCTCGACCGCGCGCTCGCGGACGTGGATGTGCCCGAACCCATCGTGCGCCTGGGTGGCCTCCGGCGGCGCGATCTCGAGCTGGCGGATGAACGCCTCGACGACCACCGGGTTCAGCTGCGTGCCCGAGACGCGGCGCAGCTCTCCGATCGCCGCCTCGTGCGGCAGCGCCCGCCGGTACGGCCGCGTCGAGGTCATCGCCTCGTAGGCGTCCGCGACCGCGATGATCTGTGCCGCGAGCGGGATCTGATCACCCTTCAGACCGTTCGGATAGCCGGTGCCGTCGTAGTGCTCGTGATGCGCGAGGACGATCGGCCGGATGCGCTCGAGGTTCGGTACCTCGCCCAACAGATTCGCCCCGATGATCGGGTGCGTCTTCATCTCGGCCCATTCTTCATCCGTGAGCTGTGTGGGTTTGCGAAGGATGTTCTCGGGAATGCCGATCTTGCCGATGTCGTGGAAGAGCGCGCCGAGGTTGACCGCCGCGACCTCGTCCGGGCCGAGGCCGAGGGAATTCGCGACCGCGATCGCATGGTGCATCGTCGCCGCGGAGTGCCCCTGGGTGTAGCGGTCCTTCGCCGCCAGCGAACCGAGCAGCGCGGCGATGACCGACACGTGCGACTCCTCGAGACGCGAGGTCGTCCGCTGCAAGTTGTCGTTCATCTGCGTGAGCTCCTGGTTGCGCGCGCGGAGCTGCGTTGACTTGGTCACGTAGAGCTGGAACGAATACCAGGCGATCGTGAGCGGAAGCACGAAGATGAGGGCGCCGACCACCCCGAGCGCCTGGTATGCGAGCGCGAGCGCGGCGCCGTTCACGGCGGTCGCGAGGTAATTCAGCGGCATCCAAGCGAAGTTCTGCCGCCAAACGTCGACGAAGCGGTTGGTCGACGTGAGGGCGATGACGCCGGCCGTCAGGGTGCTACCGACCAGGAAGTAGACGACCGCCGACGTCGCGACCGCGAGCAGCGTCGGGACCAGCGCGCCCGGCGGTACGAGGCCACCGAGTGCCAGGTACGTGCTCGACGCGAGGTACGTGGCGATCATGAACTGACCGAAGTTGAAGATGACCTTGCGCGCCGGCTTGCGCGCCGGTGTGTAGGCGTTCACCGCGACGACGACGAGCGTCGCCCACAGCGCGACACCAGTGCCGAAGAGCACGTACGCCGCGACCTTCACCGCGAACGCGACCGAGATCGAGCTCGAGCGGAAGAGCATGACCGGATTGCGCTGCGCGATGCCCGCGAGCGTCAGGATCAGCAGGAACATGACCGGATCGAGCGCGGCCGTCAGTCGGATGTCGAACGTCGCGAGGAAGCACAGGGCGCCAACGCCGGCGACGATGGTGATGTAGGCGTTCGCGATCCGCTGTTTCATCTAGTCCACCGGGCTCCAGCCGGCCCCGCTGCTCGCGAGCGTGCCCACCGAGAGGGTCGTGGTCTCCCACGCGATGTCCTCCCAGGCGATCCCCTCCCAAGCGATGTCGGTCCAGGTGAAGGCCTCCCAGGCGATGTCTTCCCAGGTGATCTCGTCCCAGACGATGTTCGACCAGGTGACGTCGGTCCACGCCGTCCCGCGGCTGTCGACGCCACCGTGGTAGGAGAGGTCTCTCCAGACGAGGCGCTGTCCGACGAGATGCGCGAGCACGTTGTTGGCGAAGGAGTTGCTCACGCGCGCGTTCGCAGCCTCGGCGCCGATGTCGGACGCGCTCACCGCCGCGAGCACGTTCACCATGCCCGCGCCCGTGACGTTGGGAGCTCCGTACGAGAGGGGTGTCGCGGTCGTCTTGAGCCGGCGCTTGATCTGTGCCGGCGTGAGCGTCGGAGTGCGCTCGAGCATGAGCGCGACCGTTCCGGCGACGACCGGCGTGGCCATCGATGTCCCCGACAGGCGGAAGTAGGCGGCGGGCTTCGTCGGATCCTTGCCGGGAACGCGCCGGTCCGAGTACAGCTGGTCGAGCGTGCTGGCCTCGGAACGGAGACTGATCAGCTTCCGACCAGGCGCCGAGATGTCGGGCTTCGCGAGCCCATCGAACTTCGTCGGCCCGCGCGAACTCCATCCCGTCAGCAGGTCGTCCAGCGTCGCGGTCGTCCCGGCGTCGTCGATCGCGCCGACGGTGATGACGTAGGGGTCGTAGCCAGGCGTGGCGATCGTCGAGTCACCAGGCCCGGCGTTGCCCGCTGCCGCGACGATGGTGATCTTCGCGAATGTGAGGACCTCGACCGCCGCGGCGAGCGGGTCCTGCTTGTAGCTCACCTGCACGGGAGCCCCGAGCGAGAGGTTGACGACGCGGATGTTGTACGTGTTGCGGTTCGCGAGCACCCACTGGAGTCCGCGCAGCACGGTGGACGAGTTGGTCGCACCGGTCGCGCCGATGACGCGAACGTCGATGATGTTCGCGCCCGGAGCGATACCGGTGTAAGCGCCTCCCGACGCGGTCCCATCGCCTGCGACGATCCCCGCGACGTGCGTGCCATGGCCGCCCGGGTCCGCTGGCGAGACGATCGCAGCCCCCGGCGCGCCGCTCGTGAAGTCGACCGACGCGACGATGCGTCCGGCGAGATCGGAATGATTCGCGACGCCGCTGTCGACGACCGCCACGCCGATGCCGCGACCGGTGACGCCGAGCTTCCATGCGGCCGGCGCGTTGACCTCGATGACGCCCGGCGCGGTGACGTTGGTCGCCCCGGTGACGGGGTCGAAGCTGCCCTTCAGGATGTGATCCGCAGTGATGTAGGAGACGTCGGGATCGCGCGCCAGCGCGATGAGATTGGCTCCCGACAGCACGGCTGACGCGCCGCCGACGATGGACAGGCCGTGCCCGATCGTGCCCTTCGCTCGCTTGATCGCGTTCGCCGCGGCGAGCGCCCGATGGTCGGCCTTGTTCTTCGTGCTGGCGGCCTGGACGATGACCGAGAAGTTCTTCGTCGGATTGCTCTTCGCCTGCGCCAGCAGGGCCGGATCGATCCGGAAGTCATTGGTCGCGGCGTCCGCGACCGAAGCCATGCTCGTGGCGAGCAGCGTCAAGATCACGAGCACGGCGAGCCAGGTTTGTCTCACCCGAACGTTCCTCACCTGAAGCCTCCATCCACCCACTAGGAAGCAAGTACTCCCCCGAACGTCTGCATGAAGCACTGGGGCGGCACTGCGAATCAATCTGCTGTTACCGATCGGACGCCGCCCGTATACGTCTTTGCGACCACGCACACGAGCGCTGAGTCGCATTCTTCGACTGTGAGCGTCCGCGCCCTCGCGGCGAACGCTGACCTTGCCATTGCCATCGCGCTGGTCGCCCTCACGATCTCGACGCTGCGCAGCGGGCAGCGTCCCCAGCGCGTCCGGTCGTGGCTCTTCTTCGCCGCCGCGTCGATGACCCTCGTCGTGCATGCCGCGCTGGCGGCGTTCGGCTCGGCCGAGACCGCCGATATGGCCGCGCTCTTCGAGGTCGTCACGCTCGCGCTCTTCGCCGTCGGATTCGTTCTTCTCTATGGCGCAGACCGCGAGCACCTGCGGAAGATCGAAAGGCACGCCGAACGCGATGCGACCACGGGATTGCTCAATAGACGCGCCTTCCGCGAGGTCGTCGCGGGGCGACTTCAGAAGGCCGGGCACGCCACGACGTCCGCGCTCGCGGTGCTCGATCTCGACGGTTTCAAGGGAGTCAATGATTCGCGCGGTCATCCCGAAGGCGACCGCGTTCTCGAGCTTGTCGCGACCGCGATCCGCGTGAACCTGCGGCCTGGCGATGTCGCGGCCCGCTACGGCGGCGACGAGTTCGTGATCTTCCTCGATCGATGCGGACCCGTGGAAGCGACCCGCGTGCTCCAGCGGATTCGCAAGATCATCGCGAGCGTGAGCGAGAGCGCCGGCGCGAGCGTGACCGCGTCCGTCGGCGTCGCGCTCTCCGGCCGGACGATGGCGGATCTCGACGATCTGATCCGGACCGCAGACGACGCGCTCATCGAGGTGAAGCGGACCGGAAAGGATCAGTTGCGCGTCGCGGAGGGGTTCGCGAACTAGCTCCGATTCACGCATAGGCAGCGCTTGACGTCTATCGAACACACGTTCTATACTGAATTGTGCGCGAGAAAAGAGACCAGCGCCCTTTCAACGTCGCCTACTACGCGCGCAATCGCGCGCGAGAGATCGAACGGGTAACGTCGCGGCAGCGGGCGACCCTTGAATTCTTGCGTGAGCTGCGCCGGGTTCCGTGTGTCGATTGCCATGGGTCCTTCGAGCCCCATCAGATGGATTTCGACCATCGTGATCCATCGTTAAAGTCCTTCACGGTCGCGAGTAGTCGGGCCATGTTGAAGCAACGCGACGTATTGATCACCGAAATCGCGAAGTGCGACATCGTCTGCGCCAACTGCCATCGGGTACGAACCTACGGTCGTTTCCTGCAGTCACCACCACGGAACTTCATCAGAAAAGCCATCATCGACACGACGAGGGCCCAGCGCCGGCGCGACCGCTTCCGGGAAAAGTGGTCTGAGCAGGTTGGCCTGCTCCGCGCGTTCCGGAAGCACGCCTGCACTGATTGCGGCCGTCGGCTCCCCTGGTACGCGATGGAGTTCGACCACCGCGAGCCTGGGATCAAGTGCTTCGATGTCACGCGAAAGGCCGGACGCGTAACGCTGCTTCAACTACTCGAGGAGTTGGAAAAGTGCGATGTCGTCTGCGCCAACTGCCATCGCTCGAGAACATTTCGACGGCGGCTCGGACGCTCCGCATAGCGGATGCCGAACGCCGCGACCGTTGGAATAGGCTTCGAGCTGCGATATCTTTGACAGAGCGCCGAGCCCGCGCGGGTGTGTTGTAGTGGCTACGCAAGCAAGCCCTCCAAGCTTGAAGGGCGGGTTCGATTCCCGCCACCCGCTCTGGTCTGTCCGAACTCGTATAGTCCGCGGACGTGATCACCCGCGATGACGTCCTACACACGTTCCCGCGGATCGATGACATCTCCGACACCCGCCTCCGCGCGCTCTCGACCGACGTCTGGCGCTACGTCTCCGATCGCAATCCCGCCTGGTCCGACATAGAGAAGGTCCCGCTCCATCCGACGATGCCGATCGAGCGGCACGGCAATCTCGTGAAGCACATCCTCGCGATGGTGCGCGTCTCCGAAGCGCTCCTACCTATCTATCGCGAGCTCTGGCAGCAGGATCTCGATCTCGACGCCTTCCGCGCCGCGTCATACGTGCACGATGCGGCCAAGGTGATCGAGTTCATCGAGCGGGACGGAAAGCTCGAGGCGATTCCCGGATACAACCACGCGGTCGAGGCCGGGAAGATCGTGCGCGAGCTCGGCGGCCCCGAGCCGGTCGCGCATATGGTCGAGGCGCATTCCTTCGCGGGTCCGCTCGTGCTCCCGCGCACTCGCGACGCGCAGCTGTTCCTTCTACTGGATCCGATCTGTCTGAACGTCTTTCCGGAACAGGGCCTGAGCGCCGTCGAGCGCCACCTCAAGGCGAACAACTGGGATGACCCGCAGGTTCTCGAACGCTACCGTTCGCCCACTGCGGCGCGCTCTCAGTGAAAGGCCCGGCTCGTTGGTCGGCTATGTCGCGTTGTACGCGTTGTGGGTCTGGGCGCTCATCGTCGCTGTGCGCGGCGGTCGTGGTGGGATCATCGCGACGCTTGTGTTCGACGTCGTGACGCTCGTCGGATGGGGGCTCGGAACGGTCTTCTTCCTCTGCCCGACGCCGTGTCCGACGATCCCTCCCGTCAGCGACATCGCCATCTGGAGCAACATCGTCTTCGGTGCC
>WNGA01010858.1_pt1 | contig 27267 bp, 22 predicted proteins | sample 5400061 | NCBI WGS metagenome assembly WNGA01 (sample SAMN13153366, study PRJNA577476) | soil metagenome | isolation source: 100 cm soil or saprolite under grassland replicate 2 | place: USA:California | collected 2016-06-15
GCCGCAGTGCCAGGCCACTGCCAGCGGCCGGCAACAACGGAATGCCCCCAAAGCGCCCCCGTCCCTTCGGGTTGCGGCCAAACGGCGCGCCTGCGGCGTTGCTCGGCTTGCGAATAGGCCAAGCTATTCGCTGCGCCGAGCGCCTTGCATTCATCGCCGTTTGTCCAGCAACGCATACGTGACAGCAAGCCCGACAGGCTCTTAGTGCCTGCGTCTACATTTCAGCGAGCGCGTCGTCTCGCCCGCCAGGTGCGCGCCCGGTGTGAGCGCGGTGCTGATCACAGCTCGTAGGTCGGCGTCGATTCGTAGGTTTCGAGCTTGCACGCCATGTCATCTTCGCGCGCGTCGAGCGCGTCCTCCGGCTTGGTCCAGCTCACGATGTCGAACAGGTCGGTCTTGTCGACCGGCTTGTCGTTGCGCCGCGCCATGTAGATCGTCTGCTGCAGATGATGCGTGCTCGGATTCATGTACGCATCGTAATGCTGCATCCGATCAACGGCCGGCACCTTGAGCTGCTCGAGCTGTTTGATGACCGCGATGTTGTTGGTCGAGCGTGCGCGCTCGATCGCGCGCAACAGCTCGCGCGTGCACATATAGCCGTTGTAGGAAACGTTGCCGGGAACCGGGATCGGCGCGTCCTTCCACCGGGCTTGATAACGGCGCACGAAGTCGTCGACGCCGGGGAGCTTGAGTTTGTGGTACCAGGTCGTGCCGAATACGCCGAACAGGCTCGCCGCCCCTTGGCCCCACACGTCGGGCCAGTCCTGCTGGTTGTTGATCCACGCCGGTTTGTTGTCGAGCTTGAACTGCGCGACCTGCTGCCGCATGGCCTTGATGTCGTCGCCGCCGATCGCCGCCGCGACGACGTCGGGCTTGGCCTGCTGGATCTTGAGCAGATACGAGCTGAAGTCGCGCGTGTTCTGCGGCACCATCAGCTCGTCGATCACCTTCCCGCCGCTCGCCTCGATCTCCGCGCGCGTTGCCTTGGAGGTATTGATGCCCCAGACATAGTCGTTGGTGAGTAGCAGCCAGTTCTTGCCGACACTGCTGACCGCGTTCTTGACTGTGGCCTTGGAGAAGTTCGTGCCGTTGCCGTCCCAGACGAACTTCGTCCGGTGGCAGTCCTTGCCCGCCTCGGTCGGCGAACTCGAGTTGCTGTTAAGGTAGATGCAGCCGTACTTCTGCGCGACCTGCGAGACCGCGTTGGCGACGCCGGAGCTGAGCGCGCCGATGAGAAAGCCGCACTCTTCGCGCGTGATGAAGCGCTCGGCGACGCGTGATCCGGTGGCAGGCGTGGTCTCGGTGTCTTGCGTGATGTAGATAATCTTTCGGCCGAGCACGCCGCCCTTGGCGTTGAACTCGTCGATCGCCATGACCATACCGCGCAGGTCGTCCTGGCCGCTGTCCGCGTACTGGCCGCTGGCGTCGCAGGTCAGCCCGAGCTTGATCGGCTTCTTGCCTTGCGCGTAGCTGATGTGACGGAACGGTCCGAAGAAGGCGAAGCCGGTACCGATCGCGCCAGCTTTGAGCACGCGGCGGCGAGAGAAAGTCTTGCTCATCGTTTTCCTCCTGTGTCGGGTCGCCGAGGGGGCCGGTGCGAATCGCGGCTTCGTGCTCCCGAAGTGCTGTTGTAACGCGCCGCCGACAATAGATGTTCGATTACACAGTGTCAAGGCGAAGCTGGCGGCCCGCCGTATCTTAAGCGGGCTCGTCGCAAGCTAAATGTGCGCGATCGCCAGCGCGCCGATCGCGACCGCCACGCCGGCAGCGCCGTAGGCCACGTATTGGAGCCCTTTGTTGCGGGTGAGGATGGTGATCGCGGCGAGTGCGATCGCGATCTGGATCAGCGTCAGCGCCTGCGCCCAGCGGTGATGGACGTGCATTGACGCTTCGCTCTTTTCCTCCGCCTCCTTGGACTGCTGCTCGAGCTTCTTCGCCTCGGGCATGATCTCTTCTTTTTCCTTCTTGTAGCGCTCGACTTCCTTCACATATCTCGCCTGCTGCTCGCCGGTGGCCAGCGTCGCGCCGAGCTCGGCGAGGTTCTGCTTGCTGCTCTTCGCCTGATAGAAATTCCACTGGTCCGAGGCTTCGGTCTTGCGAATCGCGGCTTCGTTCTTGAACAGGAGCGCCTCGTTCTGCGTTGCGCCCGCCATGTAGCCGAAGAGCGCACCGATCGTCGCGAAGATCGCCGTCATAACCGCGATGCGGCCGGCAAACGGGTCACCGTGTTGCGCCCGGTGCTCGACCTCGTGTTCGTGCGGCCCATGCACGTGAAACTCTTCGGACATGCCAGAATTCCCTAGCTGTAATTACGGGAGGGGCGGAGGCGATTCCCTGAGTCAGCGCTCCGTCCTCTCGTAGACGACGAAATGGTAGGTGAAGGCGTCGGCTTCGTCCAGCGCCGTGCGGTGATCGCGCGACGACTCGCGCCAGCGCGCACGATCGAAGTCGGGAAATCGCGCGTCGCCGGCGAAGTCGCGATCGATCTCGGTCAAATACAGCAGATTCGCGCGCGGCAATGCCTCGCGGTAGAGCGCTTCGCCACCGATGACGAACACGGGGTCGGGAAGCCTCACCCGCGCGAGCGCTTCGTCGAGCGATGCGGCGAACTCGACGTCCGGCGTCGAGCGCGGCATCCGGTGCGTGACAACGATGTTCTGCCGTCCGGGCAGCGGCTTGCCGATCGATTCCCAGGTGCGTCGTCCCATCACGACGGCGTGCCCGGTCGTCAGTGCGCGAAAGTGTCGCATGTCTTCGGCCAGTCGCCACGGCAGCCGATTCTTGACGCCGATGATGCCGTTTCGCGCGACCGCGGCGATCACCGCGATACGATGTGCGCGGCGGCGCTCCGGTGCGCTTGGCGAGGCGGCGGAGGGTGGTGTATCGTGCACGCGTCGCTCTCAAGCCCGGGCATCGTTTGACCGGAATGATTATAGCGGTCGCCCGAAATCACCCGTGTACTACCCGCGCTCATTCCTCAAGTTCATCCTGCTCGGTTTCCTGCTCGTCAGCCTCCCGCTGCTCTACGCGCTGGTCGAGTTGATCGTCAGCCTCGATCGCCTCGGGACGCAGAGCCAGCAGGCGGTCTTGCAGGCAGCGCAGGCGGGTCGCGCGAGCCGGCAGCTCTACGAGCAGGCGACGACGCTGGAGCGACTCGTGCGCCAGCATCTCATTCTCGACGACCCACAACTCGTCGACGATTACGCGCGCTTGCGTCAGGATTTCCACCAGACCACGCAGCAGTTGCAGCAGCTGCCGTTGGAACGCACGCAGCTGACCCAACTCGGCAAACTGACCGACACCGAGAGCAGGCTCTTTGTCATGCTCAAGCTGCCGCGTCGGCAGCCGAGCACCAGCACGGCGCTGGCGCAGGGCTACGCGGATCTGTCTGCGAGCGCGCAGGCGATGCTAACCGCCAGCAATGGCCTGACCGAGCGCGAGATCGAAAGGCTGCAGGAAACCGCGGCAGAGGGGCGTAAGACCTGGGGCTATCTCGCGCTGGCGGCGGGGGCGATCGCGCTGGTGCTCGCGATCTGGTTCGCCGTGTTGATCGCGCGACCGATCCGTCAACTCGACTTGGCGATCCGGCAGATGGGTAGCGCGGATTTTACCCATGCCATCGAAGTCAACGGCCCGCAAGACATGCGCTACCTCGGCCAGCGGCTCGAGTGGCTCCGCGCGCGGCTGCACGAGCTCGAGGAGCAGCAAACGCGCTTCCTGCGGCACGTGTCGCATGAGCTCAAGACGCCGCTCACCGCGGTGCGCGAAGGCGCGGAGCTGCTGCGCGACCGCGTCGGCGGCGAGCTGTCGCCGGCACAGCAGGAAATCGTGCGCATCGTGCGCGAGAACACGCTGCAATTGCAGAAACTGATCGAGGACCTGCTGACGTATCACCAGACGCGCAACATCGAGCCCCAGACCTTGGGGCCGGTGGCGCTTGCCGACGTGATCCGCCGCGTGGTCCGGGAGCACAAGCTCGCAGCGCCGCGTGGTCCGGGAGCACAAGCTCGCTGCGCTCGCGCGCATGATCACCTTCGACACCAAAGTCAAACCGTCGGTGGTCGTTGGCGACGGCGAGAAAATCCGGGCGATCGTGGACAACCTGCTGTCCAACGCGATCAAGTATTCGCCGCGCTCCGGGCTGATCTCGCTCGAGCTCGACACCGAGGGCAGTCATGCGGTTCTCGACGTCATCGATCAGGGGCCGGGCGTCGATCCGGAGGATCGGCCGCGAATCTTCGAGTCGTTCTATCAGGGCAAGCCCGCGCCGGAAGGGCGCATCAAGGGCTCGGGGCTGGGGCTCGCGATCGCCAGCGAATACGCGCTCGGCCACGGCGGAAGGATCGAAGTGCTGGACCGGGCCGACGGCAAGCGGGGTGCGCACTTTCGTCTCTGGCTCCCGCTCGCGGCCATGGATCAGCCCGCGGCGGCGCGAATAGCCACGCAGATCTCGATACAGGAGGAAGGTTGAGCCGTCGGCACGGTCGCAGCGTCAGCGGCCTATTCGGACTCGCCTTACTCGCCGCATGCGTGGCGCCGCCACCGGCGCCCGACCCGGTGCCGGCCGTAGCGGCACCCGTCGTCCAGATCAAGGCGGACCTGCTGCCGGTGACGCCCGTCCCAGTGCCGCAGGTCGTCATCGTGCAATCGCCGCCGCAACCGCCCGCCCAGCAGCAACCGGTTGCGCAGCAGCAACCGGTTGCGCCGCAGCAACCAGTCGCGCCGCAGATCAACGAGGAGGAGCAACAGGCGCTCGCGCTCCTGGTCGACCTGCAACGCTACGCCGTTGAACCGGGCGAGGATCTCAGGCGCGAGCTCGCGGCGGCCAACCTGGCGCTGACCCGCACGCGTAGCGATGCAAACCGAATCCGTGTCGCCATGCTTCTTACGCTGCCCGCGGCCGGTCCACCGGACGACGCCCGCGCCCTGTTGCTGCTCGAGCCGATTGTCGGTAGGAGCGGCAACGCGTCACCGATGAAACAGATTGCCGCCTTGCTCCACGCGCAAATCACGGAGCGTGCGCGCAGCGTGCGCGAGGAGCAAAGGAAGACCGCCGTGGCACAGGAGAAACTCGACGCATTGCGCGCAGTCGAACGCAGCCTCTTGCTCGAGCGCAGTCGCAACGCCGGCGGCGGTGGCGGCGGCGGCGGCGGTGGCACGGGGCGATAGAGAGAACCATGGCACAATCGGCCGACATCCTGCTGGTCGACGACGATCCCGACCTGCTCAAGCTGATCAGTCTGCGGCTCACCTCGGCGGGCTATCGCGTGCGCACCGCCGACAGCGGCGAAACGGCGCTCGCGGCGCTCGCAATCGCGAGACCAGCGGCGGTCATCACCGATATGCGCATGCCCGGGATCGACGGGCTGCAGCTGTTCGACGCCATCCATCGCCAGCATCCCGCGCTGCCGGTCATTATCCTGACCGCGCACGGGACGATTCCCGACGCCGTGTCGGCGACGCAGCGCGGAGTATTCGCCTTCCTCACCAAGCCATTCGACAGCCAGGAGCTGCTGCAGAAAGTCGCAAGTGCGGTGCGACTGACCGGCGACGCGCCCGAGCCGACGCGGCAAGCGAGCGGCGAATGGCGCGCGGGCATCATCACCCGCAGCCCGCGGATGGAGGACCTGTTGCGGCAGGCAAGGCTCGTTGCCGACTCCGACGCGAGCGTGCTCATCTTCGGCGAGTCGGGAACCGGCAAAGAGCTCCTGGCGCACGCGATTCACCGTGCAAGCCGCCGTGGTGCGCGGCCGTTCGTGGGCGTCAATTGCGGCGCCATTCCCGAACCTCTGCTCGAGTCGGAACTCTTTGGTCACGCGCGCGGCGCGTTCAGCGGCGCGGTACAGGCGCACAAGGGGCTCTTCCTCGCCGCGGATGGCGGCACCATCTTCTTAGACGAGATCGGCGACATGCCGCTCGCGTTGCAGGTCAAGCTGCTGCGCGTTCTCCAGGAGGACGAAGTGCGGCCGGTGGGCGCGACGCAGTCGGTGCCCATCGACGTCCGGGTGATCTCGGCGACGCATCGCAACCTCGACGCGCACAAGGCGGCGGGGCACTTCCGCGAGGATCTTTATTACCGCCTCAACGTCGTGTCGCTGAAGCTGCCGCCGCTTTCCGAGAGGCGTGAAGACATTCCGCTGTTGGCGACGCACTTTCTGCGCAAGCTCGCCGAACGGTACAAGAAGCCGGTGCCTTCGCTCGCGCCCGATGCCATGGCAGTCCTGATCGCGGCGCCCTGGCCCGGCAATGTCCGGCAATTGCTCAACCTGCTCGAGCAGGCGTTGGCGCTTACGACGACCAGCGTTATCCCGGCAACGCTGGTGCAGGGCGCGCTGCGCGAGGACGCCGGGGTGCTCGCGCCATTCGAGGAAGCGCGCAAGCAGTTCGAGCGCGACTACCTCGTACGGTTGCTCAAGATCACCGGCGGCAACGTAACCCAGGCCGCGACGCTCGCCAAGCGCAACCGGACCGAGTTCTACAAGCTGCTGCAACGTCACCGCCTCGAACCGGCGATGTTCAAGGACGCAAAGCCCTAGCCTCCAAGCAAGCCCCTCGCCCGCGCACTTCGCGCAGCAATCACCTCCAAGGCGGGTCGCGCTTGCGGTTTTCGGGTTTTGTTGCGTTTGCGTCAAAGCTGTCGTCATTCAACGACAGAATTAAGACCCCGAAATCAATGTGTTGTGTACGAGACCGTTACCAGTGTCGTGAAAATGCGACAGTGTAGAAGCTTCCGCGGCAACTCTTGCCAACCATCGGCAATATTCGTGCGTTATGTTTCCTGCAACTGATTGATTGCGATCGTTACGCACGATTTGGCATGTCATTTGCTTTACGACCTTTGAGTGGACATAAGGCGAAAAACGAACAAGAGAGCTGAGGTAGCGACATGGATACGTTCTCCCCGGAATTTTCCGCCTATTGGCAGAGCGAGCGCGAGCTTGCTGCTGAACGCCATGGCACCGATTCCGCTCCGAGCCGTCAGACCTTGTCGCCATCACAACAGGTGGCGCTGGAAGAGCTGGCCGAGCGCGTAAACGCTGCCCGGAGCGTCGTCTAGGGAGCGCTGGCACGTTCAGCGCAGCAGAATGAATCGTTAAGCTGGCCGCAGGCGGCCGCGGGACGAAAAGCCCGGAACGCCTGACCCCTCGGAGCCGGGTTGCGCTCCGACCATCGGAATCCCCCTTGCCCGCTCACTTCCTCCCAGCGGGCTTTTTTTTGGATGGACACGAAAAAAGGGCCCGGAGATGAGCCCGGGCCCCGAGCTGTCTATCGATCTCAACCCATCAAGGCACTAGCGGTCCGCACGGATTGGCACCCGGGCCGGTTTCATCGCAATCGACGTGTCGGCGGTTCTTGCCATCGTACGGCGTGGGCAGGAAGGGGAAGTTCTTGGCGATACCGTTCGCCGTGATGTCGACCCCTACAGTGCCCGGTGCACCGGCCAGGAAGTTGACGCCATCGCCGGCCTTGTTCGCGATGTAGTTCGTCCCGCCGACCACGCGTATCGCAATGTCGGTGACGTCATCATTGGGACGCCGCCCATTTGGCCAGCCCGCGGGATCGGCGCTCAATGCCGCGCCAAGCCGACTCTGGTTCTCGGGTGCCGTCGGAGGGACGCGCAAATCGAGCCGCAGCAGTTCCGAGCACGGGATGCCGCAGTTCGAACCTGCCAGCGCCTGGCCGGGGTACTTGAGCAGGATGCCCATCAGGTCGGTCCGGTTGGACTTCGGGGAACCGTTGATCGGCACGACCGGCACGCCATAGACCAGCTCCAGCGCCGTAGCAATCACCGGGCTCGTGTAGAAGGCCTGGAACTGGGCTTCGTCTTCAGGTTCTGCCGCGTTCCAAGAATCCTTGGCCGGGGTGTTGATGATGAGCTCATTGACCAGAGGATTCGCCATTCGGGACACCTGCACCCACGGGCCGTTGTTGAGCGTTGCCGCGCCCGGTTGGGGCAGCACTCTCACCTTCTGCCGGGCGGTGCTGGCGTACATGCCGATCGCGGGGTTGGCCGATGTGGCGGCAGGCTTTCCGTCGCTGGTGATGCGAGCGATCGGCACCTCGATGGCGATGGTGCTGACGTTGGCGCCACTGAAGCGGTTCACGCCATACGGATTGACGTTGTCGCCGTCCTCTCCCGGTCCGGTGAGCAACGGCAGATAGCGGCGCAGATTCAAGGTATCGAACACCGCGCCCAGATCGATGTAGAAGGTCTCGGCGCGCTGCCCGGCGAATACGCGGATGCCGGTCGCCGCATCGGTATAAATCCCCTGCGCTGCCAGCGCCGCGTAATTGGGCATGGTGGCCGGCCCCGCGTTGGACGGTACGGCTACCAGTGTCGCGCCACTGAACAGCGGCGTGCGGTGCTTCCCGCGCACCTCCGTTACGGTGTAGGTCTGGCGTCGCGTCAGTCCTTCCGATCCTGGGCCGTCGAGCGCAGTAATCCCCTGCAGCAGCCCACCTAACGCAGTGATGTGCGGATTGCCGAGATAAGGCACGGGCGATGTCAATCCGCCGGGCCCACCGATCGGCCGATCTTCGGTCTTGAAGCGAAATTCGTAGACAATGTCCTCAGCCTTACCGTCCCGATTGTTGTCGATGTTGACGGCGTACAGCACGTCATCATCGAAGTTATAGTAATTGGGCGCATCGCTCGGATCCTGGCCCGGATTCACGTTGAGGATAAACGTGACGCGCCGGTCGGCGGGGGCGCGCGCCAGGTTGGCCGCATCGTAGCTCACAAAGGTGTACACATCGGTGTTGTCGGCCGCCGGATCCATGGCGATAAACGGAGCTTCCCGGTGACTCGCCGACTCGGCGGCTGTGCCCCATGCCAAAGCGACTGACGCCAGCAAGGGGACGATTAACTTGGATACAGGTTTCATTTTCCTTTTCCTTCTGCGTGGACTTGATCGCGGTGGCGTCCGGCGATGCTTCGCCGTCGGCACGTTATCTCCGCTTGGAAGGCGGCCCCCGTCTTGTCAGGACGTATCCATGGCATTCCCCCGTCGCTCGATCGGAAAGATCTTTTCCCGCCTCGCGTAATACGGAGAAAGCGGCGTTCTGGATGCATAACGTCCGCAGCCAATTCGGCCGACGTGAAAGACTCCGACGGTGAGTTCGCGTATCACTGGCGCTGGGGTAAGCAGCAGACAACGCAGTGACGCGATTGGCCGCTTGGACGGTGCTGTGCCGGAAGCCACCGGCGTACGGCGTCGGCGTGGTACCGCGGCGGATCAGCTCAGAATGCGGCTACGCGATTTCGACTCGTTTTTCGGCTCGCGACAGCACGTGCGCGATATCGCCGATCAAATCATCGATGTGTTCGATGCCGATGGACAGACCCGATCAGGGGGCACAACGTGCGCGGGCCTTCGACGCGGCTACACGGCAACGGTGGCCCTGATTGCCGGGTGGGACTGGTAGCCGGTCAGCTCGAAATCCTCATAGCGATATTCGTACAGCGACGGCGGCCGGCGCCGGATGAGAAGCTTGGGCAGCGGATAAGGCGTACGCGAGAGCTGTGTTTCGACCTGCTCCAGGTGATTGAGGTACAGGTGGCAATCCCCGCCGACCCACACGAAGTCGCCGACGTCGAGGTCGGCCTGTTGCGCGACCAGGTGGGTCAGCAGCGCGTAGGACGCGATGTTGAACGGCACACCGAGGAAAATGTCGGCGCTGCGCTGGTAGAGCTGGCAGGATAGCTTCCCGCCCGCGACATAGAACTGGAACAACGCGTGGCATGGGGGCAGCTTCATGCGCGGGATATCGCCGACGTTCCAGGCCGATACGATCATCCGGCGCGAATCCGGGTTGCTGCGAATCTGCGCGAGCACCTGCGCCAGCTGATCGATATGCCGACCGTCCGGCGCCGGCCACGAACGCCATTGGTAGCCATAGATGGGTCCCAGATCGCCGTTCCCGTCCGCCCACTCGTCCCAGATGGTCACGCCGTTGTCCCGCAAATAGCGCACGTTCGTGTCGCCGGCGAGAAACCACAGCAGCTCATGAATGATCGACTTGGTATGCAGCTTCTTGGTCGTGAGCAGAGGAAATCCGGCGCCAAGCTCGAAGCGCATCTGGTAGCCGAAGATCGACAGCGTCCCCGTGCCCGTGCGGTCGTCCTTGCGCTGACCGTGGTCGCGCACGTGGCGCATGAAATCGAGGTATTGGCGCATCAGGGCAGAGGGCAGTAAGCCACTCTATTCTAGCTGAAGCCAAAGTCCGCGCAGGCGGAGGATTTGAGTGGAGCTCGCCGGACAGGCGTGGCATGCGGCCTCCCGAGGTCTGCGGCCTCCCGAGGTCTTGACAAACCGCACGGAAAGCTTAAACTAACGTAACTATGCAACTAGTTATTTAGGTATGAATGCTCAGCGAGCGATGGTGGCACGATGAAGCGTGCATCCGCGCGCGCGATCCCCGCTGCTTGGCGGCGAATCGCGCGCATCTTCGTCGCGCTCGGCGACCCTCACCGGCAGCGTATCCTGCTGATGTTCGAGCCGGGGGAACGGCTGAACATCGGTCAGATCGTCGCGGGATCGACCCTTTCGCGCACCGCCGTGGCGCATCATCTGCGCGTGTTGCGCGAGGCCGGCGTGCTCAAGCGCGAGAAGACCGGGCGGGAGGTTTATTTCTGGCCCGACGTGACGACGGTGCGTGCCGCGCTGGCGGCGGTGCAGGACTATCTGGCGGGGCACCGCTAAGTTGCGGCCTGCCAGGCATCGCTGATCGAGGAGCTCCAATGGCCGAACACAGCCAGTTCCAACTGTTGCGCGAGCGCCGCTTCGCGCCATTCTTCTGGACCCAGTTCCTCGGTGCGGCCAACGATAACGTCTATAAGAACGCACTGGTGATCTTCGTCGCGTTCCAGGCGGCGACGCTGACCGCAATGTCGGCCAACGATCTGGTCAACATTGCGGCGGCGGTCTTCATTGCGCCGTTCGTCCTCTTCTCGGCGACCGCCGGCCAACTCGCGGACAAGTACGAGAAGTCGCGATTGATCCGCTTCATCAAGCTCTTCGAGATCGCGATCATGATCATCGGCGCGATCGGTTTCTATCGCCGCGACCTCGTCCTGCTGTTCACGGCGCTCGCGTTGATGGGCGTGCACTCGACGCTGTTCGGGCCGGTCAAATACGCGATTCTGCCGCAGCATCTTAGAAGCGACGAGCTGATCGGCGGCAACGGCCTGGTCGAGATGGGGACGTTCGTCGCGATCCTTCTGGGAGAAATCGTCGGCGGCCTGGTCATCGCCATCAAGCCCGAAGGCCCGGTTCTTGCCGGAGCGACGGCGATCGCCATCGCCATCGCGGGCTACCTCGTAAGCCGGGGGATCCCTGTGACGCCCGCCGCCGCTCACGACCTGAAGATCAACTGGAACCCCTTGACCGAAACGAGCCGCAATCTGCGCTTCGCGTACGGCAATCGCGTGGTCTGGCTGTCGATGCTGGGCATTTCCTGGTTCTGGTTCTACGGCGCTACGTACCTCACCCAGTTCGCCACCTACACCAAGGACGTCCTGGGCGGCGACGAACACGTCGCCACGCTGCTGCTCGCGATATTTTCGGTGGGCATCGGCATCGGGTCGCTCTTGTGCGAGCGCCTGTCGGGACACAAGGTCGAGGTGGGGCTGGTGCCGTTCGGCTCGATCGGACTGTCCGTGTTCGCAGTCGATCTCTACTTTGCGAGCCGCGGGCTGCATCCTCAGGGTCTTGCCGGCGTCGAGCACTTCCTCACGCTCCACGCGCACTGGCGCGTCGTCGCGGACCTGGTACTTCTGGGGATGTTCGGCGGCTTCTACATCGTGCCGCTGTACGCGCTGATCCAGGAGCGCTCGGACCCGGCGTACCGGTCGCGCATCATCGCGGCGAACAATATCCTGAATGCGCTGTTTATGGTGGCATCGGCGGCCATCGCGCTGGGCCTGCTCAAGGCGGGCCTGTCGATCCCCGAACTCTTCCTCGCAACCGGACTCATGAACGCGATCGTCGCGCTCTACATCTACTCGTTGGTGCCCGAGTTCCTGATGCGGTTCCTCGCATGGCTCCTGATCCACAGTTTCTACCGGGTCGACAAGCAGGGGCTGGACCAGGTCCCGGAGAAGGGTGCCTGCGTGATCGTCTGCAACCACGTGAGCTTTGTCGATGCCATCGTGATCGCGGCCTGCGTGCGCCGCCCGGTTCGCTTCGTGATGGACCATCGTATCTTCGCGCTTCCCTTGCTCAACTTCATCTTTCGTACCATGCGCGCCATTCCGATCGCGTCCGTCAAGGAGGATTCCGCGCTCAAGGAACGGGCCTTCGTCGAAGCGGCGAATGCGCTCAAGGCAGGGGAAATCGTGTGTATCTTCCCCGAGGGCAAGATTACCGATACTGGCGAAATGAACCGATTCCGACCCGGCTTACAGCGCATTCTCGAACAGGCGCCCGCACCCGTAGTCCCGATGGCGTTGCGCGGGCTGTGGGGCAGCTTTTTCAGCCGGTCGTCCCGGGGCAAGGCGATGCGTCGGCTGCGCGGTCTTTTCTCCAGAATTGCTCTGGTTGCGGGGCCGCCCCTCGCGCCCGAGCTGGCCACGCCGGAAATGCTGCAGGAAAAGGTGCTGTCCTTGCGCGGTGATTGGCGCTAGGCACGAAGACGGAGCTGGCGATGCCCTGGATCGGTCTTCTCCTCGGTGCGCTGATCGGCGCGTCCCTGCACGGCTTCAGGGGCTTCGTGGCCGGCGCTGCCGTCGGTCTCGTCATCGGCCTCGTTCTGCGCAAATCACCCCTCGCGGGCGAGCCGGCGAACTCGAGCCGCCTCGCTGCCTTGGAACAGCGCGTCGCCGCACTTGAAGCCGCGCTCGCTCGGCCGCCGATTCCGCTGTCCGCAGCGGGTAGCAGCGCGCCGGCCGCCGGCGCGGCAGGGGGCGAAGCTCCGGCCGTGGAGCTTGCTGTAGCTGCGACCGCCGGTACGCCGTCCGACGTCATGGCGGCGCCGCGATCGCCGGTGCGCAAAGGCGGCGTGGGCGAGCCCTCCGCCGGCGTGGCGCGTGCCGCGAGCAGCGTATCGCGACCGGCGAGCGCTGCAGCGCCATCGCTGTGGTCCTGGTTCACCGGCGGCAACGCCATGGTTCGCGTCGGTATCGTCGTCCTTTTCTTCGGCGTTGCGTTCCTGCTGTCGTACTTCGCCGAGCACGTCACAATTCCGATCGAGCTACAGTTTTCCGGTGTCGCGCTTGCAGGCGCGGCGATGATCGGCGTCGGCGCCTGGCTCTCCAATGCACGCCGGGCGTACGCGCTGGCGTTGGTTGGCGGGGGCTTGGGCGTGCTGTATCTGACGACGTTCGCGGCATTGCAGCTTGTGCCGCTGCTTTCGCCTCCGGGCGCATTCGTGCTGCTCGCCGCAATTGCGGTACTGGCGGTCACGCTGTCGCTTGCGTTCGATGCGCAGGCGCTCGCCGCGCTGGCGGCGCTGGGCGGCTTGCTCGCCCCGGTGCTTGTCGAGACGGTGAGCGAGCCCCTCCCGCTGTTTGCTTATGTGGCCGCGGTCAACGCGGTGATCCTGGGCATCGCCTGGTTCCGCGCCTGGCGCGCGCTCGATCTCGTCGGCTTCGCCGGCACCTTCGTGCTCGGCCTGTGGTGGGGATACGAGTTTTATGGGCCGGCGTACTTCCCGGTGGTCGAGCCGTTCCTGGCGGGGTTTTTCCTGGCGTACGTGACCGTGCCGATCGTGCATGCCTTGCGCGGCGCTGGAGAGCGCAGGGTGGACGCGATGCTGATCTTCGGAGTCCCGATGGTGGGGCTCGCGCTGCAGGCGCTGCTCGTGCAGGACACGCGTTACGGCTTGGCGTGGACCGCTGCGATCATCGCGGCGATGTACGCCCTTCTCTCGGGCGCACTGCGGCAGACGAAGAATATGGCAACGGTGACGCTTGCCGCCGCGTTCGGCGCTCTTGCGGTGATCTTCGCAACGCTGACGGTGCCGCTTGCCGTCGACGCCCGCTGGACGAGCGCGATATGGGCAATCGAAGCGGCCGGCGTGTACTGGATGGGTTGTCGTGAGGATCGCGTGCTCGCACGCGGCTTCGCGCTGGTATTGCAGTTTGCGACGGGGATCGTCTTTCTCCTCGGCGGTTTCGAGGAATTCGCCGCGCCGGCTTTCGCGAATCGCCGGTTTCTCGGCAGCGCCGCCATCGCCCTGTCGGCGTTCGCAAGCGTGCGCTTGGGCGACCATCGCGGGGCGGCGCTGCCCGCGGGCGAGCGCTCGCTGCTGCAGCTGCTGTTCGGCTGGGGCTGCGTGTGGTGGCTGGGCGGTGGCCTGGCGGAAATCGCACGCCATGTCGCGGCAGGGCCGGAAGCGCATGCCATGCTGGCGTGGATCGCCGGCAGCGTTGCCGTCGCGGCACTGCTGGCCCGGCCTCTGCGCTGGCCACGGCTCGACAGCACGGCGGTCGTCCTTTTGCCGGCGCTCACGCTCTCGCTCGCCCACGACGTCGCGCACGGGCGGACGAGCGTGACCGAGTACGGCTGGGCCGTCTATCCGTTGGCGTGGGCACTGCACTTTGCGTTGCTCCATCAGAACGAAACGCAAGCGGCGGCTCCGCCGATGGCGATGGATGTAAACAAGACCGCCAGGCTTCGCCCATGGCTTGCAGCCGCACATGCGATCGGCGCCTTGGTGCTGCTCGGGCAGGTGGCATGGGAAGCGGGCGAGTGGACCGCGCGCATCGCGCCGCGGGGCTCGGTATGGGCGGCGTGCGCGCATCTTGCGCCGCTCGTGTTGTATCTGCTCGCGGTGACGCGGGTCGAGCGCGCTCCAGTGGTCCAACTGGAATGGCCGCTACGCACGTTCGCGGATGCGTACGCGGCTACGGCCGGAGTGGTCGTCGCGGTCGCGCTCGGGTTGGGCTTTGCAGCGCTGGCCGTGCTCAATCCCGGCGACCCGCGACCGCTGCCCTACGTTCCGCTGGCGAATCCTCTGGACTTGACGCTGGCGGTGGCGCTGGCGGCATTGTTTTTCTGGGCGAATCGCCATGCCGGTGCAGCGGCGCAGACGCTCTATCGCTGGCTGGGCGTAGGCGCGTTCATCGTACTCAACGGCATCGTTGTGCGCACCGTGCACCACTGGCTCGGCGTGCCCTGGCAGTTACACGCGCTCATTGCCTCGCGGCCGTTGCAGGCGGCGCTGACGTTGACCTGGACCATTGCGGCGCTCGCGGCAATGGTTGTGGCGACCAAGCGTCAGCTGCGCATGCTTTGGCTGACCGGCGCCGGCCTGCTCGCCGCAGTGATCGTCAAGCTGTTCGCCATCGACCTCGCGGCCCTGTCGGGGCTGACGCGCGTCGTTGCCTTTCTCGGTGTCGGTGCGCTGCTGCTAATCGTCGGTTACATCGCACCGCTGCCACCAGCGTCGAAGGAGGGCGTAGACGCCTAGGAGCTTGTCGGGGCCTACTGTGGCGTTTGCGACGGTGGCGCTTTAATCGAGCGCGGCGACGAATGCGGGCAACACGATCCCTGCGGCGCCGCGGAGTGCGAAGTCCGCGGTGGCGGATAGCGGTGTCGGTCGCCTCAGGATTGATTTCGACCACGATGGCCCCGGAGAGCCGCGCGAGGGCCGGCAACGCCGCGGCGGGATAAACCTCAGCCGAAGTACCGATGACGAGCAGAACGTTGCAGCGCCGGACTGCAGCGTCGGCCGCTGCAAGCGCCCGCTCGGGTAGCATTTCCTCGAACCAAACGACATCGGGTCGCAACGGCGCCCCGCAGTTCCCGCAGCGCGGTAGGGCATCGGGAGGCGCCTCCCAACGCTCAACGATCGTGCCCTCGCGCGAGCATTTCACGCGCGTGATATTGCCGTGGAGCTCGATCGGATTACGGCTGCCGGCGCGTTGATGAAGGCCGTCGACGTTTTGCGTGATGAGCGCAAATTCCCGCACGCGGCCTTCGAGCTCAGCGAGCGCGAGGTGACCGGCGTTGGGCTGGGCCGCGGCGACGTGCTCGCGGCGCCATGCATACCAGTCCCAGACGAGCTTGGGATTGCGCGCAAACGCGCCCGGTGTCGCAAGCTCGCGCGGATCGAAGTAGAGAACCTCTGAACGGGCCCCACACGGTTGCGACGGAGGCTTTTCGGGATAGGATGCGCGACGCGAGGCGAAGCTAATGGCAGGCCCCATTAGCGAGCCTCGCAACAAAGCAGACCGCCCGAAAAGCCCCGTCCCTTCGGGTTGCGGCAAAATGCGGTGTCTGCGTCGTTGCGCGCCTCGGTTCGTAGCATCAACTACGACCTTCGGCGCGCGCCTAGCATCCATCCGCATTTTGCTCGCAACGCATTCCGCGTGGGGCCCGTTCAGAGGTTCCTTGGCCCATAGCCCGGTTTGCGCATCGCGAAAGGTCGCCAGCCCCGACTCGGCGGAAATACCCGCGCCCGTCAGCGCGGCGACAAAACGCGCGCCGCGGAGCGCGGCGACAAAACGCGCGCCGCGGAGCGCGGCGATCAGATCGCTATCGAACGCGGAAGAGGAAGGTGTCGCCATGCGGATTCCCCGCGCGAGTTACGCGACTTGCATCCCACCAGAAGCCCGTCCTGCACATGCTAAACTCAGCCGAAACTTTTCGTCGCATTCGTCACCATGTCCGGCAATACGCTCGGCACCCTGTTCTGCGTTACTTCGTTCGGCGAATCGCACGGTCCGGCGATCGGTTGCGTCGTTGACGGCTGTCCGCCGGGCATGGCGCTTGCCGCCAGCGAGATCCAGCGCGATCTCGACCGCCGGAAACCGGGCACTTCGCGGCATGTGACGCAGCGACGCGAGTCGGATTCGGTCGAGATCCTCTCCGGCGTGTTCGAGGGTCGGACGACGGGCACGCCGATCGCGCTTCTGATCCGCAACGAAGATCCGCGCAGCAAGGATTACTCCGCCATCGCCGACACGTTCCGGCCGGGGCACGCGGACTATACGTACTGGCAGAAATACGGCATCCGCGATTATCGCGGGGGCGGCCGGCAATCTGCGCGCGAGACTGCGGTGCGAGTTGCGGCAGGAGCGATTGCGAGGAAGTGGCTGCGCGAGCGGTACGGCGTGACCATTCGCGGTCATCTGACCCAGCTCGGCCCGAAGCCGATCCCGTTCAAAGGCTGGGAGCACGTCGACGCGAATCCTTTCTTTGTCGCCAATGACGCGATCGTGCCGGAGCTCGAAGCGTTCATGGACGCGCTGCGTAAGTCGGGCGATTCCTGCGGCGCGCGCGTCACGGTGGTCGCCGAGGGCGTGCCGGTCGGTTGGGGCGAGCCCGTGTACGGCAAGCTCGACGCCGATCTCTCGGCGGCGATGATGGGAATCAACGCGGTGAAGGGCGTCGAAATCGGCGCCGGTTTCGGCAGCATTGCCCAAACCGGCACCGAGCATTCAGACGAGATGACACCACAGGGTTTCGCCTCCAATCATGCGGGCGGGATCCTCGGCGGCATCTCGACCGGTCAGGATATCGTCGTATCGATTGCGGTCAAGCCGACCTCCTCGATCCGCCTCGACCGACGCAGCATCGACAAGGCAGGCAATCCGGTCTTGGTCAATACGCACGGCAGGCACGATCCCTGTGTCGGCATCCGCGCGACGCCGATCGCCGAAGCCATGCTGGCGCTCGTGCTGATGGATCATGCGCTGAGGCACCGGGCACAGAATTGCGACGTCGTCTGCGTTACCCCGAAAATTGCGGCGCAGGCGCCGGTCGATGTCGTTGCCAGGCTGCGGGGCTTCCCCGCGGTCGACGATCCGGATCCGGACGAGGCATAGGTTCCTTAGCCGCGATTCACCGCGCTGTCACTCGGGTATCTTGCGCGTGAGCTGCGCGTCTGCGCCGCCGCGCGCAAAGCGCAATGTCAGCGATTGGCCGATCGCGGTTTGCGCCACATCCTGGACGATAGCCCCTGCAGCCGTCGTCACGATACTGTACCCGCGATCGAGCACGCCTTGCGGTCCCAGATGCTTCAGGTTCCGTTCGAGCCCCGCAAGACGTCGGGCCAGCGCGGCGATGCGCTCGCTTCCGCCGCGCTGCCAGAGCGCCTGGATGCGATCGAGCGCGGCGCCTTGCGGCGACGGCGCTCGCAGGAGACGCCCGAGCGCTTCGCCGCAGAGCGTGAGTTCGCGCTGGCGCAGCGCCTGGCTCGCTGCCGCGGCGCGCATCAGGCGCTGTGCCAGCGAACCGACGCGCTCGCGTTGCGCTCCGAGCCGTGCCGATGGATGCACCAGACGCTGCGACGCGGCGTCGAGCCGCTGCATGCGGACTTCGAGAATGCGCTCCACGGTGCGCCGCCAGCGCGCGCACAGCGCCGCCGCTATTGTGAGCAGCGCGGTGCGCTCGAGGACGACCAGCACCGCAGCGCCCGTGGGCGTCGGGGCGCGCCCATCGGCGACGAAGTCGCAAATCGTGAAATCGGTCTCGTGGCCGACGCCGCTGACAATCGGGATACGGGAATCGAGCACAGCGCGCGCGACGATCTCCTCGTTGAACGCCCACAGATCCTCGATCGAACCGCCGCCGCGGCAGACGATCAGCACGTCGACTTCGGCGCGCGCATTCGCAGCCGCAATCGCGGCGGCGATCTCGACCGCCGCGCCGCTTCCCTGAACGGAGGCCGGATAAAGGATCACCGGCAGCGACGGCATTCTTCGAGCGAGCGTCGTCAGCACGTCGGAGAGCGCGGCGGCACCACGCGAGGTGATGATGCCGACTGCGCGCGGGAACCGAGGCAGGGCGCGTTTGCGCGCTGGCGCGAACCAGCCCGCGGCTTCGAGTCGGGCCTTGAGCCGAGCGAACTGTTCGTAGAGCGCGCCAAGACCGGACACTCGCGCCATCTCGACATTGAGCTGGAATTCGCCGCGCGCTTCGTAGATCGTCGGTGTCGCGCGTACCTCGACGCGCATGCCATCCTTCAGAGCGAAGCCCAGGAGCTGCGCCTTCTGTCTGAACAGGACGCAGCGCACCTGGGCCTGCTCATCCTTGAGCAGGAAGTAGACGTGCCCCGATGCTGCCTGCGAGAGGTTCGAGACCTCGCCGCTGATCCACGCCAAGCCGAGGTGGCGCTCGATTAGCAGGCGAGCAGAACTCAGAAGCAGCGAAACCGGCAGTACCGGCCAGGTGGAGGATGTCTCGTTCACGCGGACGAATGCGTTACCAGGCTTCGACAAACTGCCTCCTCAGGAGATCTGTCTAGGACGCACTGCGCCGCGATGTCCACCGACGCATGCGAAAATCAATTCGGCCAACCAATCGGGCGATCCCCCGGAGAGCTGCGGGCTGGTCAATCAACTTTATGAACTATATGATAAAAATGACGGCGCGGATTTAGGCATGTCAGAGAATATCCTACACTACGCACTACTTAGCGGCCAAATTTACAAGATATGCACATAATTATCCACAGATATTGTGGAAAACGTCACCCCGTCGATGCGAGCAATGGCCCGCGAAGCCTTGCTGGATGCGGCTCACAGCGCATGCGTTCGATGCCTCTGGCATGGTGCCCGGTGACGCCCACGACCCCGGCGGCTAGAATGGCTGATGATCACTGTTTGTTCATGAACAAAGCGGAATGATTGCTGCATTGCCGCAAACGGAGCCTGCGCCAAGCTCCAATTTTCTCCGGCAAATCATTGCCGAGGATCTTCGCAACCGCAAGTACAGTGGCCGGGTCGTTACTCGCTTTCCACCCGAGCCCAATGGCTATCTGCATATTGGCCACGCGAAGTCGATTTGTCTCAATTTCGGACTCGCCGCAGAGAATGGCGGCGTCTGCCACTTGCGCTTCGACGATACCAACCCGGTGAAGGAGGAGGTCGAGTACGAAGAATCGATCAAGGATGCAGTGCATTGGCTGGGCTACGACTGGGGGGCCCATCTCTACCATGCGTCCGACTATTTCGAGCGGCTCTACGAATTCGCGCGGCATTTCATCAAGGCGGGACTGGCCTATGTGGACAGCTCGACCCCGGAGGAAATGCGGCGTCTGCGCGGAACATTGACCGAACCCGGCCGGCCGAGCATTTACCGCGAACGATCGGTGGAAGAGAATCTGGACCTTTTCCGCCGGATGAAGGAGGGCGAATTTCCCGACGGCGCGCATGTGCTGCGACTCAAGATCGACCTTGCGAGCCCCAACATCAACTTGCGCGATCCGGCGATTTACCGCATCCGGCACACGCCGCATCATCGAACCGGAGACAGGTGGTGCGTATATCCGCTCTACGACTACACCCACTGCATTTCCGATGCACTGGAACGCATCACGCATTCGATCTGCACGCTCGAGTTCCAGGATCACCGGCCGCTCTACGACTGGGTGATCGAGCAGCTAGCGCAAGCCGGATTACTGCAACGTCCCCTGCCGCACCAGCACGAGTTCGCTCGACTTAATCTCACCTATACGGTGATGAGCAAGCGTAAGCTGATCGAACTCGTCGAAGGCGAGTATGTCGACGGCTGGGACGATCCGCGCATGCCGACCCTCGTCGGTCTGCGCCGGCGCGGATACACGCCGGAGGCGATCCGGCTGTTCGCCGAGCGCATCGGCGTCTCCAAGGCGCACCAGTGGATCGATATCGGCGTGCTCGAGGACTGCCTGCGCGAAGATCTCAACGTCCGCGCCGAGCGGCGTATCGCGGTGCTCGATCCGATCAAGCTGGTGATCGACAACTATCCTGCGGATCGCGATGAAGAGTGCTTCGCGCCCAACCACCCGCAGCAGCCGGAGCTGGGCCGGCGGTCGCTTTCCTTTGCCCGCGAGCTCTGGATCGAGCGCGACGACTACGAGGAAGAACCGCCCAAGGGGTACTTCCGCCTCTCGCCCGGTGCGGAAGCGCGCTTGCGCTACGGCTATATCGTCAAGTGCCTGGGCGCCGAGCACGACGCGCACGGCAACGTTGTCGCCGTGCATTGCACGTACGATCCCGATACGAGGAGCGGCACTCCCGGCGCCGAAAGACGCAAAGTGAAGGGCAATATCCACTGGCTTGCCGCACGCAGCGCGCGAACGGCGGAGGTCCGCCTTTACGATAGGCTGTTCATCGTTCCGCAGCCCGGCCGGGCCACGCAGCCAAGTGAAGCGGGCGCGAGCACCGGCGCATCGGCGCAAGCAACTGGCTCCGGCACGGGCGGTACGATCTTCGATGACGACACCCCCTTTGACGAAACGACCGAGCGGAACTACTTGGACGATCTCAATCCCGAGGCCAGGAAAACCGCCAGGGCATACATCGAACCCGCGCTCGCTTCGGCGCCCCGCGAAGCCCGGTACCAGTTCGAGCGGCACGGATATTTCATCGCCGACGCGAATGATCATGACCGTTCTCGCCCCGTATTCAACCGCGCGGTGACGCTGCGCGACTCGTGGGGCAGGGAAGCGGCGGCCAAGCGCCCGTAACGAGCGCGATGCCGCCGCGGTGCCGCAGGGGTTAATATCGTCTTCGCGCGGCGGGAACCTAGGGTCCCGTTTCTCGCGCGGAGGAGCCCATGAAACGCGTCGTGCTGTTCCTGCTCACCAACCTTGCAGTGCTGGTCGTGCTGTCGATCGTCACCAACCTGCTCGGGCTCAATCGGGCGCTGGCCGAGAACGGCCTGAACCTGGGCGCGCTGTTGGTGTTCTCGGCAATCATCGGTTTTGGCGGCGCGTTCATATCGCTCCTGATCTCCAAGACGATCGCCAAGTGGTCAACAGGTGCGCAGGTCATCAGCGAGCCGCGCAGCGAAGGCGAGACGTGGCTTCTCGCGACCGTGAAGAAGCTTGCCGACCGCGCTGGCGTCGCGATGCCCGAGGTGGCGATCTACGAAGGCGAGCCCAACGCATTCGCCACGGGGGCCTTCAAGAATTCCGCGCTGGTTGCCGTGTCGACAGGCTTGCTCAATGCCATGTCGCGCGAAGAGATCGAAGCGGTTCTGGGTCACGAAATGGCGCACGTTGCCAACGGCGACATGGTCACGCTGACGCTCATACAGGGCGTGGTCAATACCTTCGTTGTCTTCCTTGCGCGCGTCATAGGCAGCATCGTCGACAAGACCGTGTTCCGCACCGAGCGCGGCATCGGGCCTGGCTACTACGTTACGGTTCTGGTATGCGAGATCGTGTTCGGCGTGCTCGCAAGCATCATCGTCGCCTGGTTCTCTCGCCGGCGCGAATTTCGCGCCGATGCGGGCAGCGCGCGCTACCTGGGCACGCCACAGCCGATGATGCACGCCTTAGCGCGACTCGGCGGGCTGCCGCCCGGCGAGTTGCCCAAATCGCTTGCGGGATTCGGCATTACGGACAAAGCGGGCTTCATGGGGCTCTTCGCGACGCACCCGCCGATCGAAGAGCGCATCCGTGCACTGCAGACGCAAGGCTGAGACTTTCGTGGCCTCCGACGCACCGACGAAATACAAGATCGAAGTCGAGGCCGGCAACGGCATCTGGAGCGACGTGCGCGGCTCCGACGGCGCGGTGCTGACTTTCGACAGCGAAAGCGAGGCCCGAGCCAAGCTCGCCGAGCTCTATCCGATCGAGGTGCAGATGGAGCGCTACGGCGGCGGCAAGCGCACGCGGGTGATCCGCATTCTCAAGGACGAAGACGATTGGCCGAAGCGGCCGCGCGACGGCTGACCGCGTAGGCGATGGCTCGCGCCGCGTTCCTCATGGCCCCGGCATCCTAGCCGCTACATCGGTGGCACAAGGCCGTTCTTACCGACGGCAACTCTCGCTGCGGTCAGGCTGCCGTCGGGCTGCTTGGTCGCGGTGAACAGAATGTGCGCTCCCGGGACGAGCATCGATTTTTCGCCAGGCTCGAAGGTGACGATGGGCACGTCTTCCGGCACGACGATGCTCTTCTCGCCATCCTTGTACTTGAGCGTCATGCGACGGGCGCCTTGGCCTGCGCTAACGACCTCCGCCACCGTCGCATTGGTCATCATGCTGCCGGGCCTGAGGTCCCACGGATAGTGGCCCTCGTTGCTGCCGCGCATGGATTCGGGAAAGACCAGCACTTCGAGCGATGTCAGCGTGCCGTCGGGTTGCGGCATGCTCGCAGTCCCGACGAAGGTGCCGGGCTTGATCGCGGTCGCGTCGATTTTGACGACCGCGGTTACCACGTAGTTGTCGGCAAGCTTGATCGCGAGCATTTCGCCGCTGCGTGATTTGACCTGCAGACTGAGGCCATCGAGCGCGACCACGTCACCGCGGATGCGCTGCGTCGGCGCGGGCGCCTGCGCAAGCACGGATCCGCACGTGAACAGGAGCAGGCAAACCGCGAGCGAAGAAGCGTGCTTCATGATCTTTTCCTCCGTTGCAGGAGACCGCATCGCGATCGGTACGCGGTAGGTGTAGCTTGTACCCTTCGGTCGCCAGTGGGCCAAACAGCGAACCGACCGGTGCTATTCCCGCCATCGTCGCGGGCGAACCAAGGGATTGGCACCGGCGCCTACAAGTCGCGACAAAAAAACACGCGGCCGGTCACCGCGTGAGCGATGGCCGGCCGTCTTGTGCGGTTCGGCGGCGTCGAATGACGCTGGCGAAAGCGAGTCTACTTGAGGTGGTTCGAGACCAGCTTGGTCATCTCGAACATCGACACCTGCTTCTTGCCGCCGAAAACCTGCCTCAGCTTTTCGTCGGCGTTGATCAGGCGCCTGTTGACCGAGTCCTGCAGCTTGTTCTTCTTGATGTAGTCCCAGATTTTCTTGGTGACTTCGGTGCGCGGCAGCGGCATGCTGCCGACGACCGCGGCGAGCGTGCTCGAGGGCGTCATCGCCTTCATGAATGCCGCGTTCGGCTTGCGCTTCGCGCCGGACTTCTTGGCGGCTTTCTTGGGGGCGGCCTTCTTCGCTGACGCTTTCTTTGCGGGCTTCTTGGCCGGTTTCTTCGCTGCCGGTTTCTTGGCAGCCTTTTTCGCGGTCTTCTTTGCAGCTTTCTTGGCAGTAGCCATAGCTCTCCTTCCTGGTGGTTGATCGCTTCGATGCGACGGCGACGGGCATGGAGTCAGACCGATCTCCTGTCATCGATCCCGGTGCTCCATCGCGACAAATATACCGCATTCCCGTCGCGAAGGTATGCAAATTCTGCGCTGCGGACGGTGCTGGTTCAAGGAGTGTTGCATCGGCGAGAATTCGCGCCATCGGGTCTCCAAGGGGGCGCGCGCGTCGCGATCGCGGACAGAGGTTCCCTAGTCTTGAGTCGGCGGCGGCACCGGTTCAAACTCTGTCGCCAAGGAGAATAGCGAGGTGACCCGCGTCAGGCGCTATCCAGGATGGTGCGCTTTGCTGGCATTGGCAGCTACGACTGCGTTCGGCGCCGAGCTGCCGGCCATCTTCGACGCCCATCTGCACTACAACGCCGCCGCCGCAGCGGCGTATCCGGTACCAGTGGCACTCGAGGTCCTGCGCCGCAACGGCGTCCGGGCGATCCTGGCCACTAGCGTGCCCAACGACGGGACGCGGGCGCTTCTCGCCGCCGGCTCCCCGGATGTGCGGGTAATCCCCTTCATCCGCCCCTATCGCACCGACGCCGATCGCGCGACCTGGTTTCGCGACGGAGAAACCCTGGCGCTCATCGAGAGCGAGCTCGCGCGTGGCTCGTATCGCGGGATCGGCGAGTTCCACGTCTTCGGCGACAATGCCGGCAGCGAGGTGATGGGCCGGATCATCGATCTCTCCGTCACCCGAGGGCTCTACCTGCATGCGCACTGCGACGAGCTTGCGCTCGAGAGCATCTTCGGCCGCAATGCGGGCGCCCGAGTGATCTGGGCGCATACCGGCTTCAGCACGCCGCCCGAGCGCATCGAACGCTGGCTTGACCGTTTCCCGGCGCTCTGGGGCGAGTTGTCCTATCGTTACGACATGACGGAGGATGGGCACCTCAAGCCCGAGTGGCGCCGGCTGCTCCTGCGCCACCGCGATCGCTTCGTGATCGGCTCCGACACGTGGATCAACGAGCGCTGGGATCGTTACGGCGAGATCATGGCCTGGTACCGCGGTTGGCTTGCCGAGCTGCCGGCCGATGTCGCGAGGGCGATCGCGTGGACGAATGCCGAAGGCTTGTTCGCCCGGATCCCCTAGGTGCTGGATCGATGTCGAGCCGTCGTCCGGAGGCGCGCCGAACGGACCGCTTCACCAACGGATGCATGAGCTGCGCAACGCTGGGCAGAGTGGCCTTGGCGCTCGTCGTAGGCTTGGCCGCGCCTTGCGCGGCGTCTGAGCCGTTCGCGCAGGGGCTGCTGTGGCGGCTCGACAAGCCAGGTATTCCCTCCTCGTGGGTATTCGGGACGCTCCATTCCAACGATCCGCGGGTCAGGAGCCTGCCGGCTCCCGTCGCGCAGGCGTTTTCCCGGGCACGGACGTTCGCGATGGAAATCTACTGGTCCGAGACCGAGGACCAGCACTTCTACGAAGCAATGCAGTTCGACGACGATCGGCGTCTTGCAACGTTGGTCGGGGACGAAGTTTACTCGAGGCTGCGACAGGAATTCGGCACCGCCGCGCTGCCCGAGGAGGCGCTGGCGCGCACCAAGCCATGGGCCGCGTGGCTGCGCATCGGCACGGTACGCGGCATGGGGGACGGACCGACGCTCGACCGCAGCCTGTTCATCGCCGCGCGCGAGCGGCGGATGACGATGCTCGGTCTCGAGTGGCTCGATGAGCAGGTCGCCGCATTCGAGGCCATTCCAATCGGAACGCAAATTGCATTGTTGCGGCACGCGCTCGACCATCGCGCCGAGCTCGAGGCGCAGATCGAGCCGACCATCCTGGCGTGGCTTGAGCGCGACCTGGCGGCGCTCGCAAGCATCAATCGCGTGGCGGCAGGCGATGATGCGGACCTCAGGCGGCATTACGCGTTGCTGACGCAGCAGCTCGTCGTGAATCGGACCGTGCTGATGGCGTACCGCTTGTTCCTTCCACTCAAGCGCGGACGCGTATTCGTCGCCGTCGGCGCCCTGCACCTTTACGGCGCGAACGGTTTGTTGGCGCAACTACGTGAGCAGGGCTATCGCGTAAGACGCATATATTGATCGTTGGCAGGCTCCGACCGCGGGAACGAATTACCGGCTTGCTGCGAGCTCCTGCAAGAATTTCCGGCCACACCGCCATCGGTCGGTCACATGCGCAAGTAGCTGTATGCACGGGCAAAACGAGACGGCGCCAGCGTTGCTCAAAGAGCGATGCCGGCGCCGGTGCGCTCGAGAGGAGCTCCGGATAAACCTTCCCTCTGTCCGCAGCGGCGCAACCATCAGGCACACGGGAGTTTCGATGGCCGAATAACTCTCCAGCGCGACGTTGCATACAACGAGCTGCGTCAATGTCGTGAGTATTACGCCGCCTCGCTCGATCATCACTTAATGACTGCGTTCACCGACGAGGAGGCGAAGCTCGACGCCGCACGCCCATTGCCGGATGGAGCACCGCAGAGGCATTCCCAGCGTACTCGGCGAATGGAGCCGGACTGTCGACGGTTTGCCGCTCTTTCGGCACTCCGGGCTTCGGCGTCAACTCGCACTTCTACACCGCGTTCGATTTCGAATGCGCTTCCGTCAAGCAGCTCGCAGGCTGGATCTTCGAGGCGAATGCGTTCTACATCGCTGCGGACGTCGCGCAATGCCCGGCATCGAAGCGTCCCGTATACACAACAACGGCATGGGCGGTGAACCCAATCACCGCTACACGACGCGACTTCCATGGTGAAATCGTCGATAATGGCGGCGCCGTGCTCGCATGTGTGCCGCTGTGAACATCGCCGATCTGCGCCGGGAGTACCAGCGCGCCTCTCTTACCGAAGCCGACGTCGATCCGGATCCATTACGACAGTTCCAGCGCTGGTTGCACGAAGCGGTCCAGGCCGAGCTGCCCGAGCCGACCGCGATGACCTTGGCAACGGTCGCCGCGGACGGAACACCGGCTGCGCGCATCGTGCTGCTCAAAGGCGTCGATGACGGCGGCTTTCTTTTTTTCACCAATTACCAGAGCCGCAAAGGCGCGGAGCTCGCAACGCGGCCGGCCGCAGCGCTGCTCTTTTACTGGGTCGAGTTGGAACGCCAGGTACGCATCGAGGGCGCAGTGAGCAAGGCGGCGCCCGAAGAATCGGATGTCTATTTCGCCACCCGGCCGCAGCTGGCGCGTCTCGGCGCGTGGGCCTCGCCGCAGAGCCGCGTGATTCCCGACCGCGAATGGCTCGAGCGGGAATTGGCGGCGGCGCGCGAGCGTTTCGCAGCGCAAGGCGAGCGCGTGCCGCGCCCGCCGCACTGGGGCGGCTATCGCGTCGCGCCGACCTCTGTCGAAT